>Ga0256839_1000183_pt1 | contig 82426 bp, 79 predicted proteins | sample 354166metaG_FD_185968 | JGI IMG/M metagenome (GOLD analysis project Ga0256839, IMG submission 185968) | Hydrothermal vent microbial communities from Mid Atlantic Ridge, Atlantic Ocean - 354-166 | ecosystem: Environmental > Aquatic > Marine > Hydrothermal vents | place: Atlantic Ocean: Mid... | reverse complement strand
GATGGTGGAAATGCAGATATTGCAGGAGCAATATATCTGCCCAGTAACACATTCGCAGTCGCCTTCGAATCCAGCCATCGAGCTTCACCGCATCATCAAACTTCAGCCCGCATCCATAATGTGCCATTCACCCCTGAACATAGCGTTTCAGGCGTATAAATTCTGAGTTATTGTCAAATCTGCTATTTCGCCAAGAAATCAAGCGGCGGCCTCATCAATTTCAGAAGCCGAGGGTGTTCAAATTCTGTGTCAGTTAAAAATCATGCTCATCAATCCATGTCATCTGTATCGCCTCTAACACCTTTTCACCCGAGTGGCTTGGGTCATCATCAAACTCGGCAAGCTCAATCACCCAGTTGTGCAAATCGGTAAAGCGCACTCGTTTTGGGTCGACATCTGGATGGGCTTCATCTAGAGCTATGGCAATATCAAACAGGTCTGTCCACTTCATTAACTCCCCTCCGAAACCATATTAATGGTGTATTTTGGTATCTCCACAACCAGATCTTCATCGGCAACCACCGCCTGACAGCTGAGCCGAGAGTCGGGTTCTAGCCCCCACGCTTTATCCAGCATATCGTCTTCATCTTCCGTTGCTTCATTCAGTGAGTCTGCACCTTCGCGCACGATGACATGACAGGTGGTACAGGCTCCGACCTTCTCACAGGCGTGTTCGATCTCGATGTGATTTGCCAATGCGGCATCACAGATACTGACACCGGGTTCGGCTTCAATCACCGCGCCTTCTGGGCAGAGGGTTTCGTGGGGCAGGAAGATTATTTTTGGCATGTTATAGGTCATCCACTTGATGGCCGGCAAGGGCCTGTTTAATGCTGGCATCCATGCGCCGGGCTGCGAAGTCTGCGGTCACTTTTTGTAGCACAGCACTGCTTTGCTGGATGGCGCTATGATCATCTTCATTCATGACGGACTTAAGGGCTGATAGCGCTTTTTCAATGGTTTTTCGCTCTTGGTCACTCAACAGCTTGGCATCAGCACTAAGTGCCACATCCACCGATTCTACCAAGCGCCGGGCCTCTACCTGTGCTTCCCGTAGACGACGCGCCTCCAGATCCTCTTTTGCATGGCTCATGGAGTCACGCAGCATGCTCTCAATCTCACTGCTCTCCAGCCCATAGGAGGGCTTCACTTCTACGCAACTTTCAACGCCGGTGGTCAACTCTTTTGCGGATACTGTCAGCAAGCCATCGGCATCTACTTGAAAAGTGACCCGTATTTTTGCACCGCCAGCGGCTTTTGGTGGAATGCCCCTGAGTGTAAAGCGTGCCAATGAACGACAGTCAGAGACCAACTCTCGCTCACCTTGTAATACATGAATCGTCATGGCTGTCTGGCCATCTTTAAAGGTGGTGAAATCCTGAGCACGCGCCACAGGAATGGTGGTATTGCGTGGCACCACTTTTTCCACCAGCTCGCCCATGGTCTCAAGCCCCAGCGAAAGCGGAATAACATCCAGTAGCAGTGCGTCATCAGCCGGTTGATTACCGACTAGAATATCGGCTTGCTGCGCCGCACCCATCGAGACAACTTTATCGGGATCTATGGTGGTCAGTGGGGCTAGTGCAAAAAACTCGCCCACTTTTTCGCGCACCAGCGGTACACGAGTAGAGCCACCGACCATCACCACCTCTTTGATTTCATCCGCGCTGATATGGGCATCTCGCATGGCGCGCCGACAAGCGACCAGGGTGCGTGAGACTAAAGCAGCCACTAGCTGGTTAAATTGTTTGCGGGTTATTTCACCCTGCCACGCCACCCCAAAACTGGCATCCAGCTCAATCTTGGCCGAATCAGCCGCTGTTAGCTTCTCTTTGGCGCGACGGGCTATCGCCATCACATGGCGTAGTTGATTATGTTCGGCATCATCATTAATCCCCGCCTGCGCCATCACCCACTCGGCCAGTGCCCGGTCAAAATCATCCCCACCCAGGGCCGAATCCCCACCGGTGGAAAGCACTTCAAATACCCCTTTTTGCATCCGCAAGATGGATATATCAAAGGTGCCGCCACCTAGGTCGTAGATGGCGTGAATACCTTCTGCACTCTGATCCAGCCCATAAGCCAGCGCCGCCGCTGTTGGCTCATTCAGTAGCCGCATTACTTTTAATCCAGCAACCGTGGCGGCATCTTTTGTCGCTTGGCGTTGTGCATCATCAAAGTAGGCGGGCACGGTAATCACAACGCCGGTAAGCTCGCCACCCAACGTCGACTCGGCACGTCTCTTTAATGTTTTAAGGATTTCGGCGGAGATTTCAACCGGGCTAACGTCACCTGCCACCGTGTGAATGCGTGGCATCTGGCTATCGCCGGCAACAAACTGGTACGGCAGACGTGTTCCGAGGTGCTTAATATCTTCTATACCACGCCCCATCAGGCGTTTGACAGATGCAATGGTATTTAGCGGGTCTTCACTGGCAGCCGCCAGCGCCTGCTCTCCCACCTGGGGGGGCGCATTTTCACGGTAGCGCACTACTGAGGGCAGAATATACTCACCCGAGTCGTCGCACAGCGCTTCAACAATACCATTGCGAACGGTGGCGACCAGTGAGTTAGTGGTGCCTAGGTCGATACCAGCAGCCAAACGATGTTGATGGGGGGCGGCACCAAGGCCGGGTTCACTGATCTGTAGTAGTGCCATGATATTTCTTTAATTCATTGATTGGATTGACTAAGGAGTCTCTGATTAAGTCTGGATAAATTTAGGCTGAGAGGAAATTGTTCTCATTTGTTCCGAAATGCGTAGCAATTGTCACTCTATGAGTGCAATTTTCGGATAAATGAGGGCGATTTCAGCCAGCATAAAACATTCATGACTTGATCAGGGCTTCCCTAAGTGAGGCGTTCTTCCAGTGACTCTGCCTCTTCATATAGTTTATTGAGAAATTGTAACTTAGTCACCTCATCGCAGGCAGGCTGAAAACCATCTTTGGCAGAAAAAATAGCCTGCAGACGATCTTTACACGCTTGCTGCTGCTGTTGTACATGTGAGAAGAGTGCGCCGAGCTGATCTAAATCCTTGCTGGCGGCGATCATCTCCAGCTCTTCTCGTAGTTGCATCTGTGCCATCAGAAACTCAGGATCACTCAGCGTATGCGGTTGGCACTCAACTTGATTGAGCTGTAACAGGTGCTGGGCGCGGGAGAGGTCATCGCGCAGTATACGGTAAGCATCGTTGACCAAGGTTGCTTTCTGTTGAGCCAAGCAGCGCTCGTGGGCTGAGGCGTTCACGAATCGATCAGGGTGAACTACCCGTTGCAGCTCTCGATAGGCACTGCTTAGCCGTGACTTGTCGATTGCATATTGAACGGGCAGTTGGAGTAGCTCAAAGTAGTTATCGGTGTGCGGAAGATCATTCATCAGACGTTAAAGCTTTCACCACAACCACAAGCATCTTTAACATTGGGGTTGTTGAATTTAAAGCCTTCATTCAGCCCCTCTTTGGTAAAGTCCAACTCGGTGCCATCCAAGTAAAGCAGGCTTTTTTCATCAACGATGATCTTAACCCCTTTATCTTCAAACACCTGATCACCCGGCTCCAGCTGATCGGCAAATTCAAGCACATAAGCCATGCCAGAACAGCCGCTGGTTTTTACACCCAGACGCAAACCGACACCTTTGCCCCGGCTTTCAAGAAAGGCTTTAACATGGCCTGCGGCCGCCTCGGTCATTGTCAGCGCCATACGTTCCCCCTTACTGCTTTTTCTTAAGGTCTTCCACTGCGGCCTTAATGGCATCTTCGGCCAATACCGAGCAGTGAACTTTAACCGGTGGCAACTCAAGCTCATCAACAATTTCAGAGTTTTTAATACTTAGCGCTTCATCCAGCGTTTTACCTTTTACCCACTCGGTGACCAGCGAGCTGGAGGCAATGGCCGAGCCACAACCATAGGTTTTAAAGCAGGCATCTTCAATCACACCCTGCTCGTTAACCTTGATCTGTAATTTCATCACATCACCACAAGCCGGCGCACCCACCATGCCGGTACCCACATTTTTCTCTTCTTTATCAAACGAGCCCACATTGCGGGGGTTTTCGTAATGATCGAGTACTTTTTCTGTATATGCCATGCTAATTACCTCTAATTAAGAAGACGCTGATTAGTGAGCTGCCCACTGGACTTTTTCAATATCGACGCCCTCTTTATACATCTCCCACAACGGTGATAAGTCACGCAATCTACCTAGCTTTTCGTGGATCAATTTAACCGTAAAATCCACATCCGCTTCGCTGGTGAAACGACCAAATGAAAAACGTAACGAGCTATGCGCCAACTCATCACTGCGACCAATTGCACGCAATACATAAGAGGGCTCCAGACTGGCGGAGGTGCAGGCGGAGCCGGATGAAACGGCCAGATCCTTCAACGCCATAAGCAGTGATTCACCCTCAACAAAGTTGAAGCTGATATTCAAATTTTGCGGAATACGCTGCGCCATATCACCGTTAATATAGATCTCTTCAATACCTTCAATACCTTTCAGGAATCGCTCACGCAGTTGAGTGGCGTGCGCGGTCTCCATCGCCAGCTCTTCGCGGGCGATACGAAACGCCTCACCCATGCCCACAATCTGATGTACTGGCAGGGTACCCGAGCGCATGCCGCGCTCGTGGCCGCCACCGTGCATCTGCGCTTCAATACGGATACGCGGCTTGCGACGCACATAGAGCGCGCCCATTCCCTTGGGGCCATATATTTTGTGAGCAGAGAGTGAGAGCAGATCAACCTTCAGGCTCTTCATATCAATCGCCACCTTACCGGCACTTTGTGCGGCATCCACATGAAAAACAGTACCGCGTTCACGGCAAATCTCGCCTATTTTGGCAATATCCTGAATCACGCCTATCTCATTATTAACGTGCATAATGGAGACCAGAACAGTGTCATCGCGCATCGCCGCTTGTAACTTGTCCAGATCAATCAGGCCGTTGCTTTCAGGGTCAAGGTAAGTCACCTCATAACCTTCGCGCTCTAGCTGACGACAGCTATCCAACACCGCCTTGTGTTCAGTTTTACAGGTGATGATGTGCTTGCCCTTCTTGTTGTAGAAGTGCGCCGCGCCTTTTATTGCCAGATTGTCTGCCTCCGTTGCGCCGGATGTCCAGACAATCTCTTTAGCATCAGCACCAATCAGATTTGCCACTTGGTTACGCGACCACTCAACCGCCTCTTCTGCCTGCCACCCATAGACATGGGAGCGAGAGGCGGGGTTGCCAAACTCACCGTCCATGGTCAGGTAGTTCATCATCTTTTTTGCCACACGGGGGTCAACCGGGGTGGTTGCAGAGTAGTCGAGATAGATTGGACGTTTCATATTTTACACTTACCTTTCAGGCGCTCTATTGCTCGCCAGGAACATTTTCATTTGACCGTATTTAATAACGCGCCACACTGCGCATCATCAAAACTTGCTGTTTCAAAGCCACAACGACACTTTCAATATCTTGTGCTGTATTACCGCGCCCCAGAGAGATTCGTATTGAGGCCTGTGCCAACTCATAAGGGACACCCATTGCGGTTAGCACATGGCTTGGCTCTCCGTGGGTACTTTCACAAGCAGCACCACTGGAGAGTGCAAACCCCACCTCGTCGAGTGCCATTAGCATGGTTTCACCCGCAACCCCTTCAACCGCAAACATCACGGTATTGGGCAACCGCTCCGCCTGTGTTGCAAACAGCACCACACCCTCAATGGTCTGTAGCCTCTGCTCTAGCAACCGGCGCAATGAGGTGAGCTGTTGTCGGTTTACCTCAAGTTCACTGGCCACTATCTCTGCGGCCCGACCAAAGCCGACGATGGCGGCTACATTTTCTGTACCAGCACGACGTGCTCTCTCTTGGCCTCCGCCGTACATAAGAGGTGCCATATCGACCGACTTATCGACTACCAGCGCACCACACCCCTGTGGCCCATAAATTTTGTGGCTGGAGAGGCTCATTAAGTGAGCCTGACTAGCGGCAAAATCGACCTTGATTTTGCCCAGCGCCTGCACCGCATCGCAATGAAAGAGCACGTTATGCTCGCGACAGCGGGCCGCTAAAGCCTCTACATTCTGAAGGGCACCTGTCTCGTTATTAGCCGCCATGATCGAGACCAACCGAGTCTGGCCATCCATCATACCCGCCAGAATATCCGTTTCGACACGCCCTGCTTGATCAACAGGAACCGTCTCAATTTGCCATTTTTGGCTATCCATATGTTGGGTGCCGCGCAGCACTGACGGGTGTTCAATTGCACTGATAAGCACCCGACCCGGTGGTTGGCGCTGTGCCAATCCAGCGAAAACCATGTTATTCGCCTCGGTCCCGCCACTGGTAAAAATGATCTGTGACGGGTGAGCATTGACCAGTGCAGCGAGCTGTTCACGGGCGTTGTCGATTGCCCGCCGCACATGACGGCCAAAGCCGTGCACACTCGAGGGGTTACCATAACTTTCGGTTAAAAATGGATGCATCGCCTCAAGCACGCGCTCATCCAGCGGTGTTGTCGCGTTGTGATCCAGATAGATGGCCACTTTTAAATGACCGGTTCAGCCTCGGCCATATTGGCCACTCTATTTAAGGGTGCCACGCCATTGTCACCCTTACGCCCAACCAAATCGCCCAGACTGATACTGGCCAGGAACTCGTGGATCTTCTGGCTCAACTCTTCCCACAACTCATGGGTCAAGCAGGGGCCATCACCCGAGCAGTCGGCTTTTCCGCCACATCGCATCACATCAACATACTCATCTACTGCGGTGATCACTTCCACCACGGCAATTTCAGCCGCCTCGCGGCTAAGGCGGTAACCACCACCCGGGCCACGGGTGCTAAGCACTAAACCGTTTTTACGCAGGCGAGCAAATAACTGCTCTAGGTAAGAGAGTGATATTCCTTGGCGCTGAGAGATTTCAGACAAGGTGATCGGGCCACTTTCACTGTGGAGAGCCAGATCCAACATCGCGGTCACCGCATAGCGGCCTTTGGTGGTTAATCTCATTCAGACACCTGCATTAAAAATTCAATGTAACTACTCAACGTATTCATCTTTTGCCCCAACTCTTCGTTATTTTCGTACTCAATCGGTCGCCTATTCCCTATAGCTCCCTCTTTGCGTGCGAAAGCGCCTCAATTTGAGGCAAAATATAAACGCGCTGAATAGTTACAGGTTACCGGGTAACTCAACATATTTTTTGCAATTGAATAAAACCCGGTAAAACAATAAACTTAAGCAACTGGAGGGATACTACTCTTACCTTACTGTTTTTGTCAACTTTACAGCCCAACAAAAAAAGAGAGGACAAATCGCTACTGCGGTGGCTCTTTTTTCTCTTTCTGTGTTAGCTCGCACGCCTCTATATCTGGCAACCTCACCTGATTCACCTTAAGCCCCTCTCTCTCCATCGCCTTGCAGAGACTCTCCATGTTTTTATCCATGGCATGGATATGATCCAACATCAGGTGCATCGCATTGGCAACCGGGTCGGGCATATCGCTGGTGGCACCGTAGGCATCGAACCCCATCTTTTCTGCAATCTTTTGTCGATTACGCACCTGTTCATCACTGGGTGATGCTTTTTTACTCACTACCCGCCCGGGGATTCCCACCACAGTAGCCTCCGCCTCAACCGACTTAACCACCACCGCATTAGAGCCAATACGCGCACCCTCACCGATGGTAATTGGCCCTAACACTTTTGCCCCTGCACCCACAATCACATTGGCCTGCAAGGTCGGGTGGCGTTTTCCTTTGTTCCAACGTGTGCCACCTAGCGTGACCCCATGATAGAGCGTGCAGTCATCGCCAATTTCCGCCGTCTCTCCAATCACAACCCCCATGCCGTGGTCGATAAAAAAGCGCCGGCCTATTTTTACACCCGGATGAATTTCAATACCGGTAAACCAACGTGAAATATACGACACCATGCGCGCCAGCCATTTCAAGCCAATGCCCCAGAGCCAGTGCGCCAGACGATGGAAAATAAGTGCATGTAGACCTGGATAGGTGGTCAGCACTTCAAACATGTTACGTGCGGCGGGATCCCGCTCAAATACGCAAAGAATATCTTCTTTCAGACGTGCAAACATAATCGTTTCTTTATCAATTAAATCGCTTTAACGAGCACTTGGCAGGAACGGCATCCCGCACAAAACTACTGACTATCCGCTGCAAGACGCGCCTGGCGCTGAGCGGCGCTCAATATACCCCGCAGGATATTCACCTCACGGCGTTCAAGTGCGGTCCTATTGTAGAGGCGACGCAGCCTTCTCATTAGTTTACGAGGTTTATCCGCATCGAGAAAGTCGATCTCGATCAACACCTGCTGCATCTGTTCATACATCCCCTCTAGCTCTTCAGATGTAGCGAGCTGATCTAGCACCGCCTGCTCGCCCTGTACACCCTCGCCCTGTAGTAACTGCATCCGCAACTCATAACAGACCACCTGAATAGCGGCCGCCACGTTGAGTGATGAAAACGCTTCATTGCTGGGGATGTGAACAAGATGACTACAGCAATCCAGCTCTTCATTGGTGAGGCCACTGCTCTCACGACCAAATACAATTGCAATATCGACCTCATCACTCTGTGGCGCAACAAATTCGGCACACTCACGGGGGTTAAACTCAGGCCACGCAATTGAGCGACGGCGCGCACTGGCACCAATCACCACGCCACAGGTCTCTACCGCCTGCGCTAGTGAATCACAGACAACGGCCTGATCTAATAGGTCGCTGGCACCTGCTGCCCGGGCAAAAGCCTCATTATCAGGGAAACGGGCAGGCTTAACCAAATGAAGACGTGAAAGCCCCATGTTTTTCATCGCCCGAGCACACGCGCCGATATTCCCCGGGTGCGTTGTCTCAACCATTACGATTCGAATATTCGCTAACTTCATGGCGCTCCACATATCGCTTTGAACGATCACGTTGATTGATTTTAGAAAGAGTCTGTACGGTATCAAATCTACCTTGAATTGACCCAGAGCGCCCCATGATAGCAAATTCCGCAGATCGACGTTTCATGGCCGTGCAAAGACTGTTAGAATACCGCGCCCGCAGGTTCGCCAACCATGAGAGAACAAAATAATGAATCCAATGCTGAATATCGCTATCCGAGCCGCACATCGTGCGGGTGATTTTATCGAGCGCTCTCTTGAACTCTGTGACACATTGGATGTGACTTCGAAGTCCCACAATGACTTTGTTAGCGATGTTGACCGACATGCGGAACGGGAGATTATCGACACCCTCAAAAAAGCCTATCCTGAGCACGCCATTCTTGCGGAAGAGAGCGGCCTCCAAGAGGGTAACGAGTATCAGTGGATCATCGACCCGCTGGATGGCACAACCAACTTCCTGCACGGCTTCCCACAATTTGCCGTTTCAATTGCATTGATGCACAAAGAGCGTTTGGAAGTTGCTGTCATTTATGACCCCATGCGCCGTGAAACCTTTACCGCCAGCCGGGGTGGTGGCGCAAAGCTGAATGACCGAAAACTGCGTGTCACCAAACGCCGCAGCCTTGAGGGCGCACTCCTCGGCACAGGCTTCCCCTATAGTGACTTCAGCTACCTTGACAGCTACATGAAAACCCTGGAAGCGTTAATACCCAAAACAGCCGGCATCCGCCGCCCCGGCTCTGCGGCACTTGACCTTGCCTACGTGGCCGCTGGCCGCATCGATGGCTTCTGGGAGTTTAATCTCCAGCCTTGGGATATTGCCGCAGGCACTCTCATCATACAAGAAGCTGGCGGCATCGTAACCGACTTTGCGGGCGGTGAGAACTACCTAAAATCCGGTAACATTATCGCCGGCAGCCCCAAAGTATTCCACGGCATCCTCTCCACCATCAAACCACTGCTACCTGAAAATCTCCAGCGCTAATGCGCAGCTCAAATAGCGCTCAGGGGCCGAGATAAACACGGGCTCCTGCTCTATTTTGACTCAACCGTAATTGCGCGGTGTCACTCAATTTATATAATCTGTGATAGAGTGTTGATGCTTTAAATTAAAGGTATTCTTTCACTGCCATTTTGGATATCGAGTGAGTCTGATTAGTATTATGTCCCACCCCACGCCAGATAACGCCATTAAACAACCCAAAAACCGCCCTGCTCGCTTACTGGCAAAGATGCCCATCGCCTATAAACTGGCACTGTTATTTACACTCTTGATCAGCAGCAGCATGATTCTGCTCGGCGTAATCATCACCCACAACCATTCACGCCTTATTGACCAACAATATTTGGAGCTTGGGGAGACTGTTGCCAAACAGATGGTAGAGTCGGCCAAAGACTCGCTACTGGCTAACGACCCGCTGGCGCTGGAGGTGATTGCCAACAATCTTTTAAATGATAAAAGTGTGCTGGGTGTGGCTCTCTACTCGGAACAGGGAGAGGCACTGGCGCTGGCAGGCGTTGCCCCGCGCAAGCTCTCGGAAGAGGCACTACAAAAATCAGCCCGCATTCAGTGGCAACACACCTACCGTGATGGCGGGATAGAAAAGAAGAGCGCATTCGTAGCTCCCGCGCTGTTTAAGGATGTGGTTATTGGCTACGGTTTAATCACCTTAAGTCAGTCCAAAATGCGCCAAGCCCAACAACAGATCATAAAAGCACTCGGGATAACAACCGCGATACTGCTGATATTTGGCACCATCATCTCACTCTACCTAGGGCGGCGGGTTACACGCCCTATTACAAACATGGCCAAGGCCAGCGCATCCATCGACCATGGTGAGATGAGTGAGATATCCGAAACAACCGGCCAACCGGCTGATGAAGTAGAGCGACTCTTTGTCTCTTTTAGTAAAATGCAGGAGGGGATGCGGCAAAGGGGTGTACTGGAGGAGAGCTTCTCTCGCTACGTCTCCCCCTCGCTGGCCAAAACAATCGTTCACGACACCCAGTGGGAGCAACTGGGAGGGCGCTATGTCGATGCCAGCGTACTGTTTGCCGATGTGGTGGGATTTACCCAGCTTTCAGAAAAATTACCACCAGATGAACTGAGCACCCTACTTAATGACTACTTCAGCTACATCAGCAAAGCTGCCGACTTCTTCCAAGGACATGTGGATAAATATATTGGCGATTGTGCCATGCTGCTGTTCGGTGTCCCTGACAATGACTCGGATCACCGCTACCACGCCATAAGCTGCGCCGTGGTGATTCAAAAGCTGATCGCACTGGTCAACCAGCATCGGCAGCGCCACGGATTGCGAATATTGCACTTCCACATTGGGGTGAATAGTGGGCGGATGTTAGCCGGAAATATTGGTTCGCCCGAAAGGATGAACTACACAGTAATTGGTGATACCGTAAACTTGGCCTCCAGACTGGCCTCGGCAGCCGAATCAAACCAGACCATCATCACCCAGCAGTTGCTGGATGAGCTCTCTGCCGCCAAGCACACGCCAGCCGTCATCCCTCATGGCACACTGAAGCTACGAGGCAAAAAAGAGCCGGTAGAGACTTATTGGGTCACTGACATTGGCGATGCGCGAGAGCAGTGTTATCAACTATTCAAGAAAGCTCTAATATCAAATGCAGATAAATAAAACTTTTTTTCAATATACGCTGCTTCTCTTGATCCTGGGCACCCTCAGCGCCTGTGCTCCCATAAAAGAGAAAAAACCGGCACCACCCTCCAACCTGAATGTCATTGAACTCATTATCCGTGGTGATTACAGTCAAGCGCTCCTGCAAGCTGCCGACAATCCGGATGAGCGCCAACAGGTCGAAAAAGTGATCGCCAACTACGAGGCCGCCCTACCAAAAAAACTGGAACAGCTGATCACCGACCAACACTGGGAAGAGGCTAACCGGCTGCTATTACAAGCGGAACACCGCATTCCCAACAGCCCGGTATTAAAACAAGCAAAAGTACGCTGGCAAGCGACTCAGAAAAAAGAGCAACAGCGTCTTGAGACTGAGCGACTCATCGCCAACTCAGAAGCGCTCTATGCCAATATGACCATTGACCGACAACTGCTACACATCGACCCTGAAAATTCACAAGCCAAAAAACGCTCTCTGGAATACCGTAAAAAAACCCAACTAACGGTCAAAAAGTTACTAAAAACAGGTAAGCAAGCACTGCAAGAAGAGAACCTAGTTCTCGCCCAGCAGACACTGCCGCTAGCCTATCAGCTAAGCGCCACAACAGAGAGCAAAGAGGCCAAAGCAGCACTGGAAAAGGTACTGACTCAACAGCATCAAGAGAGCATAGAGCTAAAGCAACAGAGCCTAGCTCAGCAGAGACGGCAACGGCTCAGAGAGTTAACTTCAAAACTAGCAGCCGCCTTGGAAAAAAGAGATCTGGAGCGAGCTATTGTGCTACTAAAACAGGCCGAAGCGATCAACAGAAACAGTGAAAAGATCCAGCCACTAAAACAGCAGCTACACAAAGAGATCGAGCAGGCCGTCGAACAGCACATGGAACAGGGCAGAAAATATTACCGTCAGGATCAGTTTGCTGATGCCATTACCCGTTGGAATCAAGTACTAAAACTTGACCCGGATAACAAACAAGCACAAATCAACATCCTACGAACCGAGCAGGTGATAAGCAACCTCAAAAGATTGACCGAAAAAGAGAAAAAATGACTACCCCCGAACACTTCATAAGTTGTCACTATTTAACGTGTTTATATTTCCTTTCAAACCGAGGCATTTTCGCACGAAAAGAGGGAGCATATAGGGAATCTGTGGCTAATTGAACGCGATGAAGTGAGACAAAAGATGAACACACTGAATAGTTACCACGATGTACACCAGCACACCACACACCTCAACATGCGCCGTTTACTGGTACTCAGGGGCGTTGCTATCGGCAGCTGGCTGCTTACCTTGCTGGTTGTCACCTTTACGCTGCATCTGCAATCTGCAATCTGGCCACTGCTACTGATCCTTGCTCTCTGGAGCGGCTTATCGCTCTGGACCGGGTGGCATATCAAGAAGATGGAGGCCATTGCCGATTCACGTTTTTTTATTCAGCTAATTCTGGATGTCGCCATTTTAACCCTGCTGCTCTATTTTAGTGGTGGCTCTACCAATCCGTTCACGCTTATGTTTCTGCTCCCGCTTGTGGTTGCCGCCTCGGTGCTCTCTATGCGCTATATCTGGAGCATTGCACTCCTCACCATCGCCGCTTACAGCTTTTTACTGTTTAACTATCAGCCCTTCATTCCACTCGAACACCATACAACAGAGCACTTTAATATCCACATTATTGGCATGTGGTGGGGTTTTGTCATTAGCGCTGCGTTAATCGCCACCTTTGCGGCAAAAATGGGGCATACCCTGCGAGAACGAGACCATATTCTCGCCGAAACCAAAGAGAAATCACTGCGTGACGAACAACTGGTAGCGCTGGGTTCTCTAGCTGCAGGGGCAGCCCACGAACTGGGCACCCCCTTAGGTACTATTGCCATATTAGCCAGCGAACTGGAACATCAATATGCAGAGGATAAAGCCCTCAGTGAGCAATTATCCACCCTACGCTCACAAGTTCAGCGCTGCAAAGAGACGCTCTCAACGCTTTCAGCCTCCGCAGGGCAACTGCAAGCAGCATCAGGAAAAAGCCTACCGCTGGATGAATACCTTGATGAGATCATTCGACAGTGGCAACAGATGCGCCCGGGTATTTCGCTACTAATCAGCCTGAAAGGTGAGCAACCCCCTCCACTATTAATTGCAGAACAGACATTGACACAGGCGCTTATCAACATATTTAATAATGCCGCTGACGCATCGGCCCATGATATTGAGATCACTGCACAGTGGCATGAAAACCTGCTCCAGTTAACAGTGCTTGATCGAGGGGCGGGTATTGATGATGAGACCAATGCCCGTGCAGGACGCTCGATCTTCACCACCAAAGAGGGTGACCAGGGAATGGGGCTTGGGCTATTTCTTGCCTATTCAGTCATCCATCGCTTAGGCGGTGAGATAGAACTCACCAACCGTGAGGGTGGTGGTGCCTGTACAGCGGTTACTTTGCCATTACAAAAACTACTTATTTGAGAGCCCGGCAGATGGATACCCTGATAGAGACCAATAACAACGAAATAGTGGACCGCCCTTCATTACTACTGGTGGATGATGATGAGGTTTTCTGCCGTGTACTTAGTCAGGCACTTGAGCGCCAGGGTTTTCAAGTCACGCTTGCATACGATGTAACTCAAGGCAGTGAGCTCGCCCAACAAAGCCCGCCTGAATTTGCAGTTGTTGATCTGAATATGCCGGGTCCTTCTGGTCTGGTGATGGTTGAGATGTTGAAGCAGCTCGACAGCCACACAAAAATTGTCGTACTCACCGGCTACTCCAGTGTAGCCACTGCCGTTGAAGCCGTTAAGCTGGGAGCTATCCACTATTTAACCAAGCCCGCTGATACCGAAGAGGTCATCAACGCTTTTGGTCGTGAAGAGGGTGATGCCTCAATGAAAATTACTCAGAAACCAAAGTCAGTCAATCGGTTAGAGTGGGAGCACCTACAAAGGGTGTTGATGGATTGCAACAACAACATATCCGAAGCGGCGCGCCGCCTTGGAATGCATCGCCGAACACTACAGAGAAAACTACAGAAACGCCCGGTGAGGGAGTAACTCTACAGCAGGGGTTCTATACATCCATCAACAACCGAATCCGCGTGCCACTTCTGCTGGAATCGATATCCAGTGTCGCGCCCAGCTGCTCTGCACGATATTGCATATTCTTAATGCCCCGCCCTTGTAAACTTGCCGCCGCCAAGCCATCAATAATACCCACCCCATAATCCATTACATCCACATACACCTGCTGGTTTTTTGCGCCAATCACCCCTGTGGCCAACATGATTCTTTCCGACTGAGCGTGCTTTATGCTGTTGGTTATCGACTCCTGCACGATACGCATAATGTGTAGGCTGCGTCTGGGACTCATATTTTTTATCTCCGGCAGCTCAGTGACCGCCCACTCCAGCGTGATATTTGCCGCCTCTAGTTGATCAACCAAGCGCACACGCATCATCCCCAGTAGGGTCGGCAGGTCACTGAGCAAAGGGTCGAGTGAATCGATAACTAGACGCAGATCTGTCAAGCTATGCTGTACTTTCTCACGCACCCTTTTATAAAGATCGCCCGGTTGCTCCTGTAACAGACTAACCACTGAAACCAACTGCCCACCAATACCATCATGCATGTCACGCATGATGCGCTCTCGCTCCTTCAGCAGCAGCCCCTCCTCCCGCACAGATTGGAGCTCTTCATATTGCGATTGTAGTTGCAACTGTTTGGTTCGCACCCGCTGATCAAGGGTCTCGGCCAGCTGTTCAGCTCGGTCGATTGACTGCACAAAACGCCGTATCAGAAACCAACTAAACAGCAACACGGCCGGAATAGCGCTGTATTGGATGATCAGACCTTCACGTCGGTCAATAATGTGGTTCAACACCAATATGTCATGGAGTCCGAAAATAAGTATGGGAAACCCCACCAGCAGCATTAGGAGGAGGTCGACATTTGGCCTGTGCCCATAGGCTTTAAGTAGATGAAAAATAGCGTAACAGCCAAAAATCACCAGAAAAACGTCCCAGACACGGTAACCGATGTGCAGGATACTGCCGATATCGGGCAGAAAAAACAGACCAATGCCAAACACTGAAAAGATCAGGATAAACTTTTCAATGCGCGCATTGCCCTGCCCAACATAACGATGATTAAAGAGAATCATTGCGATAACGGCCCAACCCAAGGTACTCATCGTCATCGCTTCCCACAGGCGCGCAGATACGGGGATTTCAGTAATAAACAGATTGAGGTTGTGTGTCGCCCAAAGAAACAGCTCTAAGGAGAACAGGCCATAGATGCTGTCTTGCGGACGTGCCAACCAAAAGAAGAAAACAATAGCCGACATCAGGTACATGGCCATGGTGATCCACTGAATCAGATCAATGCGGACAAAGTGCTTCCAGGCATAAATAGCGCTCAGTTGGCTCTCTGGTGCGAGGTAAAAGCGATCTAAATAGCCCTGCTCGTGAAATGATGTCTGGAGACGGATATCAATCCGATTCTCCCCTTCCTTCAGCAGTGCGGGAGAGAAGCTAAACAACAAAGGGTTGTTATGGTGCCGAGCAGTCGGCTTGCCAAATGGCCCAGCCTGTCCAACCCAGACTCCATTAATGAACACGGCAGCGTTGTGCACAACCAATGGAAAGTAGAGTGCCCATATATCGACACCGACATCATCCAAAGCAACAGTGGCCCGATACCAGACCTGCTCCAGCTGCCGCTGATTTTGATACCCATTATCGGGCAGAGACACAGGCTTCCAATTAACCTGAGGCAAATCAGCGGGCAGAGCCACTTCACTGGCAATCACCTCAACATCCTGCACAAGTCCGACATCCGGGGCTTTAAAAAAAGTAATGGGAAGGTGAAACACCAGATAATTGAGCGCCAATCCATAACAAAAAAGAGCAATGAATACTCCGCTTTTGTTGCCGCTTAACCACATAAAACGCGTTCATTCCGACAAAAAATATTCATGACGTGTTCAGCGCTTCCTTAGAGTAGCCCAAGCCTAGCGGCTTCATAGAGAGCCTCGGTACGGCTGTTGACCTGCAATTTATTATAAATGCTTTTGATGTGGGTGGTCACCGTGTAATAGCTAATTCCCAGTTTTTCAGCAATTTCACGGGATGAAAACCCCTGACTTACCAGCTTAAGAATATCTGTCTGGCGGTGAGTCAACGCCTCTACCAAGCCCTGCTCATGTGACCTCGGCACCTTAAACTTCTGCAACATCAGGCGGGCGATAACCGGGCTGATGGGCGCACCACCACCCATCATATTGATAATAGCATCGGTAATTTTCTGGCTTTTGTCGTGCTTGAGAATATACGCCTTAGCTCCCGCTTCCAGCGCACTAAAAACGCGGTACTCATCCTGAAAGCCAGAAATAACCATCGCCTCACAATCAAGGTGCTGCTTGTCGATAGCCTTGATGATTTCGATGCCCGACCCATCGGGCAGCCCAAGGTCAACCAGTAGAATATCTGGCTTGTGCTTTGCCAGAGCCGTCAACCCTTCAGCGACACTGCTGGCCACCGCCAGCAGCTTTAAGTTGTCATGCTGGGCAATGAGCTGCACAAGGCGATCACATATATCGGCATCATCTTCAACGAGGATCAGGGTATAAGTTTGCATATGCTCCGATAAAATTCGCCTAGTTTTCAGATAAGTGTATTACAAACCCTCAGGAAGCACATACCAAAGAGTTGGTATGCGCCGAACAGGGAGTTTCGATAAGATGTTCGCATTCATGGAACCGGTATGCCTCGTATGTCAACGGATCAACATACACTTTTCTGAATGCTTACCACAATAATCACTGGAGGAAAAAATGGATATACGAAACAAGCTGACCTGGCTACTCTCTCTTTTATTTTTAGTCAGTATGATTGCCGGCTGTTCCAGCAGCAATTCTGACTCCGACAATACAGCGGCTAGTAATGTGAGCGTAACAGGCATGGTACGCACCCCTGACCAGCTGGTTCTGGAGGGTGTCGAAATCTATAACGATGATGGTGTGCTGGCCACTTCCAACAGCGCTGGCATAGTCAGTTTTTCCATCGCCGCAAACAAGGCCGATAGCGTTCGCCTAAGAAAGCCCGGCTACGCGGCACAAACCGTTATGCTCGAAACAAACAATGACCAAGCAGATTTTATCGCAACCTTGGGCAAAAGAAGTGCCGCCATCACTCTCAGCGCTGATGCAGCGATTGATATTACCGGCATCTCCGGTGCCCGAGTTAGCTTGCCAGCAGGTGCCTTGGTCGATGCCAATGGCAACCCAGTGACGGGCACTGTCCAGCTCAGTATTACACCGGTCGATGTTTCCGATGACAATGAACTGGGTGTATTCCCCGGTGCATTTAGCGGCACTGATATTAATGGTGATGCCGCACCGATCATCATGTCCTACGGCACAGTAGAGTATTATTTTTCACAAAATGGCAATGAGCTGAACTTGGCTGGCGGCCAATCGGCCACCATTGAAATACCTGTTTTCATCACTAACCACCCCGACGGCATTCCCGTTCAGATCGGTGACGATGGCGCACTATGGTATCTGGATGAAGCCACAGGAGAGTGGTTGCAAGAAAATGTCGGTACCATCATCGCATCTGTCGACTCACCCACCGGTATGGCTCTGCAGGCAACGGTTACACACTTTTCCTGGTGGAACCATGATATCGCCCCTCAGATCTGCTTTCTATCAGTCACACCCTCCGGCCTACCCAGCGATGCCGATACTCCTAGGCTACATGGCAGCACAACAAGCAGCTTCCCTCGCACAGCATCTACCAACCTACTTAATAGTGGAAGAACGCTCGCCATGCCTAGAGGGGTTGATATAGAGCTTAAATCTACCGCCTTTGCACCTGATGGGCTTTACCGGGCGAACACCACCCACAACTGTGACGGTGTGGCGGGAGCTCTGACACTGGCGTTTACTGGCCCGGAAACCCCCATCATTCATTCGTTTAACGGCCGGGTAAAGCCCTTTTTCATACTGGAACTCGACCCACAAAACCCATCCAATACCCGTTGGGTGTTTGATAGAAACGATGCGATCTTCACTTGGTCAACTGTCAGCGCTGAGTTATTGGCTCTCACCTCAGATCAAGGACACAACACCACGCTCGGTAATGCCACGGGGTCAACCCAATTCCCCATGGGGCTGAATGGAGTCCCTGCCGACCAGTACACCTTTACACTCACAGCAACCGATTCAGACAACAATAGCGTTACAAAAACCGTTAACCTGCCCTACGATGCTGAGCCTACACCGATTCTCCATGAGTTTAATTATTCCGTGGCTATGGACTCAACCACGCAGAGTGCGACTATCTCTTGGGATGTGGAGGGTGCCGACAGCGTCACCATTTCATACTCTCTGCCAATGGGAGGGGGCGAGACACAACTTGCCGCAAGCTCTGATATTGCGGGCACCGGAGCAACCACCCTCAATCTGACTCAAGAGATCTTTAATATCGTAGGCGAGGATTACTATTTGATTACCGTTAGATTCACCAATCAATATGGCACGACTACCAAATACCTTTCAGCTTGGGTCAGTAATCCATCCTCTGGTGGTGATAACGGTGGCGGCGGCGGTGACAGCACTGACTGCGGAGAGCTGTGTGCCTAAGCGGCTAATTTTTACAGTCACTCTACTGGTGTGATTTTGGAGATAAATGAGGACAATCTAAGCCAGTATAAAAAATAATGACGTGTTCATGGTTTGCTCAATAGACAACGGCCACTCCATTCGGTGGCCGTTGCATACGCGCTTAACCCGTAACTAGGCGGACTATAAACGACTCACATTCTCCGCATTCTCACCACGCTCTGTGTTGTAGATGGTGTATGAGACCGTGTCACCAATCGATAACTCGGTAAAATTGCCGTTAATCACTTTGCTGTAGTGAAAGAAAATATTATCCCAACCCACATCGGGTTTGATAAAACCATAGCCATCTTTGATGTTTACAATGGAGCCTTTCAACACTTCCGATGCCTCGCCAATATTGCCGGTTACGGTGCGCGCCAAGGCGATGGTCTTTTCATGGTTATCATATTTCAGCTCTATTTCGGGAATGTCATCCAACATCTCCACCAGCTTCAAGTAGTTGAACTTTTTATGGGTAAATAGAGGATCGCGCTTTTTAAGCGCGAGGCCGATACTGGCTAAGTTAACCCAGCGGTGGTTAAAAGAGTTTTCCAGCCCCTCTATCGTTGCCACCACAAAATCACTGGCACTCTGTTTATCGACAACCTGAATCGGCGAACCACTCCTCTCTTCTGCGCGAGGTGTGTATGAGATAACGTCATCAACAATGCGTGTAAGATCCCGTGACAGGGTATCGGGTACGGCGAGAATAATCACCTGTTTACCAATCGCCTTCAGCTCAGCAATCAGGGGGATATAGTCACGATCACCCGATGCCAGAATCAGCGTATCGATGGTGTCGTTTTGGAAAAACAACTTCATCGCTGAAACCGTTAAATAGCAATCGAGGCTTGATTTTCCATCCTGAGACAGCGGAACATAAATCGGCTGAATTCCATTTCGCTGAATTTCGGCCACCTCTTTGGAGAAGTTTACCCAGTCGCCAAACGCCTGTATCGAGGCGATTCGCCCGTACTCCTTGCAAGCATCCACGATCCGCGACCAATCCGGGGTCTCTGCATAACTATTCAAAGTCGAATAATGTATATTTTCCACATCGATAAAAACTGCAACCGATGAATTCCGATCATTTTGACCCATAACAACCCCACACACACTCGTTTTTAAATGGATTCATACATACCCAAGAAATTTACCCTATACCCCTGGGGAACTCATAAAATACCTTGTTTTTAGTGTGAATTGCAAGTGTAAGCCCTATCAATTCTCGCGCCCGGTTACTCAGCCGCCACAAACCGCAGTGCCAAGCCATTGTTACAATAGCGTAATCCGCTAGGCTCCGGGCCATCTTTGAACAGATGCCCTTGGTGCCCCTCGCACCGGGCGCAGTGGTATTCAGTACGTGGGTAGATCATTTTAAAGTCCAGTTTGGTCTCAATAGCACCCTCTATTTTATCAAAAAAACTCGGCCAACCCGTGCCACTCTCATACTTCATATCGGAGTGAAAGAGTGGTAAATCACAACCTGCACAATGGTAAAGGCCTTCACGATTCTCATCGTTCAATACACTACTACCGGCACGTTCAGTGCCCTCTTCGCGTAAGATCTGGTACTGCTGCTGGTCAAGGCGCTGTCGCCACTCTGCATCACTCATAACAATTTTCTCTATCTTTAGCGACAAGGGTGCAGCCCAAGCATAGGGGGTGACTAGCGGGGCTGCCACAACACCCAGCATCCCCTTTAACAGTTCACGCCTTTTCATTATTTTCTACTCCTTGCCTTAGGGAAGCGCTGATCAAGTCATGAATGTTTTATGCTGGCTTAATCAGAGATTCCTTAGGAGTCAAAACCAGCTCCATTTGAGGTTAAACTAGAGAGGTGAGGTCAATGAAGTCACACTGAATCTACAGACGGCGCTACCACTATCATACAGTACGGACTCCCACGGAGGGTCGTGGGAGTCCGGTGCCGTCACTCATCATATGAATTCAAGATTCACTCAACGCTGCGCTTTCAGGCTGGCAATCCGCGTTTCTAATGGTGGATGGGTCATGAAAAGTTTTTTCAGCCCTGTTGCCAGGCCACCCGAGATACCAAATGCAGCCATCTGCTCTGGTAGTTGCGAGGGCTGCCCTGACTGTAGCTGCAAACGCTCCAGTGCTGCGATCATTTTTTCGCGACCCGCCAGCGCCGCTCCACCATTATCGGCGCGGAACTCACGCTGTCGGCTGAACCACATGACAATCGTGCTGGCCAAAATACCGAGGATAATTTCAGCAATAATTGAGGTGATGAAAAATCCGATTCCGTGGCCACTCTCATTTTTCAAAATGACTCGATCTACAAAATAGCCGATGATCCGGGCAAAAAAGATAACAAAAGTATTGACCACGCCCTGAATCAGCGCCAGCGTGACCATATCGCCATTCGCCACATGACTCACCTCATGTGCCATAACGGCTTCGGCCTCATCACGACTCATGTTATTAAGCAAGCCCGTACTCACTGCAACCAGCGCCTTGTTGCGTGACATTCCTGTGGCAAAGGCGTTCACTTCGGGTGAGTTGTATATCGCCACCTCCGGCATACCGATACCCGCTTGCTTAGCCTGTCGCGCAACGGTATCAACCAGCCACTGCTCCATCTCATTACTTGGCTGAGTGATCACCTGCGCGCCAGTGGCTCGTTTAGCCATCCATTTGGAGATGGCGAGGGAGAGGAAGGAGCCACCGAAGCCAAACACCGCAGAGAAGATCAACAATGAGTTCAGATCGAGGGTGCCATTCTGAGCCAAAATGGAATCAACGCCAAGCAGACGAAGAGTGACACTCAAAATAAGGATAATAGCAAGGTTAGTTGCCAGAAATAACAAAATGCGCTTCATCTTTAGCTCCAAAAACGACAATTAAAAATATAGATACTCAGGCGTCATTAGGTGGGGATAAAAATAAAAAGTTCAAGGGTGAGCCATGGTTTTAGGCTCTGAATTAAGATGAGCGTCCCTGTTGTGAATCAATCGCTGCTGGTTGATTGAATATCGAGAAGCGCGTAATCCTTATGCCGTCGTACAACCTGAATCACCGCCACTGAAAATAGCCGCTTACTGCGACGCATAAACAGTCGGTTGTCACTCAATACTTCAGTATATTTAGAGGGAACCAGTAGTTGCCAGCCCATCCCTTTTATTGCACGCACCAAAAAAGCGGGAACTGCCTCCCCCGACTGATGCATTGAGGCCGTTTGCAACACCACATTTTCAGCTTGTGATGTCAGCTTTTGCAGTGTCACCGCAATCTCCCCCTGCCCCGATCGCAACAGGCGGGAGATGCAGCCCAGTTGTGGTGGGCTGCCCGGGTCGACCACTTGGCTAAAGAGTGCAAGCTGCCCCACATCCAGGGCGACTAGGTAGCGTGACTCTTTAGCGCGCACCAGCACGCCCCCTTTACAGTCATTAATGACGTACCACTGCCCCTCTTTTATATCGCGACTATCATCAGCCAGTGCGGATGAGCGACCATCCAGCATCTCATCCAGTGTAATTTCAAATACAGTGCCCTTTTTGGTCGGTTTTTTGCAGCTCTTAGGTAGCTTTTTGTAGCAGTTCATAAAACCGGAAACAATGGAGAAGTCACGGTAATCATCAATCAAATCACGGCTATCCTGACGCTGCTGAGGTTGCAGTTTGTTTTGCAACAGCTCGACAAAGGTGAGCCGCTGTGTTTGATTCAGAACCGAGAGCGGAGCGGATACTTGCTGCAGAGCCTCGCTCTCTGTCAAGGCATTAAGGCAAGCAGCATCACGACTTATTTGCTGTTTTAAGGCGGATATATCAATCAGGCAACCTACCCCTTGAAACGCCACACGATGATAAAAAGGGGCTCGCCCTGAATTTGAAAAAGTCAGCAAGTGGCTACTTGGAACCTCACCATCTTCATCAGGCTTGAGTGCTATCTCTGGCTCCAGTAGCTTTATGTAACTATCTAAAACCTGAACAAAGTCACTGGGCCAGGTGTAACAGTCAGCCAAGCCAAAAAGTTGCAATAAAACAAACAGTTGACGTGGCCTAGTTTGTATTACCTTACTTTTCACCAGCCCCGCACTACGCAGGTGGCATGGCAGATCAATCATCAACGACTGAGGCTCATCAACCTCACCGCACAACCAAAGTACAAAAAACACCTGATTCAGGCCTCGCCACCGCTGGGGTGGAAAGAGCTGATAACGCAGTGCGCACACCCGCTGTTCAACATAGAAAAGCTCGAGTATTCGCATTCCGACACTCCGCAGAGATTTCCGTTGTCTTTGATAGCGATACTCAGGCAGCTGATAAAGAGCACTGAATACTTGTTGGAATCCGATATTTAACAAGCGCAGCAACTCTAGGAGGTGTTCCAGGTTATGTTTGCGTGCATTACTCTCAACAACCCCCGATTCATCTCGGTATTGCATATAGATGTGGCGAATCAATGCCGATGTTTCGGCGCCCACCAGCTCTAATGTCGCCAACCGTTTTTTTATTGAACACTTGTAACGAACTAGCAGCGAGAGCTGTTCGATAGCCAGCTCCAATTGAACAAAAGAGGTATTCCCATGGGAGCGAAACTCTTTTTGCAGCGTATTCAGGTTTTGCTCGGGGCGATAGCGTTTGTCACTCATTTGAACCGGCAGATTAAATTGCAGCGCAAGATTACGTGGCGGTAACGCATCACGCCCCGAAAAATTAACACTTAACAGTCGATCAACAACACCCAGTGCCATAAAACTACTCTATAACCTCGACTCTATCTACCTTCTGAAAGCCTCGCGGCAGCTTACTGCCGCGGCGACCGCGCTCACCAAAGTAATACTCTAAATCACGCCCTCTCAGTTTACAGTGACGCTGACCTGCGAAAACAACAACCGTGGCACCTTTTTTGAGCAGCTGAAGGTTTATCAATAGCTCTTCACGCTCAGCCGCCCGATTTGCTGGAATACTGATAATTCTAACTCCCTTCCCCTTGGATAGCTCAGGCAGCTCAGCCACAGGAAAGATCAGCAGTCGCCCTTCATTAGTGATCGCCGCGACCAGAAGATCAGGTGATCCAAACAACAGCGGTGAAAGTGGCCGCGCAGCATCAGGCAGCGTAATAAGCGCCTTGCCTGCTCTATTTTTGGTGTGCAGGTTGCTCAATTTAGTGACAAAACCATATCCCGCATCTGATGCAACCAGACATAACTGCTCATCTCTTCCCATCAACACATGGCTAAATCGTGCGCCTTCAGCTGGATTCAAGCGCCCAGTAAGCGGCTCTCCCTGCCCTCGCGCTGAGGGCAGAGTGTGGGCGGCAAGCGAATAGCTACGCCCATGGTCATCTAGAAAAAACACCGGCTGATTACTTTTACCTTTCGCCGCCGCCAGAAAGCCATCCCCTGCTTTGTAATTTAGTGACGGAGGCTCCACCTCATGCCCTTTCGCGGCGCGCACCCACCCTTTTTCCGAAAGCACCACGGTGATCGCTTCGGAGCTGATCAGAGCGGTTTCATCCAGTGCTTTAGCTGCATTGCGCTCGACAATCGGTGAGCGACGATCATCACCATATTTTTCAGCATCTGACTCAAGCTCTTTACGCAGCAACGTCTTCAAGCGACGCTCTGAACCCAAAATTTTCTCTAAAAAGTCCCGCTCTTTTGCCAGCTCACTCTGCTCACCACGGATTTTCATCTCCTCCAACTTAGCCAAGTGACGAAGTTTAAGCTCAAGAATGGCCTCCGCCTGCTCAGGCGTGATACTGAAACGGGATATCAATACCGGCTTTGGCTTATCTTCGGTGCGAATAATATGAATAACCTCGTCTATATTTAGGAACGCGATTAACAGCGCATCAAGAATGTGCAGACGTGAATTCACCTTATCCAAGCGGTACTGCAAACGGCGACGTACCGTTGCAACCCGAAAGCTGAGCCATTCACTCAGCATGGTGTGTAAATTTTTAACTTGGGGGCGACCATCCAGACCAATAACATTCATATTGGCGCGATAGGTCCGTTCAAGATCGGTGGTGGCAAATAGGTGCGCCATCAACTGTTCAGCATTAACACGATTTGAGCGCGGTACAATCACTAACCGAGTGGGGTTTTCGTGATCTGACTCATCGCGCAGATCCTCCACAATCGGGAGCTTTTTAGCCTGCATCTGTGCCGCAATCTGCTCTAACACCTTAGCGCCGGAAACCTGATGGGGTAGCGCGGTGATAATCAGATCACTCTGCTCCTTCTCCCAGCAGGCACGCATCCGCACGCTACCATGCCCGGTGGCATACATCTTCAACAGATCTGACCGTGGGGTAATTATTTCAGCTTCAGTTGGATAATCGGGCCCTTGAATATGTTCACACAACTCATCCAACGTGGTTTTAGGTTTTTCCAGCAGCTGGATACAAGCGGTGACCACTTCACGAAGATTATGGGGCGGAATATCGGTCGCCATTCCCACCGCGATACCGGTGGTGCCATTTAACAGTACATGGGGCACCCGCGCCGGAAGAATAGCGGGCTCCTCCAAGGTACCATCAAAGTTCGGCAACCAATCAACTGTTCCCAGACTGACTTCGCTTAACAGCAGTTCAGAAAAAGCGGAGAGCCGTGACTCGGTATAACGCATCGCCGCAAATGATTTAGGATCATCTGGCGCACCCCAGTTGCCCTGCCCATCCACCAGTGGGTAGCGGTATGTGAAGGGCTGCGCCATAATAACCATCGCCTCATAACAGGCGGAGTCACCATGGGGGTGAAATTTACCCAACACATCACCCACTGTACGCGCAGATTTTTTGTATTTAGCACCCGCTTTTAAACCCAGCTCAGACATGGCGTAAACAATACGCCGCTGTACCGGCTTTAGACCATCACCAATATTTGGCAATGCTCGATCCATAATCACGTACATCGCGTAATTTAGGTAAGCCGCTTCCGCGTACGCTTTGAGTGGTTGGCGTTCGACACCACCTTCGTCATAGTGAACAGTCTGATTCATCTGTCTGAATTCATTTTGGTTATCACTCTCCAGGTTATCTTGGGAGGTATAGGATTACCCTCATTAAAACACTACAACATGCGTTATGCCAAACGAAATATAGACAACAGCAACAAACAACCCTACTTTCACCTCAAACACTTCATTTCCCCAAAAAAATAGAAACCACGGCATGACAACAAACAGATCAAGGGAGATTAAAGCATGGAAAATTTAACAAAAACCTAAAGTTACTCTAAAAATAGTCGCTTAAAAATTATTGCTCAAATTGCGAAGAGAGACTTCAGAGTGGAAATCGTCAATAAAGCGGAGTTTAACGCCTCATTCCGTCAACAACTCCAACAGACCCAGCAGCTACCGCCACTGCCTGAAACGGCTCGTAAACTGCTTGCGCTGCGCAACAACGAAAATGCACAGCTAGAAGAGCTGGTCAGTGTGATAGAGCAAGACCCCAGCCTGACCGCTCAGGTATTGCGCTACGGACGTCAGTCATTCTATGGTTACGGAGATCGGATAAAGAGTGTCGGTGATTCCATTGCGCTGGTCATGGGCTTTAATGTTGCGCTGCACTTCTGCCTTGGGCTCGCATCGGGCAAAGCGCTGCTGTGCACTAATAACGGACCGCTTGGCCGCACCATCATATGGCAACAAGCGTTAGCCTGCGCTGAATTGAGTCAACTGTTAGCTGCAAAATGTCGTATCAAAGACAGACCAAACGGTGGCATCAGTTACCTCAGCGGTCTATTCCATAACTTTGGTTATCTGCTATTTGGTCATCTGCATCCAGAAGAGTACGCTTACCTCAACAAGATGGTAGAGCGCTATCCAGATACGGAGATTCGCGCTCTCGAGCTGCACTCATTTGGTATATCTCATGACATGGTTGGCATGGAGCTAATGCGTGCTTGGGAGATGCCTGAAGAGATCATTCAGGCGGTGGCGGAGCACCATTTCCCCGACTATGATGGGGAGCATGCTCTCTACGGAAAATTGGTCGCCCTCAGCAATCGCCTACTAAAGATGCCGGGCATGCAAGATAACAGCAGCCAACTCCCCACCGAAAAGCTACTGGCAGAGCTGGGTATTGATAAAGAGAAGGCAAAAGAGGTGCTTGAGCGGGTTCAGTCACAACAGAGCGAGTTCATGGCAATGGTCAAGGATATGGCAGCATAGGTAAAGGTTCTCGCAAAATAGATGCCGAAAACCATCCCCCCGTTTCACTCCTCTCTACACCCCATCAAAACCTTCCCCCCGCCCATGCCAACGGGTTAAAGATAGCCTCAAGGCAGCTTGAGAAAGTGTTGGCGATAGTAGGCCAGCTCTTCAATCGACTCGCGAATATCATCCAACGCTTTATGGGTGCCCCGTTTATTCAAACCACTGTACATTTTTGGGTGCCAGCGACGCGCCAGCTCCTTAAGGGTGCTGACATCCAGATTACGGTAGTGAAAATAGTCTTCAAGCTCAGGCATCCAGCGATAGAGGAAACGACGATCTTGGCCCACTGAGTTACCGCAAATCGGCGAACTCCCTTTGGAAGAGTAGCGCTGTAAAAAAGAGAGGGTCTCTGCAACCGCATCTTGCTCTGTAGTGGTACTGGCTTTGACTCTATCAATCAAACCTGAGTTACCATGGGTGGTTTGGTTCCACTCATCCATCAGCGCCAACACCTCATCTGGTTGATGAATCGCCAGCACAGGACCTTCAGCTAACAGCTTCAAATCAGTGTCGGTAACGATTGTTGCAATTTCAATAATACGATCATTATCGGGATCGAGCCCTGTCATCTCCAGGTCAATCCAAATCAGGTTATTCGGGTCTTGTGCCATCATCTCTCGCCTGTTACTCGCCTTAATGAGTTGCTAACCATTGTAACAGAGGCTACCCTGCTTGGTTATTACCCTAATCCCCGGATAGAAACACGCATGCTGCTCAAGCGCTTGATCCCACAGCAAAACAAAAAATAGCCGCCGAACCAATGGAGGCGATTCCTATTTTTTGTTTCACCGTGGAATCAATATGTTACACATTATCTTGCATTTTTACCCGGGAATTAGGGCATTGAAAATCCACTGCCAGAAACCATCTTTCACCCTATGAATAATTTTACCCTTTTGTTTATATGCAGCGCATTTATCGCTCTTTTTCTACAGTTTTGGCTCTCGATGCGCCACCTGCGCCATATGCAACACCACAAAAACAGTGTGCCCGAGGCTTTCAAACAAGAGATCACCCTTGAGGCACACCAAAAAGCCGCTGAATACACCACCACCAAGACCCGTTTCGAGATGTTTGAACTCACACTGGGTACGCTATTGCTATTTGCATGGACGCTAGGCGGAGGGCTGGAGTTTCTTGACCAACAGGTACAGCATCTGGGGCTGAATCAAATCATCAGTGGTGTCATTTTCATACTGGCCACTTCAATATTAATGACCATAATCGACCTACCCAGTAACGCCTACCAAACCTTTAAAATAGAGCAACGCTTTGGTTTCAACCGCACAACCCCCAGGCTGTTTTTATCTGATTTCGCCAAGCAGTTACTCCTGTCGCTGCTACTAGGGTTACCGCTGCTGTGGGTAATACTTTGGCTGATGGATAACGCGGGCAGCCTGTGGTGGCTCTATGCTTGGGCCGTTTGGTCGCTCTTTACGCTGGTAATGATGTGGCTCTACCCTGCGGTCATCGCCCCCCTATTCAATAAATTTTCACCACTGGAAGATGCGGCGCTACGCCAACGTATCGAACAGCTACTTGAACGCAACGGTTTTCAAAGCGATGGTATTTTTGTGATGGATGGCTCCACCCGCTCCAGTCACGGCAACGCCTACTTCACCGGGCTAGGCGGCAGCAAGCGTATCGTCTTTTTCGATACCCTACTGAAAAGCCTTAACCACGACCAAATTGAAGCCGTTTTAGCACACGAACTGGGCCACTTCAAACATCGCCACGTCACAAAGCGACTTTTTACCATGGCGATCTCCTCCCTGCTCGGATTAGCCCTACTGGGCTGGCTGATGCAACAGCCGTGGTTTTTCCACGGACTGGGGGTTTCAACACCCTCAACCTATACCGCATTAATGCTGTTTATGTTGGTACTGCCAAGCTTCACCTTCTTTATGGCACCCATTTCGTCATTAATGATGCGCAAACATGAATTTGAAGCAGATACCTTTGCCGCACAACAGTGTGAACCCAAACATCTGATTGATGCGCTGGTTGCACTCTACAAAGATAACGCCAGCACTCTGACCCCAGACCCACTCTACGCCGGGTTTCACTACTCACATCCACCTGCTGCGATCCGCATCCAGCACCTGAAAGAGTCGGCCAAATAATGGGCAAGCGTAAACTCACCCACAATCAACGCCGCCACACACAGCGCATTCAAGAGAAACGCCTTGAGCGTGCGGCAAAACAAGAAAACATAGAAAACGTCTCACTGGGTACAGAACAGCAGGGGCTGGTGGTTACCCGTTTTGGCAAAACGGTGGATGTGGAGGGAGCCGATGGCGAAATGGTTCGCTGTAAATTACGCCAAAACATAGGTGAGCTGGTGTGTGGCGATCGTGTCATCTGGCAGGCTGAAAATGAAACCTCGGGGGTAATCTGCGCAGTAATGCCCCGCCATAGTTTACTGGCTCGCCCTGATTTTCAAGGCCGAAAAAAACTAATTGCTGCAAACATTGATCAGATAATGATCACTTGCGCCACCTACCCAGAGATCAGCCCCGGGCTGATTGATCGTTATCTGGTGGCCGCTGAGGCCACCGGCATCACCCCGGTCATTGTGGTCAACAAAACGGATTTAATCACTGAACAGAGCCGTCCAATTATAGAGAAGCAATTGGCCATCTACCATCAATTGGGCTACCAAATCATCTATACCAGCGCGGTTATTTTAAATGGTATGGATGAGCTGATAAAACAACTTAAAGACCGTACCTCTATTTTTGTTGGCCACTCCGGTGTTGGCAAGTCATCGCTGATTAAAATACTTTTCCCCGAGCAGATAATTCGTATCGGTGCACTCTCCGAGGGGTCTGGTAAAGGACGCCATACCACAACCGCCTCAACCCTTTATCACCTGCCACAGGGCGGCGATCTAATCGACTCACCCGGCATACGTGAATTTGGTTTGTGGGAAATTACCGAAGAGCAAGTGGCGGAAGGCTTTTTAGAGTTAAAGCCTTATATTGGTAACTGTCGCTTCCGAAATTGCCGTCATCAAGCGGAACCCGGTTGCGCCATTCAAGTCGCCGCCGATTCGGGCGCTATAACACCTCGACGCATTAACAGTTTTTATCGAATGGTGGCCTCACTCACAGAAAAGTGACAGCACTTTAGGCAAACTGCTAATATGCGACTGTACCTTATCAACCGTTTATCCGCCTATATTCAGGAGAAGATTTATGAAGCTTCGTCACCTTTGCGCCGTTTCACTACTGGCCGCCAGCTCTTCCGCCATGGCCGCCGACCTCAATTTGGACTCAATGACCGTTCAAGCTGAGTTTAAAGAGCTATCAGAAAACTTAAGTGCTGCGATGAGTTATAAAGCCGTCACTCCCGCTGAGGCGCTCTCCAGCGGTTTACTACCCTTTGGTTTTGATGTGGGCTTAGAGGTGAGCAGCACCACAATAGACAATGATAGTGTTTTCAACGACGCTTTCGGTAATGATGCGCCCAGCGCCATTATCATTCCAAAATTACACGCCCATGTCGGCCTACCCTTCGGCATTGATGTGGGTGCCTTTATCAGCGCAATCCCCAGCACCAATATCCAACTAACAGGCTATGAGCTACGTTATGCAATCTTGGATGGTGGCACCGTAACACCCGCTGTGGGCATACGCCTTGCGGGCACCTCCCTGACCGGAGTCGATAACTACGAAATGAGCACTCGCAGCCTTGACCTTTCCATATCAAAAGGCTTTTTGATGCTAACCCCCTACGCAGGCATCGGGCGAGTCTGGACCAGCAGTGATATTGACTCGACAGCACTGGACAGTGTCGACTTCTCGCAAAGTAAGCTCTACGCGGGTATTAATATCAACTTGGGGCTATTGAACATTGCCGTTGAATCAGACAAAACTGGCGGTTACAGCAGCTACAGCGCCAAACTGGGCTTTCGCTTTTAATCTGGATACTTCGTAAATTTGCGCAAGGATTGCGCAACTCTGGTGGGATCAAAACTACCGCGTCCTGCTATCTGCTATCGCCCCTTGCCTGCGTCCATTTAGGCAGCTGGCCGAGTTCGGCCTAAGCATATTCATCGATACCCAGCACAGCCTGCAGCTGCTGCAACTCATCTTGTTGCGCCTGCTGGCTATACCTCTCCACTGCTCGCTGTTGCGAGTAGCTTGAGCTGAGCACCCCATCATCCACTCTCTCCGTCTGCAGGTAACGCTGTAACAGCTGCTGTTTTTTTGCCTCATCAATGGGTGACACTGGCACAGGAGGTGATGCTGTAGGTTTTTGGGGTAATTCGGCAACCGCTGGCTTGGTAACGGCAGGAGTCTGATGGCCTAAGCCATAAAAAGAGGAATTATTATCGCCAATACGCATCCATTGATTATAGCGACATTACAAAATAGTGGAAGGATCAAGGTTTCTTGTTTTCTTTAAGCCATTCACATCATCAAGGTTTTTTACCCGAAAAAGTTTTGCCCCGGTAAAGTCAACACCACGAATATCAGACTTCAGAAAATCAGCCTCACTCAAGTCACTATATGCAAAAGAGGAGGAGATCAGGTTAGAACCCACGAATCTTGCACGGCGAAAGTCACTGTTACGCATACTGGCGTTATTCATATTTGCCGACTCAAAATTAGCCTCGGAGGCCTTCACATTATTCAAATTTGTCCAGACAAAATTTGCCCTTGTAGCATCCATTCTATAAAGATTAGCACCCTCCAAATTACTACCTGTAAAATTGGAAGAGATGGCCCTGCTATGGCGAAGATTCACACCCCGCATGGAGTTATCTTTAAATGTAGTTGCATGCAGATAGGCATGACTCAAATCAGCCCGGTCAAATTTAACCTTAGTGAATTTAGCTCTCTCAAAACTTGCTCCGCGAAAGTTAGCCCGAGTGAAATCAACATTTTCCATCTCGATAAGAAATAGATTAGCTTTACGCATCACCACACTCACCATAGATGCACCAACATAAATTCCATCATTGAAAATGACCTCCTTAAAGACAGAGTAATCCAGTGACGCATTTTTAAAGCGAGTATAGCGAAACTCTACATTACTAAATTTTGCACGATGAATCTCTGCATCGATAAAATCAGTTTCAACCAAAATGGTTCCATCAAAAATTGTCCTATTCAGTTTTGCGCCGCGCAGATCCGCACCGGTCAAATCAGCACCGGTTAAATCAGCACCACTGAGATCCGCATAACGCAGCATGGCATCGCGCAACGAGGCATAACGCAAATTAGCCCCCCGAAGATCCACATGGTGCAAATTAGCACCTGAAAAATCGGCATTCTCCAACTTGGTGCGGCGTAGCTCGGTAAAACCGAGGTACGACTCAACAAACTTCACACCGGAAAAATCGGCATTATTCATGGTCAGGCGTGTAAGATTTTTGCCACTGAAATTAATACGCCCAGCCTGACGAGTGGTCATCAGACTATAAACATCCAACTCAGAGATGGGGGCAGAGTAACGCGCAGCATCTGAACGATGGTCCGGAATACTCGAACATCCCACCAGCATCAACAATCCGCCAAGCATTAAAACTGTTATCAACTGTTTCAAGGGCCACTCTCTTTTAAACATCCGTTATCACCACTTTACTCGGCCCATTAAGAAGTCTCTAATTAAGTCTGGATAAATGTAGGCAATTTCAGCCAGCATAAAACATTCATGACTTGTTCAGAGCTTCCTTAACCCACAACCTTGTCACGTAAATAGATGGGAATCGCCTCTTCAGCCGCTACATACTCACCCTTGGAAAAAAGGGCTTGTGCTAGGCTTACCACCTCTTTTGCATCGGGGTAGTATTCGATCACCCTCTTATGCACCTGATCAGCCACTGCTGCAGGTATTTGATCGGCATAACGCTGCCAACCATTGCCCAGTGCCAGCCACTCGCCCTCATCCAGCGAGGAGATATCTGCCATGGATATCACGCGCTCTTCGTCTAATAAATTTGCTTGGCCAAGCTCAGGAATATAATACGCACCAAAATAGACCTCTTTCATGCTCGCATCATTGGCCACCAGCACCCGTTGTGTGCCGTAGTCGCGAAAGGCCCCGTGAGCCATCGCCGCCAGCGTTGAAACGGGCGTAACCGGCAAGTCACTTGCAAACGCAAGCCCCTGCACCACACCCGCAGCAATACGCAACCCCGTAAAGGCGCCCGGCCCACGGGAAAAAGCGATGCTATCTAGCTGACGCAATGAAAATCCCGACTCAACAAGCAACTTGTCTACCATCGAAATGATCAATTCAGAGTGTTGTCGCGGAGCAATTTCAAACTCCCCAATCACCTCATTTCCGATCTGTAATGCGGCAGAGCAAGCCGCCGTCGATGTTTCAATGGCGAGTATTTTATGGCAACTCATATAAGACCTTCTATTGGCTGAGAGTTCACTGAGCGCTTGAATCTACGCTTGAATCTACTATCGGCTCTTTTAGGGGTTCCTCAAAGAACTGCTCCACACGCTTTAAGTTACGGGTACGTTTCATACGGGGAAGAGAGTCGATAAATATTCTGCCATAGGATTTATTCAGCGTACGGGGATCACAAATCATTAATACTCCGCGATCATTGACATCGCGAATCAGCCGCCCCACCCCTTGCTTCAGTGCGATCACCGCCTGGGGAAGTTGATAGTCACGAAAAGAGTTACCTCCACGTTCACGAATCGCATCAATACGTGCCTGCAACAGTGGATCACCCGGTGAAGCAAAGGGCAGCTTATCGATAATCACACAAGAGAGCGCCTCGCCACGCACATCCACCCCCTCCCAAAAACTGCTGGTGCCCAGCAAAATAGCATTGGCGGTTTTTCGAAACTTGGCCAGTAGCTGTGAACGCGGCATACTGCCTTGAATAAACAGCGGGTAATCCAACTCATCCTCAAGCAACCCCGCCGCCTCCTGAAGGGCACGGTGGCTGGTAAACAGCATAAATGCACGCCCTTCACTCGCCCGTAACACCGGCAACGCCTGCGCCACCACTTCTGCACCATATTCACTACTTGAGGGCTCTGGCAGACCTGTAGGGATATAGAGAACCGACTGGTTCATGTAATCAAATGGGCTATCCCAGCTATGGGAGACCGCATCATCGATACCCAAGGTTCTGCAAATATGCTCAAAGCTGTTAGCAACCGTGAGCGTAGCGGATGTGAAAATCCAACCGCAGGGGCGTGATTTCATATATTCCCTGAAAATATCAGCAATATCCATGGGGGTCAGGTTAACCACCACCGAGCGATTGAACACGCCAACCCAGTGGATAAAACCTTCAGGTGTCTCCCCGGTTAACTTCTGGAAACGCTCATACAACTCACCACAGCGTTCAAAACAGTTCGCTAACACTTTGCCCCGCTCAGCACCCACCTCCAGCTGTTCCAGTAGTTCACCCAGTGTTTCGCCCATCTCTTTCAGAGCGGCATCCACGCCATCGATCTGCCTGCACACTTTCCAGGTGATGCGGTTACTGTTATCGGGCATCACCCGTCGAAACAGTTTTGCCGTGTACTCCAGCCGATCAGCCAGTTTACCGAGCAGCTGCATATCCACCGCCTCATCCACAATGGCAGCCTGGATATCACTCACCAGCTCCAGCAGTTGATTACTGCTGTAGGCTTGGCCAAAAAAATTACTGGCCACTTCAGGGAGTTGGTGTGCTTCGTCAAAGATTACCGCATTGGCCCCTGGCAACAACTCGGCAATCCCCTCCTCCTTCAGTGAAAGGTCGGCAAAAAATAGATGATGATTAACCACCACCAAATCAGCTTCTTGTGCTTTACGTCGTGCCTTCATCACACAGCAATCAGCAATACTAGGACACTCCTGACCCAGACAGTTATCCGCCGTCGAAGTGACAAACGGCCAGAGTGGCGAATCTTCCGCCACATCGGTCAGCTCACCGGTATCACCACTTTTAGTGACTTCGCTCCAACGCTTTATTTTGATTAATGTTTTGTGCAGTGCCGGATTTTGAACGCGAGGACTATTCCGATACAGATCAAGCCGGTAGTGACAAAGATAGTTAGATCGCCCCTTCAATAGAGCCACCTTACCTGGCTGCTGTAACGCTTTGCGTACTAGGGGAAGGTCACGATAAAAGAGTTGATCCTGAAGGTTTTTGGTACCGGTTGAGACAATAACTTTTTCTGATGAAAGCAGTGCCGGCACTAGATAGGCAAAAGTTTTGCCCGTACCGGTACCCGCCTCGGCCACCAAAATCGAGCGATCACTAATCGCCTTCTCAACCTGCTCAGCCATCTCTTGCTGCTGCAGACGTGGTGCAAAGCCTGTCAGGTGGTGTGAAAAAGGGCCATCATGGCCCAGTATGTCAGTACAATTCTGCATGGTATTTTCAGCAATCAGCCCTGAAACTCAACATCTTATTCATCACCGTGACTATCCCGAACCTCATCCGTAATCGCACCCGTTTCAACACACCAGACCAGCTCACTGATCACTTTGAATTTTGCCACCGTCATCGCACCACGGTTAGCCCGTTTGCTCTGGCTAGCCGCCATCGCCTCATCGATAACATCACGACTGGCCTCATAGATCTCGACGGGTTCATACTCCGAGTTCATAATCACCAGTACTACGCTATCCCACGATTTGTCACACTTCAATTGACCAATACGATGGCCCGATTTGCGCTCATCGAAAATAGCGCGCCCCTTAATTTGAACACGCCGCCCTTCCCGCTCACCCGCACCAATGGCATCAAACCCGGCAGAGCGGTCGGTACAGAGCTCAAGATTCAGTAAACGCGCCGCATCATACTCCGCAATTTCACTGCTAATTCCTAGCGGCTTACCCGTCGCCTTGCGGTATTGCGCCGCCAAGGTACGAGCCTCTTTCATTAATTTATCAACCGCGTAGATACCCACCGGATATTTCTCACAAATAAAATGTATAGGTAATTAGTACATCAACCCTATTATATAGGCGGGTTGATGTACTAGAGTCTTATAAACCAATTTAAAAAAAGATGGAAACCTTTTCAATCTTTAAAGAAAACTTGTTCGCGCTCAAGCTCGGCGGCACGAGTTCCGGCATATTGAGCACGATCCTCGCGCCCTAATAACAGCCGTGACTGCTCAATCAAACGCCACCCTTTAGCCTGTATCTGAGTGCTATTATTAGAGTAGCGGATCGTTCTCAGCGCACTCGCCTCAGCCTCTTTGTAGCGCCCCTGCTGTAGGTAAAGCTGTGCTAGCTGAAACCAGATCACTGGGCTTTCCGGGGTATAATACTTAGCCCGTTTTGTGTAATCAATCGCCAGATAGGTATCCCCCACCATTCGGGCATTATTGGCTTCCTGTAGCAACCGCTCCGCCACAACACCCTTATCGACATCCTGCTTGACCATCCGCTTTTCGATTTCAGAGACTTGCTGTGAGCGCCCCCGCTCCGAGTCCGCCACACACCCCGACACTGTTAACACAACAATCAGTAATCGCCACGGATACCCCATACAACCCTCGCCTTTAAGTTGAGTTCAGCCAGAAAGCAGCTCCGTTGCACTAAAAATTTATAGCGAAAGAATATACTCAACTACGGCGGCTATTTCCGTATCATTCACCTTGCTCTCATTCGGCGGCATTACCGCACTAGCAGACACCGCAGTCCACTTTCCACCACTACCATACTTCACACTTTCAAATAGTTTTTGAGCCGCCTCAGGGTCATCTTTATAACGCTCGTTCACCGCACTCCACGCAGGGCCAAAACGGTGTTCATTAACATCATGACAGCCAAAACAGCCCCCACGAATAATGATCGACTTAACCTTACCCTGAGCTCGATCTTCTAAATTAATCGTCGTCATGGCATCACCCGCCTCACGACTACAGCCACCCAGGAGAGCACTTAACAGCACCACCAGTAATACAAAATACATTTCACCACTCCTTAAAGCTGCTTATGGAAGCTCTGATCAAGTCATGAATGTTTTATGCTGGCTGAAATCGCCCTCATTTATCCCGAAAACCACACCAATAGAGCGACTATTGCTGCGCATTTCGGAATAAATGAGAACAATTTCCTCTCAGCCTAAATTCATCCAGACTTAATCAGAGCCTCCTTATGTTTACAGAGATTTTCTCTTAATCAATCGATTTATCGCATGGCCTGCGGCCATAAAACCAAAACTGGCAGTGATAAAACTGGCCGCTCCGTAACCAAAACGGCAATCCAGTGAGACCCCGTGAATACCCGGTTTTTCATAGCCCACCGTACCATCTTTTTTTGGATAGACCGGCTGTTGGGATGAAAAAACACAATCAATGCCAAATTTACGCTTACTGTTTTTGCTAAAACCGAACTCTTTTCGCAATTGTGAGCGCACCTTGGCAATCAACGGATCGTTAAAGGTACGGCTCAGATCCTGCACCTGAATTTGGGTCGGATCGGTCATACCACCCGCACCACCGGTCACAATAATCGGGATTTTATTACGCTTACAATAGTTGATCATCAGCGCTTTAAATTTAATGCTATCAATCGCATCAATCACATAGTCAAAATCACCATCAAGATATGTTTGATATGTCTTTAAGGTGATAAAGTCATCAATCACCTCAAGCTGACAATCCGCATTGATGAGGGCAATTCGCTCCGCCATCACCTGGCATTTTTTTTGATTGAGGGTATTACTCAATGCGGGCAGTTGGCGGTTAATATTGGTTTCGCATATCTCATCAAAATCGATCAGCGTCATACTACCGACTCCGCTCCGCGCCAAAGCCTCCGCAACCCAAGAGCCAACACCTCCAATACCAACCACACAAAAACGCGCCTGAGAGAGAATCTCAAGCCCCGCGTCACCATATAGCCGCTGCACACCACCAAAGCGGCGCTGATAACTCTCTGTTGTCATGCTGTCTGTATTTTATAGGAAGAAGATGCGGGGTATTATGCCAGAGAAAAGCCAGCAGGTACGGCTACGGAAACCATTACGCTATATTTTTTTTTCGGTCTCATCCGCAACATCAACAGCCGAATGATCCAACTCAAGTTCTGCACGCTCCACCAACAGCGCCGGCAACTCGGCCTTAACAGAGACACCCAACTTCTTAAAGTCGTTAGCCTGCTTAATCAGGTTACCTCGACCACTGTAGAGCTGGCCGAACGCCTTCTCATAACTATCTTTAGCACTATCCAGCGAGCGCCCCACCTTCTCCATCGAACCCAAAAAGGTATTGAACTTGTCGTACATTCTGCCCGCCTTCTCAGCCAACTCAGCCGTGTGACGGTTTTGATCCTCAAAGCGCCACAGCTGACGAACAATATTCAAACTGGTCAGCAGCGTGGTCGGCGTGGCCACCAGCACATTCTGCTCTAGCGCTTTCTGGAATAGAGTCTCATCCGCTCGCAGCGCCTCAACAAAAGCGGACTCAATTGGAATAAACATAAACACCATTTCCGGCGAGTTCAAACCCGGCAGCTCAAAATAGTGGCGGTCAGATAGCTCTTTAATGCGATCAGAAATAGCTGCAACATGCTCCTTCATCGCCTGCTGAGATTCAACCTCACTCTCACTATTTACATAGCGGGTGTAGGCGTTCAATGAAACTTTTGCATCAACAATCAAATGTTTATCTTCAGGCAAGTAGACAATAACATCCGGGCGCTGTCGGCCACTTTCCGTATTAAAGCTCACCTCACGTTTATAATCTTTATCAATCACCAAGCCAGAGCGATCCAGCACATTCTCCAGAATCAACTCACCCCAATTCCCTTGGCTCTTCTTTTGCCCCTTAAGTGCCGTCGCCAGCTGATGAGCCTCCTCGGTAATCTGCTTGTTAAGCTCTTTTAGATAACCCAGCTCACTACGCAACTGCGCTTGCTGCTCGGTCTCTTTATGATGAATCTCTTCTATTTTTTGTCGAAAATCGACAATCTGTTGACGAAATGGCTTAAGCAGATCATCCAACGATTGCCGACTGTTCTCAGAGAATGACTTCCCTTTAGCCTCAAAAATACGATTGGCCAGGTTTTCAAACTCGCGACTAAGCTCAAGCTTCTGCTGCTCAAACTGTGCAACCTGTGAGGCATAATGGAGCTCTTTCTCCTGCTGGCGAGTATGCAACTCGGTATTTTCAGCCCGCAGTGTGCTGTTATGCTGCTGCATCTCATCCAGTTGCTGGCGCAGCTCAAGCTGTTGCTGCTTAAGTTGCTGAGACTGTTCAACCAACGCCTGCTCGGCACGACGCGCACCTTCCAACTGCTGGCGCGCCTCACTCAACGCCTCTCGCACCTCGTGCAACTGCTGCTGAGACAAACGCCGCTCTTCCAGCTCCTGCTGCAACTGTTTCTCCATGCTGACAACCCGCTCATCAGCCACCGCCCACGCAGTCTGCCGCTGCTGAAGCTCACCCTGCACCTCAGCCAATCGAGCAGACTGCTGTTGTGACGCGTCCGACTGCTGCTGCTTAGCCGCCACGCTCATCTTGCGCCACACCAACCAAGCACCCAGCATCGCACCGGTAATTAACGCCAGAAATAACGCACCCCACACCACAGACTCAACCACCAACAAACTCCCCGCTTACAAAAATCGTTGCATGAATGGATAGACGAATAACGGCTCCATACCATCATGTTATCAAGGAATCTATAAATGAGTCTGATTAGATTTAGGGTAAGCGGATATTATTTTTATTTGCGCCAAAATGCGCAGCAATAGTTATTCTATGGGTGAAATTTTTCGGATAAATGAGGGCAATTTCAGCCAGCAAAAAACATTCATGGTTGGCTCAGGGCTTCCTCAGTGGAGCGAGGTGACCAAGATATTGCGGTAGGAGTATTGACTGTTCTGCTTGAAATAGCTGAGAACAGTAACTGAAAATTGGTGCCCGGGGCCGGAATCGAACCGGCACGGTGTTTCCACCGAGGGATTTTAAGTCCCTTGCGTCTACCAATTTCGCCACCCGGGCAGAGGGGCATTGATTAATCAGTAAGGTCATTTATAAGGGGATAAAATGGAGGCTGAGGGCGGAATCGAACCGCCGTCGGCGGATTTGCAATCCGCAGCATAACCACTTTGCTACCCAGCCGTAAACTATGTGAAACATCTCTTTAAGTCCGCAGTTACGCTATATAATACTCAAAGACAAAAAAATGGAGCGGGAAACGAGATTCGAACTCGCGACCCCGACCTTGGCAAGGTCGTGCTCTACCAACTGAGCTATTCCCGCCTGATTTGCTGCGTATTATATAGCTGGGATTATTGTTGTCAACCGTTTAAAAACACCTGGCAGAACCGATGCCGCTCTGTCGATAAAACCGCCCTAGGGGAGGCTCCGGTCAAGCCATGAGTGCTTTATGCTGGCTGAAGTCGCCCTCAGTCTAAATTCATCCAGAGTTAATCAGAAACCCCTAAAGCAAGCTGTTTTGCAACGATACCGTGCGCTTACATTTCACCTTACATCGAGCTGTTTTCACACAAAAGGGGCGGCTCTGTGATATTTCACGGCATCCTCAGCGGAGTTAAACTTGCTGTAGGTCGCATGTTTGCGTGCTAAAATCCCCCTTTTGACCGGACCATCATTATGCCAGAAGATCTGAAACTGTTTGCATCCACACCCAAGGGGATGGAGCAACTACTCGCCGATGAGATCAAACAGCTAGGTGGCTTCCATATGAATCCGGTTCGGGCAGGTGTTGAGTTCACTGGCACCCTCGAGACGGCTTACAAACTCTGCCTCTGGTCCCGCGTTGCCAACCGTGTTCTGCTCTCGCTCCCCAGCTTCGAAGCCAAAACACCCGAAGCGCTTTACGATGGGATACAGCGAACCGACTGGTCTAAACAGATGTCACCCGAAGGCACCCTGGCGGTCGATTTCAATATTAGTCGCTCCAAGATCAACCATAGCCACTATGCCGCACTTAAAGTAAAAGATGCGGTCGTTGATCAATTCCGTGACAAGTATGATTTACGCCCCTCAGTTGATACCGAATACCCTGACCTGCGCATCAACTGTTATCTGGCAAAAAACATCTGCCGCCTCAGCATCGACCTCTCCGGTGACAGCCTGCACCGTCGCGGCTACCGCTTAGAGGGTGGGGGTGCTCCACTTAAAGAGAACTTGGCCGCGGCCATTCTTCTCTCGGCGGGCTGGCCTGCCATTGCAGAAAAAGGTGGCTCACTGGTAGACCCGATGTGCGGCTCCGCCACTCTCTTAATAGAGGGCGCTATGATGGCGGCTGATATTGCACCCGGCCTGCTACGCAGCCACTTCGGCTTCACATTCTGGAAACAGCACGACCCTATTTTATGGGCCTCATTGCTTATGGAGGCAGAGCAACGCCGTGATCGGGGCCTTGCCAAACTACCCGCCATTCAAGGCTTTGATATTGATGGAAAAATGATCAGCATTGCGCGAGCCAATATCGAACGTGCCGGACTCCAGGACCAAATCAGCATCGCGGCCGCAGACATCACCCAAGCAACACCGGCAGAGCTGCCTCCCGGCCTGGTAGTCGCCAACCCCCCTTACGGTGAGCGCCTAGGCGGCAATAAAGATCTTTCCCAGCTCTATCGCCAGCTGGGTAGCACCCTCAACAAAGCCTTCTCAGACTGGCATAGCGCCATCTTTACCGGCCTGCCCAAAATGGCCAGCTATACCGGGCTCTATCCTGAGACAAAACAGACGCTTTTTAACGGTACTCTACAGTGTGTGTTGCTCTGCTATGGCGCGAGAAAGAGTGAGTTAAGCAAAGCTTTGGATGGTGAAAGTGAAGGCGCACCGATGCTGGCTAACCGTTTAAAAAAGAACCGCCGACGTTTGGCAAACTGGCTGCGCCGCGAAGAGATTAGCTGCTATCGGCTCTACGATGCCGACCTGCCAGAATATGCACTCGCCATCGACCTCTACCAAGGCGATAAACTTTGGGTAAATGTTCAGGAGTATCAAGCACCCGCCACCATCGATCCGGCCAAAGCCGCACAACGCCTGCGGGATGCGCTGCACAGCATTAAAGAGGTGCTCGAAATCAATAACTCCCAGCTCTTTCTCAAGCAGCGCCGTAAACAGAAAGGGAGCAGCCAGTATGAACGCTATGATCAGAAAGAGCAGTTCCACACGGTCAGCGAAGGGCCGATCAAGTGCCTAGTCAATCTAAGCGACTACCTGGATAGCGGGCTTTTTCTTGATCACCGCCTCACTCGCCGCATGATCGGTGAAATGAGCAGAGGAAAACGCTTTCTTAACCTGTTTGCCTACACCGGTGTCGCCACCTTATATGCGGCGGCTGGTGGTGCCCGCGAAACACGCACCATTGACATGTCCAACACCTACATCACATGGGCGCAACGCAATATGGAGCTGAATGGCTTCACCGGAACAGAGCACCACCTGCTCAAGGCTGACTGCCTTGAGTGGATCAAGCAGGCGCTAAAACAAGGCACTCAATATGACCTGATTTTTCTCGACCCCCCCTCATTTTCCAACTCAAAGCGCATGGAGCAGACCTTCGATGTGCTGCGTGACCACGCGGCACTGCTCAATGAAGTAAGCCAATTATTGAGTGATGACGGCACTCTGATATTTTCAAACAACAATCGTAAATTCAAAATGGATCATGATGCACTCCCCACATTGGAGATTGTCGACATCAGCGCTCAAACCATTCCTGAAGACTTCAAGCGCAACCAAAAAATTCATAACTGCTGGCGCATCACCCGCAAGGGAGAAAAATAATGGTTCGAGAGGAGAGTGGCTTAGAAGACCGTATTATTGAGTTAGAGACTAAGCAGGCATTTCAGGATGACCTATTACACCAGTTAAATGATATTGTCGCCGAACAGTCACAGACCATCAGCACACTCTTGCGTGAAACCCACACCCTACGCCATATGCTCAAAAACCTGGCATCATCCAATATTGCAGCACAAAGCGAAGAGAGTCCGCCGCCCCACTACTAGCATATCAAGCGCAAATCACGGCAGATGCGAACGCACCCAGCCGACGATATCACCGGCACTCATGGCACCCGGCTGGCGGGCAATCTCTTTTCCACCCTTCAACAGCACCAGGGTGGGAATACTGCGAATGCCATACTGAGTAGCGAGAAGCTGCTCAGCTTCCGTATCCACTTTGGCCAAGCGTACTTGGGGTTCCAACTGCCCCGCTGCCTGCTCAAAAGCTGGGGCCATCGATTTGCAAGGGCCGCACCAGGGAGCCCAAAAATCCACCAGCACCGGAATATCATTACGCCCGACATGGGTCGCAAATGTTGCCGCACTCAATGCCACAGAGCGGCCACTAAAAAGTGCTTGATGGCATTTTCCACACTGAGGGCTATCACCTACGCGACTCACTGGAATCCGATTAGTCGCATGACAGTGCGGACAAACAATATGTAAAACATCACTCATAGCTTTTCACCCATCAACTCGATAGCTAAATAATTCTCGATCTATTTTTTCTTCTGGCATTCAGGACAGATTCCATAAAGATAAAGGCTGTGGTGGGTTATTTCGAAACCCATTTTTTTAGCAATGGCTTCTTGTCGTGCTTCAATAACATCATCTGAAAACTCATTCACCTCACCACACTTTACACAAAGAATATGGTCATGATGCTCGCCCTGGTTCAGCTCAAATACTGAATGCCCTTCACCAAAGTGGTGACGATTAAGTATATCCGCCTGCTCAAATTGTGTAAGCACTCGATAAACGGTTGCTAAGCCAACATCTTCACCGCTTTCAAGCAGCGCCTTATACACATCCTCTGCGCTGAAGTGTTCACCCTGATTACCCTCAAGAATAGCAAGTATTTTCAGGCGCGGCAGGGTCACTTTCAAACCCATTTTTTTTAGATCAATTTTACTCATATCGCACCTCTAAATTGAGTGGCGTGCTATTGCCCGGCGCTTGGGGTATGATGCTCGCTCAATTATTTAACTCAGCCAACAACCGGTTATCTTACACAAGCAATGAAAAAACTTCTCATTATTATTTGCATTAGCCAGGCGCTGTTAATGGGCTGTAGCCTGCATAAATTGGATGTTCAGCAAGGCAATGTCATCACCCCTGAAGTGCTCGCACAGCTGCATGTGGGAATGAGTCAGGAGCGGGTTCGTTTTCTGCTCGGCTCACCCCCCATCACAGACCCTTTCCATGCTAATCGCTGGGACTACACCTACACTTATCGTGAAAAAGATAAGCAGACCGAGACCAGCCATTTGATACTATATTTTGATGCGGAAGGGGTATTGAGCGCTATCGACAAGAGTGGCTACACGCCGCCAAAAGAGCGCAGCGGGAAAATCGAGTAGTTCAATCAAGTAGCCGTAGAGTTGGTGCCTTTACGCATTGCCTTCCCCTCTTGAGCGCGTTTTTTTCTTACCGCCTTGGGGTCTGCAATCAGCGGGCGATAAATCTCCACCCGGTCTTTCTCTCGCAAAACCGTATTTAACTTACACAGTTTGCCGAAGATACCAATACGGTTTTTAGCCAGATCGATCTCCGGATATTGCGACAAGACCCCCGAAGAGTCGATTGCCTGCTGCGCTGTACTCCCCTCTTCCAACGCCAGAGGAATCAGCGTCTGTTTATCTGCCAGTGCATAGGCGACCTCTACATTGATCAACTGCTTATTTTCCATAAACCTGCTTCGCTCTTTTCATAAAGGCATCCATCATGCCGCTGGCAATCTGACCAAAAATGGGGCCAAAGGTTGCGCCAATAATTTTACTGGAAAACTCAAACTGCAAGTCGAGCGTCACTTTACAGGCATCGTCTGCCAGCACATCAAAACGCCAATACCCCTCCAGGTGTTTAAAAGGGCCTTCTAGCAGCCTCATCTCAATCATCTTGTTTCGCTGCAAGCGATTACAGGTAGCGAAGCTTTTGTTGAAGCCCGCCTTAGAGATACTGATGCGAGCTCGCACCTCATCCTCATCACGGGAGATGACTGTAGTACCACCGCACCAAGGTAGAAACTGATCATAGTGCTCAATATCATCCACCAGTTGATACATTTGTGCGGCAGAGTAAGGGACCAACGCATTACGACTGATTGAAGCCACTCAACTACCCCGCCAAATCAAATACGCCAAGGGCATTCAGAAAGACAATAATCACACAAGTCGGTGTGACAAAACGTACCAGGAAGAGCCACAGTTGAAACCACAGTGTGGAGCCGATGGCCAGCTCATCTTTGGCGTGCTCCCGCTTCATCACCCAACCGGCAAAGAGTGCGATTAACAATCCACCCAGTGGCAACATGACGTTTGAGGTCAAGAAATCCACCAACTCAAAAAAGGTCATGCCATAAATCTTGTTGTCCGCCCAGTTATTGAATGAGAGTACCGTGCCGATACCCACCAGCCACACCGCCAAGCCACTCCAGACAGAAGCACTTACACGGGTCATACCTCGCTTCTCAACCAACCAGGCTACCAGTGGCTCAATCAGGGAGATCGCCGAGCTCCATGCGGCAAAAACCAATAGAACAAAAAATAGCGTGCCAAAAAATGTGCCACCAACCATCTGCCCAAAAGCGATGGGCAAGGTATTGAAGATCAGACCGGGGCCAGAACCTGGCTCTAGGCCACTGGCAAAAACGATAGGAAAGATGGCCAGACCTGCCAGCAAGGCAACCGCGGTATCCGCAAAGGCGATACCGATGGAAGCTTGTGCCAGCGAGGTCTCTTTATCAAGATAAGCGCCATAAACCATAATCGCGCCCATGCCTAGGCTTAAGGTGAAAAAGGCGTGACCCATGGCAATCAACACCCCTTGAGCGGTGAGCGCATCAAAGTTAGGGGTGAACAGAAAATTAACCGCCTCACTAAACGCACCGCTATTAATCGCATACCCCACCATAATGAGTAGCAGTATGAAGAGCGACGGCATTAAAAAGCGCACCGCTTTTTCTAGGCCATGGGCGACACCACGCGACACCACTAACATGGTCGAAACGATAAAAATAGTGTGCCATGCGAGCAGTTTTTCCGGGTCAGAGATCAAGTCATTAAACAGGTTGCCAATACCATCTGCGGTCTGACCGACAAAAACCCCGCTGGCAGCACGAAATACATAGGCTGTTGCCCAGCCAGCAATCACGCTGTAATACGAAAGAATTAAAAATCCGGCAATCACCCCCATCCAGCCAAGATATTTCCATAGTTTGTGGCTGCCAGCCTCCTTTGCCAACAGCGCCATGGTATTAACCGGGCTTTGCCGGCCACGGCGACCCAGCATGATTTCTGCCATCATAATGGGAATACCAATCGCGGCAATACAGAGTAGGTAGACCAGCACAAAAGCCCCACCACCATTCTCACCTGTGATGTAGGGAAACTTCCAGATATTACCCAGACCCACCGCCGAACCGGTAGCCGCCAGCATAAACATCCAGCGCGAGGACCATTGTCCATGGATTGATCGTTGTGACACCACCCTCTCCTCTATATTCTTCTAATGTAGCGGGGCAAAACGCCGATTCTAACATACCGCAGTGGCAGAGATGCAAACCCCTTCACTGGATGCGTTAAATATATGTTAACGTGGCGGGTATATGAAACAGGAATAGGTAAGATGCTCGTAACAACAAAAACCGTTGGCTACCTAGTGGCCGGTGCCCTGTTAATCAGCTGCGGTAGTGGCCCAGACCTTAGCGTAAATGATGGTGGACTCACCCTCGCCATTACCGATGCGGCGGTGGATGATGTTAGCGCTGTCTGGATCGAATTTAGCGGCATTGAGTTCAAGCCACTCTCAGCATCAGCAAACCAATTCAGCATCGATTTTGATGCACCCAAAAAAATCAACCTACTGGCTCTACAGGGGAGTCAATTTGAGCTGCTATTAGACAACAAACCCATCGAAGCAGGCACCTATAGCTGGATGCGCCTTAAAGTAAATGCACTTGAGAACACCCAAGACTCCTATATTGAAGCAAACGGTGGCAGCTACTCACTCTATATGCCCAGCGGCAGCGAAAGTGGTCTTCGACTCAACCGGAGTTTCTCTATCTCTGACAGCAGCGATACCTATATCACCATCGACTTTGACCTGAGAAAGTCCATCACCGCACCGCAGTTACCCGATGTAAACTACACCTTAAAGCCCGTGCTTCGACAGATAATGACTAAGCGCAGTGGCCACATCCAAGGTACTGTGAGTGGCACTACCATGAATGATGCGAGTTGCACCGGAACAAGCTATGCGGTATACGCTTATTCCGGACAAAATGTCGAGCCAGATGATGTTGATAATATGGGGGTTGAACCCATTACAACCTCGCTCCTCACCGATACCACCTACCAGTACGGCCTCGGATTTCTCCCGGAAGGTGACTACACCATCAGCTTTGTCTGCGATGCTACAAATGATCTTCCAACCAGCAGTGAAATACTCAACTACATCGGTACCACCCATGTGACCGTGATCGCCAATCAAACCACTACCCATGATTTTTAACCTCCCTGAATTCGCATAAGGGGCGCTCTAAGCTCTAATAAATTGACCTGCATCAAAACATCTCATATTGATTAAATGCTATAGTGGAAATAGCAATCACTATGCGCCTGCCGGGCTACTTTGAGGTTATTTATCTACCATGCAAATCGAACGCCCCCACGACCCTATTACCGGTTACACTCCCTTTGCACTCGGTTTTAGGCCCTTTTTTTGGGCAGCTGGCGTGTTTGCACTCATCATCTTCCCTTTCTGGCTCAGCCAGCTTGGGCAGGCGTGGCTAATTTCACCCTATTACGCTGATAATATCGCTTGGCATCGCCACGAAATGTTATTTGGCTATGTGATGGCGGTGATTGCGGGCTTTCTGCTCACTGCGGTTAAAAACTGGACCAATCAACCCACACCAAGTGGTACACCACTGGCCATGCTGTTTCTGTTGTGGCTAGCAGCGCGCATCGCGCCACTCTTCGAGCTGCCCATACTCATCACCGCCACACTCGACCTGCTATTTGCGCCACTCCTCGCACTGCTGATCGCCATCCCCATCTGGCGTAGCCGCCAGCATAACAACCAGGTATTTCCACTCTTACTGTTACTCATTGGTGGTGCCAACCTATTCATTCACTTGGCCATGCTGGGGATGATTGAGACCGACATTCAACGCAACAACACCATCGCCGCGCTGCTGATGTTATGGATTCTGGTTATCATGGCGGGGCGAGTGGTTCCCTTTTTTATCGAGCGTGCCACGCAGGGTTTCAAGCGGAAGAGTTGGCGAATTATTGAGTTTCTCAGCCCAGCCACGTTGGTATTGCTGATCTTCGCACAACTCTCTTCTAGCTCCACACTCATCAGCCTGGCGGCTCTGTTTGCGGCGGCTGTTCATCTGGTTCGTCTATTGGGGTGGTATACCCACCAGCTGTGGCGCGAGCCATTAATTTGGGTGTTGTGGCTGGGTTATTTGTGGCTGGTTATTGGCTTTGCACTGCACGCACTCGCCATGTACGGTGTCATGCCATTATCCTGGGCATTGCACGCCTATTTTGTAGGCGCACTGGGGGTTCTTTCCCTAGGGATGATGGCCCGCGTGGCCGTGGGTCACACTGGCCGTGAGATGCGACTTCCCCATCCGGCACTGGTTTACGCTTTTGTCTTAATAAACTTGGCCGCTTTGATTCGCGTATTCGCGCCACTGCTACCACTCAGTTATCATTGGCCACTGGGGCTTGCGGCGGCGGCATGGTGCTTAAGCTTTCTCATTTTCATCGGGTTCTACACGCCAATACTGCTAAAGGCACGCGTCGATGGGCGACCGGGCTAAGCGATGAAGGAATTTTTGCCATACCGATAGCAACTCATTTATAGTTTTCGGTAAAGTAGCCGCTTTTAAAGCAGTAGAGTAGCCAAACAGATGTGCGAGAATTTTATGTTGTACTACAAGCCACCCAAAGTTCGTCAGATGATCAACATAGCGAGCGGTGCTCTATTACTGCTGATGTTTTCAACTCAGCTCCATGCAAAAACAGACTACCCCGAACCTGAACTGCTTGAGTTATTGAGTAAAGCGGTCTCTGATGTTCACAGCTTTGATGATCGATTTGACGCGGAAGTGTGGCTGCACGATATGTCATCCCGCCTTGCCCGGCGCATTCCTGACCATGAAAAGCGCATCAGTCTCCTGAAGATGATTCATCAAGAAGCAAAAATTGCCGGATTACAGCCCGAGTTGGTGTTAGCGGTCATTGAGGTGGAGAGTAACTTTAATCGCTGGGCGATCTCATCTGCGGGTGCCCGAGGCTTGATGCAGATTATGCCGTTCTGGTTAGATGAGCTGGAACGACCGGATGATAACCTGTTTGATATATCCACCAATCTTCGTTTCGGCTGCACCATTCTTCGGCACTACCTTGATCGAGAGAAGGGGCAGCTCAGCCGTGCCCTGGCGCGCTACAATGGAAGCTTGGGCAGCTTTCGCTACCCCAACAAAGTATTCAAAGCACTGCGTGAGCGCTGGGGTATACGCTAGTAGAAAGTGCCCACCCAATGAAATGGGTTAATAGTTCAAGGTACAGATCAAATTACGACAACTGGCTCCTGGGTCAACGCCAATTGCACACTTATCAACTCGCTCAAGCCGGTGATCAAGTTTATTGTCTGTAATATCATACTCCCGCGCCACACTGGTGATTTGGGTCACATCTGAAGATGTAATCGAGTAAGCAAAATAGTAGCGAGCGCCCCCGCAAGGCTTGGTACCGACACCGATTGTCTGGCACTCAAAATCTGAGCTACAGTGAGCTTGCTGTGTCAGAGCATCTAATTGAAACTGTAGTTTAGACAGCTTTTGATAGAGTTGACCATCTTCACCCGAATCACCATAGATCTCGCTCACTACCTGATCAGGTGTCATTCCAGAACAGCCACTGAGCAATACAAATAGAAAAACCAATCCACTATTTTTCAGGTACACCATAACCCTACCCCTTGATAGCTATTTCGATTAACGAAGTTTACATGAAATGGCAAATGCTTGCAGGCCATATATCACTGAAATAGAAGCTGAGGAGAGGCTACTCCTCCTCCAGCAAATTATGCTCTAGTGCCAACTGCATCAGCTCCACATCACTGCCTATTTTTAGCTTTTCATAGACTCGACACCGATAGGTACTGACAGTTTTAGGGCTAAGGCTGAGCCGATCAGAGATATCCTGCCCACTCAGCCCCTGGGTCAACATCATCACAACCTGCAATTCACGTTGTGACAACAACTCAAAAGGAGAGACCTCGGTTTGTTTTTTATGTGAAAGTGCAATATTTTGTGCCACACAGCGGGCGACATAGGGTCGCCCCTCAAAGACGGTGCGAATCGCTTGAATCATCTCTTCACAGGCGCACCCTTTAGTAAGGTAACCCACTGCACCCGCTTGCAGCAGCTTATTGGGAAAGGGGCCATCGGCATGCACCGTCACAATAATAATTTTCAGGTTTGGCTGTATTTGGAGTAATTTTGTGGTCGCCTCCATACCGCCGATACCCGGCATGTTGATATCCATCAAAACCACATCAGGGTGCGCCTGCACGGCGGAACTCAGCGCAACTTCACCACAGTTTGCCTCGGCAACCACCTCAATATCAGGGGCATCATCCAGCACGCGTGCCAGCCCCGCCCTGACTAATCCATGATCATCAACGATCATTACCCGAATCATATAGCCCATCCATTTTAAGGTGCGACCTAGATCCTGCAAGTGATCGTGCTTGCAGGATCTGGGTGCAACGTAAATCTTATTTAATCAGTTGTAAGTTCAGTTTGCAAAGGCGCTCAGGAGTGCCCACATCGCACCACGAGCCTGGGTAGTACTCCCCGCTTACCTTTTGTTGTGCTATCTGCTCTCTCAGCAAAGGAGCTAGAGGGTAACGGCCAGCCTGACATTTTGCAAAGAAATCGGGGTGAAACACGGCGATTCCGGAATACGTTAATGCATTATCAGAGGAGAGGGCGAGTTGCTGTTGATGGAGCGAAAAGTCACCCTCAGGGTGTTGAGGCGGGTTGTCTACCATGACCAAGTGAGCAACACCCTGAAGCTGTGATGGCAACGTTTTAAAAGGGTAGTCACACCAAACATCACCATTAACCACTATAAACGGCTCACCCCCCAAAAGTGGCAAGGCGTGAAAAATACCGCCCGCAGTCTCCAGTCCACCGGCAGGCTCTGGCGAATATTTCACCTGTAGACCATACTCCGCCCCATCACCAATTAACGCCTCAATCTGTTCACCCAGCCAGGCATGATTAATCACTACTTGACTTACACCGGCATGCTTTAATGCAATCAAGTGGTGAACCAATAGCGGCTTTTCTTGAACTTTTAATAGTGGCTTGGGTGTGGCATCGGTTAGCGGGCGCATACGCTCACCACGGCCTGCTGCCAGTATCATGGCCCGCATCAACCCGCCTTTTTCGAAACGTGGCTATTGACTGATCGTGATTTAAGCACGCTGGCCATCTCAGAAAACTGCGGGTATTTTTCAGCCATTTTCAGCAGATAATTGAAGGTTCGTGGGATATCTTCAAGGTAGTTCGGCTTGCCATCCCGATAATTTAATCGAGCAAAAATACCGATGGCTTTAAGGTGTCTCTGCATCCCCATCAAATCAAACCATTCAATAAATTGTGGTTCATCACAGAGAAGCAAACCGGCGGCAAAAGCGCGTTGATAATATTGATTTACCCAGCCATATGTTTGAGCTTCTGGCCAATCAATATAGCAGTCTCTTAACAGTGAAACGAGGTCGTAACTGACCGGCCCCATCACAGCATCCTGGTAATCCAGCACGCCTGGGCTGCTCTCTCCGCAGACCATTAGATTTCGAGAATGGTAGTCACGATGCACACAGACTTGTGGCTGAGCCATGGCATTAGTGATTAACAAGGCAAAGCTCTGCTGCAATACATCATATTCAGTGCCGCTTAACGCCACCTTCAGGTGTTGACCCAGAAACCACTCATAGAAAAGCATCATCTCACTCTGTAGCATCTCCTCATCATAAACAGGCAGGGTTTTATCCTTGCTGCAAGCGCTTTGCAGCGTCAACAGCGTCGAAATAGCATCGCCGTACAGAGCATTCGCACTCTGTTCATTTAACGCAGAGAGGTAATCCTCTCTTCCCAAATCACCCAGCAATAAAAAACCATTCCCGATATCTTGCGCATAGAGTTGAGGGACATTAATACCCGCCCGTTCCAACAGCCGAGTTACTCTGATGAATGGGGTGATCTCTTCATGGCTCGGTGGAGCATCCATCACAACATAACTTTGACCAGAGGCGGTGACACGAAAATATCGCCTAAAGCTAGCATCACCGGAAACAGGCTCCAGCACTAGATCATTTTCGTTGAGGCTCTTTTTCAGCCACTGCTTGAGTTGTTCAAATCTTTGCATTACAGCTTAAACCTTGCGGTTAACCAATGGTGGGTATAATTTCAGAAAAATCACTTACGGAAGGGTATTCAACAACACTATTTTCTGGTCGAGAGCTATCCGGTTTGCGCACCGCCAAGAGTTGCGCAATGCCATACTTCTGCGCACTAGCTAGTACCTGTAGATTATCATCCACCATCAACGAGCGAGCGGCATCAAATCCGTGTTGCTGCTTAAAAGAGGACCAAAAACGCTGCTCCTCTTTGCAATACCCGTAATCGTGGGAACAGACAATCTCATCAAAGTGATGGTGGAGCTGTGTCACCTCCATTTTTAGCACCAAATTATCCGGGTGTGCATTGGTCACCAATAAAACCCGTTTACCCGCTTGGCGCAGCCGATCGATAAACTCAATAGCATGGGGTAGCACTTTAATAAGGTGGGTGGTTTGCTTTTTCAGCATCATCAAATCAATATCTAAGTTTTTTCGCCAATAATCAAGGCAATACCACTGGAGCGTGCCTTTATGTTGTGCATAGCGCGTCATCAGCTCATGACGCGCGGCTTCAAAACTGAGCTGATGTTTTTTTGCGTAATACTTTGGCAGTTGTTGCTGCCAAAAGGTGTTGTCGAAGTTGAGATCCAACAAGGTGCCATCCATATCCAGCATGACAGTATCAACCTGCTGCCACTTGATCATACTAAAATTCCACTACTTGCTACACACCGCACGAATGCAGTGTATATCCGTTGTCCCTTGCAGCACTTTTTCAATGCCATCCTGCAGCAGTGTGCGCAACCCCTCTGTCATCGCTAAGCGGGTCAAGTCAACAATCGGCATTTTACTGATAATAGCCCGTTTAATATCATCACTACTTACCAGCAACTCATGCAGCCCCAAGCGCCCGGCGTACCCTGTATCGTTGCAGTGATCACAGCCAATCGCTTTATAGAGGGTGAATTTCCCCTCTTTATCCAGAAACTGCGCCTGCCATTCGGCCAGCACTTTCGGTTGCGGTACTTCATCACCCTCAGTGGGTAGGTCGCTACAATACTCATCCAGCAGTCCGTTCAACTCAGATTCATCGGGGTGATAGGCCTGTTTGCACTCCGAGCAGAGGCGTTTAGCCAGTCGCTGTGCCAAAACACCCAGTAGCGCATCGGAGAAGTTAAAGGGATCCATCCCCATATCCAGCAGACGCACAATACTCTCCGTCGCACTGTTGGTGTGAAGTGTTGAAAAGACCAAGTGCCCGGTCAAAGAAGCCTCGATACCCATGCCGGTGGTCTCTTTATCACGCATCTCACCCACCATAATTACATCGGGGTCTGCCCGCAGAAATGCGCGCATCGCATCGGCAAAGGTGAGGCCACCTTTTGGGTTGATCTGCACCTGCCGGAGTCCGGCCTGAGTAATTTCGACCGGATCTTCAGCCGTCCAAATCTTACGCTCAGGGACATTGATGTGGCCGAGAATAGAGTGCAACGTCGTCGTTTTACCCGACCCAGTCGGGCCACAAACGAAGATCATTCCGTAGGGTTTGGCGATTAATGATTTGAGTCGCACTAGGTTGTGGTCGCTAACGCCCAGTTTATCCAGCGGAATGGGGTCCCCTGCCGCTAGAATACGCATCACCACATCTTCTAGGCCAGCGGCTGTTGGCACGGTGGCAACCCGCAGCTCTATTTTTAATGGCCCAAACTTTTTAAAATCAATTTTTCCATCCTGAGGGTGGCGCTTTTCGGAAATATCCAGCAGCGCCATCACTTTAATACGGGCAACCAGGGCGTTTTTATATTGGGAGGGGAGTTGTACATACTCCAACAGAGAGCCATCTTTTCGAAAACGGATAATGGTTTTGTTTTTACCTGGATAAGGCTCAATGTGAATATCGGAAACCCCTTGGGCATGGGCATCAATAACAATTTTATTCACCATTTTAACCACTAGGTTATCCGATAAATTCTGCTCCAGCTCCTGGCTGTGCAGGTCATCATCCAGCCCATCATCCTCTATTTCAAGATCAGAAAATTCGCTCCCAGCCGCCGCCGAGTAATAAAAATCGATCGCTTTTCTAATTCCTGCCACATCCGCCATCACCGCCTCAACGGTGACGTTACAGTTAAAGCGGATAACCTCAATCGCCTCACGATCCATCGGGTTTTCCATGGCGATCACCAAGCGCCCCTCAAACATGCTGATGGGGATCACCTCTAGCTCTCTCACCACCCCCTCATCCAGCCGTTGAATCACATCGGGGGGTATTTGATAATCAGCCAGATTAACAAAGGGGATACCCAGTTTTTTAGCCAGGCTGCGCTGAATATCAATTTGTTCAACCACCCCCTGACTGACCAGAATCTCCCCCAGCGGGCGACCACGATCTACCTTCTGAGCGTCCAGCGCCTCATCAATTTGCGCATCACTTACCAACCCTTCGCTAACTAAGATTTCGCCTAGGCGCATGTTGGGCATAGAGCGTTGACGCAGGAGTGCTTTTTGCAAATCTTCGCTTGAAACGATGGCGCTACCGACCAGATAATCACCCAGCTGCTGTTTGCGATCACTCGATTGCGTTTCGACCGCCTGCTGCAAATCACTCTCGGTAACCAGCCCATCCTTCAACAGCAGTTCACCCAAGAAATCACCCACTTGGTAACTTTTTATCGCCCGGTGTGAATAGAATGTTTGAATAAAAAGATTTTCATCAACCAGTGGGAAAAGGTGCAAACCGTGCTGATCAGGGCGGTAACCCAAGGTCTCCCCTTTCACCTCACTACCATCATTAAAAACAATCTTGAAGGGCTGGCTGCTGGGCGGCATTTCGATGCCCTGAGTTTCATCAAGCGCAGGTTGACGTGTTTTTCTATTACGTTTGGTTGGGAAGGTTAGCGTCTTGATCAACCCTAGGTGAACAATCAGCTTTTCATCACCTTTTCCAGCAACCGCCATGGTGGGTGAGTTGGGTAGAAACTCAACCAGACGGCCTTTTAGTTTTTTACCACTGATGAGGGTGACAATAATGGCACTTTTCGGCCCCACGGCGATGTCACTATCTTCGATTAGTAATGAGGGGTACGGTAGCTCTGTTTTATCCACGGTAGTATCCATATTTCAAACCCTAGGCCTGTTTTCGATCACTCAGCCAATTTATCTTGTTCCGATAACGGCCAACCCGCAGTATGCTGAAGAAGTAACTGAAACATCATATCTATATGATTGAAAGAAGCGTTCAATGCTGGAATGTACTGAAATGAGTCACCACCTGCGGTAAGAAAGATTTCACGGTTCTCCACATCGATCTCTTCAATCGTCTCCAGACAATCAACAGAAAAGCCCGGACAGATAACCGCTACACTCTTTACCCCTTGAGACGGCAGAGCGGCCAACACCTCATCCGTATAAGGCTGCAACCACGGCTCTTTGCCAAAACGGGATTGAAAGGTCACCTTATAAGCCCCCTCCTCCAACCCCAAGCGCTCAGCAACTAAGCGAGCCGTTTTCTGACAAAAACAGTAATAGGGATCACCCGCTTCAAAATAGCGCTTCGGCGTACCGTGGAAAGAGAAGATTAGCAGGTCACTGCGTGACTCTGCCCGCCAGGTGCTCTCAACACTATCGGCCAGTGCCGAAATATAAGCCGGGTGATCCGCATAGCCATTGATAAAACGCAGCTCAGGAATCCAGCGCCAGCGCTGTAACTCCTGATAGATCACATCAAAACAAGAGGCTGTCGTCGCAGCCGAGTACTGTGGGTAGAGCGGCAACACCACAAGGCGCTGTACATTCGCCTCTTTTAATCGCGCCAGAGCAGAGACAATGGATGGATTACCATAGCGCATCCCCAGCTCTACAACAAAATGAGGAGAAACCTCCTGTTGCAATCGCGTCTGCAAGCCATCTACCTGCTGCTGAGAAGTCACCAACAGTGGTGCACCCTGCTCAGTCCAGATAGTTTGGTAAGCTTTTGCTGACCGCTTGGGCCGTGTACGCAATATAATGCCATGAAGAATCAGCCACCAGAGCGGCCGTGACATTTCAACAACACGAGGGTCCCACAAAAACTCAGCCAGATAGCGGCGCAGTGCCGAAGGAGTCGGAGCATCCGGGGTGCCCAAATTCAACAACAACACACCCACCCTCGCTTGGCGATTATGGGGGGAGATCTCACTTTTGTATTTCATAAAAAACCCGTACATCCACGAAACAACCCACCCCGACATTTCATTAATTTGTGCAAAAAACACGCAGGATATTGGCTTCACAGGAGAATTTCCGAAAGAGCTTCATATCCGTGATTACGGACGATGGAGGAAATATTTTCTGCAGAGTCAAAGCTACCGCGTCCTGCTAGCGCCTCTTACCTGCGTCCATGTAGGCAATAAACAAGTAATATTGTGCATAATTCATGAATTATCCAGATTCAATATTCCTTATGAAATCAAGGAACAAGCTCGATTGTACCTAATTCATAAATTATTTGGAGATTTAAACCCAAAATGACAAAAAAATAGGCTCTGGCTATACGGGCATGTAATAATCATCACTTATTTAGAGCTTCCCTTACCACGCATTCAACAACCAAGATACCTAAGATGAAACAAGACGAATCGACTGCCACTCTGCTTGACTACCTTAAAGCGGCCCCCCTCTATCTCCTACCACAACACCTACTCTCAAGAGCGATGTTAGCACTCACCAGAATCCGTTTTGCCCCTTTCAAAAACAGGCATATTCGCTGGTTTGCCAAGCAGTTCAATATCGATATGAATGAGGCGAAACAGCCCGAGTTGACGGCCTACCCTACCTTCAATCACTTCTTCACCCGTGAGCTTCGAGACGATGCACGGGAGATCATTACCGGCAACAATCGATTCGCATGCCCTGTGGATGGCGCTATCAGCCAGGCGGGAGCCATTAGTGATGGTCGAATCTATCAAGCTAAAGGACATGACTACACCCTAGAAGCATTAGTGGGTGGAGAGCCGCAACTAACCGAAACATTCAACAACGGAAGTTTTGCCACTATCTATCTCTCGCCTAAAGATTACCACCGCATCCACATGCCCTGTGATGCCACATTGACGCAAATGCTGCACGTTCCAGGTCGGCTATTCAGCGTCAACAGTGCGTCAGCCAAAGTTATCCCCGGATTGTTTGCACGTAATGAGCGGGTAGTCACACTGTTTGAGACCGAGCACGGCCCCATGGCGATGATCCTGGTGGGGGCTATTTTTGTCGGTAGCATCGAAACCGTATGGCACGGTGTAGTAACCCCTCCCTCACGTCACAATGTTAAACAGTGGCATTATGAAGGCGAACAGAGTGTCTCATTTACAAAAGGGGCGGAGATGGGGCGCTTTAACATGGGTTCAACCGTCATTATGTTATTTGCCAACCCTGAGATAACGTTTGCCGACAACATCCAAGCCGGTGAGCGTGTCCGACTAGGGGAGTTACTAGCCGAGCACCATCCGCAAGCATAATTGACCAAACTGAACTACACTCAGGGTAGTGCAGCATTTCAGGAGAAGAGATTATGAGCGACCCAAAACTTAAGCCGGAAGAACCCGAAATACTCGCTTGCCAAATCTGTATGAAAGAGATTCCAAAAGATCTGGCAAAGCGTGAAGAGGGTGTTGAATATGTTTACCACTTCTGTGGCCAGGCGTGCTTTGAAAAGTGGGAAAATCAGAAGCCCGATTAAGAGTTCGAGTAACTATTCGGTGTAGTCACGATCTCGACAGGTCAAAGGTCATCACCTTTTCAATCAAGTCCACACCGCAGGCCAACATCAGCAAACGATCCACCCCCAGTGCAACACCCGCACTGGGCGGCATACCGGACGATAAAGCGGAAAGAAGCGCCTCGTCCAGCGGGTTTTGCACCAAGCCTAATTCACCCCGCTGAGTGATATCACACTCAAAACGCTGCCGCTGCTCATCTGCATCCACCAGCTCATGGAAACCATTCGCCAGCTCCACACCCTCCAGATAGAGCTCAAAGCGTTCAGCCACAGCGGGATCCCCCGGCCTGACAACCGCGAGTGCAGCCTGCGAAGGCGGGTAATCACACAAAAACGTCAACTTCCCCAGCCCCAGCTGCGGCTCGATGGCGTGGCTTAAAATTAAATCAAGCCACTCATCCCGAGTGGCATCGCCACTATCCCACGCTATTGAAATGCCCAAAGCATCAGCGCACGCCTTCAACTCATCAATAGTCGCAGAAAAGGGGTCTATACCGACATAGCGTGAAAAAGCATCTTGATAAGTCACCCTCTCAGTCACCGCCAAATCACAATACGGTGCTAACAGCTCACACACCAAGGTTTCAACTTCGAGCATCAATTGGTGGTGATCCCAGCCGGGTCGGTACCACTCCAGCAACGTAAACTCCGGATTATGGCGTCGCCCACTCTCCCCTTGACGAAACACTTTGCAAATTTGATATATCGCACCACAGCCGGATGCGAGCAGCCGTTTCATAGCAAATTCGGGCGAGGTGTGAAGGTAGAAATTCCGCCCCTGGGCAAACCCAGGCCCCACGTAACGGGTGCTAAAGCTCTCAATAGAGGGGTCACTTAGGGCTGCCTGGCTCAAAACAGGTGTCTCCACCTCTAGCACTTCACGGGCAGAAAAAAAGCCACGTATTTTGGATAAAATAGCGGCTCTTATTTTCAGGCTTTCCAGTGTTGCTGAAGAGCGCCACCCGATGTCACCAGAAACCACCGGTCATTACTCCTTTGCGCGTGAAACATACTCACCTGAGCGCGTGTCCACTTTCAACATATCACCGATATTAATGAAGAGCGGCACACGAACAACCGCCCCCGTCTCCAATGTTGCCGGTTTACCACCACCACCCGAAGTATCACCGCGAACGCCCGGATCTGTCTCCGTCACCGTCAGATCAACAAAATTTGGCGGCGTAACGGAGATGGGAGCATCGTTCCATAACGTCAGTGTGTAGGTATCCTGCTCTTTCAACCACTGTTTGGTACCCGCAACGGCTGATTCAGACGCACCAACTTGCTCAAAGGTGTTAGCATCCATAAAATACCAAAACTCACCATCCGTGTAGAGATACTGCATATCAGTATCCATAACATCCGCCGCTTCAACGCTCTCACCCGACTTAAAGGTACGCTCAACCACTCGGCCCGTTTTCAAGTTACGAATCTTCACACGGTTAAACGCCTGCCCCTTGCCCGGCTTTACAAATTCATTTTCAATCACCGCACAAGGGTCACCATCAAGCATGATTTTCAAACCGCCTCGAAACTCATTAGTACTGTATGTAGCCATTTCACCCTCATTCTGAGAAAATCAGTCAATTATTTAGAACACATTAAAGAGCCACATGATAGCGCGAACAAACACAATATGGCAGGTCTCTGCATGGCAAAATGAACTGGCCGGGGCAATTCGAGACCCCGAAGTGCTGCTTAGTCGGCTCAACCTCTGTCACCATCAACTTGCTGACAGATATCAGGCGTGCAAGCAATTCCCTTTGCGCGTCACCGAAAGCTACCTTTCACGCATGCGCCCAGGCGACCCCAACGACCCGCTATTACTTCAAATATTGCCACAAGGGGAGGAGCTTGATCAGGTTAATGGCTATAGCATTGACCCGGTAGGAGACAACGCATCAATAAAACTTCCCGGATTGCTGCACAAATATTCGGGCCGCTGTCTATTAATCACCACAGCCGCTTGCGCAGTGCATTGCCGCTACTGCTTTCGCCGCCATTTCCCTTACCAAGCATCGCGGCTAGATGAAGAGTCACTCACTCAAGCCATGGCATATATTGCAGGCGATGGCAGTTTAAGTGAAGTTATTCTCAGCGGCGGCGACCCCCTGTCGCTCAGCGATGAGCGCCTCGAACAGATTATATCCAAGCTCGACACCATCCCTCACCTCAAGCGACTACGCATTCACACCCGCCAGCCTGTTGTACTACCCAGCCGCATCACCGACAGGCTACTGGAGACCTTAAACCATAGCCGCCTACAACAAATAGTGGTTCTTCACTTCAACCACGCTAATGAATTTGATCACCAAGTGGAAAGTGCCATCGAAAAGCTCTCCCGCAGCGGTATCACGCTATTTAATCAAAGTGTACTGTTAAAAGGAGTCAACGATTCAGTCTCATCACTCAAAGCGCTCAGTGAAAAACTATTTGGACACCGAATCATCCCATACTACCTTCACCTACTGGATAAAACATCGGGCGCCGCACACTTCGACATCCCGCTCAAACAGGCGCGACAACTACATAGAGAGCTCAAAGCGGAGCTCCCAGGCTATCTTGTGCCCACCTTGGTTCAAGAGCTGGCAGGAGAGCCGAATAAAACCGTTATAACGTGAGTCGCATCACAGAAAGTTGCATTTTTTTAACATAGCGACTAGACTATTTCATTGGAATAGAGTACGCGGCGCCTTCTATTTAGGCGACAAGCCTAAGAAGCATGAATGGAAATATGTAGGGTGAAAAGTTTCAGTTTCAAAATACCTGAGCAGCAAGCTCAGACAAAAAGTAGTCGCGACCTACGCTCAAAAGCGATAGAGCAGTGGCTAGCGGATATGCCACGTGCTAATTTAGGCCTGATGGCGAAGCAGGTCTACGCGCTACTCACTGAATCAAACGCCCTTAAACTGCCCTCTACCGAAAGAGAGCGGTTAATCCAGCAGCTGTACGACCCCATCGACTACATTCTTGAGGCGATGGAAAAACACTACATTGGGCTATCGCTACCCTTCCCCGCAAAAAATAAAAAAATAGCACGTCTAGCACAAAGCTTGCTACATGAGGTCGTTATTGCCCATAAATCCATCATTCTTGACAGCCTCAACGAGGGTGGGTCAAGCAAAAGTCGCCTGCGACTAGCGACCGTAATGCAAAGCCACCTAGCCTTTAATAACCGGCTCCTGTTATGCCTGTACCTGACCTACAGCACAATACCTAAAAGCTTCTGGCGTGAGCAGTGTCTGATCATGCAGTATGCAGAACAGCTCTCCCTTGCGGATATTGCTGTTTTTGGCAGCCGCTCCCCTTGGAGCGTTGTTAATCGCTTCAAACAGGCACTGCTCCTCACGGCCTCCACACCTGCTTGTCTGGAGCAACGTGAGATAACCCAACTTAACCACCTTTTAGAAACTTGGGTCTCTAGCTGCCGCCTACTCAGCATGGAGAAATATACTCCGGGACTACACGCCCTATTCATAAACCTAAACAGTGATGATGGACCGTTATATCTTGAAAAGCCCACACAACAGAGCGAAAGCTGGCGAATCATTGACACCAGTAGTCTGCGCTCTTCACTGCAAGATGAAATAACCAAGAGCCGCAGCAACCCCAGCTTAACCGCACTGCACAAAGAGACCTTGCAGCGCCTACAAAAACAATTGGGAGGCGAGCAGAAGAGAGTATTTAGCCGCTCAGAAAAATCAGATATGTTTACCTTGGCAATTGGTATCAGTGCAATCCACTGGATGCTCAGCCACCATATTGGCCACGGCAACCATGATGTTGCACGCCCAGCCTGCTACATGAACTCATTCGTCACCAGCGTCGGGCGTGACGATGCACCCGATGTCTGGAATGTATACCGCGAAGCCACGACTACAACTGTTTTCGGCGAAGACCGCGCTAGCAAACCGGTTGAATATAAAACCCATGACTTCGATGTTATTGATGAGAGCGCAAATGGTTACAAGCTAAAATTCAAACAAAATACAACCGCCAATGGCCTCAAGGTGGGTGAATTGGTTAGCTTACATAAAGGTTTTAACGGATCAGGAAAGCAGTTTGGATTGGCGTTGATTCGCTGGGTACATCAAACAACGGGCAATGAACTGGTCATTGGCATTGAGCTCATTGCCCCCAGCGCCACTCCGGTTGAGATTAGTTTATATGCTGAAGAGGTACACCCCGAGGCACAACACAAAATGCGGGCGCTACTGCTTCCTGAACTGAGCGCAATCAAACAGCCCGCAACCCTGGTCACCCCCAATACCTTTAAAGAAGGCCAGCGGATAACTTTGCACCACAGAGATGAAGATACACTGGTACTACTCAAGCAGCAGACCAAGCGTGGAGGTGGCCACGCCCTGTATCAATATGAGAGCATAGAGCAAATAGCCAAGATTGCTTCGAAGAAGGCTATCGATACCCGGGGCAGTGATGACAGCTTGGACAATGCTTGGGAGCTTCTTTAATTTCTGAGACCTTTGCACATGCGGATGCGCCAATAAAAAACCATCAAGCAGTACAAGAAAGGAACCCTATTGAAAAAGAATATTCTTAACCTTCTCATGTGGGAACATGAGCAGGAGCAGCGTGAACAATACATCAATATCCTCAAAAATGCCGGATTTGCGGTAAGAGACAGATCAATAAAAGATAGCGATGCGCTACAAGATGCATTTTCCGAAAAAGTTTGGGATGTATTCATAATCAACACCACCGCAATCGACCTGCCACCACTGACGCTGCAACAACAAATCAGCATACAACAGCCCAATCTCATTACCGTCTACCTGTGCCAAAAGGAGCGCTGCAATGCCACCCATGCGCTCTATATGGCGGGTGCCACCCAGATTATCGAACATGATCAAATCAAAGTTCTTGAGGTTCTACTCCCAAGAATGATCAGTGCCCACACCCTGCAAAATCAACTGCACCATGCTCAGCGAAAAACAGAAGAGGAGCAGCAACGGAATCGCATATTGATGGATAGCTCTCGTGATGCCATCGCCTACATTCAAGATGGAATGCATGCATACACCAACACCTCATACCTTGAAATGTTCGACCTTGAAGAGCAGGACAAACTCGACAGCACACCACTGCTAGACTTGATTGATAAAGATTCCCGCGATGAGGTAAAAAGTATCTTGCGGCAATTTAGTCGGCAAGAGCTGGCTCACGCCACACTCAACTGCGCTGCAATCAAAGGGACACAACTGTTTAACGTCAGTATCGACTTCACTGAAGCACTGCTAGAAGGTGAAGCCAGCATCCAACTAGTGATACAGGATCAGAGTTACGATGAAGAGCTTAACCAGAAACTGCTGGAGCTGAGCAACAAAGACCTTGTCACTAACTTAAATAACCGTGGCCACTTTATCGAGCAGTTAAAAGTATTCATGGCAGATCCAGCAGCATGGGATGAGTTTCCTCACGCGGTGCTTCTTATCAAGCTGGATAACTACCCCGAACTACAGCAGCAACTCGGCATCGCTGGCTGTGACATGATTCTACGAGATATCACCGACATCATTCAGCCAATACTTAAAAACGCCAGCAATTTGGCACGTTTTGCTGATGAGATGTTTGCCTGCCATCACCCAGTATCTTCAGAAAGCGAAATCAACCAGCTCTCCCAAGAGATATGCAGCGCGATTGCCAGCGCTCACTTTCTAATTGATGATCAAGAGATAATAACCTCAGTTAGCATTGGTTGTGCACCACTTAAAAATAGAGAGCACTCCGCAGAAAAAGTATTAGTAGAACTGGAACGTGCCTGCAACAGTGCACACCAAGCGGGAGGAAACCGGGCACAGATGCCACAGGATGCCACATCAACACCGGATGAAGTTGAAAGCAGCTGCGACACGGACCTGATTAAAACCGCACTTAAAGAGAACGGTTTCAGATTGGTTTTTCAACCCATCGTCAGCCTGCATGCGACACCGGGTGAGCGCTACCAAGTGCTACTGCGCATGGTGAACAGTGAAAATGAAGAGATCACCCCCAGTGACTTTTTCCCAGCCGCCGCGCAAGAGCCTGGTTTGATGAAGATGTTTGATCGTTGGGTCATTGTTAACAGCATCAACACACTCATCAAGCAACGTCAGCAAGGCAAAAAATTACAACTTTTCATCAAACTATCTGAAGAGTCACTACTGGATCCAGAGACCATCAAGTGGATCAGTAAATACCTTCGGGATTCACGCATCCCCGGTGACAACTTAATCTTTGAACTCGACCAGGAACACGTTCTGAGGCATAAAAAAGAGTCTGAAGCCTTTATTAACATGATCAATCAACTCCACTGCCTCACCGCCATCGGGCATGTTTTAGGGCTTCCGGAATCAATTGATTACCTTACCCGGCTTAAGGCTCATTTCCTTAAAATTGATGGATCATTAATAGGCACACTGGCCAACGACAAAGGTGCACAAGAGATTGCTAAAAAGATTTCAGAGATGGCACAAACCAACAATATGCAAACCATCGCGGAGTTTGTGCATGATGCCAACACCTTGGCGGTTCTTTGGCAGAGTGGTGTCAACTTTGTCCAGGGATACTACTTGCAACAGCCTGATCGAGAGATGCACTACAACTTTGAAGAGTAAGAAGATGGTCTGAGTTATCCACCAAGGGGGCTGAGCTTTTATGCGGGCTTATTCTTAAGTTGCAGCCCCTTTAAAAAATTGCGTAATACCTGATCCTTGCAAAGACGATAGTGCTTATGTTCCGGCTTGCGGAAAAAAGCACTCAGCTCATGCTGGCTCATACGCTGACCTGCCAGCGCCAACACATCCAACACAGCATCACTCTGCAAATTCAGCGCAATTTTGAGCTTTCTAAAAATAATATTATTGTTCAAGCGTTTTTCCGGCTCAGGTTGCGGCCCTTCTCTTTTACCCCGCATCTCATTGATCATGCCATTGAGAAAAATAGCTAGTTCGATGTCACGACAAGCTTGGTAACCCGGATCGTCATCTTTTTTTAACCAAGCACTCACCTGCGCCCGCGTAACCTGCTGGTCCGCCTGGCTAAAAAGCCGCATCATTTTCGAGTCGTTGAAATCGAAGGTGTAACGAAGACGGCGTAAAATATCATTATTGGTCACAGGTTAATTCCAGTCATTCAATCGGTTAACAAATCTCTTACCATCATAACAAAACCCATTCATTGGTGTTATTTTCATGTTTTTTTGAATACGGCTTTTACTCTTTTAACGCTTGCGCATCCAACTCTTTCAGAAATTTGAGTTTTTCAGTGATTTTCTGCTCCATTCCTCGTGGAACGGGCTGGTAGTAATGGCGAACACCAATCTCTTCAGGAAAGTAGCTCTCCCCTGCCGCATAGCCGTGCGGTTCATCGTGAGCATAGCGATAAGCTTTACCATAACCTAGCTCTTTCATCAGCTTAGTGGGCGCATTTCGAAGGTGGATCGGCACTTCGATAGAGCCTTGATTTTTCACATCGGCCATTGCGGCATTATAGGCTTTATATACTGCGTTACTTTTGGGCGCTACTGCGAGATAAACCAGTGCTTGGGCTATGGCCAGCTCACCCTCCGGGGAGCCGAGACGCTCCTGTACATTCCACGCATTCATCGCTAGCTGTAGCGCACGTGGATCGGCGTTGCCAACATCTTCTGATGCCATACGAACAATTCGGCGGGCAAGATAGAGCGGGTCACAACCTCCATCCAGCATCCGTGCCATCCAATAGAGGCACGCATCGGGGTTGGAGCCGCGCATCGATTTGTGCATCGCCGATATTTGATCATAAAAGGCTTCGCCACTCTTATCAAAACGACGCAGACCACCGGAGAGCACTTCGTTCAATGTGGATTGATCGACCACCTCAACGCCCTCTCGCGACTCTGCAAGGCTGACAGCAATCTCCAGAAGGTTTAATGCGCGGCGACCATCCCCATCAGCCGCTTGTGCAATCTGCTCGCGCTGCTCATGGGGGATTTGTAAGTTACGCCCCCCTAAGCCACCTGTTTTATCGTTGAGCGCACGGTCGATAATTTGTCGAATATCGTGATGGGTGAGTGACTTCAGCACATAGACCCGCGCCCGAGACAGTAGCGCATTATTCAGCTCAAATGAGGGGTTTTCGGTGGTCGCACCGATAAAAATAAAGGTGCCATCCTCGACATAGGGCAGAAAGGCATCCTGTTGTGATTTATTAAAGCGATGCACCTCATCAACAAACAGAACCGTCCCTTTGCCCTGCATCCGAGCTTGTTTTGCCTGATCAACACTCGCTCGAATCTCTTTAACCCCCGAGAGCACAGCGGAAAGAGTAAGAAAAAGTACCTGCGCCTTATTAGCAATCATGCGTGCAAGGGTGGTTTTACCGGTACCCGGTGGCCCCCAGAATATCATTGAGTGAAGAGAGCCTGACTCTACCGCCTGACGCAGTGGCTTCCCTGCCCCCAGCAGGTGTTGCTGGCCAAAATATTCATCCAAATCGGTAGGGCGTAAACGATCGGCTAAAGGTACGTTATCATTTTCGGTACTGGAAAAAAGGTCATCCATCAGATTCAGTCCAGGTCACCCACAACATCCACACCCTCGGGCACCTCAAACTCAAAAATCCCTACGGGCAATGGTTGGTTGCGCACCACATTGCTCAAGGTGATCGTCGTCAGTTGATTAAAACTATCTTGCAGTATCATCACGCTTAACTCACCCTCAAGAAAGCCGAGCTGCATACGCACAAAGCTCCCCTCTTTGTTACGCGGCAACAACGCTACCCACTGCATGCCGTCATGGGGTTCAAGCTCAATGATGTTGAAACTCTCATCAAGATCACCCGCACCACTCAAAACAACGGCGGGGGTTTGCCCAAAGGCATCATCTATTTTTTTGATGGTCACCTGCTCTAAGTCAACATCGTAGAGCGTCAGTTTATGGTGATCCGCCATAATCATCTGCTCGTAGGGGGCATGATAGTTCCAGCGAAACTGGCCAGGGCGCTGAATGTATACCTTGCCAAACGCATGCTGCCTGACCTCCCCTTTTTCACTCACTAGCTGCTGTTCAAAGTCAGCTTGCAGGGTTTTCATCTGTTGATGAAAAGCATCGAGCTGACTCCTCGCTTCACCCGCCCACGCTGAAAATAGAGGTGTCACAACCAACAGTACAATAAATAATATTTTCAATCTCAACCCTCCGGTGGTGGCGGTGCCAACACCTCTCGATTACCATTTGATTGTGGTGGCGAAATAACGCCGTTACGCTCCATCTCTTCCACTAAATTAGCGGCCCGGTTATAACCCACTTTCAGCCGCCGCTGTACCGATGAGATGGAAGCCTTGCGACTCTGGGTAACAAAAAATACCGCCTCATCATACAGTGCATCACCCTCGCTCTCACCTTGATAGCTTTCACCCGGTATTGTTTCACCGCCGGTGTCACCCGCCAAAATCTCTTCGTTATAATTAGAGCCGCCGCGTTTTCTCAGGTCATCTACCACCCGATGCACTTCATGATCATCCACAAAAGCACCGTGTACACGCACCGGAATACTGGTGCCGGGAGGTTGATACAACATATCACCATTACCCAGCAGTGATTCAGCCCCCATCTGGTCAAGAATAGTCCGTGAGTCTATTTTTGATGAGACTTGAAACGCAATACGGGTGGGCACATTCGCCTTAATAAGGCCAGTTAACACATCCACCGAGGGGCGCTGTGTCGCCAAAATCAAGTGGATACCCGCCGCACGCGCCTTCTGCGCCAGTCGGGCGATCAACTCCTCCACCTTTTTCCCCACCACCATCATCATATCTGCCAGCTCATCGATGATGACAACAATAAAAGGCATCGTTTCCAATAGCGGTGCCTCTTCCGGCACGTCGGGCAGTGCGGGTTTAAACAACGGATCCGATATCGGCTCTCCCGCTGCAAGCGCATCTTTTATTTTTTTATTAGCTCCACCGATATTACGCACGCCGAGCTTAGACATCAGCTTGTAGCGGCGCTCCATCTCAGCCACACACCAGCGCAAGGCATTAGCCGCCTCTTTCATATCAGTAACCACCGGTGCCAGCAGGTGTGGAATGCCCTCATAGACAGAGAGCTCTAACATTTTTGGATCAACCATAATTAGCCGCACATCATCAGGAGTCGACTTAAACAACAGACTGAGAATCATGGTATTCACCGCCACCGACTTGCCCGAGCCTGTAGTCCCCGCCACCAACAGGTGAGGCATTTTAGCCAGGTCTGCCACCACCGGCTGGCCGTTAATATCTTTACCCAGTGCCAGCGTCAGCGGTGAACTCATTTTGTCATACGCCTCTGATTGCAGCGTTTCACTCAGATAGACCATTTCACGATGTTGATTGGGTATCTCCAGGCCGATTGTGGTTTTACCGGCAATCACCTCCACAATACGCACACTCTCGGTCGAGAGTGCCCGCGCCAGATCTTTCGATAACCCGGTAATACGGCTCACTTTGATACCCGCCGCAGGTTGTAGTTCGAAACGGGTGATCACTGGCCCCGGAGTAACCGCAACCACTTCAACTTCAATACCAAAGTCAGCCAGTTTGATCTCCACCAATCGAGAGAGCCCTTCCAGTGACTCAACCGACACTACATGCTTGGGTGGCTGCGCATCATCCAATAACGCCAATGCAGGCAGACTGCCGGCACTCGGCAACTCATTAAACAGTGGCACCTGCTTCTCTTTTTCCAGTCGCTCACTCACCTTGACCGGTGCAATCAGCGGCTCAATTCGCACCTCCGGCTTATCTTTTCGTTTTTCAATTTTCAGTTTCACAGTTGCTTCACGCATTTTACGCACTCTGCGCGCCGCAAAGCGCTCACGCAGATCGCTGTACTTAAAGCGTAACCAGCTCATGCTAGATAATACAAAACGCCCGATGGTGTCCATCAGCCAGAGCCAGGAGAGCGAGGTAAAAAAAGTGACACCAGCCAGAAAAAGTGCCAGAAAAAAGAGCGTAGCCCCCAAAAAACTAAAAGAGTTTATCAAAACGGTAGAGACCAGCTCACCCAATATGCCACCGGCACCCAACGGCATACTCTCAACACCCACCACAAAGTGCATGGTCGCCAACCCGGCACCTGCACCCAGTGTTAACACAAAACCAAAAAGACGAATCGAAAGCTCGCGACCATCCAGGCGATGCTGCTGCACCTCCCCTTTGAATAGCACCCAAGCCAAAAAAGCCACCATAATCGGCACCAGATAGGCGAGATAACCCACCAAGAGCAGCGACAAATCGGCAAACCACGCACCCACCACGCCACCCAAGTTGGCGACTTCATCCACCTGCTTGCTATGAGACCAACCGGGATCATCACTGCTGTAACTCAGCAGTGAGACCAGCAGGTACAAGGCGACCGCGCCCACTACAAACAGCGCACTCTCACGCACACGCCGACTCGACCGCATCGCTTCACCGCGTTTTTCACTGTTTTTTAGGCTACCCTGGGCCAAGAAGACTCCTTAAATCACACTCACCAATAATCGGCCAATTCTATCACACGCCAATCACTTCGCGACACAGCCCTTTCAGGGGTTAAGAGATTGCTCACAGCAATGACTTCTCTACTTTACCCCTGCCACCGCATCTCGTAACATAAAAGCGCAACCCATCCCCTTACCACTATCGAACGGAGAACATCCATGAGCGATGCCAAACACAGCCGTCTGCTGATCTTAGGCTCTGGCCCGGCAGGTTATACCGCCGCCATCTATGCTGCCCGCGCCAACCTTAACCCGGTCATCATCACCGGTATGCAGCAAGGTGGGCAATTAACCACCACCACCGATGTCGATAACTGGCCAGGGGATCACGAAGGGGTGATGGGGCCAGAGTTGATGGAGCGCATGCAAAAACACGCTGAACGCTTTGGTACCGAAATTATCTTTGACCATATCAACGAAGTCGACCTGAAATCTCGCCCGTTCACCCTGAAGGGTGACGAAGTTACTTACAGCTGTGATGCCTTAATCATCGCCACTGGTGCCTCCGCCCGTTACTTGGGTCTCGATTCAGAAGAGAAGTTCAAAGGTCGTGGAGTCTCTGCCTGTGCAACCTGTGATGGGTTCTTCTATAAGAATAAAGAGATTGCCGTCATTGGTGGTGGAAACACTGCGGTAGAAGAGGCGCTCTACCTTGCAAATATCGCCTCCAAGGTGACCATTATTCACCGCCGTGACTCATTCAGCTCTGAGAAAATACTCATCGATAAAGTCATGGAGAAAGCTGAAAATGGTAACATCCACATCGAGTGGAACAGCGAGCTTGACGAAGTACTGGGCGATGAGATGGGTGTCACCGGCATTCGGATCAAAAACAAAGAGGGCACCACCAAGGATATTGCGGTGATGGGTCTCTTTGTTGCCATTGGCCACTCGCCTAACACCGCTATTTTTGATGGCCAACTGGAGATGAAACACGGCTATCTATCCGTCAAGAGCGGCAGTGAGGGCAACGCCACTCAAACCAGTGTAGAGGGTGTCTATGCCGCCGGTGACGTAGCAGACCACATCTATCGTCAGGCCATCACCTCGGCAGGCACCGGTTGCATGGCAGCACTGGATGCTGAGCGTTTTCTTGATTCACTAGAAAAATAGCCAACATCACGCCCCTTCTCGGCAAGGGGCGTTGTTTTTTATAGTGTGCTACCTCGGATAATTCATAAGTCATGAGTGATGGTTCAAACAGCGACCCACCTTATCTGCTACACCCGACCCACACCACCTTTCCCGACCCTCGCCTTGCACTCACCGAGCCGGATGGCCTGCTGGCAGTCGGCGGTGATCTCAGCCGTAAGCGACTACTCAGCGCCTATCAACAGGGTATTTTCCCCTGGTTTAGCGATGACCAACCGATTCTTTGGTGGTCACCCGACCCACGCTGCGTGATCTATCCACCACTACTCAACGTATCGCGTTCAATGAGAAAAGTGCTGCGCAAAAGCGAATACCGCATCACCTTCGACAGCGCCTTTAAAGAGGTTATGCGCGCCTGTGCCGCCCCCCGCAGCGACCAACAGGGCACCTGGATCACCGAAGAGATGTTTCAAGCCTACTCAGAGCTTCATCGCCAGGGAGATGCCCACTCGGTAGAGTGCTGGTATCAAGATGAACTGGTGGGTGGCTTATACGGCATCGCCATCGGTCAGGTTTTTTTTGGTGAATCGATGTTCAGCCGCCGCAGCAATGCCTCAAAAGCCGCCTTTATCACTCTGGTTGAGCAGTTAATCGAATGGGGCTATCAACTCATCGACTGCCAATTGCAGAGTGAACACTTAGAGAGCCTGGGCGCACAGGCCATACCCCGCACAATCTTCCTAGAACAGCTCAATATCCACTGCCAAGCAGCCCCCAACAACCAAGCCTGGAGAGCGCACCGATGAGCCGCTCGCTACGCCTGCTGCTCAGCGCAGAACACCCTTGCAGCTACTTGGCCGATACCTCATCCAGCACCCTGTTTATCGACCCCGAAACACCGTTGGATGCATCACTCTACAGCCAGCTGGCGCAACAAGGGTTTCGGCGCAGCGGGGATCATGTATACCGCCCTCACTGCCCCACATGTCAGGAGTGCAAAGCCATCAGACTCACCGTGTCAGACTTTCAGGCCAGTCGCCAGCAACGCCGCACCTGGAATAGAAACCGTGATTTAACCACCACCGTAACCACCACACCTGACCGGCAAGAACACTTGGCGCTGTTTCAGCGCTACGTCAAATCCCGCCACCCCAGTGGCGGCATGGATGAGATGGAAGGCAACGCCCCTCTTGAGTTTCTGCAAAGTCCCTGGCAAAAAACCCTATTTTATGAATTCCGTGACCCACAAGGTGCGCTACTCTCCGTTGCGGTATCCGACCAACTATCCGATGGGCTATCCGCCGTCTATAGCTACTTTGAACCCGATGAATCAAAACGCAGCTTAGGGGTCATGAGCATATTGTGGCAAATTGAGCAGGCACGGCAAAATCAGCTCCCTTTTTTATATCTGGGCTACTGGATTCAAGGGTGTCGAAAGATGTGTTACAAAACCAACTACTCGCCGCTACAGTGGTTCAATGGCGAGAAGTGGCAGCCACTTTGAGTGCCGTCACGAATCCCCAGATCGACCCAATGGCAAAGCTCATGCTAAACTCACTACCACAGACAAAAATGGGTAGAGGGTATGTCCGCAAAAGTATTTTCAATTTCCAATCAAAAAGGGGGAACCGGCAAAACAACCCTAAGCATGAACTTTGCCGCCGGACTGGCACAACGTGGCCGCACCCTGATCATCGATGCCGACCCACAAAGATCAGCAGGACAGTGGACCGGTCTAGCTTCCGAAAAGCGCCCCTTTCCGGTCTCCGTTATCTCCATTGCCGGCAACTTGGCGCATGAAATTAATCACTTTCGCCAAGACTATCAATATATCGTCATCGACTGCCCACCCACCCTTGAAGGCGAAACCGTAAGGCACGCCATGCAAGCCGCCGACACCCTGCTGATACCCGTATTGCCCTCCCCCGTAGACCTGTGGGCCAGCGTGAGACTGGCGGATACCGTAGAGCAAGCCAAACTGGGCAATCCCAAACTACAGGCCTACCTGGTCATCAACCAGCAAGAGCCACGCAGCGCGCTCTCCCGCGCCATGCAACAAGCGCTGGATGAGTTCGACATCCCCTCACTCAAAGGGGGGCTGCGCCGTCGCGCCATTTACCGAACCTCGGCCATTGAAGGTGCCAGCGTCTTTTGCCTCGGCAAACAGGGCCACGCCGCCGTCCAGGAAATTGAATCCATCATAGAGGAGCTTTTATAACCATGAAGCTACAAGAGAAACTGGCCAACAGCGTGCGCCAGATAAAAACACAACAAGCTGAGCCGAAAAAAAGAAAAACCACGGCAGCCACAAACCAATCCGCCACTGCGGAAGCCACACCGCCACCGCTGCCCTCCAAGCGCACATGGCCGGATTAGTCACTCTTGGATTAAAATATATAAGCGGGTAGCGGGCTAGTTTTGCTGTATTAATGCCCATCAGTTAGCGCTTAAATGCCACATAAAGGGGCGTTTAATTCCTGAGTATTTTATAGCGTAAAACATTCATGACTTGATCAGAGCTTCTTTTAACTTCTCTGCCACATCAAAAACTTGTTTTCTTGTCACATAAACCAAACAACCTCAAAGGAGCCTTGTGGACAGACTAACCATCACCCGCCCAGATGATTGGCACCTGCACCTTCGTGATGGTGCAGTGCTTAATGATACCGTTCCACACACAGCGCGTGTTTTTGGCCGTGCCATCATTATGCCCAACTTGATGCCGCCGGTAACCGACACTCAACAGGCGTTGAGCTACCGTGAGCGCATTTTGCAGGCGCGACCGAAAGATAGCCCGTTTCAACCACTGATGGTGCTCTATCTCACCGATAACACCCGCCCAGAGGATATTATTGTGGCGAAAGAGTGCGGGCTGATCTACGGTTGCAAGCTCTACCCTGCGGGGGCGACTACTAACTCAGACAGTGGCGTGACAGATATTGCCAACATCTACCCGGCATTGGAGACGATGGCTGAGTGTGGCATTCCGCTGCTGGTTCATGGTGAGATGACCGCCGCTGAAATTGATATTTTCGACCGCGAGGCACGCTTTATCGATCATATATTGCAACCCTTGATCGAACGCATGCCGCAGCTCAAGGTGGTGTTTGAACATATTACCACCGCCGATGCCGCTGACTTTGTCCGCCATACGGGGAAGAACGTAGCCGCCACGATTACCGTGCAACACCTGCTGCTAAATCGTAACGATATGCTGGTGGGCGGCATTAAACCCCATCACTACTGCCTTCCGGTTCTCAAGCGCGAACGCCATCGCATTGCGCTGGTGGAAGCGGCAACCTGTGGCTCTGGCAAGTTTTTCCTCGGCACCGACAGCGCCCCGCACAGCAAAGAGAATAAAGAGAACAGTTGTGGCTGCGCCGGTATATTTACCGCACCGGCGGCGATTGAGTGGTACGCCGAAATTTTTGAAGCAGCCGGAGCGCTCAGCCAGCTGGAAGATTTTGCCAGCCATTTTGGCGCAGATTTCTACGGGCTTGCCCGTAACCGAGACACCATCACTTTACAAAAAAGCAGTTGGCAAATGGCAGAGCAGTTGCCTTTGGCAGGGAGCACTATTGTGCCGTTTCGTGCGGGTAAAACCGTTAACTGGCAAGTAGTATAAGAAGGAATAAGATGTCAAAGTCAGCTATTACTCAGCGTTTTCGTGGTTTTTTACCGGTTGTTGTGGATGTGGAAACCGGCGGGTTCAACCACCAGACCGATGCACTTTTGGAGCTTGCGGCGGTAACGCTGGATATGGATGATGGGGGAGATATTCACCTGAAAGAGAGCATCCACTGCCATGTCCACCCGTTTGAAGGAGCAAATATTGAGCAAGCTTCGCTGGATGTGACGGGTATTGACCCTTATCACCCATTTCGTAACGCCATTCATGAGAACGATGCCATCGAAAAACTCTTCACCATGGTGCGCAAAGAGGTTAAAAATAGCGGTTGTAGCCGCGCTATTCTGGTTGGGCACAACCCCGCCTTTGATCTGAACTTTCTCAGAGCGGCCGTAGCGCGCAACAACATTAAGCGCAACCCATTCCACGACTTTGGCACCTTTGACACCGCCACACTGGGTGGGCTCGCTTACGGCCAAACGGTGTTGGCAAGGGCGGTTCAGGCGGCAGGACTCTCGTGGGATGAGAGCCAAGCCCACGGTGCGCTCTATGATACCGAGCGAACCGCCGAGCTGTTCTGCACCATCATTAACCGCTGGGATACACTCTCACGCAGTTTTGAAGATTTTTCACTCGCGTAGATCATCAGCAGAGATGACCAGGGTGTCGATATAACTCACTACATCCTTGATCTCTCGTTCCGACAGTTGCAGCCCCCAGGGTGGCATCACTGCAGAGCGCCCCAGCAATTCACCCCCATCGGTAACAATCATCATTTTGTACTGGGTGTTCTTGTTTGAGCGAGTCAGATTTGAGGGCTTTGGATCATAGAGTACTGACACGCGCCCCTTACCATCCGCATTGACACCATGGCACAATACACAGTTGGTTTTGTAGACCACCTCACCCCGAGCAACACCGTCACCCAGTGTTGTGAGATAGGCGACCACATCACTGATCTGCTCCTCTGTCAGCTCGCCTTCCCAGGGGGGCATGTACTCACTGCGACCGACTCCCACGCCCCCCTTACGGACGATCGACTCATAACCTTCACTATCCATCCGCCCAATGATGAGCATCTCAGGACCATATAATTTACTCGCGCGGGCAATGCCATCACCAATCTCTCCATGACAAAGCGTACAGTAAGATTTAAATACAATACCGCCACGCACCTGCGGCAGCGAGCGGGCCTCCTTTACCGCCTTCGCACCATCCCTTGCCGATACCGGGGAGCTGACCCCGAATGAAATAACTGCAAACACCATAACCACGAACAAGGTGGGCTTAATCAGTGCCGTCATCACTTTATTGTCACCTCCATATACATTTCAGGGTGAATAGCGCACTCCACCTCCATGCTGCCCGCCTCATCAAATGTTATGCTGCGTGAATCCCCTTGTGGAAAAGAGCCTAGATCAAACGTGCTCAAATCTGAGAGCGAGAAGATATTGTGAAAAAAGGGGTCTTCATTAACAAACCGTATACTATCACCCACCGCCAGAGTGAGTGACTCAATGACTTGGCCGTTCTCAACAAAGGCTTTACCTTTCTGCGCCACCACATATTCAACAGCCATAACGGAAATTGACACCATCAACAAACTCAACAATGAGGCACCTAAAATTAATTTTTTCATGATTTATTGCTCCTGATTATTATTGAGGTAGATGAGGGATTGTGGTGCTAAGCGGCTCGATACTATCCAGACTCTCCATAAAGGCCACCAGATCCGCCCTCTCTTGCTGGGTCAACCCCAGAGGCTCCATATTAGGAGAGAGGTGCTCTTTTACATCACCACCACGATCATAGTGGTCAACCACCTCTTCCAAGGTGTTGTACATGCCGTTGTGCATATAAGGAGCTGTCAGTGTGACATCACGCAGCGTCGGGGTTTTAAACGCACCACGCAACACCGCAACTTTACGGATGTTATAGCGGCCCATATCCGGCACATCTTCTTTCAAACCCAGATTGTGAAAGCCGTCATCAGTAAAGTTAAACCCAGAGTGGCAAATCACACAGCGCCCCTTCCCTTCAAACAGCTCAAAGCCACGTTTTGCCGATGGGCTGATCGCCCCCTCATCCCCTTTGGCCCATAAATCAAAAGTACTTTCGGTCGTAACAACCGTCCGCTGAAAAGCAGCCAACGCTTTGCCTATCGTCTCTTCGCTAATACCCTCACCTGGGTAGGCCGCCTCAAACAGCACTTTGTAACCATCAATAATATTCAACTCACCAATCAATTCACCCATATCCTGATTCATCTCACCCGCCGCCTGAATAGGCCCCACCGCCTGCTCCTCCAGAGTGCGCGCCCGACCATCCCAGAATTGGAACTTATTAAAACCCGTGTTCAATATCGTTGGGGTGGCACGCGCCAGTTTATGCATCTCATGGCCAAGAGCTGTCGCCAAACCATCCGACCAGCCCAGTGCTGGGTTGTGACAGGTTGCACAGCTTATCCAGTTGGAACTCGACAACCTGGGATCAAAAAAGAGCGCCTTACCAAGCTGCACACGCTCAACTGTGGTCTGGTTGTCTTTAGGTGCCGGTACAGCATCTGGCATCAAGTAGTCAGACTTCCCCGCCACCGCAACACCACTGCCCAGTGTCACTGTTAATATCATGCAAAGTAGCCCTGCGATAGATACCGTGTATCTCATCCCTTTCCCCTTATCACTCATAATTTAAATGTATGCACTACGCTACGAAGGTCATCTGCAGCACTCATCATCGCTGCAGCTGATTGCCGCAGGCTCTCCGTCTGCTGCCTGCCATCAGCACTTAGCGAATCAAGCTGCTGTACCGCACCATCGAAACCCTCCAGTACGGCACGCTGCTCCCCAATAACCGCGACAATTTGTTGCATAGTTGCGTGTACAGAGGTGATCTGGGTGTGACTCGACTCTGTCTCAGTAACCACCTCTTGTAGGCTGGCGATGTTGGTTAATGCTTCCTGCTCAACACTCAAAAGCTTTTTATTGGTCTGCTCTACATTACTAGAGACACCCTCCACCAAACTTGCAATCTCCCTAGCAAACACCTCGGTATCATTGGCCAGATTTCGTACCTCATCAGCAACCACGGCAAAACCACGCCCATGCTCACCCGCACGAGCCGCCTCAATGGCAGCATTTAATGCCAGCAAATTGGTCTGCCCTGAAATATTTTGAATCGACTCTGTAATGGTAGATATCTTGTTGGTTGCCTGGGAGAGGTGGCCTGTCATCTGCACGGCATCGCGCATATCCTCCTGAAAAGTCTCAAAACCACTCATTGTCTGGCCCACCAATGAGCTAACATGTTGAGAGGTGGCTGCGGAGTCGGTGACGGCCCGTTCAGCCTGTGAGATATGTTCAATAACAAGGTCGCTGTGGTTGATGGCGTTTTCACTCTGCTCACGAACTTGCTCAACACAGTCAGAGAGCCGTTCAGCCATCGCCGTCCCACACCCTTCAGCGGTCTGGGTAATCGTGACAGATTCGTCACTTACACGATTAGCGGCACGCTCAATCTGGCTGATTGTCGCATGCAGTTTTTCACTCATTTTGAGCATTGCACTCAATGTTAAGCCAATCTCATCGCGGCTCTCCCCCGCTAGCTCCACCCGAAGGTCACCTTCCGACATAGCACGCATGGAGGCTTGCAGACGCCTAAGAGGACTAGTAACCTGTGTTGCAACAAATAGGCTGACGCTCACCGAGAGCAGCACAAAGATGCCAATGCCCACTGCAAGCAGAGTGATGGTTTCACGCCCCTGCTGCTGAAGTTCTAATAACTTCGTGGCCATGCCATCTCGCTCATCCTGAACAATCGCCGCCGCAAGTGTCTCGATATGCTCAAACAGCGGTGTCATCTCGCTGATCTGCGCAATGGCAGCTACATCATCATTTTTACGCGCGCTCTTAATCACCTCGAGCAGTGCCGGGCGCACTTCTTCCAGTGCATCACGCAACTGCTTCACTTTGGTGTTGCCCTCTAAAACCGCTTGCAGATTTTGAAAACTCTCATCCAACAATGAGAGTGAGCGCAGGGCATTTTTTGCGGCAAAGCGGATCTCTTTTTTATCCACTTCCGCAATAACTTGCGCTTGAGCTCGCATCATTTCCAGCAACATCAACTGGCTGCCTACCGCCTGATCAACCCGGTATTCCGATGCTTGCAAGGTCTTCTGTATGGTGTTGCTCTGAGTGAAAATGGTGTAGGAACCCACCAAACCAACGGCGATGATGCCAAAGATAAAAAAGGAGGAGAGCAGCAGTATCTTTTTCTTCCAACCCAAGTCTGTTATAAATCGCCTAATTCCCACCAAATCCTCCCGTAACTTGTCACTATGAGCAGCACTCCTCAACACCGAGTACGGGCCAAGATGGCATGGTTATCGTAATTGGAATAAAATTCTTTAATCACCCCTTTTTGATAAGGGACTTGCGGCAAAAGGGTGGAAAGGTAAGTGAGCACTATAGTCCTCTACAGGCCGACCCTTTCTCTTTCGGAGGGAATCAGGAGGGTTTCAGCCATTTCAAATGCCCTCTCGCGCAAAGATCCCTCTTAACATGTAGCTCCAAATATTTTAAATATATACCTCACTTTAGCTGTACCTTTTTACAGAAAAGGCCGCGCTGTAATCAACAACGCGGCCTCTGTTTTACTCCCCTGCACTCTTCTCAAACTGCATTTCGCCCTCTCTGAAGTCCACCTCAATGGTATCGCCTTCAGCAAATTCACCTTTCAAGATCTGCTGCGCCAGCGGGTTTTCAATATAACGCTGGATAGCCCGTTTTAGTGGCCGTGCACCGTATACTGGATCAAAACCCGCATCTGCCAGATTACTCAGCGCGGCATCACTCAGCTTCAAGGCGATATCACGATCAGCCAGACGTTGACGCAGGTAGTCGACTTGAATATCAGCAATCGACTTAATCTGCTCCTTGGCCAATGGGTGGAACACCACCACTTCATCCACACGGTTTATAAACTCAGGACGGAAGTGTTGCGACACCTCCTCCATCACCGCCTCTTTCATCTCATCGTAATTTTTCTCTCCTGCATACGCTTGAATCCGTGCACTGCCTAGGTTGGAGGTCATCACAATTACGGTGTTACGAAAATCTACCGTGCGGCCATGGCCATCGGTCAGGCGGCCATCATCCAGCACCTGCAACAGGATATTGAAAACATCCGGATGCGCCTTCTCCACCTCATCCAGCAGCAATACGGAGTAGGGCCGACGGCGTACCGCTTCGGTCAAATAACCTCCCGCTTCGTAGCCCACATAGCCCGGTGGTGCACCAATTAGTCGAGCAACTGAGTGCTTCTCCATAAACTCTGACATATCAATGCGCACCAACGCCTCTTCAGTATCAAACAGAAAATCGGCAAGTGCTTTGCAGAGTTCGGTTTTACCCACCCCGGTTGGCCCCAAAAACAGAAAAGAACCATTGGGCCGATTTGGATCAGATAGCCCGGCTCGGGAGCGACGAATAGCATCAGAGACTGCTTTTAGCGCCTCTTGCTGACCCACCACACGATTGCGCAGATTATCTTCCATGCTCAACAGCTTTTCGCGCTCTCCCTCCAGCATTTTCGAGACCGGAATTCCCGTCCACTTCGAGACTACCTCGGCAATCTCCTCATCGGTCACTTTATTACGAATCAGCTTGGTGTCACGCGTCTCTGTTTGAGCGGCCATCTCCAGCTGTTTTTCCAGCTCTGGAATGCGTCCATATTGCAGCTCTGACATGCGGGTCAGGTCACCAGCCCGGTGTGCTGTCTCCAGCTCGATCCGCGCATGCTCCAGCGCCTCCTTGATGTGCTGGGTTCCCTGTAGAGCCACTTTTTCTGCTTTCCAGATCTCCTCCAGCTCCGAGAACTCCCGTGACAGCTTGACAATCTCCTGCTTAACATCTGCAAGGCGACGTTTTGAGGCGTTATCGCTCTCCTTAACCAGCGCCTCATGCTCTATTTTAAGTTGAATTAAGCGGCGCTCAAGGCGATCCATATTCTCAGGCTTGGAGTCGATCTCCATACGAATACGGCTACCCGCCTCATCAACCAAATCAATCGCTTTGTCAGGCAGTTTACGATCAGAGATATAGCGGTACGAAAGGCTCGCCGCTGCCACAATCGCCGGATCGGTAATTTCAACCCCATGATGAACTTCATACTTCCCCTTGAGGCCACGCAATATGGCGATGGTATCCTCCACCGAAGGCTCATTAACCAACACTTTTTGGAAGCGACGCTCAAGTGCAGCATCTTTCTCCACATGTTCGCGATATTCGTTCAGCGTAGTGGCACCGATGCAGTGCAGCTCGCCCCGCGCCAATGCCGGTTTAAGCATATTACCGGCATCCATCGACCCTTCCGCCTTACCCGCACCCACCATGGTGTGCAGCTCATCGATGAAGAGAATCACCTGCCCCTCATTTTTAGAGAGATCACTCATCACGCCCTTCAGGCGCTCTTCAAACTCACCGCGAAATTTAGCGCCCGCAATCAGCGCCCCCATATCCAGAGATAACAGCCGCTTACCTTTAATCCCTTCCGGCACCTCACCATTAACAATACGCTGCGCCAAGCCTTCAACAATGGCGGTTTTACCCACCCCTGGCTCACCAATCAAAACCGGATTATTTTTAGTACGGCGCTGCAAAACCTGTATGGTGCGCCGAATCTCATCATCACGACCAATCACCGGGTCCAACTTGCCCTGCTCTGCAAGCTGGGTAAGATCCACAGTATATTTTTCCAGCGCCTGGCGCTGCTCTTCAGCATTGGGATCAGTCACACTTTCACCACCGCGCATATCATCAATCGCCTGTTCAACACCCCGTTTGGTCGCTCCGCTCTCCCGCAACAGCTCACCGACACGGCTCTTATCCTCCACCGCCGCCAACACAAACAGCTCACTGGAGATATATTGATCTTTTCGTTGTTGTGCCAGCTTATCGCACACATTCAGCAGACGCGCCAAATCGTTAGAGAGGTGAACCTCCCCCTGAGTGCCCTGCACCTGCGCCAAGCGATCAATCGCCTCACCCAGCGCCGAGCGCAAGCGGTTCACATTGACATCACACTTCAGCAGCAGGTTTCGCGTTGCGCCACCCTCCTGATCCAACAGCGCCACCATCAAGTGCAGCGGTTCAATGTATTGATTATCAGCTCCGACCGCCAAGCTCTGTGCATCACCCAAAGCCATCTGGAATTTAGTGGTAAATTTATCAGTTCTCATGCGCTCTATTCCTCAACTATTAATCTTCGTTAACTCCTTAATAGGGATCAATCAGGCGACTTCAAGGTGTATTGATATTTTTAAATCCAGATAATCCGTAACTATTCAGCGTGTTTAGATTTTGCTTCAAATCGAGACATTTTCGCACGGAAAGAGGGAGCCTATAGGGAATAGGTGACCGATTGAGTACGAAAATAACAAAGAGTTGAAGCAAAAGATGAATACGCTGAGTAGATACGATAATCCATGAACGATTGGGACTGAGAGGAAAAGAGTTCGCGGGGAAACATTTGAACCTTCCTAATGACTGGGGATAGCACCACTGATGCAATCGACAATGCGCTGTAAAACCACTTTGCGCTGCTCTTTTGTCGCCTCAATCGATGGGTATTGTTGAATCACCACACGTCCGCGCAGAAACAGCGGTAAAAAAACATCACCGGCACCCCGCACCCCTCGAAT
>Ga0256839_1000182_pt1 | contig 82510 bp, 83 predicted proteins | sample 354166metaG_FD_185968 | JGI IMG/M metagenome (GOLD analysis project Ga0256839, IMG submission 185968) | Hydrothermal vent microbial communities from Mid Atlantic Ridge, Atlantic Ocean - 354-166 | ecosystem: Environmental > Aquatic > Marine > Hydrothermal vents | place: Atlantic Ocean: Mid... | reverse complement strand
CAAAACATGTCCTCCGCTTTGAAGATTACCTTGGGTAATTATACTAAGGTATATAATTTATTTGTAAACCAGAAAATTACTGTAAAAATATGTATATTTTCTTGAATATGAAATATACACGAGATTAAAGATGTTAATTTAAGGATCATTTGAAAGTTTTTACCGATTGATATCACTTAAAAGCTGTTTTTGGTTTTGGAAAACATTCATTTAGAAAATCTATTAAAATTAAGATTTGATGAAGAAAAATAACAGAAGTTATTTTAAAGATGAAGATATTTTCAAATTAATAGCGGAGAAAGCTCCTGTTCTTGTTTTTCTTTATAGATCTAAGATTTTATACGCAAATCCCTACGCTATTAATATTTTAGGTTACAGTGAGAAGGAACTTAAAAACAAATTCGTATGGGATATAGTTCATCCTGATTTTACATTACTTGTTAAGGAAACAATAGAAAAACGACTAAGAGGGGAACAGATACATAGAGAATACACTGAACTTCCCGTAAAAACTAAAAAAGGAGAATTTAAGATTTTCAGACTTTACGCTACCACTGTTAGATTAAAAAACGGCTACGGAGGTTTAGCGGTTGGTGTGGATATAACAAAGGAAAAGGAGTTGGAAAAGCGTTTATATGAAGAGAAGGAGAAATTGGAAACAGTTTTAACCCATATCCATGAAATAATAAGCGTAATAGATAAAAAGGGACTTATAAAATACATAAGTCCTGCTGTTGAAAAGATTCTTGGGTGGAAAGTTGATGAACTTATAGGAAAGCTCTTTATAAAGTTTATTCACCCTGAAGATTTACGAAGACCTTTTTTTGTTAAAAGAGAAGTTTTTAGCAGAGCGGGTGAACTTTTCACTGATGAGTTCAGAGTATTAACAAGAGAAGGACATTACAGATGGGTGGAAGCTAACATGCTTCTTCCCGTTAACTGGAAAAATCTCGGAATAGAAGGACCAATAGTAAGTATGAGGGATATAACAGAAAAGAAACTGGCACAGGAAAGTGTGTTTAAAGCAATATACTACGACCCCCTTACAGGACTTCCTAATAGGATTCTTTTTTTAGAAAAGCTTAAAGATGCGTTGAGAAATTCTTCCTTAAAAGAAGATTTTGTAGGGATAGCTGTTCTTGATATTGTAAGGTTTAAGGATATAAACACACTGCACGGTATAAGAGTAGGAGATTTACTTCTTAAAGAAATAGCTGAAAAGCTGTCTTCAGTTTTACGGGAAAGAGATGTTTTAGGAAGATTTTTTGCTGATGAGTTCGGAATTATTCTAAGCGGTGTAAAGGGTTACACTGGCTTGATTCGTGTCTTAGAAAAAATAAAATCTGTCTTTGACCAACCCTTTATCATAGGTGATAAGTATATATACGTTAACGTATGTATAGGCATTTCCGTTTTTCCAAAGGACGATAGTGATGCGGAGCATCTCTTAAGGAAAGCTGAACTTGCTCTTTCTAAGGCTAAGGAACTCGGAGCAGGTAGCTATGCTTTTTTCTCCTCGGAAGCGGAGAGAGAAATTACGGAGATTGCTATTCTCAGAAGCTTACTCAAAGATGCTGTCAGAAATGGAGAAATTAGAGTTTACTATCAACCTATTTTTAGATTACGTGATATGAAAATTACAGGCTTGGAAGCTTTAGCTCGTTGGGAACACTCGGAATTAGGTTTAATATCTCCTGCAAAGTTTATACCCATAGCTGAAGAAATGGGGATAATTGTTGAGATGGGTTATTGTATATCCGATACAGCTATAAGAGATCTTTCTTTGCTTCACTCGGAAGGATATAAAAATTTATACGTAAGTGTTAATTTTTCCTCCAAGCAATTTCTTGAAAAAGATCTTATAAAAAGAATTGAAAATAACTTACAAGTTTATGAAATGATCCCTGAAAGTTTTATAATAGAAATAACGGAAAGCACAGCAATGAAAGATCCGGAAAAAACAAAGGAACTTTTTAAGGAACTGAAGAGAATAGGAATAAGAACAGCAATAGACGATTTTGGAACAGGCTATTCTTCAATGAGCTATCTTGTAGAATTTGATATAGATAAAATAAAGATAGACAAGAGTTTTATAAAAAAAATTGAAGAGAATCCTAAAGCAGAAAACGTAGTTAAAGCAGTAATACACATTGCATCTTCAATAAAAAGCTCTTCTCTTGCGGAAGGTGTGGAGAACAACACTACACTTTTGAAGTTAAAAGATCTCGGTTGTGATGAAGCTCAGGGTTTTTTCTTGGCTCCTCCTATGGATTTTGACTCTTTAAAAAAATTTCTTGAAAGATATGAAGGACATTAGAAAGTATATTGATCACTCTGCTTTAAAACCAACGATTACAGAGAAAGAAATAGAGAGTATAGTGAAGAAATCTGCGGAAATTGGTTTTGCAACTGTGTGTGTTAATCCTTGCCATGTGAAAATAGCACAAGAGATAGCGGATAAAAAAATAAGAATATGTGCTGTGGTAGGTTTTCCCTTAGGAGCAAATACCAAAGAGATAAAAATTCACGAAGCTCTGAAAGCTCTTGGAGATGGTGCTAAGGAGATTGATATGGTGATGAACATTTCAGCTTTTAAATCTGGTAACTACAAAAAAGTAGAAGAAGAAATAAAAGCTGTAGTAAGAGAATGCGAATCTGCAACTGTAAAGATCATTGTTGAAACCTGCTATCTAAGCCGTGAAGAAAAGTTGAAAAGTCTTGAAATTTGTATCAACAGCGGAGCTGATTTTATAAAAACTTCTACAGGCTTCGGTTTTGGTGGAGCTACTTTTAGTGATGTGGAACTGTTCAAAGAACACTCCCAAGGAAGAATAAAGATCAAAGCGGCAGGGGGTATTAAGGATTTAAAAACAGCATTGAAAATGATTGAAAAAGGAGCTGACAGAATAGGAACAAGTCACGGATTTTCTATTTATGAAGAATATTTAAAAAACAATATATTTTTACTGTAAAAATACAGAAAAATAAAGGTTGATTTAAGTTGATTTAAAGATTACATTTTCCTTAAATGAAGGTTTTAATAACTACAAAGTCTAAATTTTTTTACGAAGCTCTCAAATTTATTCTTTACAGAGATGTAAAAAAGTTTAATCTTGCTAAGAGTTTTGAAGAATTTAAAGAAATGGTAAAAAGAAACGAATACGATTTGATTTTGTGTGATTTTGATTGTATGCAAGACAATGCTGAAGATGTAATTGAACTGTTGAGAGATCTTTCATCCTATACACCGATTATAGTGTTTTCTTTTGACACTACACAGTCTATAAAAAGAAAAATAAGTAAGTCTACCCTTACCAATTTAATCAGCAGACCCTTAAATCCTTTAGAAGTTTTAAAAGCTGTAAAAAGGATAAAGGAGTCTTAAATCTTGTGCTTTATTTCCGATTAAAGAACTTACAAAAGTGGAGGTGGCGGTATGAAGGAAATTCTTCCTCCTGTAGAAAGGAAATCCGTTAGATCAGCTGGGCAAAGGAAAGAAAGAACTTCTGCAAAAAGACAAGCTCTTGTAGAGAAGTTAGCTTCTGCCGCAGAAGAAGTAGCAGCTTCTATAGCAGAAATATCCTCTTCCACAGAGGAAGCTCGTAGATCTGCTGAAACAATAGCTTCTGCCGCGGAGGAAGCAGCACGTTCCACTGATGAAAACAGAAAGCTGGTGGACAGAATAGAAAGTATAGTAAGAAAAGGTTTAGAAGAGGCAGAGAAACTTCACAGTTCTGTAGAAGAACTAAGTCAGAAAACTATTAAACTTTCCGATAGTATAAAGAAACTGGCAGAAAGTGTGCTGGATACTTCCGAAAAAATAGAAGGAACTATGGATACTGTTCAGACAATAGAGAAAACTTCCTCAGATATAGAAGAGGCTACAAGAGCTATTTTAAAAACAGCGGATAGAATTAACCTTCTTGCTCTCAATGCTGCCATAGAAGCAGCAAAAGCAGGTGAACATGGAAAAGGATTTTCTGTGGTAGCGGAAGAAGTAAGAATAATGACGGAAATGTCTGAAAAAAATGCTAATCGTATAAAAGATCTTCTTTCAGTGATAGTAAACAGTGTGAAAAGCATCGTTAAACAAATAGGCGGATTAGTAAAGGAGAGTAAAGATCAAGTTAAAGATATGGAGAAAGTTATAAAAGAATTTGAAGAAATAGCGCAGAATATATCTGATTTGTCCTTAGCGGTTGGGGATTTTATGAACCTTTACAAAAGTGAACTAAAAGCTCTTGAAGAGCTTAAAGCCAGCTCGGAGCAAGTTGCTTCCGCTTCTGCTGAACAATCTTCCGCAGCTGAGGAGATATCTCGTTCTGTAGGTGAACTTGCTTCAGCAATGGAGGAAATAAACTCCGCAGCAGAAGAATTAAGAAGACTGGCAGTGGATCTTCGTGATACAGCTTCCTTAGAAGAAAAAACAGCGGAACAGGTAGCTGTAGCAGCGGAACAACTTTCTGCTTCTGTGGAACAGTTCTCTGGGAGTATAGATCAAGTTAAACAAGCTGTTGATCAACTTTCTGCGGCAGCAGAGCAGCAAGCAAGGGCGGTTGAAGGTATGTTTAATTTAGCGAAAAATGTGAGGGATTCTTCAAAGAATGTGAAATCAAGTGCAGAAAGCAGTCTGGAAATTTTGAAAAAATCTCTTGAAGCTTATTCAGGTGGAAAAAATTCCCTTTTTGGAGTTAACTCAAAGTTAAAGGAACTTGAAAAAAGTATAGAAGATAATATGGACAGTTTAAGGGATTTAAAGAAAAGGACTTCTACTATGAACAACATAATTGGAAAAATAGAGCTGATAATGGTTCAAACAAATATGCTTTCCGTAAACGGTTTTATAGAATCAGCTCGCTCTGGTGAATTTGGTAAAGGTTTTGAAGTAGTGTCTTCTGACATAAAAAATCTTGCAACAGAAGGTTCGGAGAATATAGAAAGTCTACAGTCAAGTTTAACAGAAATTGAAGATCTGTTTGATAACTTTTCACAATTGCTTACCGTAGCTTCAGCGGAAGTTATAAAAGATGCGGAAAACAGCACAACAGCTGTTGTTATGTGTGAAGAGTGTTTAAGTATAACTGAAAATTCTTATAGAAATATGGAATCTATTGAAAAAGGATCTAAGGAGATACTTGAAAGTATGGAAAATGTGGTAAGTGCTTCGGAACAAATAGCTTCTGCTGCGGAGGAAACTGCACGGACTACAAGTGAGCTTGCACAAGCCATATCCCAAATTGAGCAAGCGGTTCGCCAAATTTCACAAGCTGTTGATGATCTTGCTGCTGTCGCTGATGAACTACAAGCTCTCTGAGGAATAAAAATGAAAAGCTATACCCTTTTTAAAGTTGAAGATCAAATTTTTGCTTATGAAACTTTAAAGGTATTTGAAACTGTAAAACTTGGTAAAGTATACGAAGTCCCAAAGGCTCCTTATTATATAAAGGGTGTGGTAAACCTTAGGAATAAGGTTATACCGGTTGTGGACACTGGTTTTATTTTACTCGGAAAACGCCTTAAAAGTGAAACAGCGGTGGTAATAGATATAAAAGGACACACTTTTTGCTTATTAGTCAGTAAAGTTCTGGGAATATTAGAAATTGAAGAAAATAAGCTTTTATCACACAGAGAAATAAAAGCGGAAGGTATAAAAGAAGATTTTTTAGAGGCTTGTTTTGAGTTCAAAGATACCGTTGTTTTTGTTTTGAATTTATCATCTCTTTTGAAAGAGATAAGAAAGAAAAAGAGATCTATAAAGAAAAAAGCGGATTCAAGAGAAGTAGAAACAAACACTCAAAAGAGAAAAGGATTCATTATCTTGAGCGTTGGAATAGAGTGGTTCGCTCTTCCACTGGAAGAAGTAAAGGAAGTAGTAAATTTTCCAAAAAGCATATCCCGTATTCCTAAATCTCCGTCTTATGTAATGGGTGTTTTTCTCCTCAGAGGGAAGGAGATTCTTCTAATATCTCTGAAATCCCTACTTTCTGTTTCTTCGGAGAATAAGGAAAGGAGAGTGGTAATAGTCAACTTTAACGGAATATCCGTTGGAATAGCGGTTGATAATGTAAGGGAAATAAAGTGGATCTCTGAAGAAGAAATAATACAATCTGGAAAATCAGCAAACAATAAAATAATCGCTCTTGACGGAGGAGAGAGATTAGCTCTTGTTCTTAGTATTAGAGAACTTATAACTTTGGATCACCTTGGAGATTTAAAAGTGGAGGGAAAAGAAGATAAAGCACTAAGGGAGGAAACAGACATGAAAAACTTTGTTGTTTTCTCCGTTGGAAAATTAGATTTAGCACTTCCTGTTGAAAAAGTTAAAGAGGTCATAGAAGTTGACACTGTAACACCTTTGCCAAGTGCACCTTCGTATATAAAGGGAATGTATAACCTTCGTAATTCTGTAATAACTGTAGTTTCTCTTTCTACCAGATTAGGGTTAGAAAGTAAAGATGAGTCCAACAGAGTTATAGTGCTTGAGAATATACCTATAGGTTTTACAGTTAGTAATTTGAAGGGAATTCTGAGAGTGGAAGAAGATTCCTTGGAATCGGTGGAAGATTCCTCCCTTTTAGCGGAAGACTTTGTGGAAGAGATGATAAAAACTGAAGATGGAGGGATAGTTTTTGTTCTAAAGGCGGAAAGGATAATTGAAAACAGAGATCTTGAACTAATTGAGGGGAGCGTAAAAGATGCAACTGCGGGATAGAGAATCGCTCTTTAAAATAATGAGTTTAATAACCCAGACAGCACAGGCAACGGCTACTTTTTTAGAGGAAGCTTGTCTGATAGAACTTGATGAAATATTTGGTAAGGTCCTAAACAAACTGAACATATTTTTCAGCAGAGTAGAGAATAGCTTTAAGGATTTTATAGTTTTTGAAAGATATGTAGTATGTGCCTATACCAGTCAAATAGGATACAGCTTGCGAAACATTCCTCAGGACGTAAAGGAAAAAGTGTGGAATCTTAAAGACAACCTGCAGATCTGTGCCTTTACGGAAAAAGAGTGTAAATGTAGAAAAAGTATGAATTTTCTAAAGGGAAGATTTTCCGAAAAGGTGGACGTTTTATCTTCTGCAGGAGAAACTATCAAAGAAAGTTCTGTAAAGCTAAAAAGTGGTATGAAAGAACTCGGTAAGGAAATAGAATTGCTTACTCTCAGCGCTCAGAAGATAATGAATATAGCCGAGATAATAGAGATAATAGCTCTTAATGCTTACATAGAAGCAGCACGTTTAGGAGAACAGGGAAGAGGGTTTAAAGTTATAGCAGATGAAGTAAGAAGAGCTTCCATGAAAACAAATGAACTAGCTTCTGAAATTGTTAATTCTATTAAAACTCTTCAGAAAAGATTCAGTGATCAGATAGATAAGCAAACCGATTTTGATAAAAAAGTCTCTGATCTTGAAAAGGAACAAAGGGAGTTCAGTAAGGAACTTAACAGAGATCTTCTTTGGATGGCTCAAAACTTTGTAGATTTCTTAAGTTACGTAAGAAGCTCTGTTGAAGAAGATATGGCTCTACTCTCCGAAGTTAGGACAACCATTCTATCTGTTCTGCAGAACATAGATCTTGCAAATCAGCGGACTATCAACACTCAAAAGGCACTTATAGTCCTTATAAAAATGATTGAAGAATTTGAGAGTGCCCTTACCGGCAGAAAGGACATATCAGAATCCTTGTCTTATGTGGAAAGTCTTTACGAAGAGTTCAAATCTATTCCAAAGTTAATTGAAGAAAGACAAACAGTTGCTCGTATTGAAGGAAAGACACTGACAAGAGAAGAAGATACAGTGGGTAAAAGATTGGAAGATTTGGATACAGATGTGGAGCTTTTTTAAGGAGGAAAAAAATGAAAAAAGTGCTCGCTGTTGACGATTCCGCAACAATGAGGAACTTGGTAAAAATAGCACTTGAAGCTGAAGGTTTCAGTGTTGATACAGCTCAAAACGGTCAAGAAGCTCTTGAACTTACTAAGAAAAACACCTATGACATTGTAATAAGCGATATAAACATGCCTGTAATGGACGGACTTCAATTTCTAAAAGAATTTAGATCCTTTAACAGAACAACTCCGTTTCTTATGCTTACTACTGAAACTGAAGCCAAGAAAAAAGAAGAAGCAAAAAGATTGGGAGCCACAGGTTGGATAGTCAAACCCTTTAAACCAGAGGATCTTATAAAGGTTGTAAGGAGGGTAGTGCGGTGAAGTATCTGATTAAATTCAGACTTGGAAAAGATGTTTTTGAAAGAGCAATAGATCCGCGTATGTATTTAGAGGAATTAAAAGAATTGGGTAAGGCGGAAGTAAAAATATTAGAAGAAAACATTCCTTCTCCGGAGGAAACACCGACTCAGAAACACTGCTTTAAAGCAGATGTAATTCTTGAAACTGAGAAGAGTAAAGAAGAAATTCTTGAACTTTTGGAATTTATACTTGAAGACGGAGTATCCGTTGAAACTCTTGAAGGAAAAGACAGCAGTAAAAAAACTCAGGAAGAGGAAGATTCCGAGATACCTTCTACCCTTCTTAAGAACTACAAAATTGAAACAGAGGAAATTCTCTCACGCCTGAGAACTTCATTGGAAGAGCTTTTAGAAAATCCTGGAAGTCTTGAACTTGTAAATGAAATTTTCCGTAATTTTCATACACTTAAAGGGAACACTGCTTTACTTCTTTCTTATAAAAAAGAACCGAATCTTGAATACATACATCAGATAACCCATAAAGCGGAATCTGTTCTTCAAAAAGTAAGAGACTCTGGGATAGGTTTAACAAATAGGCAAGCGGAAGTTATAGGAGAGTTAGTGGACAGACTTGATGATCTATTCTTGGCTTTTTCAGAAGGTAGAGAAGAAAAGGTGGAAGATATATTTTCACTTTTGGAAGAATTAGATAAAAGCATTGAAGAAAAGGATAACCTCATAAAAGGTGAGGAAGTATCGGTTGATCTATCTGCCTTTATTAACGTAACTTCTCAGTATATACCACTTTATAGAGAACTCTGTTCAAAGGAAGAACTCACCGAAGAAGAAAAAGACTTCTTCAGAAGATCTCTTATGACACTGTTTAAAATCTCTAAGGAAGTCGGGTTTTCTGAGATAAACAAAAAAATCAAAGATTTACAGAACGCTTTTGGAAATATAGATTTTAAAGAATTCTGTGAAAATCTTGAAGAGTTGTCTAATAAAATTCAAACTCTTATAGAAAAAGAAATAAAACCTAAGAAAAAGGAAAAAGATTCTAAAAAAACCTTTGATACTTCTAAATATGTAACAAAAACAGAGTATTTAAAGATTGAAGAAAAATTAATAAGGGATCTAATGGATATAGTAGGTGAGTTGTCCGTATTCAAAGAATGGATAATACTTTTCTCAACAAAACTTCAAAAAGTTTATAGAGTGCCAGAAGCTTCAAAAGAACTAAAAGATAGGATTTACAGATTCAGAGGTCTTATGGAAAGTTTGCAGAGAACTGTTCTTGAAATGAGAATGATACCGGTATCTACCCTTTTTGAAAGGTTTCCGAAATTAATCAGAGATCTTTCACGAACGCTCAACAAAAGAGTGAGATTGGAAATAGAAGGAGGAGATACAAAACTTGACAAGGTAATAATTGAAAAAATTGCAGAACCTATGATACACCTTATCAGAAATGCAGTAGATCACGGTATAGAATCTCCGGAAGAAAGAGAGAGATTGGGTAAGCCTCCAGAAGGGCTTATAAAAATAAGGGCTTTTCAAGAAGGCGGAAACGTATTCATAGAGATTTCCGATGACGGCAGAGGAATAGATCCCCAGAAAATTAAGAAAAAAGCCCTTGAGATAGGTTTATATTCAGAGGAGGAATTGAATAATATGGCTGAAGAAGAAATAATTCAAATAGTATTTCAACCCGGTTTTTCCACTAAGGAAAGGGCTACGGAGCTTTCCGGAAGAGGGGTGGGCATGGACGTAGTAGCAAATACTCTGCGCAATCTGGGTGGGGAGGTTTATCTATACAGTGAAAAATCCTTAGGAACTACTGTTAGATTATCACTTCCTCTTACACTTGCCATAAGAAAGATACTACTGTTCAGAGTCGGCAGTGTTACCTTTGGAATTCCCGCAGAATCCGTAGGGGAGGTGCTTAAAGTAAACAGTGAAAGTATAAAGAGTATTAAGGGATTAAAAGTCCTATATCACAGAGGAAGAGTTCTTGAATTGGATTCTATAGCAGATAAGCTTGGTGTGGAAAGTAAAGTAAATGGTTTTGTAACTCTTTTAGTAGATAATTCTCTAAGTAGGGCGGTGGTGGTAGATGAGGTGCTTAACACAATAGATACGGTTGTGAAACCACTTCCTCCCGTAGTTACAACTTCAGAGGATATAAGCGGGGTTACTATATTAGGTGACGGAAGCATCGTTTATATACTTGAGGTATTGAATTGAAAAGGAGTCTTTGGATATGGAAAAAATAAAAGTTCTTGTTGTAGATGATTCTGCTTTCATGAGAAAGGCTATAAGAGAAATATTAGAAGGAGATCCTTCCATAAAAGTAATAGACACCGCAAGGAACGGTAAAGAAGCTGTTGAAAAGATAAAAGAGCTTAATCCAGATGTTGTAACTCTTGACATAAACATGCCTGTGATGGACGGTAAGGAAGCTCTTAAAATCATAATGAGGGAACACCCATGCCCGGTAGTAATAGTTTCTTCATTAACAAAAGAAGAGGCACCAATAACTATGGAACTTTTAGATATGGGGGCTTTTGACTACGTTCCAAAACCTTCCGGCACAATATCTTTGGATATTCACAAAGTAGCTTCTGATATAATCTCAAAAGTTAAAGAAGCCTATAAATCAAGAAACAGATTAAGAAGAATTTCCTTAAGAACATTAAGGACTAACTTCAAACCTTCAAAAAGGGGTTTGGCAAAGTATGCGGTAGCAATAGGTATATCAACAGGAGGACCAGCAACCCTTATAGACATACTTCAGGATTGTGAAGTTCAAGAAAACACAGCTTATCTTGTAGTTCAACACATGCCTCCTCAGTTTACACCTTCTTTGGCAAAAAGACTTTCTGAATACACTCCTATAGAGTTTTTCCACGCTGCTCACGGCCAATCAATCCTTGGCGGTTACGGCTATTTAGCTCCCGGCGGTTGGCATATGAAAGTTACTCCTGACAAAAAAATCAAACTTTTTAAAAACGATAGCTATATATACTATCCCTCAGTAGATGTCCTCTTTCATTCCATTGCCCAAGTCTTCTGTCCCAATGCTATAGGTGTTCTTCTTACTGGAATAGGAACAGACGGTGCAAAAGGCTTGCTTGAAATGAAAAAAAAGGGATGTATTACCATAGCTGAATCAGAGGAAACCGCGGTGGTTTACGGAATGCCCGCTGCTGCAAAGGAAATAGGTGCAGCCAAAGAGATACTACCCGCTTACAGAATTGCCTTTGCTATAAAGAAGTATTTGAGGAGTTTAAATGAAGGTTAAAGAATTATTAAGTAAATTAAAGGCGGAAGATATACAGGAAGTAAGAGAAGCGGTTGAGCAATTACGGGACTACGAAAGTCCGGAGGTAATTAAAGCTCTTGTGGATTTAGCTATTTCAAGAAAAAACAGAGCTATCCTTGAGGCTGTAAAAGAAACCCTTATAAATTTTAAGAATTCTACAGTGTGTAAAGAAGTCATAGAACTGTTCAACACCTCAGAACCGAAACTACGACAAACAGCTATAGAAATTCTGTCCTATAGGGGTAATGAATGTATTCCTTTTGTAAAAAAACATCTGATATGTAGTAAAGACAGCAATATGAGAAAATTTGCTCTTGATATACTGTCTAATATAAACACGGAGAGTGCTCTTGAGGAATTAGCTCAATTACTAAACGATCCAGATGTAAACGTCCGTATGACAGCTCTGGAGTATTTGAGAAACTTTTCATCTTTTAAAGAAAAAGTTGTAGAGTTAATAGTAAAAACTATTCCTTATATAGAGGATATGTATGGACTAACAACCTTAGCTTCAACAGTGATATACGGAGAACTGAAGGATTCCAAACTGATAAAACCCCTAAGGGAAATGTTAAACAAATTCACCGACCCTTTGGAAAAACACTGGATTTACAAAACACTTCTGTTTCTCGGAGATAAAGAAATTTTAAGAGAAGCTGTAGAAAATGCGAAGGAAGCAGAAATGGAAGAGGATATTAGAAAAGATATAGAAATCTTCGGTAGCTGATATGCTTACACCGTTGTATTTTGACATACTGAGAACAATAATATACGAAAATACAGGTATAGTATTTGAAGAAAAGAAAAGCTACTTTGTAGAAAACAGAGTTAAAGAGCATATGGAGGAACTTGGAATTTCCTCTTTAAAAGATTACATCTTTAAACTGAAAAAAGACAAGAATATTTTAAGGGATTTTATATCTAAGATAACTGTTAATGAAACTTATTTTTACAGAGAATATTACCACCTTAAAGCTTTAGCTTTTCTGGTTCAGAAGGAGAACTTTGGATTTCCCATTAGAATTTTAAGTATCCCCTGTTCTACAGGCGAAGAACCTTATAGTATAGCTATAGTGTTGAGCGAAGTTCTTATAAACCCTTTGAACTTTGAAATAACGGGAGTTGATATAGATAAAAATGCTATTATAAAAGCAAAACAAGGTATTTATAGTAAAAGAAGCATTTCAAAATTACCATCACAGTATCTTAAAAAATACTTTATTGAAATAAATAATGAAAGATGGCAGATAAAAGATACACTTAAAAAACGTGTTAAATTTTACGAAGGAAATGTTCTTGATAGGATTTTCTTAAAAGGATTAGGAAAATTTCACTACGTATTTTGTAAAAACTTGCTTATATACTTTGACAACAAAGCACGTCTGAAAGCCGTTAACAATCTTTACGATATAACCGCCGAAGGCGGTTATCTCTTTCTGGGACATGCTGAAAGTATTTCTAACTCTACCGCTCTCTTTGAGCCGGTAAAAGTGGAAGGCACTATAGTTTACAGAAAGGTAACGGAGGAAGAAGATGAAGAATTCTAAAGCACTTGTAGTAGATGATTCTTTAACAGTAAGAATATACCATTCTTCTCTACTTAAAAAATTCGGCTATGAGGTTGACACAGCAGAAAACGGAATGGAGGCTTTAGAAAAAGTATTAAAGGAAAAATACGATCTTATCCTGTCCGATATAAACATGCCCGTAATGGACGGCTTTGAATTTGTAAGAAGGCTCAGAAAACTTGAAGACTACAAGTTTACGCCGGTAGTCTTTATAACAACCCTTAACTCTGAAGAAGATAAGAGAAAAGCCTTTTTATCTGGAGCAACTCTCTACATAGTAAAACCTATAAATTTAGAGGTGCTTGAAAAAATTCTAAAATCTATTTCTTGAAATGATTTTCCTTTTTAAAGAAAAGCTCCATGTATATGGCATACAAGGCAGGAACAAAAAGGAGAACAATTATAAAAGTGGAAAGAATACCTCCTACCATAGGAGCTGCAATTCTTGACATAACTTCACTACCTGTGCCGTGTCCTTTCATTATGGGAAGAAGACCTAAAAGTATTGCGGAAAATGTCATAAAAATCGGTCTTATCCTCCTTACCGCCCCGTGGTATATAGCTTCAAAAGCTTCTTTTTTGTTAGGGAACTTTCCTCCAAATTCCATTGCCCTGTGGACGAGGGAGTTTTGAATGTAAACGACCATAACTATTCCCATCTCCGCTGCTATTCCGAGAAGAGCAAGAAATCCAGCAATTGAGGCAATAGAAATGTTGTATTCCATAATATACATAAGCATAACTCCGCCGAAGGTGGCTACAGGTAGTGTTAAAAGAACAAGAAACGTTTCAAATAATCTTCCAAAAGTAAAGTAAACCAAAAGGACTATCAGTAGGATAACAATCGGTATAATAACCTTCAAGTTTTCAAGGGCTTTTTTCCAGTATTCAAACTGTCCACTCCATTCGTAGTAATATCCTTTTGGAAGGTGCAGTTTCTCCTTTAAAACCTTTTCTGCTCTTGCGATCACAGTTCCCATATCAACTTCCGGTGAAGGGGTGATAAACACATAACTCGTCAACATTCCGTTTTCCGACTTTATACTTATAGGGCTTTCTGTTCTGACGATTTCCGCTACAGCGGAAAGTGGAATAAGTCTATCCCTTAAGGGAAGCATAAGATTTTCAAGATCATACCTGTAATCTAAGGGAACTCCTAAGGTTATCCCGTAGCGTTCTCTTCCCAAGATCATAGTAGAAGCGGGTGCATTAGCTAAAAGCTTAGCTACAGCTGTGTTTATATCCGATACTGTTAAACCGTATCTTTCAAGAGCAGGTCTTAATGGTCTTATTTCTACATAAGTAGCTTTTGTGGATCTCTCTCCGAATATACTCATTATACCGTCCACGTTTTTCAGCATTTGTTCAATACTCTGAGCTATTTCATTCAGAGTGTTAATATCATCACCGTATATTTTTATGCCAAGAGGAGTTTGAATTCCCGTAGTTATCATATCTATTCTGCCTTTTATAGGCATTGTCCACATATTGGAAAGTCCGGGAACAGATATAGCTCTATCCATTTCCCTTATCAGTTCTGTAAAGGTGATCCTTCTCTCTTCAGGGAAAATTACTCTCAATATCTTTTTTATACTTTCTGGGATATTCCAATCGGAGTAAAATCTCGTTACCTTTACTTTTCTCCATTCCTCTTCTGGTTTTAAAGTTATAAAGGTTTCTATCATAGAAAAAGGTGCGGGATCGGTAGCGGTTTCTGCTCTTCCCGCTTTGCCGAAAACACTTTCAACTTCAGGAAACTCTTTCAGTATTCTGTCTTGAATATTTATTATTCTGAAAATTTCCTGACGGGATACACTTGGAACAGAGGTAGGCATATACAGAATTGTTCCTTCATTTAGAGGAGGCATAAACTCTCTTCCTAATTTTTCATAAAAATAAACTGTGCTTACACCCATAAGAAGGAAAAGGAATAACATCAAATATCTGATCCTGATGGATATATGAAATAAAGGATCGTAAATTCTTATAAGCAGTCTGACTAAGGGATTTTTTTCCTCAGCGGGAATTTTTCCTCTCACAAGGAAGTATATAAGAACGGGGACTATTACAACGGATATTATGGCTGCTACCAACATTGAAAGTGTTTTTGTAGCAACAAGAGGTTTAAAAAGTCTGCCCGCCTGTCCTTCTAAAGCAAACAGAGGAACAAAAGATACTGTAACTATTAAAAGAGCTAAAAATATAGGTTTACCTACATCTTTGGCAGAATGGGTTATTGCTGTTACTAGATCATCACCGTTTTCCAATCTTCTGTGAACGTTTTCTACAAGGACTATGGCAGCATCTACCATTGTTCCTATGGCTATAGCTATTCCTCCTAAGGACATTATGTTGGAAGTGATTCCCAGATGATTCATGGTTATGAAAGTGGTGAGCAGAGAAACTATAAGGAAAACTATAATTACCACAGCGCTTTGAATGTGAAACAGAAATATTCCCACAACAGCTAAAACCACTATGGTTTCTTCTATGAGTTTTGTTTTGAGATTGTCTATAGCTCTTTCTATAAGAGCAGATCTGTCATAAACGGGGACTATTTTTACATCTTCTGGCAGTCCCTTTTTTATTTCTTCTATCTTCTTCTTTACATTCTTAATAACTTTGTAAGCATCTGCTCCAAATCTCATTACCACTATCCCGCCCACTGTATCTCCCATTCCGTTAAAGTCTGCAACTCCCATTCTGTAGGCGGGAGTTTCCACTACATAAGCTAAATCTTTTATTCTTATAGGTATTCCCCTGCGGACAGTTACCACAGTATCCGCTATATCTTTTACACTCTGAGCGTATCCTACAGCTCTTATAAGAAATTCTCTTTCGTTTATCTCTACGTATTTACCTCCCATCTCTACGTTGGTTCTCCTCAGAGCGGTGTATAGATCCTTAAGGGAAATTCCGTAAAGATACAGTTTTTCCGGTTTTATTAATACCCTATACTCTTTTTCATAACCTCCTACGGACGCTACCTCCGCTACATCGGGAACAGAAAGAAGAGCGTATTTTATGTAAAAATTCTGCAATGCCCATAGCTCTTCTAAGGTTCTTGACTCAGAAACAAGAGCGTATTGATATACCCAACCTACACCTGTAGCATCTGGTCCGAGCTGTATATCCGCTTCTTTCGGCAGTTGTCCACGAATAGTAGCCAGTTTCTCTAAGACACGGGAACGCGCCCAATACAGATCTGTTCCATCTTCAAATATGATGAAAACAAGAGAGTAATTGGGAACGGAATAACCTCTTACAGTCTTTACACGAGGAACTCCCATCATATTGGTAACAAGAGGATAGGTGAGTTGATCCTCTATTACTTGTGGAACTTGTCCTATCCACTTAGAGTAAATAATTACCTGAACATCAGATAAATCGGGAATAGCATCTATGGGAGTTTTCTTCAGAGAATAATACCCGTATAAGAGTAAGAACAGGGTAGTAAAGATTATTGCAACTCTGTTCTTTACGAAGAACTCTGTGAGCTTTACCATTCTCTAATCCTCCGCAGGGAAGCGAAGAAGTATCACCTGAGTTCTCTCCTCATAAGCATGGCATTTATAGATACGACAACTGTGCTAGCACTCATGAATACCGCTCCTACAGCGGGTTTCAGAATTAGTCCCCAGGGAGCAGCTATGCCAGCAGCTAAGGGTATTGCGACAATGTTATAGGCAGTAGCCCAAAAGAGATTTTGGATCATCTTTTTAACAGTGATAGTGGAGAGTTTCATAATCTTTACTGCATCGCGGGGATCGTTTCTTACGAGAATTATATCCGCGCTTTCAATAGCTACATCTGTTCCTGAGCCAATGGCTATTCCTACATCTGCTTGAACCAAAGCAGGAGCATCGTTAACACCGTCTCCTACCATGGCTACCTTCATGCCTCTGCTTTGAAGTTCCTTTACTTTTTCAGCTTTTTGATGAGGTAAAACTCTTGCAAAAAACTCATCAACTCCAAGTTCTTTAGCCACAAAGCGAGCAACTTCTTCAGAATCTCCTGTTATCATGACTACCTTTTTGCCTAATTTCTTTAGTTCTTTTAGAGCTTCATAAGATTCTTTTCTTATCCTGTCGGAAAGAGCTATACAGCCTTCAAGAACACCGTCAACTGCTATCATTACTACGGTTTTACCCTGTGCCTCAAGTTCGGAAACTTTCTTTTCCACTTCTTTATTTGTTTTTATCTCTAAGTCTTTCATCAGAAGAGAAGTGCCTACAGCGGTTTGGTATTTTCCCACTTTTCCTACAACTCCCTTACCGGGAATTGCCTTAAAATCTTCAATTTCCGTAAAACCTACTTTTTTCTGAATGGCGAATTCAACTATGGATTGAGCTATGACGTGTTCAGAATTCCTTTCAATAGATGCTGTAATCCGCAAAAGCTCTTCTTCTGATAAACGTGAGGAAACTATATCTGAAACACCGAATTTACCCTCCGTTAGTGTTCCCGTTTTGTCAAAAACTACAGCATCTACGTTCTTAACTGTTTCAATAGCTATTCTGTTTCTAACAAGAATTCCGTTTTTTGCAGAGTAAGAAGTTGAAAAAGCTATTACAAGGGGTATTGCTAACCCAAGTGCGTGAGGACAAGCTATTACCATCACTGTAACGGCTCTTTCCACAGCGAATTGAAAATTGCCGGAAGTCAAACTCCATAGTAGAAAAGTCAAAAATCCTACAGTTATGGCTACAATAGTAAGGTAGTAGGCTACTTTGTCTGCCATATCTTGCAGTTTAGTCTTTGATTCTTGAGCTTCTCTTACCAGCTTTAACACTTGACTTAAATATGTTTCTTCACCTGTTTTCTCTACTTTTACCTTTATCGCTCCTTCCATATTTATAGCTCCGCCTATTACCTTTTCTCCCACAGTCTTCGGAACTGGTTTTGATTCACCTGTAAGCATGGCTTCGTTTATATGGGTTTGACCTTCTACTATCACTCCATCTGCAGGTATCTTCTCACCGGGTTTTACAAGAACTACATCTCCTTCCTTGAGTTGAGAAACATGAACTTGCTCTATTTCACCGTTTTTTACAAGATTAGCGGTTGTGGGCATGAGCTTTACCAACTCTTCAAGAGCACGGGAAGCGCCGAGAACTGATTTCATTTCTATCCAGTGTCCCCAGAGCATAACCACTATTAGAGTTGTTAACTCCCAGAAGAACTCTTTCCCTCCGAAAATCAGTGTAGATAGGCTGTAGAAGTAAGCCACAGATATAGCTATACCTATGAGAGTCATCATTCCGGGTTTGCGTTTTGAAAGTTCATCTATCATTCCCTTAAGAAAAAACAAACCACCGTATAAAAAGACAATAGTTGCAAGTATAGGAGATAAAAAAGAACTACCGGGAAATTCAGGTATACTGAAACCCAAAAGATTCTGAATGCTTTCCGAATACAGAACAACAGGAACAGTCAGTATTGAAGAGACTATTGCTTTCCGCTTTATATCTTCGGTGTGATGTGTATGAGCTTCGTGCTTTTCTTTTTTATGATTTTCGTGTTTTGAAATATGAGAAGGAGACGCTTTTGCGTGATAATGCTGTGTGTGGTGATGTCTTTCTTCTTTTTTTACCAAATCCATACCGCACTTAGGGCATTTACCAGGTTTATTACTCTTCACCTCAGAATGCATTGGACATGTATAAATTTCCATTTTTACTCCTCCAAAAGTAACTTAATACGTTTTTTATGTTAATACAATGGTGTTTTTTCACGTTAAAACCATGTTAATTTCACAAAATTAAATTAAAACAAATTGAAATTTCAAAACAAATCAAATAAGTAGCAACAATAATAACTGTAATTTAATGAGAATGTTTCATATTTCCTTCGTGATTTTCTCCCAAATGTTCCAGGAGTTCGTTGTTTATTTGCGAGAACTTTAAAATCTTCTTACCTTTGGCAAATTTTCGTGCTTTTAGCATACTCCTGAAAGGAGCAAGGTCCTTACCTGCGGGTCCTTCTTTTATAATCACGTAATAAGCTTTCCTTCCGTCTATCCATTTACCTGTCTTGAAATCCTTAACCCAGATCTGAGCTATCTTTTCTTTGTTCTTTAAATAGTAACGCATGGCGTGTTTCGGAGAACCAGCGTAGATATAACTTCCGTCTTTGAGTTTCATCTGCACTACCAAGGGTGATTCTGTGGTTATTTTCATTCCGCAGATAACACACTTTGCTCCCGTAGGTAGTTCTTTTGGTTGTCCTAAGACAAATCCAACCGCAACCATAAAAAAGGCCATGAAGACTACATATCTCCTCATGGTTCAACCCCCACACCGAACTTATAAACAAGATTACCTCCGAGATTTCCCTGAATCAGCAGGGCTATACACCCTATTACAAGCAGAGCTGTATAACTGTATCTGAGTGGCTTTACAGGTTTGAAGTGAAATAAAATCCTTAACAGAGCTAAGGCGGAGAACAGAAATGCCAGAGCTATACCTATGGTTTCGTGGATATGAAGGATCTCAAGAGCTTCCTTTCTAAGGGGCATATTTTCTATACTTTCATGAACAACATAACCTGTTGCTGAAGCTCCAATAACAGCTATTGAGGATATTAACGTTGCAAGGAATTCAGTATCATCGGGATCTTTTCTTCTAATCAAATAGTAACCTTGTAAAAATAGATTAAATAAAGGAAGTGCTATGGCAAAGTGAACAGCGGGAGGGTGTATTTTTACAGTGGGAGAGTAAGAGATAGTGTTCTCGTAATTTTCTTGTAATTGTTCATGGGCTATTGAAAAAAGGGAAAAGAGAAGAGGCGCGCAAATAACTATTATAGACCTCTTCATCTTAAAAGTTCCTCCAGTTGTTTTTTAAGCTGAGGATTGTTCTCAAGAACTTTTTTTGCGGTTTCGGGATTGTTGATTATCGTGTTTATTAACTTTTCCATAACCTTTGGATTTTGATAAAGCTTTACCATAAGTTCTTGCATACACTTTTTGCGGTGTTCCTGAATTATCCTTCTGAGTTCCGGATCTTTCATCATATACATCATCATTGACATATGAGAGTGAGTTTTTTCTCCCTTGTGCATGCTTCCCATCATTTGAGAAAACCCTGCTGATCCAAAAAGTGTTAAAAATCCAAGAGCAATAAAAAATTTCTTCATGATAACCTCCTTTACTTAATCAGATAGTATTCTCTTTCTTCCATTCCCCAACCGCTCAATGTCCCGTGAGGGGAATACACACCTCTTGCACTTTTATCTTTCAAAAGAGCTTCAATCCCCTCGGAAGGAACATGTCCTTCTATGAATTTATCCCCTATAACCATTGTATGACAAGAGCGTTTGTCTACCGGTATTCCCAATTCGTCCTTCTTCCTGAAGAGTATTTCCGAATCTACTTCTACTCTTTTTATACTGTAACCCTTCTCTTCAAGAAGCTTGAAATACTTATGACAACATTTACAGTTGGGATTGTAATAGGCTATAAGCTCTACAGGGAAGGCGATGGTGATAAAGAGAATAACAAGAGCTGCAAGTTTTGCCATTGTTTCACCTCCTTCAGTGATGGTGGTGTCCTCCTCCTGCAGTTTCTCCGTAAAGCCCCCTGATCTGGGCTTCGGAGTCCAGGAGGAAAGACCCCCTTACAACTACTCTATCGCCTTCCCTGATTCCATGCTTGACTTCGTAAAAACCTTCCGCTTTTCTTCCTAAATGAACCCTTACAGGCTCAAAGATTCCCTTGCCTTTTTCCACAAAAACAATCTTTCTCTTACCTGTATCCACCACCGCTGTTTCGGGAACAGCTATGACGTTTCCTAAGGGTATTTCAAATAAAACTTCAACTAAAGTATTAGGTTTAAGTAAAATCCCTCTGTTTTTTGCTTTTATTCGCACCTTTATAGTCTTAGCGTATTGATCCGCTTCTGGGAAGATGTAATCTACTGATCCTTCTACTATTTCATCTGGATTGTCTTCTGGAACTACTAAAGCCTGTGTGCCTTTACGAACATATCTACCAAGATTAAGTGGAATTTCCGCTATTATCCAAACAGTGGATATATCAGCTATTCTGTAAGCTGTTTGCCCTTCCTTTATGTATCCTCCTTCGTAAACTTTCTGTTCTACTATAATACCTTCAACAGGGGATCTTACTATTTCTTTTACTTTCAAATATTCTAACTTCTCTTTCGCTTTTTCTATAAGCTCTTTATCTCCTTTCTCCTGAGCTAATTTTAATTCATCAATGGCTATTTGAATATCGGGACTTAGAATCTTCATAAGAGGTATTCCTTTTCTTACGTATTCTCCCTCAAATCTGTCAAAGGTCTCTTCTACCCACGCATCTGCTCTTACAGTTATATCGTATATCTTGGAAAGATCGTAACTTATGTATCCTACCGTTGAAAAGCTTTTAATAAGTTCTCTTCTTTTAACTTCTTCTGTTACAACTCCTAGAAGTTGGAGTTTTTCCGGTTTTACTTTTATATATCCTGTATCAGAAGCAGGTGCTCCTGTATCTGCTGCCAAGCTCCCCTTATGAAGAGGCACAAAAACGTCCTTTGCAACGGTTTCTTTTTCAAAAACAGCCTTTATCTGCCACGGACCTTCCATACTCAGACGAAGATCGCCTTCATAAGTCCCTTCTGATACTTCTTTTAAACGAGCAACATCTCTCATCTCGTCCATACCGGGCATGGGTGGCATGTAAAAGTAAAATTCCTTTAACTTTTTTGGAGGATCGGTTAGTATCTTTATCTTATTATGTCCACGTTTTATCTTACCATCTGCGGAGAGAATGGTAATTTTTATCCCTTTTTGTTCAAAGGTTATAACTTCTTTATAGGTGCTATCTCTACCTTTAATAAAGAAAAAGCTTAGAGCTATGATAAAGATTACTCCAGCCGTGATAATTACACCTACCTTTCTCATTGTAGAGCCTCCGCTTTAGCGACAATTTGATTTAATTCTTTTATCAACTTTGCCCTGTCAAACTCAAGAGACCACAGAATCCTGTAAGCTCTAAGTATATCCCTAATATCTGTTCTTTCGTATTCGTATGCTATTAGCAAAGCTTCTATTTCTTTAGTTTTCTCCTCTATTTCTCTGCTAACCGTTTTTAGAATTTCGGAAGTGACTTTGTAAGAAGCTTCAAGAGCTGAAAATTCCCCTGTAACTTTAAGCTTTTCATTTTCAAGCTCAAAAAGTTTTGCCCTGTATTTTTCCTTCTTTTCAAGAACAAGTAAATCTTCCCTTTTTTTCTTCCATAAGGGAATCGTTAAAGCAGCCCTGAAAGTAAGAAGATTTGGCAATTGGGGACGGACTGTATAACCCGCTGAGAGAAAAATGTCGGGATAGTGTTCCACTTCAGCTCTTTCTATTTCCCTCTTTATAATTTTTAGTTCTTCCTTTATTAGTTTTACTTTAACATTCCTTTCAGGATCAAATGTTTCCGGAAAAGAAACCATGACAAGTTTATCTCCTTTAAGTTCAGGATCTCCTCCTGCAAGGGCTTTTATCATACTAAGAGTAGTTTCTCTAAGCTTTTGAGCTTTAAAAAGGAGTTCTTTTACCTTTAAAAGTTCAACTCTTAACAGTATAAGATCGGAAAGAAGTGCTTTGCCGTATCTGTATTTTTCTTCAGTAATAGTTATCAGATCCTTTATTTCCCTTTCCATGTCCTTGGCAATTTGTTCCATTTCAAAAGAGTAGGAAAATTCCCAATAAAGTTCCTTAATTCTGCGGATTAACTCTTTTTTGTAGTTTTCCTCTTGTGTGAGAACTTTAAGGGCTTTTTGTCCGAATACACCAGCACTTTTTTCTCTCTTAATTGGCAGGATATACTTCTGTGATATAAACAGAGAAATTCCACTCATGGGGTTTTCCCGCCGTGGTAAGAATTCCTTAGTATCTAAATTGGTTAATCCTACTCCAATTTGAGGATTGGGAAGAGATAGTTGAAATTTTTCTTTGTAAAGATAGGACTCTTTTAAATTTTTATAGGATTTTATAGCTGGATTATTCCTTAATGTAAATTCTACCAATCTATCCAACTCATTTGCATAAGTTAGAGTTATTACAAAAATTAAAATTAATACTAAAAATCTTTTCATCGCTTCTAATCTTATTTACTGAGTAATGTTAATTCAAGATTTATATTTTCTGTTAATTTAACGGTAATTAAACATTTTTCAACTGGGCAAAGTTGTTTTTTAATATAATTTAATCTAATGGAAAAGTTTATACTTGTAATTTTCTCTTATCTCCTGGGTTCTATTCTTTTCGGAGAAATAATTGCGCGTTTCAAAGGAGTTGATCTGCGGCAAATAGGAAGTGGAAATGTAGGTGCTACTAACGTTGGTAGAGCTTTGGGTAAAAAATACGCTATTCTCGTATTCCTTCTGGACATGCTGAAGGGTTTTATACCAGTTTCAATGGCTTTGTCCTTCTACGGAATTGAAAGTGCGGTAGTAGCTTTAACAGGAATTGCTTCTGTTATGGGACACATGTTTTCTGTTTTTTCCCGCTTCAGGGGAGGAAAAGGAGTAGCCACTGCTTTTGGAGTTATCTTAGCCATATCTACATCAGTGGCTTTTACTGCTTTTCTACTTTGGGCAGTTATTCTTGCTTGGAAGAGATATGTTTCTCTCGCTTCTCTTTGTGCTTCTGTTGCTGTGCCTGTTCTTTTCCTCTTTGGAGGATTTTCAGATCACTTGGTTTTGATGGCTATATTCACCTGCGCTCTTATAATTTACAAACACAGATCCAACATAGACAGACTTCTTAAGGGTGAAGAATCCCGGATATGAATCTTTTCCTTGTAATTTTACTGATAAATTCAGTCTTGGCTTTATTCAGAATTATATACGTCCTTTTTTATCCTATAGATCTTTCCCCTGAAGAAGCTCAATACTGGGACTGGTCTAGACATTTGGACTGGAGCTATTACTCTAAACCACCAATGGTAGCTTATATGAACTACATAACTTCTTGTTTTTTTGGTAATACTGAAATAGGTGTGAGAATCACACCAATTGTTCTTTCTTTCCTGCTCTCCGTCATAACCTTCTTTTTCGTAAAAAAACTTTTTGATGAAAGAATGGCTCTTATCTCTTCTCTCTTACCGAATCTATTTGTAGGAACTGCAATAAATTCCCTTTTGATGACTACAGATGCTCCCTTTCTCTTTTTCTGGTCTTTAAGTGTTATACTTATCTACTTAGCTGTTGAAAAAAACTCTCTGTTTTTGTGGATACTTGTAGGTATATCAGCAGGATTTGCTTTTTTAAGTAAGTATCCCGCTGTATTTCTCTTTCCTTTAACACTTTTGTATATGACTCTTATCAGAAGAGATATTCTCTTCTCTCTTAAACCTTACGCTTCCCTTATTCCCGCTGTTCTTATATCACTTCCTGTTTTAATTTGGAATATACGTAACGATTTTGTATCTTTTAAGCACGTATCTTCTCTTGCGGATAAAGGAGCTGAATTCCCGAATTGGGATACCTTCCTAGAATTTTTAGGAGGGCAGTTGCTTTTACTTTCCCTTTTTCCCTTTTTCTTTCTTCTCTACGGTTGGTGGAAGGCTTTTAAAGAGAAAGACAAAATACATGTTTTTTTGACTGTTTACTCTCTTCCGGTTTTTCTTTTCTTTTTAATACTCTCTTTTAGAAAGGAAGTTTACGCTAACTGGAGCGGATTCGGATACTTTACAGCTTCTATACTCATAGCTTTTTACACTTATAAGTTCTTCTTTGTAAGTAGATTTTTGACTTTTTTAATCCTTTTTTTCTGCACAGGATTAGTGATTCTACTACATTTTACACCGCTCATAGATAGGATAGGTCTAAGCTTTCTCTTACCACCTCAAAGAGATCCAGTAAAGATTATGATAGGTTGGGAAAAATTGGGGAAAGAAGTTAGTAAAATTTACAAAGGAAACGAGCTAATTTTTTCTACCGCTTATCAAATATCCGCTGAACTTGCCTTCTACGTTAAAGGAAATCCAAGAACTTATGTTTTCCACATGGGTAGAAGAACTCAGTATTATCTTTGGAAAGAAGGTGTTAAAAATTTTAAAGGGAAGGAAGCTATTTTTGTATCGGATTATAAACCGCCACCCCGTGTAAAAAAACACTTCAGTGAATATGAACTTGTTAAAGAAGTGAAAATTCACTGGAGAGGAAAACAGATAAAACGATTTTTTATATACAAGTTCAAGAACTTTACAGGAAGGTTCAATGAATATCCGCAAGGCTATTAGAATTTGCTTCTCTGTATATCTGTGGGGTGTTATTCTTTATCAAATAATACCGGTAAAACTTGTCCCTTACACAAGCTATTCTTTAAAGGAGCTTTATCCTTATCCTTTTTTACACAATTACACTTACGCTTATGATGTGAGGAGTTCCTTCTCCGGTCACGCTGGCAGTATAAAGAATCTGTTGAAGACTTTGAAAGAAAAAGGTTTTGATTTCGCTTTAGGAGATTTCCCTGAAAAGGTAGGGAGTGAGCTTATCCCGAAGCCTAAGCTTCCTGAAGAATGTGTGCTTTTAGGGGAAAATTTACCCTTAACTTTGTTCGTAATCCACTACCTTTTTGAGGTAGTGCCTAAAACTCTGACGAGATCCCAAGCGGACGGAGTTCTTACACGGCTTAACTGGGAAATACCTGCGGAGTGTTATGTTGTATCCCATAGGGGTAGGATTATTCTTACAACCTTTTTTGGGATTGATATTCCCTCTTACAACTGTATTCTAAGCAAAGGGAAGAATGTATACTTTTCAAGAGATTCACTTGGAGAAACTTTGCCTTCTGACATATTCTTTGAAACTGTCGCTTTCCTTGAAGATAAAGAGATAAAAATTTTCGGTTATTCGGAAAGAAGTTTTTATCTGCCGGGGGAAGCTACCTTTTTCCCTTTCCATTTAGTAGTAGAAGCTGATATGAAAAACCCTCTTGTATTCCTATATAAGGATAAGGAAAGAATAGGCATTTACACCCGTAGACGGGTTTTATTTGCTGCTGATGATCCGGGTGCTTACAGCGTAATAGTAATGAGATATAAGTTTAAATTAGGCATTTTCTACTTTGGAATAAGAACACTTGTCCTATCTCCCCCTATAAGTTATTTGAGCATGTAAAGATGTGAACTACCCCGCATCAGAGATGCGGAGCTTCGGGTGGGACTGCACCCGCTAAGGGGTGCCTTACCACCACGGGCGAGTTCACACCGCCCCTACTCCTGCCTATACCCTCCAGTCAAGAACAGCTCAAATAGTCCTTGATGAGCTTGTAAGAGCCTACAAAAACTGGTTTGAATACCTCAAAAACCCTCAGAAATTCAAAGGACAGGAGATAAAACCTCCCAGGTTCAGACCCAAGAGAAAACCCCACAGAACCATAACCTACGACAGGACGGGCTTTAAAGTGATAGGCACCAAGATAAGGCTGTCCCTGTCCAAGGAACTGAGAAGGTGGCTGAGAGAAAAACATAATATACACGTTAAATACCTCTGGATAGAAACAGGACTTGAGCTGAAAGAGAAACTCATAAGGAATATCCAGATAGTCCCTAAAGGGCAGGAGTTTGAGCTTCACATAATCTACGAACCCGAAATGGAAAACAGAGAATACTCAGGAAATAGGGTGATGGTGATAGACCCAAACTCCGGAAACTTCATGGTGATAGGGATAGAGGGCTTTGAGGTGAATTGAGGAGTTAAGTTTATTGTAGAGTTCAAACATATTGACTTTAGCGAGCTTGTTTTTGAGAAGATACAGTGCCTGGTTGTAGAGTTTACCTGAGTGGTATGTGAGATACCCGAGGACAATTTCGTATTCAGGTGGGAGGTTGTTTAAAACTATGGTCAAGCATCTCAGGCTTTTCATCGCCTAATATTTTAAACTGCCTTCTGCAGGCGTAGCCCGCGAGTTTTCTATAAAATAATAAGAGCATTTGGAGGACTAAAATGTCAGAACTTTTACCTGTGGAGGAAGCTCTTGACATTGTCTTAAAACACATTCCACCACCTGAAACGGAAGTTTTATTCATAGGCGAAGCTACAGGCTGTATTTTAGCGGAAGACGTTTATTCCGATACAGATAAACCTGCTTTTGACAATTCTGCAATGGACGGATTTGCTGTAAGGAGTGAAGATATAAAAGAAGTTTCTGAAGAAAGCCCTGTAAAGCTCAGAATTATAGGAGAATATTCCGCAGGTGTTGAGAGCAGTATAAAGGTAGAAAAGGGAACAGCTGTAAAAATACTCACAGGAGCGCCTCTGCCTGCGGGAGCTGATACTGTAGTTCCAGTAGAATACACTTCGGAGGAAGAAGGATTTGTATTCATTAAAAAACCTTTTAAAAAAGGTGCAAATATTAGATTGAAGGGAGAGGATTTAAAAAAGGGGGAACTGGTTCTTTCTAAGGGAACGGAACTTCGTGGTTATGAAATAGGATTACTCTGTGGAGTGAACAAAAGCGTTGTTAAAGTTTATAGAAAACCGAGAGTAGGGATACTTTCCACGGGAGATGAATTGTTAGAGTTAGGAGAGGCTTCCAATAGAATATCACAAATTCGCAGTTCTAACCATCATATGCTTAGGAGTTTAACGGAATCTGCTGGTGGAAACCCTTATCTCTTAGGAATAGTGCCGGACGATCCTACAGAACTTCTGGAAGCCTTAAAGAAGTGTTACGACTACGATATTTTCATAACTACTGGTGGAGTGTCTATGGGAGATAAAGATTACGTTCGTTTTTTAGCGGAAAAGGCGGGAATTGAAGTGAAATTCCATAAGCTCAGAATAAAACCTGCAAAGCCTGTTCTTTTTGGAACTTTTGGGAAGAAGGGTCTTTTTTTCGGTCTTCCGGGTAATCCTGTTTCTTGTGCTGTGGCTTTTGATTTATTGGTATATCCCGCTATAAGAAAAATGCAAGGAGCGCAAGATATATTTAAGAAAAAGATAAAAGCAATTCTAACGGAAGATTATGTTAGAAGAGATGCTAAGAGAAGAGAGTTTGCAAGGGCGAGGTTATGGTTTGAAAACGGTTCTCTTTTATGTAAACCTGCCAAAAAGCAACAATCCCACATGCTTTCTTCTTACGTTGGAGCAAACAGCTATATGATAATTTACGAAGGTGTTAAGGAGCTTAAAAAAGGGGAAGAAGTTGAAGTTCTTTTACTTTAAATATCCACGAAAGCGCTGAAAGTTCATAAGCTTCTCCGCTATACCGAGTTTCTTTTTTTCCGCTTTTTCTATGAGAAATTCTATTATTTTGAGAGCTTCTTCGTATTCCTCTTTACTTAAATTATTGATCTCTTCTGAATTAATTTCACCTAATACCTTGATCAGAGTGTCAAAATCTTCCTTTTCCAAAAGCATCTCACATTCTAATAAAAGATCTTTCAGATTTCTATTCATCTGATTTTAAAACTACCTCCTCTTTTTTGAATACATTCTTTTCTGCTTCCTCCCAAGCCTCTCTTAGTTCTTCAAGAATAACTTTTATCTTTCTCAAGATTTCTACATCGTTCTTCATATTAGCTCTTACAATTTCATTTATAAGAATTTCGTATATTTCGTCAAGATTTCCCGCTATTTCTTGTCCTTTTTTAGAGTCTAAGGAGCTTTTAAGAACTATAAGTATATCCATAGCTTTTGTCAAGTTCTCTGCTTTTCTCTTTACATTTTGCGGATTATTTAGTCCTTTCTCTATGACTTCTATGGAATCTTCTATACATCCCAGAGCTTTATCGTAAAGCATTAGCAAAAGCTGAATAGGATTTGCATTCTCTACCATATTTTTCAAGTAAACTTCTGCGGGACTCATTACTTATCACCTCCTTTTGTCATTTCAGAAAGTGTTACTATAAACTGCTTTAATCTCTCCCTCAGCTCATTTGCCTGTGCTATAAAGGCTTCCAAGCGAGCGTATTCTAATCTTAAAACTCTCTCCTCTTGAGCCAATCTCTGAGCTAATTCTCCTATGCGTTCTTCTATTCTTTCTATTCTGTCAGAGTATGTCTTTTCAAAACTACCGAAAAACTCTTTTTGGGTTGATAAATAACTTTTGTAAGAATCTCTAAGTTTTGTTAAAGCTTCCTTTACCCTTTCAGGATCGGAACTGAGAAGTTCGGTGAGTTTATCGGTTCTGAGATTTATTTTCCCGGTTTCACTTCCGTAATCTATTATTCCCAGATCTATTAAAGGATCAAGTCTGTCCGTTATACCTGTTTTTAAACTTCCTATGGTGTAATCAGCTTTAAAAACTGCTCCTTCTCCCTTTGTTATAGAATCTACTAACTCCACCGTAGAGTTGTAATTTTTCACAAAGTTATTTAAGAAGGAAACTATCTGGGAACTATCATCACTGACGGTTACAGTGGTTGATCCAGTGTTTTTCACTTTCAGAGTTATACCGCTTATTACATTATCAAAACTGTTAGAGGGGCTTGTTATGGGGGATCCGGAACCTATTACTATCTCTGCATTTTGAGCATTTTGAAGAGTGTCCAGATCCGTTCCGAGTTCAGAAGGAAGACCGGAAACGTTTATAGCAAAAATTCCTCCGGCTGTATCCGTTTCTACTGTAGAAGCTCCTGCATCGGCTTCTGAAAGCATTAATTTGTAAGCTGAACCGTCATAATAAACGGAAGCTTTAACTCTACTCTGTGTGTTGTTTATAGTGTTAACTAAATCCTCAAGAGTTTGACCTGCACTGTAGTCTACGTTAAAACTTTCAACCCCGGAACCGGTATCGTAGCTTATAGTTAGTGTTCCCGAAGAAGCAAAAGTTCCTCCAAGATCAGAAAAACCACCGTTGCTAACCCTCATTTCAATTTGTGATAATCTGTTAACGGTAACTGAAAAGGAAAGATCAGGTGCATTCTGATCAGCGGTAGCGTCAAGGATATCACTGTTGGAAACTTCCGCTTTTTTATAGGTAAACAGCTCTTCAACGTTTAAATTCTCAAACAGGGAGAGAAAACTTTCTATTCCTTCGGACAAGTTTGCAAGGGAAGAAAGCTTCGCTTGAATGAATGCTTTTTCCTGTTGAAGTTTCTTTATAGGAATAGATTTGAGTTGCATTATTTGATCTACTATTGCCCCTCCGTCAAAGTTTACTCCCGCTATTCCGGAAATGTAAAGTTCACCTGCCATTGCTATACCCTCTCACTGAGCAAAACACCTAGCATCTGATCTATTTTTTTCATCAATTCAAGAAGATAATCAGGAGGTATCTGTCGTATGAGTCTATTGGTATCTCTTTCAAAGATTTTGACTACAGGTATCTCCAGTTGATCGTCAATGTCTATCTTCAAATACTTATTCAAGTAATCAAGTTTTCTTCTGATTTCCTGTATTAGGCGCTGAAGTTCTTCTCTACTGGGTGCGGTTTCCTTTATATCTTGCTTAACTTCTCTTTTTATCTGTCTTTTTATCCCCTCCGTTGTTTGGACAAGTTCTATCTGTTTGCTTGCCTGCCTGATCACTTCAAGATCAACTTCCGAACCGCTCCCGTTAATTCTCATGGCAGGCACTCCTTTCAAGGCGGAGGGAAGGACAAGCCTTCCCTCCTAAATTAAATTACCTCAGAAGCTGTAAAACCAACTGGGGCAGGGTGTTCGCTTGTGCAAGCATGGCTATACTGGACTGCATTCTTATTTGCATTGTGGTGAAGGTTGCCATCTCTTTGGCAAAGTCCACGTTCCTTATGACGTTTTCCGCTTCGTTGGTGTTGTCCTGAGCCACTTTTTGAGCGTCGTATATAGCTTGTAGGTTATTCATCACCGCACCAATTTGAGAACGAATCTTATCTACTCTTTGAACAGCCTTTTTAACAATCAGAAGTGCTGTTTCCGCATTTGCATTAGTAGATACATCTATTGAGTAAAGATTTTGTATTCCGACGTTGGTTCCAGAAGCAACTTGAAAGTCAAGTCCCTTGTTTCCTGCAGTAGTACCGCTTACCCCAGAATATTCAATTAGGAAGCTGTCTGTTCCTGCTATATCAACCTTACCTACCTTGGCAACAGCTGCATAAGGATTTGTAGTGGTTAGAGTAGCACTTCTTGTAGTTGCATCGGCGCTAAACTGAATGAGCTGATCAAAATTAACAGTGGCATTTGAAAAAGCATCACCTGTAACTGTTATACTTGCTTCAATTGCTATTGTTTCACCGTTGTTAGTTACAAGCTTAAGTTTTCCATTGTCGTTAACCGCAGTTATAGGTGCGTTAACAGCTCCTGCTTGAGTGTTTATTCTATTAACAAGATCATCAAGAGTGGCTATGTTTCTAGAGGTTTCATTGCCTCCGGAATCAAGGTTTATAGTCCCAAGATTTACTGTAAATGTTTTAGTCCCGTCACCTATGTAGAAGTTCAAGCTTACCGAAACAGTTGTTGCTGTAGTTCCAACAGCTCCTGTAACTTGCACAACCGTGCTTGTATTATAAGATGCATTCGCAACACTCTCGTTCTTCGCTGTGGCTTCTATACCGAGTTTTTGCATTGTTGTGTCTGAATTTATATTGTTTGCTAAAGTCGCAGCGTCAACAAGGTAGTTGGTTGCCGAAGTATTGGAATACACACTCACCCCAGCTACTTTCACGTATTCACCGTTAGCAAAGACAAAATTAGTTCCAAGATTAGTAGTTAGATTTGCAAGAGTGCCTCCTGTAGCGTAGGCTGCCGTGACATTACTCGTAGCGCCGTTGCCTGTTGCAATATAAGCTCCCAGTGCTGTTGCTCTTAAATCACCAATGGAAACATTAATCACCTGATCTTTTCTCGGACCGTAGTGAATGTATTTGCCTGCAAATGTCCCATCTAATAGCTTTATTCCGTTATACTCCGTATCCGTTCCTATCTTCTGAATAGCATCAACAAGATTACTTATCTCTCTCTGAAGCGCAGCTCTTGCGTTGGGATCGTTGATATCATTGGCAGCGTTTTCCGCTTTCACGTAGATTTCCTTAAGTCTGTTGTAGATCTGTCCCGCTGAATTTTCCGCTATTTGAAGAGCTGATATTCCCGTTTGAATATTCCTGTTACCCTGTTCAAGACCGGCGGAGACAAGGGCAAGCTGATCCGCAATGAACAACCCTGCGGAATCGTCCGCGGCATTCAAGATTCTCAGTCCGGTGGACAATCTTAAAAGAGATTTGTTCATAAGCCTTTCATTCTGCCTCAGGGCGGTGTGAGTAACCGCCGCTGAATAGTTAAAGTTAATTCTCAGAGCCATGGCTGACACCTCCTTTGAATTTTCAGTCAGTTATCTATATCGGCTCAGATAGAAATTTTTAAAACTGGCACAGAATTACGGAGGGGGTGGGATTCGAACCCACGGCAGGGCTTAGAACCCTGCAAGGGATTTCAAATCCCCCGCCTTCGTCCGCTCGGCCACCCCTCCTTTTGCGTTTTTAACCTCCACCGTATTGGCTTTGATCAATTTCCATTTCAAATTCCTGTATAAAGTGTTCTATTAAATTCATAAGATCTTCCAAATCTCTTTTGAGATAATGTTCGTAAAGCTCTATTTTCCTTTCTTGAAAGTGATCGTTTATGTAATAGCGTATGCGAACATAAGGAATTCCCTTTTCAGAGCTGTAATCCTTGTCGGAGGGAATAAGAACATCAACATCAACATTGCTTCCCTTATTTACGTTTTTAAGCAATCCTTTCAGTTCGTAAACTTTTTCCTTGTAAGATTCCCAATCGTGTTTCATTTCAACCCTATTACAGAAATTTTATACCTATCAGCTTGCCGAAGGAATACAGACTTTTCTATTATATATACCTTACCCGCTTCTAAGAAAAGAGCATCAGCACCTGCTAATTTCATAACCTTTAGTGTATCAAGTCCCACAGCGGGAACATCTATTCTGAAATCTTGTTTTTTCCTTGCTACTTTAATTACCCGAATACCTTTACCTGCTATTTTACCAGCCCTTTCTATGGTTTTTTGAGTTCCTTCCATAGCTTCAACAGCTACTACGGACTTATCCTTTACAACTAAGGTTTGTCCTATATCCATTTCTGCTATATCTTTTGCAAGAGGAAATCCGAATATACCGTCTTCAAAAGCCTTTTCGGAAGGTTTTATTCTGTTTAAGATTCCTTCTTCCGCTAAAAGAGATTCAAGGAAAGGACTGGGATCAATAAATTCAAATCCTTTCTCTTCAAAGAAATCTATAAACGCTTTTATAAGACTTGCCGGTTTTCTGTCCTTGGCTCTTCGTAGAATGGAAAGAGCTTGCATATCAAAATTCAAAAAATTAGAAAAGAGCAAATTATGCTCAAATTTACCCAACATGACAATACTGGAAACTCTGTTTTTTTTGAAAAACTTTAAAACACTTCCCACCTTACCCAGTGGAAACACTTCGTCTGTTTTCATATCTGTAATATCCTTAACTCCCACGGAAACTACTTTAAATCCCCTACGAACAGCTTCCCCTTTGAAAATCTCAGGAAGTTTTCCACTACCAGCTATTAGACCGATGAGCATTTTATAAAAATACTTTAAAATATCTCACTAATGGAAGTAGTTCTAATTATATCCTCCAGCAGAACATTGACTCTTTCTTTTCTTTTAAAGGATAGAGCGATAACAGAAATAAAAGTTGAAAGGAGGGGAGAGAAAAGATTAGTAGGCAGTATCTTTAAAGGAAAAGTTAAAAGACTGGCAAAAAACCTTGATGGAGCATTCTTAGATATAGGTTTGGATAAGGAAGCTTATTTGCCTCTTAAAAGTCAACACGAGAACGGAGAAATGTGTTGCTTGCCAGAAGTGGGAGATGATCTTATAGTTCAGATGAAAAGAGAACCCACGGAAGATAAAGGAGGAAAAGTTACCTGTAGGATAAGCATTCCCGGCAGATACCTTGTGTATTTACCTACAGGGAATAAAGTGTTTATTTCATCAAAGATTGGAAACAACGATCTAAAAATACATTTCAAAAAGCTATTTGAGAAAAATCTCAACGGGGAAGGTGTAATTGTAAGAACCTCTGCAGAGAAGGTAAAGGACAGTATCCTCCTTGAGGAACTCAACACTTTAAGAAAAAAATGGAATGCTATAAAGGAAAAAGCCAGCGGTATAAAAACTGGAATGGTCTATGAAGAAGTTCCCTTATACGCTCAAATAATAAGGGATAACTGGCACGATATAAGTGAAATAATTATAGACGACAGAGATCTTTGGGGTGAGTTGATGGTTTTTCTTGAAAGTAACTTCCCAGAACTGATCAATAAGATAAGATACATAAAGAATATAAGTTACTATTTTAAAAAATACGGTCTGGACAAAGTATTAGCTAAGATTTTCGCCCGATATATATGGCTTAAGAGCGGTGGATACATAATAATAGAAGAAACAGAAGCTATGACAGTAATAGACGTCAACAGCGGTTCTGTGTGTGGAGACACCCTTGAAGAAACCGCACTGCGGACTAACCTTGAAGCGGCAGAGGAAATTGCAAAGCACATAAAGCTAAGGGATATAGGTGGTATAGTGATAATAGACTTCATAGATATGAAGGATCGCAAAAATAAAGAAATTCTGGTAAAAAAAATGAAAGAACTCTTCGCAGATGAGGGTGTTAAGGTTCATATCTACGGTATAACACAACTCGGACTTCTTGAGTTAACCCGTCGTAAGGAAACCCCCAGTGTAACACAAGCACTGTCTTCCTGTTGTCCCGCTTGCAAGGGTAAGGGTTACGTTAAAAGCAGGGAAGTAGTTCTATACGAGATAGAAAAAGAGATAAGCTACTTTAAAGGAAGGTATATGGAGTTAAGGATCAATCCCTTATTAAGGGAAGAAGTAGAAAGGCTATTGGAAGCGAGAAATCTAAAAGAGTGGATAGCTCTCAAAGTGGAATGCAATGTTCCTTTGGACTATTACGAAATACTTCTTACCGGGTGAGTGTAAGTGTGAAAATAGCTTTTATAGTAGCTTTTCTTTTTCTTTCAGGTTGTGCTAAGCTTTCTGAAGAAGAAAGAGCGGAAAAGGCTCAGGAACTTTACTCCTCTGCTCTTGAAGCTTTCAAGGAAGGGGATTACGGCACAGCTACATGGGATTTTGAAGAAGCTCTTAAATTTATGGACTATTTAACTCCTTCCCAGATTGAAGAAGCTAAATTCCTTTTAGGGAAAAGTTACTACTTAGATGAAGATTACGTTAACGCTATAGTGGCTCTTGAAGACTACATTTTTTATTATCCTAAGCTGGCAAGAACAGAAGAAGCCTTTTACATGCTTGTTGATAGCTACATAAAAGTCTCACCTGATCCTTATAGGGATCAAGAATACACTTGGAAAGCTATAGAAAAAGGCAAGGAATTTATTAACAAGTTTCCTAACAGCCCTTATACTCCTAAGGTAAATAAACTTATAGAAACAGCCTACCGTAAAATAGCACAGCATGAATTTTTGATAGCCAAGTTCTATGAGGACTACGGTTATACCTATTCCGCTGCTCTGAGATATAAGGAACTTATGTTGAACTTTTCCCAATACATTTCTAAAGAGGAAGTGTTTTACAGATATATAAAAAGCCTTCTCTTTGTTGAGAGTCAAGTGCGCAGAGAGAAAGAAAAGATTATGGATCTTCTTACAAAAACCCAAAAAAAACTCAAATCTGCAACAGAGGAAGAAAGGAAAGCTATTGAAAGAAGAATTTCATTTCTCAAAAAGGAAATAATCCGATGGGAGAAAATAAAAGAGAATTCTCTTAAAGAAGCTCTCTCCGCTCTTGCAAAATTTAAGGAAGTTTACGGAGAGACTCCCCTTTACAAAGATCTTGAAAGACTTGTAAGAGAGAAAGAATGGAAAAGCTGATATTTTTAAAAAAAGTGTTGGAAAGTAAGAAAGCGGAAGATACGGTAATACTGGACGTTTCTAACCTGACAAATATAGCGGATTTCTTCATAATAACCACCGCTAATTCATCTACCCACGCAAAGGCGATAGCAAAACATCTTATTGAAGAAGTTCAAAAAGCGGGATACACCGTAGATCACGTAGAAGGTATGGAATTTGGAAATTGGATACTTGTAGATCTTTTGGACATTGTGATCCATATATTCACTCCTGAGTGGAGAGATCACTATAGGATAGAGTGGATATGGTCAGAAGCAAGGAGGCTTGAAATATGATAGTGCTAAGAATTTTTATCTTTGTATCTGTCCTGTTGTTAGCTCTTATTTTCGCTTACTACAACCTGCAGGGGGTTAAGCTTGTCTTTTTCCAATACTCCGTGGAAATGCCCTTGTTCTTAGCAATACTCATAAGCTTCGTAGCAGGTTTTCTAATAGCTTTTATGCTTTCCGAAATAAAAAGTCTGCGCTGGAAACGTTATACGGAAAAACTCAAGAAAGGATTGTCCTATATGTGGAAAGGATACCCTTCAAAGGCAGAAACTGAACTGTCTAAACTTCTGAACAATGAAGAGATAACTCCATTAGTAGTTAACGTTCAAAAAGCACTTGGGAAAATACCTTCATTGAAAACCGAGAAGTATAAAGAAGGGATAGCGGAGACCGCTCTTGCAGAAGCTCTGCTAAGAGAAGATTTGGAAAAATCAAAAGATCTGCTTGAGAAAGCCCTTGGAAAGCAGTGGAAAAATCTCAAGGCAAGGAAACTTTTAAGGAGTATTTATTTTCTAAAAGGAGAAAGAGAAAAGGCTCTTGAACTTCAAAGAAGCATAATTTCTGACAGCGAAAAGAACATGCGAGATAATGAAAAGAGAATTTTAGCAACTCTTCTAACAGAAGTCAAAGGAGAGGAATCCATCACTGAAGTAGAAAAATTACCTCCTACTCCCACTTCTCTTGCCTTTCTTTCCTCTATTCAGGATAATAAAAGAAGAAAGAAGAGTTTCTCCCGAGCTTTCACTGAGGGAATTCAGAACGAAGTTCTCACGATTCTCATAGAGAAAAATGCTCTTAACCCGGAGATATTAGAAATTGCAGAAGAAAACAAAAAAAGTATAAAAAAAGAAGTAATGGCTCTTCTTTATCTAAGCGTAGGAATGTATGAAAAGCTTGAAGAACTAAAAGAAAGCTTAAGAGAACCGATAAAACTTATAACCGATTTAGGAAATGAAAAAGCAAAAGAGTGTGGGAAGGAAATTGCTCTTCTGCTTTACCTGTGGGAATGCAGTGCCTGTGGTAAGGAATTCAAAAAATACTCTCCCCTCTGTTCTAACTGTCTTGAATGGAATAAATTGAGGGTAAAAGGAGGGAGTTAAGATGATTGTTGATTCATCAAAGGGAATTGTGAGATTCAAAGTTGTTTATCACGGTATAGCACTTTCGGGAAAGACCACAAATATAGAACAGCTTGCCAAAAAGAGTGGCCTTGATCTACTTAGTTTTGATACCAAAGGAGAACGGACACTGGTATTTGACTTTATAACAAAAAAAATAAAAACGGACGGTTTTACTCTTACCTTTTCTATATACACAATACCGGGTCAAAACATTTACAAGGACATCAGAAGAATGGTAATGAGAGGTGTTGATGCGGTAGTCTTTGTTGTGGACTCTTCCGAGAAAAAACTCAAGGAAAACGCAGAGTTTATAGGAATTCTTAGTCAAGATTTAAAAGCTTACGGTAAGGAACTGGAAGAAACACCTGTTGTTATTCAATACAACAAAAGGGATCTCCCCGATGCTTTACCTTTAGAAACTCTACAAAGGGAAGTATACATACCCGGAAAAAAAACGGTTGAGGCTGTAGCTATCAGGGGGACGGGAGTAGTAGAAACCTTTGATCTTATAGCTCAGGAGCTTAAGGAGAAGTTCAGGAAAATGATAGGATAAACACTAAGATGTTCTACGGTTACATTGGCGATACTCGTAGTTTAAACGACGTAATCACAGGATTACTTCAGGGAAGATCGGGAACTCTTGAGCTATTTGTAAACAGATATTTTCTTTCCATGAAAATAAAGGAAGGATCTGTTACAGAATTTCGCAGTGATGTAGAACTGCTGAACAGGGAAAAAGTAAACAGCTACAATCTCCTTGTTTATTGCTTAGCTCAAATGTTATCAAATCCTGAAGGATTCTTTGCTTTTTACGAAGAAGAAAAGGTTAAAGGTATGATTTTAGAGAATCCTGTAAGTGCTGATGAGCTTATGATACAGGCAACAATAGTCAGAAGGGAACTTGATGATGTTCTTGACAGAGTGATATCTCCGTATGCAATCTTTAAAGCTTCGGACAGATTTGCAAGTTTTTTTGAGGGAAAAAGCCTTGTGGAAGCTATTTCTTTGTCCGCAGAGTCAGTAGTTTCAGTAGTCAGGAAAATTAAAGATCTTTTGACGGAAGGAAAACTGGACATATACGAATTCAGAGAAGAGAAAAGTAGTGGTGATCTGGAAATAGACTACCTTATGGAAGGTGTTCCTTTAAGAAGAGTTAACATAGTGGCAATTCTTGAAAGTCTTAAGAACAATAAGTTCTCAGGTATAGCAAAAATATCAGCTCCTACTTATACTATAAATCTCTTTTATGAAAACGGAGATATTTTCGCTGTTTTCCCTGTGGATTACGATATATTTGAATTTCTACTGTCCCCTGATAAGAATGCGGAGTTGACTTTAATTTCCTTAGATAAGAGTATAGTTAGATTCATTGCCATACGTTATTTGTCTCAACCGGATATAAACAGTGTTAGTAGTAACTTTATGGAGATAAGTAAACTGTTTTTAGGTTTAAGTAAGTATAAAAAAGATGCTCTTTTGCTGATCTCTCAAAGAAGAGGAGATATCTTTGTGGTTTTTAAGGAAGGACATCTTGTGATGTCTTTAATGGAATCTGAAGGGATATTTAAACCTTCTCATACACTTAAATTTGAAGAACCTTACTTTTTAAGTTTGTTTTTCTACAAAAAAGTGGACAACATGCCTTCTATTGTTTACATTTTTATGATAAACGAAGTTTTAAGTATATTCATGAAACACGCACCTACAAAGATAAATACAGTGATTCTTCAAGAGGTTGTAAAGTATCCCTTTTTAAGTTTTTGGGAAGGTAAGGTTCGCCTTGTAAAAAATCCCGGTGAGGAAGAAGAACACAAACTTATGAATTTGTTGGGCTTTATACTTGATTTAGGTGCTCAGGAAATAGGAGAACAAAAGCATCAAGAAGAGCTGGAATTTCATCTAAGACCTTTAAAAGATATCTTTAATCTTTTGGAAGTGGATAGATATTTAAAGATAAAAAGTTGATTAATGTTTAAAGAAGGAGACTGGCTCCTTATCAGGTATGAGGACAAAAAGTATCTAAGGCGTTTGGATTCTAAAGGTTCTCTGAATGTTAAAAAGGATATTCTGAAATTCTCTTTTCTTCTGAATAAACCCGAAGGATTAAGGGTAGGAAAGTTTGAAGTCTTTAAGGCTACCTTGGAAGATATTATTCTTCTCGGGTTCAGAAGGAAAACTCAAATAATATATCCGAAGGACGCTTTTTATATAGCTTTTAAACTGGGTATAAGGAAGAACACACGCGTTTTGGAATTCGGAACAGGAAGTGGAGCATTGTGCGCTGTGCTTTCAGAACTTGCAGGGGAAGTTCACACTTATGAAGTAGTGGAGGATTTCTTCAAACTGGCAAAAAGTAATTTTGAAAGATTCGGATTAGGTAAAAACGTTGTATTCCATTTGGAAGATTTTTTAAAAGCGGAAATAAAGAACGAGTTTTACGATTCCGCTTTTGTAGATGTCAAAGATCCTATTCCTTTCTTGGATAAACTACACAGAGTTTTAAAGAATTCCGCTCCTGTAGGTTTTCTATTGCCGACGACGAATCAGGTGGTAGATCTTTTAAGCAATATAAAAGGACTCTTCGGAGGGATTGAAGTTGTTGAAATTTTCCACAGATACTACAAAACAGTTCCTGAAAGATTTAGACCGGAAGACACTATGACAGCTCATACAGCTTATCTTGTATTCTGTAGGAAAATTTATAATTAGAATCCATGAATGCTGAAGATCAATTTAAACTCCTTAGGAAGGGAACGGCAGAAATAATAGAAGAGGAGGAATTACTCAACAGATTGAAAGAAGGCAGACCTCTTCGTGTAAAAGTAGGATTTGATCCAACCGCACCCGATCTTCACTTAGGACATGTGGTTCTTTTAAGGAAAATGCGCCAATTTCAGGATTTGGGACACGAAGTCATACTTATAATCGGAGATTTTACCGCCACAATAGGAGATCCTACAGGCAGGAGGGAAACGAGACCTCCTCTTACAAGGGAAGAAGTATTGGAAAACGCGAAAACTTATAAACAGCAAGCCTTTAAGATCCTTGATCCAGAAAAAACTACCCTACTTTTTAACAGTTCTTGGATAGAGAAATTGGGAACAAAAGGAATAGTTGAACTTTCAGCTAAATACACGGTAGCTAGAATGCTGGAAAGAGAAGATTTTTCAAAGAGATTCACCGAAGGATCTCCCATATACATTCACGAGTTTTTGTATCCTTTGCTGCAAGCGTATGATTCAGTAGCTGTAAAAGCGGACATAGAGTTGGGAGGAACAGATCAGAAATTTAACCTTTTAATAGGAAGGGATATACAAAGGGAATTCGGGCAAAGACCTCAGATTTGTATAACACTTCCACTTCTTGTAGGATTAGACGGTGTTCGTAAGATGTCTAAATCTTACGGTAACTACGTGGGAATAACGGAAGATCCTAAAACTATATTTGGAAAACTGATGTCTCTATCTGATAAACTGATGTGGGAATACTATGCACTGCTTACCGACTACAGCCAGCAGGAAATAAAAAGGATAAAAGAGGAATGGCATCCCATGGAAGCGAAAAAACACCTTGCAAGTTTAATAGTTGAAATGTTTTACGGAGAAGAAACTTCACAGCAAGCTAGGGAATGGTTTGAGAAAACATACTCAAAAAAAGAATTCCCCGAAGATGCACCGCTTGCAGAATTCAATGAAGAAGAACTAAGCGCCTTAGATTTGCTTATTAAGCTTTCCGCCGTTCCTTCGAGAAACGAAGGAAGAAGGGTAATACAAAGTGGAGGTTTGAGAATAAATTCGGAAAAAATAACGGATCCTCACTTTAAGGTAAAACTTGACGGAGAGATTAAGGTGCAAGTAGGAAAAAAGAAATTCTACCGCGTGAGAAAAAAAAGTTCCTCTTCTTCTTAATCGGAAATATCTTCATAAGTATAGAATGCGATTTTTAATAATTTCACTGCTTGCTGTAAACCTCTCTTTGGGAGGAAGTTTAAAGATATTTCACTATTGTGGGCATATAGAAGTTTTAAGTCCTAACCCTATGATACCACCCGGTAGAGTAGTGGGATACGTATCTGTAAGGGGAGTTGAACCCAGTCCTCCTAAAACCTGTGTTTGGGTTTTATTTGAGAATATAAAGGGGAAAGATTATCTACCGACAATAGTAGTGGAATCAAGTTCTGTGGACGGGTATAAAGTTGATCTATTCAGCGATTCCGAATTTATATACGGATATAAGGGAGGGAAATCCTTAGATTTTAACCGCAGGGGACTTAAAGATAGAATAGTGGATATGGAGATTTTCCTAAAAAACTGTGCGGGGACGAAGGTTATTCTAAAAGCCCTTAGAGCATACGTTGAAGGAAAGGACGAGGTTGAATTCAGGGATTTTATAGAAGTAGTGCTTCCCCCCTCTCCTGCAACCCTTCCTTTCACTTTTTCTTATGAAAGCAGACATTACATTATACCCACGAATATTCTTCCCAAGCTGGGTGTAAGGTATTTCCTTTACAACTTTAGCTTTGAAGAAAACATTCCCTCCCATCTGAGGAAGCTTGTAAAGGAGGGGAGAGAAAAGGCTCTTAGACACAGTTTTCGTTTTAAACCTGTAAAAATACCTGTATCGGCGGTGGTGAAATGAAACTCTTTAAAGTAGAACTTAAATCCTATGAAGACAGGTTTCAAATTTGGTTTGCGGCTGAAGAGCATCTTACTAAAGAAGATTTCGGTCAAGCTTTGAGTTCCGCAATACTTAAGGTGTTCAATTCCTTGGAAGATACAGTGCCAGATTCCTCAAAGATAAAAAAAGATTATCCCCTTTTCGTTTTTCTATTTGAAGATCTCTTCTACGAAGAAATGGAAAAAAGAGGTTTTAAAAAGCTTGAAGCTGATGTAGAAGTAAGCGGAGATTCTTACTCTGTTTTATGGGAAACTCCGCAGGGAAAAAAGAGAATAACTCTTCGTTCCGATGCGGGTAGTTTAGAGAACTTCTTACTTACAGCTGGCGTAGAGAAAACAGAAGAAGATCCGGAAAAAATATTTTTCGGAGAACAGGAAGATAATGAAAATGGTAAACTTTAACGATTACCAATAAGGAGGTAGAAAATGATAGGTTTTTTACTCTTTCTGATCCACATAAGTGTAATTTTTGCTGTTAATGTGACTGTAATAGAGAAAGAAGCTGATGTAAAAGGTATGGGGATAGAAAGCACTCAGAAAATAACGGAATATATAGCAAGGGGCTATGTTAAAATAGTTGAAGAGATAAAAACAACTGTATCTTCAGGACATTCTCAAGGTTTTTCCTTTCATGGAGGAGAGTCTAAGACTAAAGTTAAAAAAGAAGAGAATCTCCAAGTTTACAAGGAAGGAAAAATAATTAACTACAGAATCTTTCACGAAAACAAAAGCTATTTCAAAATGGAAACCCCAGCTCACATGGTAATGTTCGGTTTTGTTACAATGCTTGTAGATTGCAATACACAAGAGTGTAAGTTAAAGACCAAAGAAAAAGGATTAGAAGTAACAAAAGAATTTAAGAAAATAGGTAAATGGAAAGCTAGAAAAGTAGTAGCAACGATAAAAGATAAACAAGGAAGAGTTATAAAAACGGTTATGTGGGTAACAAAAGACAGTAATATTCTTAAAGAAGCGGAGAAGACAAGGTTTAAAAATCTCTTCAGAGAAGCTAAAAAAGATCCTAAAATCAACAAGAATCCAAAAGTTTTAAAGATGATGAATCAAATAGAATCAATAACTATGGACTTTATAGATAAATACGGTGTTCAAGTAATGTCAACCTCAACAGTGGGGGATATGTCAAGCACCGTTGTGGTTCGCTCTGTTAAAAAGAAAAAGGTAAAAGATAACTTCTTCAGTGTTCCCGAAGGATACAGTCCCGCTGGCACAGGACTTCCGAAATGGCATTGAGCTTTATACTATTATCACTTGTCTATACAGGACTTATCAATACAGGTGAAAGGGTAATAGACTGCTCTAAGGTTTTAAATAAATACACCTTCAAGGGCATTCCATCATTAGAAGAGGATAAAGTGGTAAAAGAATGTTGTAATGCTGTAAGAAAACTGTCAACAGATGGACTGTCTGGAGAACTTTTATATGTTCATTTGAGAATCTGCAGACAGTTGGGAAGATGACGGGAAATATTTCCTTGGAAAAAATCAAGGATAAAATCTTTGAAGGGAAAAGAATAACCGCAGAAGAAGCCCTTTACCTTCTGAAGAAGGATATACTAACACTTGGCATACTTGCGGATTTTATCAGAAGAGAAAAGAATCCAGAAAATATGGTTACCTTTGTTATAGATAGAAACGTTAATTACACAAATATATGTGTGTCTCAGTGCAAGTTCTGTGCTTTCTACAGAAATAAATCAGATAAAGACGCTTTTCTCCTTAAAAAGGAAGAACTCCTTGAAAAGGTAAAGGAGTTGGTTAATTGGGGAGGAACTACTCTCCTGATGCAAGGAGGCTTAAACCCGGATTTGCCTTTAAGTTTCTACGAGGAGATGATTGCTTCTGTTAAGGAGAAGTTTCCCCAAATTCAAATTCATTCTTTCTCTGCACCTGAAATAGTTTATATTGCTAAAAGGGAAAATCTCAGTATAAGGGAAGTTATCCTTAGATTGAAAGAAGCAGGATTATCTTCTATTCCAGGAGGCGGAGCTGAAATACTGTCACAGGAAATAAGAAAAAGAATTTCTCCCGCAAAGTGTAGTGTTGAAGAGTGGGAAGAAGTTCATCTAACAGCTCATGAATTAGGTATTCCTACTACAGCTACTATGATGTTTGGACACTTGGAAAAAGGAGAACATATAGTAGAACACTTGGATAGAATCAGATCTATTCAGGATAAAACAGGAGGCTTTACAGCTTTCATTCCTTGGACCTTCCAAAAAGGCAACACAGCTCTTGATCATTTGGATACAGCGAGTCCCTCTTATTATCTCAAAGTTCTAGCACTTTCAAGGATTTACTTGGACAACTTTAAAAATATACAGAGCTCCCATGTTACTCAAACTATGTCAATAGGAACAGTAGCCCTTCACTTTGGAGCAAACGATATAGGATCTGTTATGATAGAAGAAAACGTAATTTCCTCTACAGGATTTAAAGTTAGCATTCCGAAAGTTGAAGAAATAGTATCCGCTATCAAAGGAGCGGGTTTTATACCTGCTCAAAGGGATACTTACTACAGGGTGATAAAATACTTTTCATGAAAATAGCCTTTATCAGCAAAGGTAACGCTATCAGGAGCATAATAGCGGAATCTATAACACGGAAAATTGTAAAAGAACTTTCTCTCAACGCCGAAGTGTTTTCAGCAGGTGTAGAACCGAAAAAGGAAGTGAATCCTCTTACTTTTAAAGTTCTTCAGGAAAAGGGATATCCCCTTAGGAAACTTTATCCTAAACCTTTAAATAAAATACCTTATGAAAATATAGATATACTGATTACCATAGGTGACTCCGCACGAAAACAGTGTGATTTTGTTCTATCCCATAAAAGAAGGGAGAGTTGGTTCGTAGATTGTCCTTCAGATTCATTGGACTCTTTTCGTCAAACAAGAGAAGAAATTGAAGAACTCCTAAGGAAGCTGTTTAAGCTCTGAAAAAATGTTCCAAAGGTAGCACTCTTTTACTCTGTGAGCAAGTTCGGTGAAATCTTCAGAAGGTTTAAATCCTTTTTTTAAAAGATAGAGTGCGACTTTTGTAAATTCCTCTTCGGATCTTATTTTAAAACCGTAACCTTTTTTTATGAGTAACTCTTCAATATCTTTAACTTTACTTGTGTAAGTTCCGAAAATAACAGGTTTTCCAAAAAATGCAGGTTCCAATAGGTTGTGTCCTCCCAAGGGTATAAGGGTTCCTCCTACAAAGGTAACATCTGCTAAGTGGTAAAAATCCTTTAATTCCCCAAGGGTATCCAATACAAGAACTTCCCAGTCTTGTTGATAAGATGTCCTGAGTGCGCTTCTGAACCCCATTTTTCGTGATATATTAAGCACTTCTTCCGCTCTACTTATATGTCTTGGAGCTATTACAAGTTTCAAAGGGATTTCCTTTCTCAAAACCTTGAAAATTCTTAATATTTTTTCCTCTTCACCTTTGTGAGTGCTACCAGCCACTAAAATCTTACCTTGAACATTAATTTTCCTTTTTCCTAATCTTGGGAATTCTTCTTGAACTAATTTTAGATTTCCGCAGACTTTTACTTTTTTTGCTCCCTCTTTTAGAAATACTTCCTTATCTTTTTCTGTTCTAGCCAGTATAAGGGAATATTTCGGAATTAGCAAACGCTCTATAAAGTTGCCCTTAGCGTAAGCGTTTATAAGAATCTTTTTGCATCTTGTAAATCTGATAAGGGAAAACCAAAGCTCTCTTTCCACAATTACAAGAGCCTTGGGGTTGAAAATATTTTCAAATCTTCTTATAAGGAAAGGGATATCCAGCGGGAGAGGTAAAGACCAGTTGTAAAATCCTTCCACAGCTTCAATATACTTCTTTGCTCTCGGAGAGAAATAAGTGAGAACTATGGAAAACTCTTTAATCAGTTCCCTTAATACAGGCTTAACTGTGTTAAACTCTCCCACACTTGCACAGTGTATCCAAAGTGTAGAATCTGTTTCGCTTGGAGGAGAAACTTTTAAAAGTAAACGTCTTTTAAGATCAAAGTCCATGAAACGTATCCGAAATTGCTTTACAATTATAGTATGAAAACACTTCTTCTGTTCTATTCGGATTTGCTTGAAGAGGGTAAAGACAAATTGTATCAAGAATTAGAAAATAATATTAAAATCCTTAAAAAAACTGTCGGTGTGGATAGTATTTACGCCTCTATAAGCTCTCAGTTTAAAGATATCTTTGATAGATTTCCAGATCTGTGTTTGATAAACAGTTTAAGGGATAACCCTGTTTTTGCTGCTTACAGAGGACTTAGAAAACTAAGGGGAAGTGATGTTCTTCTAATAGACGGCGGGGCTAAGTTCAATAAGGAGAATATCCTGAGTTTTTTCAATCGCTTTAACGTAACTGTGGGCATGATAAAAGAAAAATGGTCCGGGTTAGCTTTAATAAAAATGAGAGACATAGATTACGTGATAAAGAGTATGGAGCGAAATTTTGAGAAAAACTTACTTGATGCTTTTTACACTCTTAGGGATTCTTACAGTGTAGTTACCGAATTTGTTCAACTAAAGAGTGCAACAACCGCCGCTGTGGTTAATGAATAAAAAAAAAGCTCTTGACTGCTAAAGGGTTCTGGACAATAATCTAATTCAAGGCGCGTAGCTCAGTCGGGAGAGCGCCTGCCCGACACGCAGGAGGTCGGGGGTTCAAGTCCCCCCGCGCCTACCATTTAGTGATGAGGGTGTTTTTCTATAAACTCTTCCCATGTGTAGTGGAAATTCCTGTAAAGCCACAGAGCTACTGCTTCTTTATCTTCTTTACTCATGGTTTTACCCACCGGAGGCATAACTCCGAACACTTTATAAGCCATAGGTAAACACACCCCTTTATCTTGAGAAGGTTCTGTTATATAGTCCACCACAAATTCAACGAAATCCTTTTCCTTAGGATAAAACTTTTTAACACGTGCTGATACTTCTTCAAGTGGAGGAGCTTTAATGGGTGGTTTGCTTCCTGACTTTATTGCTTCTCTTATCTTCATCATTTTTTCTGGTGGAACACTTAATAAATGACAAGAGGCACAGTTTTTCTTGTAAACTTGATAACCCTTTTCCAAAATATCCTGTGCCTTTGCTAATTCCAGAAGGACAAACAAGCTAAGAAGAAGTTTCATTTCCCACCTCCAAAATCAGTTTAAGTTTTTCAGAAAGATTTAAAATTTCCTCATGGGATAGAAGGGTTCGGAATCCATCTCCCTCAAAGTGAGTTCGCACTCCTTGGAAAAACTCAACCGCTTTTTTTATGGGTGGTTGCTGAGGAATGTGCAGTTTTTGAGATAGCTTAGAAAGAGTATAAAATCCAAGCGTAGGAACTCTCATTTCCTCCTTTATCAGGGATAAAATCTTTTTAGTTTCTCTGTTTATTTCTTCTCTTTTTTCAGCTTCTACGCACAGATATTGAGTGAATTCCCTATCCCACAGTTCACCTATCCACATGGGACCTCCTATGGAGAATCTACTCCTACAAATTGGGCAGGTTTCCCTGAGCTTGAAATGATCAGTTTCCACCACTCTGTTCAAACAGTTAAAACAGTATAGAACAAAACCTATCTTTTTAAGAAGGGAATCTACGATCTTTGCTCCTCTTTCCTTCCTAAGGAAAAGTTTAAAGTAGTGTAAATGAGAATAAGCAAACAAAGGCACCATTGCTATATCGTATTGAGCGGACAGCTCTATAACTTTCTTAATAAGAATTCTTATACCCACCTCATGTTTGAATTCATTGCGGAGAGGAAAAGAACCGTATCTTCGTTTACATGTTGCCGGATATGTTCCAGAAAGAGGTGCTGTATCTGTAGCAGTAATACCAGCAATTGCTCCCCTTTTCATGCTAAGGGCTACTGATTCTATAAAAGGAACAGGTGAACCGAAAGGATCTAAGTCAACATAATCAAATCCGAAACCCCATTTTCTCCGTAAAAAGGCATTGGCATCTTCTTCGTGTATTTCGTATTTATCTGGAGGAATACCGTTAATTTCAAAGTTCTTCTTTATAATATTAACAGCTTGGCTATCAATATCGTTTACAAAGACTTTTTCAATGCAAGAAGTTTCCTTCAGAAATCTCAAAGCTCTTACTCCACTTGCGGACATAGGATCGGCAACCATCAATCTTCGCCCCAGTCTTTCGCACTGATACTGAAGAGCAAGCACCGCAAGATCTCTGTTGATTTTCATGTGCGGGTTGTAAAAAACAGGCATATCGGAAGAAGCGATATCTCTTATTTCAGGTATTAGTATCTGTGCTTTCCCTTCTGATATCCTGATCATGTTTTCAATGGGGGTACCGGGAGTCGAACCCGGACGGCCCGAAGGCCCGCGGATTTTAAGTCCGCTGCGTCTGCCAGTTCCGCCATACCCCCTTGTATATTAAGATTTTATACTGCTTCCGACGGAAATTATAACTTTAAAGGAAAGGAAAAGCACTCCTACACAGAAACCTATGAAGGAAATAAGTTTTATATAGCTAAAAGGTTCTACACCTAATCTTATGAAAAGACCGCTTGTGCTTTCAAAAAATGCACAGGAAAAGAGTAAAATTCCACTCAAAAGCTTCCCTTTAAAAGTAGTGAAGAGAATAAAATGGATCAGTGTAAATATAAAAACACTCATTACGAGCAGATGGGGAACTGTAGATTCCAATAGAGTTGATAAACTTTTCGGTTTCATAAACTTGGTTGGATTTCCCAAGTAATACTCTGATATGCTTTGAGGGGTTATTCCTACCTTAGAGATGAATAAAAAAAAACTCAAAAAAGTAAACAAAACCGCTGATGTGGAAAAGAGTAAAACAACTGTATATAAAAGAGATTTTTCTGTGTAGGTTTCTCCTTTTCCTAAGAGGTAAAACCTTAAAGTAATAATGAATATCAAAAGAAAGGTTATTTGAAAGAACAAAAACGCAAATATCTTTGCGTATATAAAAACAGGAGATATAAAGTAAATTACAAGGGATAGGAGAACTTCTGTAATACCTGTTCCAAAAAGAGTTAATATTAACACTGTTTGTTGAAATTTGTTTTTTTGACTTTGAAGGAAAAGGGAGGACAAAAGGGTGCAAAGGACAATAACCATAAACATACTTATGTGAATATCTTCAAAAAGTTGGGAAATAGGTAAGGGTTCAGGGAAGGAGGGATCGGAGAAGAAGTATAAAAACATCTTGTTATACGAAAGCCCGAATTTAGAGTGATAAAAGAACCAGTTTCCTATCCAGTAGAGCAAACAACCTGTCAGGATTGCTAAAATCAAAATTCTAAGAGCAGGATTATTCTTTATATTAGAAGTGATAAAAAACCTCATTTTTTGCTCCCGAAAAGAACATACCACAGAGCAAGAGCCTTTCGGGCGGCTTTTGTAATTACCCTTGCTGTAAGAGTAGCTCCAGTAATGTTGGGTATATCTCTTTTGAGACGTATTTTATCCTTAAGTAGATTTTTCCCTTTAAACAACACGAGCCAACTTTTGTCCGCCATGTATTCCAAAGGTTCGTTAAAAGCCAACACCTCTACAAGTTCTAAACTACCTGAAGGGTTTATTACAAAAAGAACACTTTCACTTCTTGTTCTCACCCTGTGAGTGTCCACGTAACCGTAAGCGATAATCTTTCTTCCTTTCCTTACAATGTAAAAGGAAACGAATCTTGAATCTAAGGTTATTCTCCCCAACTTTTCCACGTTCCGTTTCTGATCCTTTGTAAGGATTATATTCCTGATTTGCACCTTAGCACCCGGAAACAGTTTGCCGAGGACTTCTTCCGGCTTATAGAATCTTTTGGCATCGGAAGAGGAAAAAATAGCTAGTAAAGAGATTAAGAGAAAAACAACTCTCATAGTGGAAACATTATATAAAAAATTACATTCAATCTCAATTTTAATTATTAGGTCTTCCGCTCATGAACTTTATGTAAGCGATCAGAACACCGTGCAGGAGAATTAATAAGATTATAAGAGCCACTATGTCACCCATGGTATGGTTCCCCGAGTGTGTCTTCTGACAGTATATTCTTTATACCGTATATCTCTCTGAGCGGTTGAAGATAATCAAGCTCTCCTCTTTCTATCTTATCCATTGCCTCCTCTAATTTCCTTGTAAGCTCTTCGCTTACGTATTCACCGTAGTTCTGTGCAAGGTATTTGTATATTTCAATACCTCTTTTAGTTGGAATCAGTTTTCCCTTTACTTCCTTTACATAACCTCTTTCTAAAAGAGTTTGAACTATATGAGCGTAAGTGGAAGGTCTGCCCAAACCACGTTTCTTCATTTCTTGTATTAGAGTTCCTTGTGTAAAGAGGGGTTTTTGGGGAACCTTTCTTAATTTCTTTGCGGTAATTTTCAAGAAATCTTCTCCCAAAGGGAAAAAAGTAGGATAAATGAGATCAAAACCGTGTTCTACTGTATCCACAACTACTTCTTCCTTCCAACTGAAATTCGGGAGCTCCAAGATCAGTTCCCCCGTTATAACCTTAGCGGGTCTCATCTGAGAAGCCATAAAACGTTTGAAAATAAGCTCGTAAAGCTTTAAAGCTTCCTCTTCTAGATCTATGAGTTCTGCCGTGATCATAAAACTCAAGTCTGTAGGATCTAAGGGGCGTGTGGGTCTTATACATTCGTGAGTTCCTTTTTCTTCCCAAAGTCGTGGATAGAAATACTCTTCTCCGAACTTGTTCACTATATAGGATCTTGCTACTGTATATCTACCCGCTTCGGAAACTCTTATTGAATCAGTTCTGTGATAGGTGATAAGTCCTGATTCAAACAGATGTTGTAGTAGTGACATGGTTTTATCAGCGGAAAAGTGTAGCTTTTCTCCCGCTTCTTCTAAGATTGTATCGGTGGAATAAGGAGGAAGCGGATTTTTCAACTTCTGAGAGCCTTTTATAAGTTTCAGCCTGTCTTCTTTAATTTCCGCGTAGACTTTTTGGCAAAGCTTTATATCCTCTATCTGAATTTTGAAAGGTATGTTGTTTATCTGTAGCAGAATCTCCCCTTTTTTAAGACGGGATTCCTTATATCTCTGTATTATCCAGCCAAGAACAGGTGTTTGAACCCTTCCAGCTGAAAGCCAGTTTTTACCGAATATCTTCCACAGAATTCTTGATAGGGAAAAACCCACCCATCTGTCAAGAATTCTTCTTACAATTTGAGCTTTTACTAAATTTTTATCAATTTGTCTATACTCTTTTAAAGCTTTTCTAAAAGCCTTAGGGGTTACTTCGTGAAACTCAGCTCTCTTTATATCAGAATTAAAAGGTTTTAGCATAAGGAAAAGATCGTAAGCTATCTTTTCTCCTTCCGCGTCCGGATCTGTAGCTATAAAAATTTCATCTGATTCATGAGCTACTTCTTTTAAAGCTTCAACAGTGTTTATCTTGTCCTCTACCGAATCCGGACATTTTCTTCTGAGATAGGATAATTCTGTATGTTGTAATCCTGTGCTTTTACATCTTTTTATAGTATCGTAAAGGGGAACATACTTTCCGTTGTTGTCCAAAATACCGAAGAAACCTTTATCCGTCACTATATCAAATAAATGTCCCATAGAAGCGGTTATCATAAGTAATTTGTTTTCCAGAGGAACTTCGTAGACAGGTAAATCTTTTATAAGTCTTATCTGAGGCTTTCCGAAAAATCCCGCAATGGTTTTTGCTTTAACAGGGGATTCTACTACAATCAGCGCTGTGCGAAAGAGATCTTTAACACTTTCAATGTTTTTCTTTTCAATAAAAGCAAGAGCTTTATTTCTGTCCCTATCTATCTCTTTAAGAAGTGAAGTTAGCTCTATATCTTTTAAATCTTTAAACTCCACTTCTGTTTGCATAAAGTAAGCTGAAAGTCTCTTCTTCAGAGAATTAAAAGCTTTAACATCTTCGTAAAATAAAACGGATAAACCCTTTGTCATACCCCCTGCTGTGAAGCGGGAAGTTCTTCCAGAAGCTTGTATGTAAGTAGCTGCGTCTGCCACCACTATACAGAGTTGATTGTCTATTTTTTTAAGGGAAACGTCTTCAGAATTTTCTATTTTTCTTAGAAATTCTCTGTCTTCCAGCTTTTCCTTCAGGAAATTTCCAATCTCAAAGACTTTTTCCTTTATACGGGGATATCTATCAAGTTGTTCTTCTTTCAAAGTCAAGTATTTTCTCAGATACTTTATATAACTTACCGCCTTAAGGCGGTCCTCTTTTTCTAAAAGATTAAAAACAGTTAACAAAAGGGAGTGGAGTCTGGAAGGTTGAACGTTAAAATCTACGGGAAATATATGCTTGGGTATATCCAGAAACAGAGCATATCTGATTATGTGTGGTAGATCAACTCCTCTTACAAGGGGATTTGAAAGGTGAGAAATTCCTACAGCTACATCAAAGTTACCCTCTGCAAGAATCCTGTTGAGTTCTGCTGGTTTGTGTTCAAGGTAGCTCACTGTTTTAATACCTTTTTCTCTGTAAAATTGAACAACCTCTTTAACTTTTTCTTTTTTGTAGAAAACGGAGAGAAAAACAAGTCCACCTTTTCCCAACTGCTTTATAAGATCGCTGGATAAATAAAGAGCTTCTTCTAAGTTCTTAACAGGATTCGCAACATCAACTATGTTTCTTAGAGTAAGATTTGCTTTCTGCACATCAAATCCAAGAAGGTTTTTGAAGAGTTTTATTCTTCCTCCTTTTGGTTTTGCAGTAGCTGAGGAAACAATTAAAACTGTTTCCCGCTTTTTTTCCCTTAAACGGGCAAGCTTTTCTTGTTCCTGTAAGTTCTTCTTCTCTTTAAGTGCCAATTTTATATCTTTTTCTTCAAAACCTAAAAGCTTAAACAAGTTTTCTATGTTCTTAGAGCTTTTTAGAAAAGAATCTATATCGTCAATAAACAAGAAACTGAATTTAAATTTTAAGAGATGCTCAAAGTTTTTGTGAAGAAACATATTTGTTCCACACAAGATATCAAAATCTCCATTGAGAAATTTTTCTCTTATTTTCTTTGAAGGTTTATACAGTAGTATTTCCTTTTTTAAGGATAGTTTCCCTGAAAGTTCCTTTAACTTTTTATCTGCTTGAATTGCTAATAATCTTGTGGGAAATAGAAGAATAGACTTCGGTTTTGTAAATAGAGAAAAAATAAAACCAAAAGTTGTTTTACCTACTCCTGTGGGAGCAATCACTGCAAAAGATTTTCCCTTTAACGCTCTTTTAGCCCATAATTTTTGAAGACTCCACGGTTTTGATCCTATGGATTTCTCAAAGAAGTTTTCAAAAGAGTTAAGTTTTTTTTCAACTTCGCAAAAAGATTTAAATCCTTTTAACTTTTTTACCTTTTCAAGATATTCACATATATCCTTGCCGGTATCTTGTATACATCTGTTGCAGGGAAAACCTTCTGTAAGTCTGGTATCGTCAATGGATTCTCCGCAGTTGGGACACCCTCTTCTAATTATTAAAAGATCCATGGAATCATTTTATCCTTTGACAGCTCCTCCTGTAAGACCTTTTACTATGTGGTTTTGAAGCATAAGCACTGTTAAAATGACCGGTAAAACGGAGATAAGGGAAGCTGCTGATATGTGTCCCCAAGGTATCTGACCGTAAAGCCCTTCAAAAAGGGCTATGCCTACGGGAACAGTTCTTGCTCTATAATCTGTGGTGAATATAAGAGCAAATAGAAATTCATTAAAGCAGAATAAAAACAGTAGTATGTAAGTAGTAATTATACCCGGTTTAGAAAGAGGAATTATTATACGGATCAAGATCTGCAATCTGCTTGCACCGTCTATCAGAGCTGCTTTGTCTATTTCATGGGGAATACTTGTCATATAGGCATACATCAACCATATACCCAATGGTAAGCTCCAGGCGGTATAGGGTAAAACAAGGGCTGTGTAAGTATTTATAAGATTAAGCTGAGAAAAAAAACTGTAGAGAAAACCCACTGTGCTTATTTGAGGGAAAAGGGATACAGCAAGACTGAGCATAAGCAAGGGAAAAGCCAATACGGGGGATATTCTGGACAAAGCGTAAGCTAACAAAGTTGAACAGAAAATAGCTAAAAGAGCTGATAGAGAAGAAACTACTATACTGTTTATGAGATAATCCAAGAAATGGAAATCTTTAACAACAAAAAGATCTTTGTAGTTTTTAAGAGTAAACTGAAATTTTTCTCCCGTAAGAAATCTCAAGTCTGTGGAAAAGGAAACCACACCTATCCAAAAAAGAGGGAGTAAGGAAAAAACTAAAGATATAAACAGTCCTATCACTAACAGTAATTTTTTCATTTAAAGAACGCCCTTAGTAGAGGGAACGTTTCCACCGAAGAAGCCAACCGACTCCTTAAGAGCCAGGGAAAAAGATTTAAAAACTGCTTCCGCCACGTGGTGAAGTATTCTTCCTTCCAATACCTTGATATGAAGGGTGCTTCTGCTCTCAAGAGCAAATCCCTTGAGAAATTCCCATATAAGCTCAAAATCAAATTCGGTTATTTTACCTCTGAGGTTTTTGTCCTCGTAAAAGAACAATCCCCTTCCACTAAGATCTAAAGCACACAGAACAAGGGCTTCGTCCATGGGAACAATTGCATCACCGAATCTCCTTATGCCTTTTAGATCTCCCAGAGCTTTTAGAACTGCCTTTCCGAGAACTATTCCACAATCTTCTACAGTATGGTGGAAAGAAACGTGAATATCACCCTCCGCTTCCACTTTTAGATCAAATCTTCCGTGTTTTGCGAAGCTTTCAAGCATATGGTTAAGAAAACCCACGGGTGTTTTAACTTCATACGATCCAGAACCGTCAAGGTTTATATAGAGATTTATTTTTGTTTCCAAAGTCTCTCTTTTTATTTCAGCCTCTCTCATAACCGATCAATAAATTTTATAATTTCTTAATATGCATCACAAGAAAACTTTAAGAGATTTGAATCTCAAAGGGAAGAAGGTTCTTGTAAGGGTTGACTTTAATGTTCCCATAGACGAGCAAGGGAATATAGAAGACGATACACGTATTAGAGCCTCTCTTCCTACTATTGAATACCTTATGGATGCGCAAGCTAAGATAATTCTAATATCTCACTTGGGAAGACCGGAAGGGAAAGATCTGAGATATTCCCTTGCTCCTGTAGCCAAGAGGCTTTCACGTTACATAGGCAGAGATGTTAAATTGATTCATGACTGTGTGGGCCAAAAAGTTAAGGAAGAAGTAAACAAACTGAAGGAAGGGGAAGTTCTCCTTTTGGAGAACTTAAGATTCTACAAGGAAGAAACAGAAGGAAGTGAGGATTTTGCTCGGCAATTGGCGGAGCTTGGAGAAGTTTACGTAAGTGACGCCTTTGGCACTTGTCACAGAAAACACGCTTCTGTATATCTTGTTCCAAAGTTTTTAAAACCTGCTGTGATGGGGTTTTTGCTTGAAAAGGAAATCAGGTATTTTGAAAAAGCAATGGTAAATCCCCAAAGACCCGTAGTTGCTATCCTCGGTGGTTCTAAAGTATCAACTAAGCTGGGTATCATAAGAAATTTGATAGAAAGAGTTGACAAGATCTTTATAGGGGGTGCAATGGCTTTCACCTTTATAAAAGCAATGGGTTATAAAGTAGGAAAGTCCTTGGTAGAAGAAGATCTTCTCAATACAGCCTTGGAAATAATGAAATCCGCAAAAGAAAAAGGAGTAAAGCTTTACCTGCCTGTGGATTTTGTCATAGGTAAGGAAATATCGGACAGAACTCCTACTAAGGTAGTTCCCTGGCAAGAAATACCTGAAGGTTGGTTGGGATTGGATATAGGACCTGTTTCCTTAGGACTTCTTAAGGAGATAATGACAGACGCTCAAACCGCCATATGGAATGGACCAATGGGAGTTTTTGAACTGGACAGATTTAAAAACGGAACTTTTGAAACTGCCAAGATAATGGCGGAGTCTTCAGCTCTCACCATTGCAGGTGGAGGAGATACGGATCACGCCATTCATAGAGCAGGTGTTGATAGTGCTATAGATTTTGTGTCAACAGGAGGAGGGGCTTTTCTTGAATTACTTAAAGGTAATTCCCTCCCTTGTTTAGAACATCTGGACGAAATTCAGGATTGATGAAGGAACTGATAGAAAAAGCAAAAATTCTTCAGGAAGCACTTCCCTACATAAGGGAATTTCACGGGAAGGTGTTTGTTGTAAAATACGGCGGATCTGCCATGATGCAGGAACATTTAAGGGAATCCTTTGCCAGAGACGTAGTCCTTCTTAAATACGTGGGAATAGAAACTGTCGTCGTTCACGGTGGAGGACCTCAAATAAGTAACACTCTTAAACGTTTCGGTATAAAATCCCGTTTTGTAGGAGGGATCAGAAAGACAGATGAAGAAACAATGCATATTGTAGAAATGGTTCTTTCAGGTGATATAAATAAAGATATTGTAGCTCTTATAAATAAATACAGCGGTGAGAGGGTTTACGCAGTGGGTATTTCCGGTAGGGACGGGAAACTTTTAAAGGCAAGGAAATTAAACGCAAGGGAGTATTTTACAAGTATTGGTTTGCCCCCACCTGATGACGATGTGGGTTATGTAGGTGAGATTGTAGAAGTAAACGTGCATTTGATAGTATCACTTCTGAAAAGCGGTTTTATACCTATAATTGCTCCTGTAGGTGTAGGAGATGAAGGAGAAGCTTACAATATAAACGCTGATATTGCCGCCTCGGAAATAGCACGTCAGCTGAAGGCTGAAAAACTTATTTTTCTTACTGATACTTCAGGAGTAAAAGACGCTGAAGGTAACGTTTTTTCTTCCCTTTGTCAGCAAGAGGCATTTCTCCTCTTAAAGAAAGGAGTTATAAAAGAAGGAATGATCCCAAAAGTAAGTTCCGCCCTGAAAGCTCTTGAAGGGGGTGTTAAAAAAGTGCATATTGTTGATGGTAGAATACCTCACTCCCTTCTTCTGGAAATATTCACAGAAAGGGGAATAGGAACAGAGATTAAACCTGACAACCTCCCAACGTAAGCTTCCTTATCCTTATAGTAGGCTGGGCATCTGTAACAGGAACTTCCTGACCTTCCTTTCCGCATGTGCCTATGGACCACCCCAAATCATTTCCCACAGCTTCAATATCTTTTAAGGCTTTAGGTCCGTTACCTATCAACATCGCGCCTCTAATGGGGTAAGTAATTTCCCCGCCTTCAATCATATAACCTTCTACTATTTCAAAAACAAAATCACCTGTGACTGTATTGACTTCCCCACCGCCCATTTTAACTACATAGACTCCCCTTTTGATTCCCTTGAGTATATTCGCAGGATCATCTTTACCCTTTTCTATGTAAGTATTTGTCATTCTTACCATAGGTGTGTGAGCGAAACTCTGTCTTCTACCATTTCCCGTGGATCTCTTTCCCTCTTTCATTGCTCTGAGTCTGTCATACATGTAACCCGTAAGGTATCCTTTTTCTATAAGCACTTTTCTCTGAGCTGAAACTCCTTCATCGTCAACTGCAAAAGAACCGTTACCCTCAGGCAGAGTAGCATCGTCAACAACTGTAACTAGTTCACTTGCTACTTTTTCTCCCAGCTTTCCCGCGTATACTGAAAGACCTTTTTGAACGAGATCCGCTTCTAAACCGTGTCCAACCGCTTCGTGTATCATTGTTCCTCCTGCTTTTGAGGAAAGAACAACAGTAAACACTCCGGCGGGTGCGGGTTTTGCTGTTAGCATAAGAAGAGCGCGCTCTGCCGCTTTTTGTGCTACTCTTTCTGGAGGTATCTCTTCAAATATTTCAAACCCCTTCTTCCCTCCCATGGATTCATAACCTTTTTGGAGAATTTCTCCATCGCTTGCAACGACTTCTACAAAAAAAACCACTCTTTTCTGAATATCCTCAGCCATTTCCCCTAAGGTGTTAACTGTAAGTATTTCTCTTGTTTTATCGGCTAAAACACATAGAACTTGTTTTATTCTATTGCCATAACTGCGGGCTTTTTCATCTGCTCTTTTAAGGATATCAAGCCTGAACTTCAAATCTACAATATCAGGATCTACTATGGTAGGTGTCCAACCTTCAACGTAGCATTTGCCGACTGCTATCGGTCCGTAACCTTCCCCTCTTGCAAGAGTTTTCGCAATAAACATAAGGTTTTTAAAAGTAGGTTGGGTTGTGTATCCATAAAGGGTTTTCCCTTCTTTTATAAGCCTTATACCGACACCTTCATCGTATCCGTGGGATACTTTACTGAGCTTTCCCCCTTCAAATTCCATTCTTGTTGCTCTGGACTTCTCGTAGAAAATGTCCCCGTATTCTCCTCCTTGTGATAACAAATTGGAGAGAATTACACCCGCTTTGTCCTTTATCATCTCCTTAATGTCACTCATTGCCTATATATAATATCTCTTTCATGGGGAAGTTTTACGTTACAACACCTATTTACTACGTGAACGATGTTCCCCACATAGGACACGCCTATACAACCTTAGCCGCTGATATAATAGCGAGATTTTACAAGCTCAGAGGATACGATGTTTTTTTTCTTACGGGAACAGATGAACACGGTTTAAAAATTCAGAAATCTGCAGAAGCAAAAGGATTAAGTCCTCAGGAACTTGCTGACAGAAATTCGGAGAACTTTAAAAAGTTGTGGAATTTTTTGAATATAGACTACACTTACTTTATAAGAACAACCGATCCTTCCCACGTAGAATTTGTTAAAGATATCTTTCAAAGGAGTTACGAAGCAGGGGATATATACTTAGGAGAATACGAGGGTTGGTATTGTGTCGGTTGTGAAGAGTTCAAAACTGAATCTGAATTAAAAGAAGGAAATTTATGCCCTGTTCACCTTAAAAAGTGTGAATACATAAAAGAACCTTCCTATTTTTTCAAGCTCAGTGCATATGCGAAGAAACTTCTTTCACTATATGAAGAAAATAAAAACTTTATAAAACCTGATTACAGAAAGAATGAAATAATTTCCTTTGTAAGTAAAGGACTTAAGGATTTATCTGTAACAAGACCCCGCCGAAGAGTTAGCTGGGGAATAGAAGTCCCTTTTGACAGGGAACACACCATTTACGTGTGGTTTGACGCTCTTTTTAACTACATTTCGGCTCTTGGTGATAAAAGAAAAGTGTATTGGCCTGCGGATCTTCATCTGGTAGGTAAAGATATACTGAGATTCCATGCTGTTTATTGGCCTGCTTTTTTAATGTCTATAGGTTTTGATACACCTCTCTGTGTTTTCGCTCACGGTTGGTGGACAGTAGAAGGGAAAAAGATGTCTAAATCACTCGGTAATGTAGTAAATCCTTACGAAGTTGTAAAAGAATACGGGTTGGACGAATTCAGATACTTCCTTTTCAGAGAAGTTCCCTTTGGTCAGGACGGGGATTTTTCAAAATTTGCTATCCTAAACAGGATAAACGGTGAACTTGCCAATGAAATAGGAAATCTTTACAGTCGTGTTGTTTCTATGGTAAAAAAGTTCATAGGAAGTGAAATTTCAGGTTCGGCGGATATAACTTATAAGAATTTCTCCAATGAAATCGTAAAAAACTATGAAGATTTTATGAAAGAGATCAACTTTCAAAGAGCTATTGAAGAAACTCTCAAATTAAGCGCTTTTTTAAACAAATACATTGACAGAAAAGCTCCTTGGCAGCTTGCTCGTCAAGGGAATTCATCTTTGAAAGATGTTCTTTACACCCTTACAGATGGTTTGTTTCTGCTCAGCTATCTTCTGTTTCCTTTTATGCCCGGCAAGATGTCCCTTGCTTTTAAAATGCTCGGTATATCAGAACTACCTACAGAACTAAAAACCGCAACCTTTAGCGTTTACCGAATCGGAGAAAGAAAAGCACTCTTCCCAAGAAAGGTTTTTTGATCATATGCTTTTTCCTTAAAGCCAGCCATAATACTGTAGATTCAACTTCTACAGCTCTCATAGTTATTATTAATCGTTCCTAATTTTATCTATTTGAAGGTAAATTTCACTTCCCCTGATCTTTTATATGAAGGTGTTTTACCATTTCTCCTTCAGCCCAGTATATAGCCATCTCCGCTATGTTTTCGGAGTGATCTGCTATTCTTTCAAAATGTCTGGCAACGAAAGAAAGATGTAGAACTTTTTTTATATTTCTGGGATCTTCCATAACATAGGTTATAAGTTCCCTTTCAAGCTGGTGATAGAGTTCATCTATCATATCGTCCTTTTCTATGATTTTCTTCGCAAGCAGTGTGTCTTTTTGAAGAAAACAGATAACACTGTCGTTAACCATTTCCTTTACCATCTGAGCCATAAGGGTAAGATTTACGTAAGGTTTAAGCGGAGGTTCTTGTGCTAAAAATATGGATCTTTCCGCTATATTCTCCGCTTCATCTCCCATTCTTTCTAAATCAGAGACTATCTTGTATATACCCATAACTAATCTCAAATCACTTGCTTCCGGTTGATAAAGCGCCATCATACGTATGCATTTTTTTTCTATTTCTACTTCAAGAGTATCTATTTCGTCATCTCCTTTTATAACTTCCTCCGCAAGCTCTATACTTTGTTCGTTCAAAGACTTTATAGCTTTGTCTATAGCTGTTTGAACTAACTTTGCCATTTTAACAACTAACTCTTTGGTTTCCTCTAATTCTTCAAAAAACTTCATACTTACAACCTCCCTTGTTTAAATATGCTTCTGGCAGTTTTTTTCGCAAAGGATTCAAGCATATAAAGGAAAAAAAGAGGAAGTCCTTTCATGTAAATACTCTTAAAGTTTTCCCGTCCGGAAAGGAGATGAAAAAACTGTTCAATCGCATAGCTTTTCCCCATTCGGAAAGCAATTTCCTGAAAGCGATAAGCGAGATTTGCTATTTTAGCCGCATAGATAAGTTCGGGGGCTATTTCTTTAAGAACAGCTTTTCTGTATTCTTCCGGCTTTCCATCTGCAATAAATTTCCCTGCGAGGATACCGCTTCTAACAGCGTAGTAAATGCCTTCCCCCAGTAAGGGATCTACAAGTCCTGCAGCATCTCCTACAAGGACAACTTTACCCTTCCCTAGGTGTATGTCCTCTCTTTTTGTGGAAAAAGGTATGGGCCAGCTTTTCGGTTTTCCTGTTCTCCGAAGATTGAATGGAGAGCCGTTTGTTACACACTCCTTGAGAACTTCTGGAAGTTGTTCTTTTCCGGTTGTTGCTATTCCTATGTTTACCTTATCTCTCTTAGGGAAAATCCAAAAGTATCCTCTGCTTACCACTCCAATTTTTATGAACACCTCCTCTTTAAGATTTCCTTCTCCTTCAACTTCAACGGAACGAAAGTATTGTCTTCTACGATACCCTAATTGCCTGCCTACCTTTGTATAAAAACCATCGGCTCCTATTAAAAAATCTGTCTTAAACACACCTGCAGAGGTTATAACTTTAAAAAAGGATTCATTGTCCTCAAAGAAAAAGAACTCTGCAGATTCTAATACATCAGCACCTTTACGTTCAGCTTCTCTTAGAAGAAAAGTATCAAAAAGACTTCTGTCCACTGTCCATGCCACAGGGATATCAACTTTTCTTTTCTCGTATATATCCTTAAAACCCAAGATAGCACCCTTTACTGGGTTAAGGATTGAAACCTGCCAACCCTTCGGAAGATAAGGGTTTATTCTGCTGGAAACACAACCCCCGCAAAGTTTTTGACGAGGGAATCTTTTTTTATCTAAGAGCAGAACCCGCATTCCTCTATTCGCCAGTTCAGCTGCGCAACTTGAACCAGCGGGTCCAGCTCCTATTACTACAGCATCGTATTTCACAGGATTATTATAGGAAGAGTTAGATTATTCAGTTATACTAAATCCAATGATCAACATAACCTTGGCTCAGATAAATCCGACTGTGGGAGATATAGAAGGCAACTTAGAGAGAATTTGGAAGGTGCTCAAAGAAAAAGAAGAAGATAGCCATATAGTTGTTTTTCCGGAAATGGCTCTGAGTGGCTATTTCCCTGAGGATTTGCTGTTAAGGTATGACTTTTTGACAGATTGTATGAAAGCTCTTGAAGATTTGAAGGAAAGAACCAAAAGCCTTGAAACACTAATCGCCGTAGGACTGCCTTATCTTAAAGAAGATCTCTTTAACAGCTTAGCTCTTATTTATAAAGGAGAAATTTTGGGAGTATACTCTAAAAGCAAATTACCCAATTACAGTGTGTTTGATGAGAAAAGATATTTCAGAGAAGGGAATAAACCACTTTTAATAGAAATAAACGGTTGTAAAATAGGTTTTTCCATATGTGAGGATATTTGGTATCCTGACGGACTTGAAAGACAAACAGCACTTTTAGGCGCACAACTTATAGTAAATGTAAATGCATCTCCTTATCATATAGGGAAACAGTCTTTTAGAGAAGGCTTTATTAGAGCAAGGGCTGAGGACAACATTTGTTTCATAGCTTATGTGAATCTCGTAGGTGGACAGGACGAACTTGTATTTGATGGTAGAAGCATGGTGGTTGATCCACTTGGCAGAATAGTGGCAAGAGCAAAGGCTTTTGAAGAGGATCTGCTTACTGTAAATCTTGATCTCAGTATTGTAAAAAAGCGCAGACTTATAGATCTGCGCTGGAGAGAAGCGAGCTATTGTGTAAATCATTCTGTTGATATAAAAAAATTAGCTCTACCGCCAAAGAAACCTGTCAATAACAGACTGGAAACTAATCCTGAAGGGGAAGAGGAACTCTATAGAGCTATAGTAACAGGAACAAGAGATTATATCTTTAAAAACGGTTTTGAAAAAGCTGTTATAGGTTTGTCAGGTGGAATTGATTCTTCCCTTACTGCTTGCATTGCTACTGATGCTATAGGTCCGGAAAATACGGTGGGTGTTTTCATGCCTTCTCGTTTCACTTCTAAGGAAAGCTTTGAAGATGCAAAACAGCTTGCCGATAATCTCAGTATTGAATTTCACACAATTCCTATAGATGCTGTTTTTAACACTTACAGGAAAGAGATGATGCTTCTTTTCGGAGAACTCCCTTTTGATATCGCTGATGAGAATATACAAGCAAGAATCAGAGCCAATATTTTATTTTATATTTCTAATAGGTTTGGTTATATAGTCCTTTCTACTTCCAACAAAAGCGAAGCAGCTACGGGATATACAACCATCTACGGTGACATGGCAGGTGGTTTTGCCCCTCTAAAAGATGTTTACAAAACTCAAATATACAAGCTGGCTATTTACAGAAATTCTCTGGGAAAAGTAATTCCTGAAAGAGTTTTTCATAAGGCGCCTTCCGCGGAGTTAAAACCAAACCAAAGAGATCAAGATACACTCCCTCCTTACGAGATTCTTGATCCTATACTGCAGTTGCTCTTAGAGGAAAACTTAGCGGTGAAGGAAATCTCGGAAAGAGGTTTTGATAAGGAAATTGTAGAGAAAGTAGCGCAGATGGTAAGAAAAGCAGAATACAAAAGGAAACAAGCACCCATCGGTTTAAAAGTGACTTCCAGAGCTTTCGGTAAGGATTGGCGTATGCCTGTTGTGAACAGATACAGATGGAAACATTAAGCTTAAAGGAGTGATATATGTGACAAGGGAAAACTTTCTTATTGAAGCTCTTAAGGAAGCTCAGAAAGCCTACGTGGAAGGGGAAGTTCCTATAGGAAGTGTGATTGTTAAAGAAGGGAGAATAGTAGCAAGAGCTTACAATGCAGTTGAAAAACTCAAAGATCCCTCAGCTCACGCGGAGATTCTAGCCCTTAGAAGAGCTTCTCTCCAGTTGGGTAGTAAGTATCTTACTGACTGCACGCTCTACGTTACAATAGAGCCTTGTATTATGTGTGCCTATGCACTTATTCTTTTTAAAGTAAAAGAGGTGGTTTTCGGTGCTCTTGATGAGAAACACGGAGGAATTTTGAGCTTATACAATCTATTAAATGATGAAAGAACAAATCACAATGTAAAATGGATTTACCTTCCTTTTCCCGAATGTGGCAAACTTTTAAAAGATTTCTTTAAGGAAAGAAGATGATAGTAGGTATTCTCAAGGTGCAGTTGTTCATGCCCGAAGTCAATTCTCTTAAGAGCAAAAGAAAAGAGATAAGATCAATAAAAGATAAGCTAAGACATCACTTTAACCTCTCCGTATCAGAAGTAGAACACCAAGATCTGTGGCAGAGAAGCACACTTGGCATAGCTGTTGTAGGTAACGAATACTCTTTTGTGAAAGAAACCTTGGACAGAATTTCAGATTTCATAGAGAAAAACTGGTCCTATTTGCTGCTGGAGCTTTACAGTGAAATTCTCAAACTTTAAGGATCTATGGCTTCTTCTGCGTGAGCCGATATTAACCAGAAGTTACCCGTATCTTTCAAAACCCCTTTAAAATTCAAAGTCTTAAGGGCTTTTGTTACCGCTTCTCTGGAAGCTCCCACCCGTGAAGCCAAGTCTCTGTGAGTCATTTTTCTTATTCTGTAATTATCAGCTTCTTTTACTCCTTTTTCCTTTCCCAGCTTTAGGAGAAATTTCACTATTCTCCCTTCCACACTTCTGAAAGCTAAAGCTTCTACCATGTCGTCGGTCTTTCTAAGTCTTGCCACAAGAGCTTTAATAACGTTTATGGCTATATCTTGATTTTCTCTTATTATCCTAAAGAATATATCTCTTCTTAACTTAGCCAATCTTGTGTTTTCCTGAGCTATAACCGTTGCAGATCTGGGAAGTTCGTCTATCATACTCATTTCTCCTATAAACTCTCCGGGACCTATTTCCGCTAAGACGAATTCGTTTCCGTGTTCGTCAAACAAAGATGCTCGCACTCTGCCCTCTAAAACTACATACATATCACCGCCTTCTTCTTTTTCGTAGAAAAGAACTTCTCCCATGGGAAGGTTCACTATTTCAAAGTTTAAAGATATCTTCCTGAGATCTTTTTCCGATAAATTTCGGAAGAGAACACTTTTTCTTAAGAAACCTATTAGTTTTTCTGATTCCCCCATAACTACAGCTTAATTTTAGTTTATATTTATTCCTATGCCAAGGGTTGTTTACTTTTCTCTCATACGAGAAAAAATAGGAAAAAGCGAAGAGGAAATAGAGCTCAGCGGCACAATAGGGGATCTGAGAAAGCTTTTAGAAAATAGGTATCCGGATTTGAAATCTCTTATAGGAAGAATCAAATTTGCAGTTAACGAAGAATACGTAGATGACAGCTATAAGCTATCTGGCGATGAAAGAGTGGCGGTAATACCGCCTGTCAGCGGTGGCTTATGAGAAAAGCTCTTATAGTAAGGCTGTCTTCGCTGGGAGATGTAGCACTTTCCTCCGTTTTAATAGATCCCTTAATAGAGAAGGGATATCAACCCTATCTTTTAACCTTCAGTCCTTATGATCAACTTTTTGAGGACGATTGGAGAATATTTACAATAGGAGTTTCACGAGAAGAACTTTTAGAAGAGGATTTTATTCAAAGTATAAAAGCTATGAATTTTAGTCTGTTTATAGACATTCACCGTAATTTTAAAACTTTTCTGTTAAGACGAAAATTAAACGGTAAATGGTTGATTTATAAAAAAGACAGTCTCAGGAGAAGGTTGGCGGTTCGTCTTAGCAGGTTGAGAAAACCTTACTACGTTACGGAAAGTTATCTCAGAGTCCTTAAACCAGATGCGGTTAAACCACGTCCTAAGATAATCCTTTCGGAAGAAAGGGTAGAAAAGCTCAGAGAGTTGATACCTTCTGATAGATTTGTAACCTTAGGAGCAGGAGCTAAGTATAAAAAGAAAACATATCCGAGATTTCCTGAAGTAGCACAAATGCTCATAGATTTGGGTTTTGAGGTTGTTTGGGTGGGGGACGAAAAGGACAGGGAAATTTTCGGCCAAGTTAAAGGTATAAACCTGTGCGGTAAACTCCCGCTAATAGACGTTTTAGCTGTTATTAAGCTCTCAGAGGTGTTCATAGGGAACGATTCGGGACTACTTCACTGTGCCAGAGCGGTTGGAACTCCCGCTGTTCAAATATACGGTGGAACTCATCCCACTCTAGGCTTCTCTCTTTATCCAGAGGAAGGAAGAGTTATTATAAAAAACTTAGAATGCCAACCTTGTGATATTCACGGTAAAGGAGAATGTGAACACGGAGACTATAGATGTCTTGACATAGATCCTGCGTTGGTTTTGAGCGAAGCTCTTAAACTGCTTCCTCAAGTCAGGTCTTAGAAGGTAAAAATCTCAGGAGTTTATTGGTAACCTGTTCCACACTGTTTTCTTCTACAAAAAGGCGTGCTTGTCTTTTTATCTTTTCCCTTAAATCCGGGTTTTCTATCAGTGCTTTTATCTTTTCTTTTAAATCCGTCACGTTTTTATAAAGAAGTAAGGGGGAAAAATCTCCTTTAGGTAGGCTTTCAAAAAAGCGCGATTGCGGAGCCACAGTTATACACATAGATCCTAAGGTTTGAAACAGTGTTGAGGACACAACAACTCTATTGGTTTTTCCCTTTGGAAGCAAATGAATATCAGCTTTATGAAGGAAAGAGTAAATTTCCTTTGTATCTAAGATTTTCTTCTCCTGAACTATCCAATCATCACTGACAGGAAGCGGATCTGAAGCCCTCACAATTCTGTAAAGTAATTGAGGAAATTCTCTCTTCAAATCTCGCAAAGCGTAAATGTAATCTTCATACTCTTCTGGTGGTTGCCTACCGAAAGAGAAGAAAACAACAGTGCCGTCTTCGGCAAATTTCCTACTCCCTTCTGAAACAGGAATACAAGGATACGGTAGTATTTTTACCTTTGCTTTACTTACTTTATTCTTTACTACTTCGTTTATAAATCTGTCATCAAATACGAATACGATCTCAAATATATCCAAAGTTGTATAGCCCAGATCTGAGTGGCGACCTTCGTGAATCACCGCAATTGAAGGAATTTCTCTTTTTCTTAAAGTCAGCACTAATTTTTCCACATCTTCGTAAGGAAGTTTTTCATAGGATTCTACTATGAGAATATCTAAGTTTTCAGAGATGATGTCTTCAGGATTGAGATATCCTTTTTCTCCTGCGGGTGATAGCTCAGTGTAAACTCTTAAGACATAACTTTCATCTTCCTTAACTATCCTGTGATGCCACCACTTGCTTGCGCTTTGTTTTAAAGGAGCAAAAACGCAGATGGAGTGTCCTCTGCTCTGTAATTCTCTACCTATTAGTTCAGCGTGTAAAGATACACCACAGGTTGCGTTCCACCTGCTTAAAATACCGATCCGCATTTTTACGTATATTTTACTTCTTAGTATCTGCAGAGTTACACACTTCCCATACAAAGCGGTTAAGAGGGTAGTTTAAGGCTTCCCACTCTCTTTTGGAAGCATCGTAAACTCTCATTCCGGAGTAACCGAAGATATCCATAACAGTGTAAAGAAAAGCAGCACCAGTTCCTCCAAAGCAGAAGAGTAGCACTTCCGTATCCTTTTTTATTCCGTGATTTTTCATAAACTCTTCAATATACTGCGGGATCTCCACAAAGTATTTCTTAGTCTCTTCATCTTTTTTAACCCACCATTCCCATGGAAGAGGAATTGAACAAGGAACATGTCCGTATTTCTTCGCAGCGGGAAATTTTGAAATTCCAAAGTAATGTCTTACAGGCCTACCGTCTATTATAGGTTTTTTCCCTATGTTTTTGAGTAAGTATTCCGCGTTTATTTCCTTATAAGGATTGTATTTAGCTTTGAAAGAACCTCTTTTAATGGCGGGTTCTTCATAACTTACAGGATATCCTTTTTTTATCCACTCATTCCAGCCTCCTTTGAGTATTCCCACCTTTTCGTGTCCTAAGAGGTGAAAAATCCAGTAGGCGTAAACTGCACCGAGTATTTCGTTGATTTTGTTGCCCTTATAATAGATAACTACATTAGTATTATCGTTTATTCCCCAATTTCTGAAGAGTTCTTCGTATTCTTTCACAGATTTTCTAACAAGAGCTTTGGTGTTTTCCTCCATAATTCTCCAATCTTCCTTTTCCGTTAGAATAGCTCCGGGGATATGTCCTTCTACTATATAGCTTTGGGCATCTGAAAATTCTAAGATTACAATATCCTCTTTAGTGAGATTCTCCTTAAGCCATTGAGGTGAAATAAGCTTAGGAACAGAAAAAGACAACCCTATACCAAGTAGAAGTATCCACAGCAGAAAACCCATTTTAAACCTCCTGAAGTTGTAATCGGTAAATTTTTAACCGATATTTAAAAATGTGATGAAGATTTTTACATTAGAAGAAGCACGAAGTCTTGTAGCAAGAATAAAACCCATAGTGGAGGATATAAACAATAAAAAAGAAGAGCTAATGGAAATATACCCTCGTGTAGAAGAAGAAGATGATGAGCTGGAAAAGATGTTTTACCAAACAAAGTTAGTAGAGATTGAGAATCATATAAAGAAGTGCTTTTTGAAAATAGAGGACATGGGAGGTGTTGTGAAAGCAGTTGATCCTATTTCAATAGATTTTCTTTCTTACTACGAAGGACGTTATATATGGTTCTGCTGGAGAGAGGACGAAGATACAATTATGTTTTGGCACGAACTAAACGACGGTTTTGCCGGTAGAAAGCCGATCACCCAGCTTGAAGGACATTTATCTGAGCGATAGCTTTTCTACGTATACATAGTAAAACCATAAAACTCTCTTGACGTAAGTGCGCGTTTCATCGTAGGGAATGGTCTCTATAAATACAAAGTCATCATTGTAATTTTTCCATCGGCTTACAACACCCTGTCCCGCGTTGTAGCTTGCTATAGCCCTTACAAGATCACCTTTCCATAAATCCAATAAAAACCGCAGATATGCAGTTCCCAGAATAATATTCGTTTCTATATCAAATATATCTCTGAGATCATAGCCTATTCTTTCCGCTTTCCATTTGGCTGTTTTATCCATGAGTTGCATAAGTCCCTTTGCACCGGAGCGGGAAACTGCGAAGGGATCAAAGAGACTCTCTTGACGCATAACAGCGTATATAAGCTCCTGTGGAACATTGTAACGAGCTGAAGCTTTTTTTACAACAGCTTTAAAAGGTGTAGGAAAAGCTACGGATATGTAAATATCAGAACCAGCTCCGAAGACTCTAACAGCTAATTTAATGGCTGTATAGGGATCTATACGCAGAAGCCTGAGGATATCTTCAGGTTTAAGCTTATGAGCCTTTTCAAAGGCTTCCAATCTCATATAGTAAGCAAATCCTAAATTCCTGATATCTTTCAATCTCTTAAAAAAGGAACTCTCTTTAACTTCTTTAAAAGAAAGGGAAGGTTTTTTGTAAACTTTTTTCCCCAAATATCTTCTAGCAACGGCAGCGTAGAAACCAAAGAGTTCACTGCACTTTTCAAGATAGCTTAGAGCAAGATCATCTTTTCCCAATGCTTTTAAGGTTTTATACTTCCAGAAATAAACCTGTGCTTTTTGAGCGTTCCCTAAGGTATACTTTTCGGAGAGAGAAAAATTCTCGTAAGCAAGAAGGAATCTTTTTTGTATAAACTCAATAAGTCCGCTGTAAAAAAAACGACGGTAGTTATTCCCTGAAAGTGATATGTATTTTTTTGCCCTCTTATAATCACCTGCTACTAAAAAAAGCCAGCCTAATCGGAAGTAAAGATCTTCCTTATTTCTTTTTAAAACAAACAGTTCTGCGGAATTTAAATCTTTCATTTTAAGATAGGAAAGTAGGACGTAAACATCAGCTCTTTCATCGTTGCACTTTTTTAAAGTTTTTAAACTTTCTTCATACCGCTTAAGCATATAAAGAGCTTTTCCTTTATAAAAGCATAAATCTTCTGCAAGTTTTACAACTTCTTCTAATAAGCCTTTGCTAAGTAATCTTTTTAGGACAGTTTCTTTTTCTCTTTCACTTAAGGAAACTTCAGGTATTAAATCTACAGCAAGTTCGGGAAATCTTAAAACGAAAGGCTTGTAAGGTAAAGAGAGTTCTTTCCACATACTGGAAATGACATTTGCGTATTCTTCCCTTATCTTAAAGAGATCCGCATTTCTCAGTATTCTGCGAGCTCGCTCCTTTTCCCCGCGTTTAAAAAATAGGTAGGCAAGTTCAACTCTCAGTTCATCTCTGAAGACAGCGGAAGGGTAATTCTCCAAAAGAAAAAGAGCAGCACCTATATCTTGAGTCTCTTTAAACTTTTTCAGAATTCTGTATTCAATGGGTGGATTACCCAAGCTCAGGTTCAGGGTTATGAGCAGGAGAACAAGTATCACTTTAAAAACTCCGTAATTCTTTTTATATAAAGAGCTTTCCCCCTTTTATCATCTATATCAACTACTATACCGTTTAGGATAACCTGCCCCTTTTCCTCTACTTCAAACTTTTGAGGTAGAGCTGTAAGAAATCTCTTAAGAGGACCAGAGGGATCCATTCCTATTACCGAATAAAACGAGCCTGTCATACCCACATCTGTTATATAAGCTGTTCCATGGTTAAGAATACATTCATCTGCAGTCTGGACATGAGTATGAGTGCCGTAAACTAAGGAAGCTCTACCGTCAACGTATATGGCAAAGGCTTTTTTCTCCGAAGTGGTTTCCGCATGGAAATCTACAAGTATTGTATTTACCTCTTTTGAAATCTCGGAGTATATTTTGTCAAAAATCTTAAAAGGATTGTCCAGATTAGGATCTAAAAAGATCCTTCCCATAAGGTTTATCAGAGCAAATTTTGTCTTATTGTGTTTGCAGATAATATATCCTCTGCCGGGAACTCCTTCTGGATAATTTGCAGGTCTTAGTAAGTTCCCTGCCTCATCTATGAACTTGAAAATCTCCTTTCTATCCCAAATGTGGTTGCCAGAAGTGAAAAAGTCTATACCGTATGATTTAAGCTCTTCGTATATCTTTCTTGTAATACCAAAACCCCCGGCTGCATTTTCTATATTGGCTATTACTACATCTGGATTTTCCCTATTCCTAATAGCAGGAAGCAAACTACAAACAGCCTTACGTCCCGGTTTTCCTACTATATCTCCGATAATTAAAAATCTCATATCCTTACTGTGGTGCGGGTGGAGGGAGTCGAACCCTCACGCCCTTGAAGGGCACCGGATCCTGAGTCCGGCGCGTCTGCCAATTCCGCCACACCCGCTAATATTATTATTTAGCATATTCTACATGGCGCAATTCCCTTATTACCACTACCTTTATCTGTCCCGGGTAGTCCATTTCTTCCTCTATCTTCTTTGCTATATCTCTTGATAAGACAAAGGTTTCTTCATCGGTTATCTCCTCCGGATTTACTATTACCCTTATTTCTCTACCTGCTTGAACCGCATAGGCATTTGCTACTCCTTTAAAGGATTTTACTATTTCTTCAAGTTTTTCAAGTCTTTTGAGATAGGCTTCAAGAGTTTCCCTTCTAGCACCCGGCCTTGCAGCGGAAAGAGCGTCCGCAGCGCAAACAAGAGCAACTTCCGGATATCTGACAGCTTCTTCTTCGTGATGTGCTTTTATGGCGTTTATAACCGCTTCTGGTTCACCGTATTTTTTGCACAGTTCTACTCCTACATCTGTGTGAGATCCTGCAAGCTCGTGAGAAACAGCTTTCCCTATGTCGTGGAGAAGCCCGGCTCTACGTGCTAATTTGGCATCAAGGTTCAACTCTTCCGCAAGAAGCCCTGCAAGGTGGGCTACTTCTTTTGAGTGTAATAAGACGTTTTGAGAATAACTTGTGCGGAAATACAGTTTTCCTATGTAGTAGTAGAGTCCCGGATTAATATCGTGAAGTCCTAATTCAAAGACGGTTTCCTCTCCCATTTTCCTTATTCGTTCATCCATTTCTTTTTTAACTTCATCTACTATCTCCTCTATGCGAGCGGGATGAATTCGTCCGTCTTGTATAAGTCTTTCAAGAGCTTCCCGTGCTATTTCCCTTCTCATGGGATCAAAAGAAGATATAGTAACTATATCGGGTGTATCATCTATGATCAAATCCACTCCCGTAAGAAGTTCAAAGGTTCTTATATTTCTGCCTTCCCTTCCTATAATTCTTCCCTTAAATTCATTACTTGGTAATTCTACAGAAGTGGTTGTGTAGTTTATAGCAATTTGAGGGGATATTCTCTGAAGAGCTGTTGTCAGTATCCTTTTGGCTTCAAATTCCGCTTTTTCCCTTGCTTCCTCTTCTATTTTTTTCATAATCTTTATGGCTTCTAATTTGCTTTCTTCTTCTACTCTTTTCATAAGCTCCTGCCTTGCTTCTTCAAAAGTTAAAGAGGCTATCCTTTGAAGTTCAAGAATTTCTTGCTGTTTCAATTTCTTGATTTCCTCTTCTTCTGAGGAAATAATCTGTTCACGTTGTATAAGTTCTTTCTTTTTTTCCTCTAACTGCTTTTCTGCTTCCCTAATCTCTCTTTCTCTCTTATACAAATCTTCTTCCCTGCGTTCAAGTAGTTCCCACTTCCTTTCTAACTGCTTTTCCTTAGTTTGTATGTTCTCTTCCCACTCTTTTACCTCTTTCCTTTTTTCCTCAAGTTCTTTCCTTAGACGTTCTGCTTCCTTTTGCGCTTCGGAGATTATACTTTGAGCTTTTTCATCAGCTTCTTTTAAAAGCCTTTCCGCTTTTTCCTGTGCTTCTTTTACAAGGTGAAAGGCTTTTTCTTCTGCCTTTCTTATTTCCCTTTCAATATCAACAGTTTCAATTTCTGTTACTTTCTTTCTTTTAAAAAAAACCAAGAAACCTATCAGTATTAATACAACAATTAGAGTTATCAAAATCGTAAGTTCCATTTTAAAACCTCCTTATTATTTCCTCTTCCGTTACTACGAGGTGAACCGGCTTGTCCCACGGATCTTTGGGAATCTTAGGAAGAACCTGAAAAGAGTAAGCAACTCCTATACTTGTAGCTTTTAAATTTTCTAATAATCTGTCGTAATAACCTTTTCCAAATCCTATTCTGTATCCTTCCCTATCAAAAATAAGCCCTGGTATAAAGGCAAGATCGGTGCTTTCTGGATCTACAATTTCCCCTTCAATCGGTTCAGGTATTCCAAACTTTCCCTTTTTCAGAGTAGATAAATCCCTTACAGTATAGAGCTTTAAGTTATAACCTTCTACCTTTGGTAGTATTACATATCCGTTCTTTTTTAACATTAACTTCATCAATGGTGTTAAATCAGGTTCTCCCTTCACTGCACAGTAAAAGAGAATATTCCTTGCCTTGTTGAGTTCGGGAAGTTTCAGGAGATTTTTCAGTATTTTTTTATCTTTTTCTTCTTTTACTTTACCGCGATGTAATAATCTCTCTTTTAAGAACCTTCTTCGTATGACTTCCTTTTTTAGCACCTAACTTCCACCTCCTGAAAACAGGAGGGGAAGGCAAGGAGATGTTTAAAACCCGCCCTGCCGTGGATCGTCAGGGACACCTGTGGGCCCCTTAAATTTAAGGTGGGTACCCTCTCGGAGAGTCCTCACGGGACTTCCCCGAAGCCGGGTTCCCTTTAAGCCCACTTGTAGGCCCCAATTGCTATCCCTGCGCCACGAACAGGGCAGGAGATTTTATCTTATCTCCACGCCCAGAAGATTTTTCAACCTGTGTATTAGTGTTTCCATAAGAGTATTAACTTCCTCTGCGGACAGACTACCTTTTTTACTTCTGAGAATTATTCTTACCCCTACACTTTTCTTGCCTTCCCCTACCTTAGAGCCTGTGTAAAGGTCAAATACCATTACCTTCTCCACCTTGTCTCCGAGCTGAAACTGGATCTCATTTAATAATTTACTCACTGAAACGTTTTTGTCCATAAGGAGAGCTAAATCTCTTATAACGGGTGGAAAACGGGAAAAAGTTTTGTAAAAGAGTTTTTCTTCCACAAATAGTGGATCAAGTTTTATTTCCGCTAAAAGCACATCTTTCCTTAAGTTAAGATCTTCTTTAAGAGTAGGGTGCAGTTTACCTATAAAGCCTATACTTTCCTTTCCCAAAAATACAGCTGCCTGAGCGTGAGGGTGAAGGAATTCAATATTTATTGATTCTAAGTGAAATCGCTTACGATACAAATCCGCTATTCCCTGAATAACACGAGATAGATCATAAAGATTCCACTCCTGTAAGGGAAATCCCGGCTTAAATCCCTGTAACAGGATACCAGCCCTAACTTCTTCCTTTTCTTTATTGAAGACATGGCCTACTTCAAAGATGGCAATATCGTAATTGTAATGGTTATTATTGTAAAGAGCTGTTTTGATAAGTGATGGAATGAGAGAAGCTCTCATAAATCTTTGAGAAGGTTGAAGGGGGTTAAGGATTTCTACACTGGGAAAGTCAAGATTGAATTTAGTGTAAAGCTCTGCATCTTCATAGGAGATGGTAATTATTTCCTGAAATCCCTGATCCCTTAGAAATTTCTTTATTTCAAGCAATTCATCTCTCCAAAAGGTAGTTTTTACAGGAAGGTTAAGAGCTATAGAAGGAAAACTATCGTAGCCTTTTACTCTTACTATTTCTTCTATCAAATCTACATCTCTGCTCATATCAAAACTTCTGTGAGAAGGAATGAAAACTTCTACCCCGCACTTTTTCAGTTCATAAGGAATTTCAAGGCGCGATAATATATTTTCAATTTCTTCTTCGTTGTAATCTTCTCCAGTATATCTGGAGAACTTCCCTGCCGACAGAAAAACAGTCTTAGGCTTAAAGGGTTCTGGATATACGTCCTTTAAAGACTCAAGTTTACCTCCTGAGGTTTCCAGTAACAATTGAATGGCTTTGTTCTGAGCTTCTTTCAATCTTTCTATGTCTGTATTTCTTTCAAATCGGTAACTACTTTCTGTCTTGATACTTAAGATTCTTGAACCTTTCCTGATTCTTAAAGGTTCAAAATAAGCTGCTTCCAGAAGAATATTACGTGTATTTTTGTTTACAGCTGTATGCAGTCCTCCTACTATACCTGCAATTGCTATGGGTTTTTCCTCATCTGCTATTATAAGGATTTCTTCATTAAGCTCCTTTTCTTCTCCTTCAAGAGTTCTTATTACTTCTCCTTTACGAGCTTTACGAACTGTTATTCCCCCACAAAGAGTATCTAAATCAAAAGCGTGTAGCGGTTGTCCTTCTTCAATTAAGATGTAATTTGTAACATCTACGATACTGTTTATAGTTTTGAATCCGCTCTGCCACAAGCGAACTCTGAGCCACAAGGGAGATCTTCGGGGTTTTATACCTTTTATAACAGCTCCCCTATATCTTTTACAGTCTTTATCTTCTAAGCTGATTTCTATTTCTCCCGTGGCTTTGAAATTTGGGTATTTTTTTTCTTTTTTCTCAAGATTTAGTAATGCACTCAGCTCTCTTGCTAATCCTCTTACGGAGAGAAGATCCCCTCTATTTGGTGTTATATCAAGTTCAAGGATTTCTTCTCCAAAGCCCAGTAACTTCTCCGCTTCCGTTCCCGGTTCAAAATCCCCTTCCAACTTGAGAACTCCTTCTTCTGCATCTTCCAAACCTAGATCAGAAGCTGTCATGATCAAACCCTGCGAAACAATACCTCCTATTTTTTTTTCAAAAACAGGTTTTCCTTCAATAGAAGCTCCCGGGAGGGCTACTAAAACTCCCTCTCCCACGTTAAGGGAAGTATCGGAGGTTACAACGGTAATAACTTTTTCCTTTCCTATACTTATTTTCAAGATTGATAGTTCCAAATGTTTTTCTACTTTATGTATTCTTCCGTAAACTACACCTTTTATATTCTTAGAAAAAACCTCTACTGTTGCCTCAACACTTTTAAGAGATAAAACTTCTGCAATATCCCGGGCTTTTAACCCTTCAATACAAACAAACTCTTTTAACCATGAAAAAGGAATGCGCATAACTTAAGATATTTTAATAGAATTTTTTTTATGAAACCCAAAACTCCTTATCTTGCTACTGATGTTATTGTAAGAGTTTGGGAAGAACAGAAGTTCAAAGGTATTGTCTTAATTGAAAGAAAAAATCCTCCACAAGGTTTAGCTCTACCGGGTGGATTTGTAGAATTAGGAGAGTCCGTAGAAAAAGCAGCTATTAGAGAAATTAAAGAAGAAACAGGCTTAGAAGTAAAACTTGCCTATCTGTTGGGTGTATATTCAGATCCATCGCGTGATCCTAGATTTCACGTTGTGTCGGTTGTTTTTGTGGGGGATTCGCAGGGAAATCCAAAGGCGGGGAGTGATGCAAAAGAAGTTAAGATCTTTAAGTTAGAGGAGATTCCTTTAAGCAAGCTTGTATTTGATCATAAGAGAATAATCCTTGATTTTATTCAGGGTCGGCGAGCATAAGTTCTATTTTCCCTCTTTCTTCATCAACCGCAAGAACTTTCACCCTTACCTTATCTCCTAACCTATAAACTTTCCCTGTTCGCATTCCAACAAACCTGTGAGCTGGTTCGTCAAAAAGGTAATTGTCATCTGTCAAAGTGTTTATTCTGACAAGTCCTTCAACAAGTATTTCTCTTAGTTCAACAAAGAAACCGAACTGAACCACTCCTGTTATAATTCCTTCAAAAACTTCTCCCAATCTTGATTTCATATAGCGTGCTTTTAAAATATCAAGAGCTTCCCACTCTACTTCATCAGCGAGTCTTTCTCTTTGGGAGAGGTAATTACCGGCTTCTTCAAGGGAACCTATGCACTTTTCGTAGTTTACTTGTTCTCCTTTGAGTGATTTCTTTACCAACCGGTGAACAAGAATATCCGGATATCTTCTTATAGGGGAAGTGAAGTGAGCGTAATGATCCGAAGCCAACCCGAAGTGCCCGAGATTATGGGGACTGTATTTTGCTCTACTCATGGCTCGGAGGGTAAGAAATCTTACAAGCTGTTCTTCAGGTCTCCCTTCAAAGTCTTCTATTATCTTTTGGAAAAATTTGGGGGAAAATTCCCGCGGTTTTCTTAAAGTGTAACCCAATCCAGCGAGTATTTCCAAAAGATTTTCAACCCTTTCTTCATCTGGAGGTTCGTGAATTCTGTAAAGACACGGATATCCCGAATTTTCAAGATGCATAGCTACAGTTTCATTGGCAGCGATCATAAACTGTTCTATTATTCTGTGAGCTATGTGCCTTTCATAGGGGATAACAGCTGTAGGTTCTCCGTATTCATCTACTATTACTTCTGCCTCTGGCAGGTCAAAGTCTATACTCCCTTTTTCCCATCTTCTTCTGCTGAGTATTCTGTAAAGATCTTCCATAAGCCTAAGAGGTTTAACTACATGTGCGAATCTGGATTCAAGAGAAGGATCTCCTACTATAAGGGAAAGAGCTTCTGTGTAAGTTAATCTTGCTTTACTTTTTATAACGCTTTCGTATATATCATAGTAAACAAGTTCCCCTTTTTTATCAAAGATCATTTCACAAGTTAGAGTCAATCTGTCTTCATTCGGCTTTAAACTGCATAAATCTGCTGAGAGTCTTTCTGGAAGCATGTGAAGAGCCTTATGAGGCAAATAAAAAGTAAATCCTCTTTCATAGGCGTGTTTGTCAGTAGCACTGTTTTCTTTAACGTAGTAAGAAACATCTGCTATGTGAACAAAGAGTTTATAATTTCCTTCTGGTGTCAGTTCAACGGCAACTGCATCGTCAAAATCCCTTGCTTTTTCAGGATCAATTGTGAAACATATCTGATCTCTGAGATCTCTTCTTCTTTTTATTTCATCTTCGGGAATTGTGGAGGGTAATTCCTTAATTTCTCTTAAAACTTCCGCAGGATATTCTGTAGGTAAATTGTATTTTCTGATAATAAGTTCTAAAGCAATAAATTCTTTATTAGGATTTCCTATAACCTCTTTAACTTTTGCTCTGGGAAAACTTACACCTGTGGGAAACTGGGTTATTTTTGCCACTACAACTGTCCCTTCTTCAATTTCATTACAAGTCTTTGAAGATAGAATAAATTTCAAATGGGCGTTTTCATCTAACGGCTCAAGGATACAATTCCTTTTCGCTTTGACAACTTTACCTACTATTTCACGCTTCGCTCTTTTTAAAACCTTTTCTACTCTTATCTCTTTTTTTCCTTTGAAATCAACTATTCTTGCTCTTACAATGTCTCCTCCAAGAACTTTTTGAAGTTCAAAAGGAGGTATATAAATATCTTTTTCTCTGCCTTCTACGGATAAAAAACCAAAACCTGCTGGATAGGGTATAACTGTTCCTGTAACTTTTTCTTCTTCACTCCATAAAAATTTTCCTTTTATTATCTTTATTTTTCCGATTTTTTTCAACTTCTTTAGTATTTTTTTTAAGTTTTTCCTTTCTTTTTTTTCTATTCCGAGTATCTTTGCTAAATCGGAGAATGCTAAGGGTTTTCTTTTCTTTTTTAGTAGCTCTATTACCTCTTTTTCTGATACTACTTCCTTTCTTTTTTCCATTCACTTTAAATTATAGGCTACCTACCGATAGATATATGCGGTAAGATGGATCCGAGCGCTCTTATAGGAATAATTGGAGCTTTTGCCATGATAGCGGTTGCTATCTTTATTGGCGGAAGTCCCACGGCTTTCATAAATATACCTTCCATTTTTATAGTAGTAGGTGGCGGAATGGCTGCTACCTTGGGAGGATTTCCTTTAAAAGACTTCATAAGAGGTGTCACTTCTATTAAGGAAGCTTTTCTCTGGAAACCCCCTGATTCTTTGGAAACCGTGGAATTCCTATCTGAGATAGCCACAAAGGTAAGAAGAGAGGGAATCTTAGCCCTAGAGTCAGAAATAGAACTTTACTACGAAAGAGATCCTCTTTTAGGAGATATGATAAGAATGTTGGTTGACGGTTTAGAACTTGAAGAGATAAAAGTCAGTGCTGAAGGAGCTATAGCTCAACTTGAGGATAAACTTTCAACTAATGTAGCTGTATGGGAAAGGTTGGGAGATCTTTTTCCCGCTTTCGGTATGATAGGAACTCTTATAGGTCTTATCCAGATGCTTAAAAATCTTAACGATCCCTCTGCTTTGGGTCCTGGTATGGCGGTTGCTCTTATAACCACTCTTTACGGTGCTATACTTGCCAATGCTTTTGCAATTCCTGTAGCCACTAAACTCAAGAAGGTAAGAGATACAGAAATCCTTTTTAAAAATATATACCTGATGGCAATAGAAGGCATACAAAAGGGAGTCAATCCCAATATCCTCAGACAGGAATTGGCTATTATGCTTGGAGTTGAAATGGCTGAGGAAACGTAATGCAAAGAAAAAAAAAGGAAGAATGTAAGAAAGCTCCCGCTTGGCTTACCTCTTTCGGAGATTTAATGTCCCTTTTGCTTACTTTTTTCATTCTTCTCTACTCTATGAGTATAATCTCCCTTGAAAAGTTCTACCAAGTTCTTAAAGGTCTTGTAGAAGCATTCGGGGGTAAACAGGTTGTCTTTTCTGAAGAAGGGGCTTTAAAAGCCTCTAGAATTCCCGTTCAAATGGAAAATATGCACTACAGGATTAAAAAGTTTGCCGATCTAAAAAAAGAAATAACTGAAATAAGAAAACTCCTTCTTGCACAAGGTATAGAAGCTGATTATCTGGTAACGGGAACGTGTATGAAATTAAGAGTTAACGTCAGCAAGCTTTTTCCACCTGCTGCGGAAATTCCTTATCCGGAAGCAAGGAATATTTTTCTACAAATGTGCAAGAGACTTAAACCTTTTTCTCTCCCAATTACTTTTGAGGGATACACAGATAGTCTTCCCATTTCAACACCGAGATTTCCTTCAAACTGGGAACTTTCAACGGCAAGAGCGGTTAGTGTTTTAAGAATATTTAAAGAATGCGGTTATCCTGAAGATATTCTATCAGCAGTTGGCTTCGGAGAATACCATCCTATAGCTCCTAATGATACTCCGGCTGGAAGAGAGCGTAACAGACGTATTGAATTCTGTATAAAACTGAATCCGTGAGGTAAATCATGGCTTTTAAGAAAAAGGAAGAGTGTAAAAAACCTCCCGCTTGGCTTACTTCTTTTAGTGATTTAATGTCTCTTTTACTTACCTTTTTTATTCTTATCTACGCTATGAGTAGTCTTGACGTGGCACAACTTGAAAAGTTCATATCCTACTTCCAACCTGAAAGAAAGTTTTACATAAAGAAGACTTCTATACTGCCTCCAATTAATCCACCTCCGAAGGAGGTTGCTTTGAAAATAAAAAGAAGAGTTCAAAAAGTGCTACCACCGTGGGCTTTCCAGATAGTTATAACAGCGGATTTTGTAAAGTTGAGGCTTTTTGACAAGATATTCTTCCAAGACGGAAGTTACAGACTTACTCCGAAAGCTCAACAGGTTTTAAGAGGAGTGGCGGAAGTTTTAAAAAAGCTTCCAGAACGATCCTTTATAAGAGTAGAAGGGCACGTCAGTAAAGTGGTGGAGATTAAAGATCCTTATGTTAAAGATAAGTGGGAGCTTTCCGTCAGAAGAGCTACGGAAGTTGTTCGCTTTCTTCAAAGAGAAGGAGTAGAACCAACAAAGCTATCTGCCGCTGGCTATGGAGATACACGTCCCCTTTATACTTGGCGTCAGCCTATCCTTATGGAGAGGAACAATAGAGTTGAGATCTATGTAAATCTCACTAAAAGGAAAGAGTGAAAGATGATAAATGTCCTATTCTTTTAGGAAAAACTTGACTATTTTTTTCCCATGGAAAAAAAGATTCTTGAAATTCTTAGAAAGGTAAGAGATCCTGAGATTCCTATTGATATTGTAAGCTTAGGTCTTATCTACGGTATAAGAGTTGAAAAGGATATAGCCTACGTGGACATGACTCTTACTGTGCCTGCATGCCCTGCTAAGCAGTTCTTTGCTGAACACATAAAAGAAAAAATTCTTGAAAACTTTTCAGATTTGAAAGATGTTATTGTAGAATTTGTATTTGAGCCACCATGGACGAAGGAAAGGATTTCAGAAGAGGGCAAGAGACACTTAAGGCGTTTGGGATGGGATATTTAAAAAGCAATATCAGAGCGCTTGCGGAGGCTATAGAGAGAGAATCTGTTCTTATCCACAGAGCTGCTCTAATAGACGGCTATCGGGAAATCCATAAACTTTCTAAATTCGGTGTTGATAGGATTATCAAAAAAGCTGCGGAATACGGAGGGAAAAAGGGAGCAAGAACCCTCAGGGAAAGATACGGTGTGTTTACGGATAGACTTGATGAAGCTTTGGAACTTTTAACTATAATAGCGGAGTCTTCTCGTTTAATAGATTTATTAGAATACGATATGGAGCAGATGGAAATATACGTGGAAGGTTCTATACTTGTAGAGGCTGTAGGCAAAGCTCAAAAACCTGTATGTCGTCCGATGGCTGGATTCTTCAAAGGATTTCTGAGCGATTTCTTAGAAAGGAATTTTGATGTAGAAGAGATTTCTTGCACGGCACAAGGATATGAGAGATGCACTTTTAGGTTGAAACAAAAATAAATTCTCTTTATTCTGGAGGAAAAAATGGACAGAATTGAAAATTTAATATATTCTCTGTGTGAAAAGGTTTTGGAAGGAAAAACCATATCAAAAGAATCAGCTCTTGAATTACTTAACATACCGAATCAGTATGTTCCCTTTTTGGTTTACTGCGCTCAAAAGATAAAAGAAAATTTCTTTCCGGAAAGGGAAATTGAGTTCTGTTCAATAATAAACGCTAAAAGCGGAGCTTGCACGGAAGACTGCAAGTTTTGCGCTCAATCAGGGTTCTATAAAACACCTATAAACATCTACGGGCTTGTGCCTAAGGAGGAAATCCTTGAAGGTGCTGAAAGAAGTATGGAGTTCGGAGCCAATAGATACTGTGTAGTTCTTGCAGGTAAAAAAGCATCTTCTCAAGAGATAGAACTTATCGCTGAAGCTGTTAGAGATATTTCTGAAAATGAAAATCTGACTGTAAATGCATGTGTTTCAGCAGGAACTCTGGATAAGGATCAGTTGGAGACTCTCAAACAAGCGGGAGTTAAGAGAGTAAACCATAATCTTGAAACTTCGGAAAACTTTTTCCCTAAGATAGTTTCCACCCACAGATGGAAGGAGAGATATCAAACCATAGTGAATATAAAGGAAGTAGGGCTTTCTACTTGCTGTGGGGGAATATTCGGTCTTGGTGAAAGTAACGAAGATAGAGTTGATCTTGCTATCACTTACAGGGAATTAGAGGTGGATTCCATTCCTCTCAATTTCCTTATGCCAATAGAAGGGACTCCTCTTGAGGGAGTGGAAAAAATTCCTCCTCTGACAGCTCTTAAAATAATTGCTATGTTTAGATTTACAAACCCAACAGCAGAGCTGAGATTGTGCGGTGGTAGAGAACAAACTCTTGGTGATTTTCACGGAATGGCGGTCCTTATGGTTAATGCACTAATGGTAGGGGGATATTTAACAAGAGCAGGAAGAGATGTAAAAAAGGATTATCGTCTTCTTGAAGATTTATCTTTGCGTAGAAAAGAAAAACTTTTAAGATAAGCCAGAAACGGGGCGTAGCTCAGGTGGTAGAGCGCTGGCTTCGGGAGCCAGAGGTCGGCGGTTCAAGTCCGCTCGCCCCGATTT
>Ga0256839_1000181_pt1 | contig 82600 bp, 79 predicted proteins | sample 354166metaG_FD_185968 | JGI IMG/M metagenome (GOLD analysis project Ga0256839, IMG submission 185968) | Hydrothermal vent microbial communities from Mid Atlantic Ridge, Atlantic Ocean - 354-166 | ecosystem: Environmental > Aquatic > Marine > Hydrothermal vents | place: Atlantic Ocean: Mid... | reverse complement strand
GGACTTCAGGCCTGCGCCGGCACGGCGTTGCGGCGCTTGACAATGGAATGACCATTGCCTGCGCACCGCGCCTTGTTCCAGCACAGGCCTGAAGTCCTGAATACGATATATATTGTTGCCGGGTTAATAAATACAGCTTTTTCAGAGCGGCAGCCTGGACCAGACACAGAAAAACCTGGTGATTCCCTCGCCGGCGCCGCCCCCCCAGGGAGCACCTGGCAAGCAGACCGCCTGAATGCTTTTTTCTAAGGAAGGCCTGATTAATTCGACAATCGTCATTCCCGCGTAGGCGGGAATCCAGGAAAATCAAATAACTGGATCCCGGCCTTCGCCGGGATGACGAATTAATCAGGCCTTCCCTAAACCATGGGGGTGGTTTGTCCGAAAACAGAGTAGACCTTGTTGGATTAATGAACGCTCTTGATTTCAATAGCTGAAAATTCGGAACAGGCAGGCTCTGCACAGGCTGGCATCCAGAGAGCGCCCAGAGTATCGCCACAGACCTGGCGCCAACTTCGTTATCTGAACTATTACCGCCTGTCGCTGGCCTTGTTATTGCTGTTTCTGGGCTGGCCCGGCGAATCCCCGCCACCCCTGGGCAGCCACAATCCGTGGCTGTTCCACGCCACCTCGATCCTGTACTCGGTATTCAGCCTGGCAGCGGTATTCGCTGTTCGTTGGCGCATGTTCGATTTCAATATCCAGGCCTATACCCATGTCATGGTGGACATCATCGTCATCACCCTGCTGATGCACGCCAGTGGCAGCGTCAGCAGCGGGCTGGGTATGCTGTTGGTCGTCGCCATCGCAGGCGGCAGCCTGCTCATGGAGGGAAGAACAGCCCGCCTGTTTGCCGCCATCGCCACCCTGGCCGTCCTGGCGGAACACTTGTACACAAGGATGGAAGGAATCCTGCCGGATGGCGGTTACACACAGGCCGGCCTTCTGGGGGGAAGCTTCTTCGCCACCGCTATTCTCGCCCATGTCCTCGCGCGCCGCCTGCGTGAGAGTGAGGCCCTGGCCGAAAAAATGGGCGTAGACCTGGAAAACATGGCGCAACTCACCGAATACATCATCCAGCGCATGCAGACCGGAATCATCGTCATCGATAACGATCAGAACATCCGCCTTATTAACGAGTCGGCCAATAATCTGCTGGGAAAAACATCACCCTGTGACGGGAAAACCTTCCAGGCACTGTCCGACGACCTGGCGAGAGAGATAGCGGTATGGCAACAAGACCCACAATCTCAACCCCGGAAATTCCGCCCCACGGATACTGCGGCGGAAATCATCCCGCGCTTCGCCAGCCTTGGAAGGGACAGGAATTCCGGCACACTGATCTTTCTTGAGGACACGACCGCCATGGCGCAACAGGCGCAACAGCTGAAACTGGCGTCACTGGGCCGACTGACCGCCAGTATCGCCCATGAGATACGCAACCCCCTGGGCGCCATCAGCCATGCCAGTCAGCTGCTGGCGGAATCCCCCCATCTCGACAAGGGAGACGCCCGCCTGACGGAAATCATCAGGGAGCAATCCCGGCGCGTCAATACCATTGTAAAAAACATCATGCAGCTTAGCCGCCGCGACCGCGCACAACCGGAAGACCTGCCACTCAAGCCATGGCTGGAACAATTTATCCAGGAGTTCATAAGCCATGAGAAAATCTCGGCCGATCACATCCACCTGGATATTACACCGGCCGACCTGCAGGTGCGCTTCGATCCCAGCCAATTGCATCAGATCCTATGGAACCTGTGCCACAACGGCATCCGGCATGGCGCTGACAAGCTTGTCTTGCAGGGTGGCTGCACACAGCAACCCTATAGCCAATACCTGGATGTGATGGACGACGGCATGGGCATCGATACTGAACTGGCGCACCATATCTTCGAGCCTTTTTTTACGACCACCAACAGCGGAACGGGACTCGGCCTGTACATCGCCCGCGAACTGTGTGAAAGCAACCAGGCCCGCCTGAACCATCTGCCGCGTGACGGCGGCGCACATTTCCGCATCACCTTTGCCGACCCGAGAAGGAGACAAGTAGCCTGATATGAACGCACCGCTTGCATTGGTCATCGACGATGAGCCCGACATCCGAGAACTGCTGGAACTGACTCTGGCGCGCATGGACATTGATACCTGCGCGGCGGAGGACATCAGCCAGGCCATGACCCTGCTGGGCAAGAGGCGTTTCGATCTGTGTCTCACGGACATGAAGCTGCCGGATGGCAACGGGATCGAACTGGTCGAATATATCCAGCAACACCATGCGGATCTGCCCACGGCGGTCATCACGGCACACGGCAACGTGGAATCGGCCGTCAACGCCCTGAAGGCCGGCGCCTTCGACTTCGTCTCCAAGCCAGTGGAACTACACATATTGCGCAACTTGGTCACCACGGCCCTGAAACTCAGTCGCCAGAACAAAAGCCCGGAGGACGGCGGCCAACTGCAGTTGCTTGGGCACTCCAGGACCATGGAGGCCACCCGCGCCAGGATCGCCAAGCTGTCCCGCAGCCAGGCCCCTGTATATATCAGTGGCGAATCGGGAACGGGCAAGGAACTGGCGGCCCGACTCATTCATGAACAGGGCCCGCGCAGTGACAAACCCTTCATTCCGGTTAATTGCGGCGCCATTGCCGGCGAGCTGATGGAAAGCGAATTCTTCGGACACAAAAAAGGCAGCTTCACCGGGGCCGTCGCCAACAAGGAGGGCCTGTTCCAGGCTGCCGATGGCGGCACCCTGTTCCTGGACGAAGTGGCCGACCTGCCGCTGCACATGCAGGTCAAGCTGCTGCGCGCCATCCAGGAGAAAGCCATTCGCCCGGTAGGCGGGCAACAGGAACAAGCAGTGGATGTGCGCATACTGAGCGCCTCCCACAAGGACCTGTCCGCCCTGGTCAAGGAAGGCGCCTTCCGGCAGGACCTCTTCTACCGCATCAATGTCATCGAACTGCATCTCCCCAGCCTCCGCGAGCGCCCTGATGACATCCCCTTGCTGGTCGAGCATATTCTGAAAAGACTGGCGCTGCAGAACAACCTGGACAAGCCCGCCATCGATGCGCAGGCGCTGACCGCCCTTCAAGGCTATTCTTTCCCCGGCAATGTCCGCGAACTGGAAAACATCCTGGAACGCGCCACGACACTGTGTGAAGGCGGCGTCATCTACCGCAACGACCTGCAACTGAAAAACACGCAAGCGGAAGAAACACTCCCAGCAGCCAGTCACGAGATTCCCCTTGAGCCTTTTCTTGGCAACGTGGAGAAAGAAACCATCGTCAAGGCATTGGAAAAAACCCGCTACAACAAAACCGCCGCCGCCAAATTACTGCAGATATCCTTTGGCGCCCTGCGCTACCGCATGAAGAAGCTGGGGCTGGACTGAGTGCGCAAAATGTGCTGATTTTCAGCAACTATTGCACAATATCATCACTTCATCGCCACCAGCCGCCTACGCCAGCAGGCAGCCACGCCCCTCAGGCCAGGCTTGATGCCTGACAAGCATCCAAAATTGTGACAAAGTATACACTTCAGCGGTCTTCCCACCCCAACAAGGATGTTGGCTGTCCACAAAACCAAAGTTGGCATGCAACATGCAAATACAAGGGGCATGGCAAGTTAATCTCACCTCAAGTGAAGATCAAGCAAGGCCGATAAACCTAGGCACTTAGTAAAAACCAACGATTAGGAGAGTGGCATGAAGAAAGCACAACAAGGTTTCACATTGATTGAATTGATGATCGTGGTCGCGATCATCGGCATCCTGGCGGCCGTGGCGATTCCCGCCTACCAGGATTACACCATCCGCGCCAAAGTCGTGGAAGGCCTCAGCATGGCGTCTGCCGCCAAGGCGACCGTTTCTGAGAACGCATACGCAGGCGCTGCGGACCTGAGCCTGGGCTGGACCGCCCCGTCTTCAACCGACAATGTGGATACGATTGCCGTCGATGCAACCACAGGGCAGATCACGGTTACCTACGACAGCTCCATCGATGGCGGCGCCACAGTGATCCTGGTGCCTGAGGCCCCCGCGGGCACAGCGATTGCGGCTGGCACCGTGCCTACCGATGCCATCACCTGGACATGTAACTCGGGAACGCTGGACGACCGTTACCTGCCGTCCAACTGCCGCTGATACACGACTGGCCTCATATATCCCCTGTGCGCTTCGGGCACAGGGGATATTTTTTGCGCGATGCTCAACCCTCTTCTTCAGGCTTCATGCACACCTTGACGCCCCCTCTAAATTTCCATGCTTTCCCGCCGATACCCTGACTATCACCCAGGCGAGGAAAGTATGAGCACTGCGGCCCCACTGACAAATACCCAACTGAGCGGACTGGCCAGAAAACTGGTCCAGGACGGCCTGCTGGATGAGGCAACGGCGCAACAGGCCTGTGACGAGGCCGAGAGAGACAAGACCCCCCTGGTCAGCCACCTGGTCGAAAACGGCATCCTCAGCAGCACCGTCATTGCCAATGCGGCCTCCCAGGAATTCGGCATCCCCCTGTTTGACATCGACGCCATGGACCTGGAGCAGTGCGCCCATGATCTCGTCGATGAAAAATTGATTTGCAAACACTCCGCCCTGCCCCTCTACAAACGCGGCAACCGCCTCTACGTCGCGGTTTCCGACCCCACCAACCTGCAGGCCCTGGACGAAATCAAGTTCCATGCCGGGGCCAATGCCGAGCCTATCCTGGTTGAAGATGACAAGCTGAAAAAGGTCATCGAGAAAATCATGGAAGAGAATGACACCGCCATGGAAGGGCTGGGCGACGCCGATCTGGACGACCTGGATATCAGCGGTGGCGACGAAAGTGATCGCGACGACGTATCCGAGCCGGATATTGATGACACCCCCATCGTGCGCTTCGTCAACAAGGTCCTGCTGGACGCCATCAACAAGGGCGCGTCGGACCTTCACTTCGAGCCCTTTGAAAATGAGTACCGCATCCGCTTCCGCATGGACGGCATCCTCAAGGAAATGTTCTCGCCGCCTGTTACCCTGAGCAACAAGATGGCGGCCCGCATCAAGGTCATGTCCCAACTGGATATTTCGGAACGGCGCGTACCGCAGGACGGGCGCATGAAAATGCGCCTCTCCAAGAATCGCTCCATTGATTTCCGCGTCAGCACCTGCCCCACCCTGTTCGGCGAAAAGATCGTCATGCGCATTCTGGACAGCGCCAGCGCCAAACTGGGCATCGACGCCCTGGGCTACGAGGAAGATCAGAAGCAACTCTACCTGGAGGCGCTGCACAAGCCCTACGGCATGATCCTGGTGACAGGCCCGACGGGAAGTGGTAAAACCGTATCTTTGTATACAGGTCTTAATATCCTGAACACGGAAGACAGGAATATTTCCACGGCCGAAGACCCGGCGGAAATCAACCTGCCGGGCGTCAACCAGGTGAACGTCAACCCCAAGGCGGGCCTGACCTTCGCCAAGGCCTTGAAAGCCTTTCTGCGTCAGGACCCGGACATCATCATGGTGGGCGAGATTCGCGACAAGGAGACGGGCGACATTGCCATCAAGGCAGCGCAGACCGGTCACATGGTACTGTCCACGCTCCATACCAACGATGCGCCCCAAACCCTGACCCGCATGGTCAATATGGGCATTGCGCCCTTCAACATCGCCTCCGCCGTCACCCTGATCATTGCGCAACGCCTGGGCAGGCGTTTATGCACCCACTGCAAGGAGCCGATCGAGCTTCCTCCGGAAGCCCTGCTCAAGGAAGGCTTTCTGGAAAATGAACTGGACGGCCTGACGATCTTCAGAGCAGTGGGTTGCGACCAGTGTAACGATGGCTACAAAGGGCGTGTCGGCATCTACCAGGTTATGCCGGTATCCGAAGAAATGGGCCGCATCATCATGGCGGGGGGGAATTCCATGGAACTCGCCGACCAGGCGGCCAAAGAAGGCATCTGCAACCTTCATCAATCAGGGCTGAAAAAGGTCAAACAGGGCATCCTCAGCCTGGAAGAACTCAACAGGGTAATCACAGAGTAGGACCAACACTATGGCAACTGCGACCAAGACACAGAAACAGATCGTTTTCACCTGGGAAGGCACGGATAAACGTGGCGTCAAGATAAAGGGGGAAACCAAGGGCGTCAGTATAGCGCTGGCCAAGGCGGAACTCAGAAAAAAAGGCATCAACCCCACCAAGGTCAGAAAAAAACCCACCCCCCTGTTCGGCAACAGAAAGAAGAAGATCACTCAGGGCGATATTGCCATTTTCAGCCGCCAGATGGCGACCATGATGTCGTCCGGCGTGCCCCTGGTGCAGTCCTTCGATATCATCGGCAAGGGCCATGAGAACCCCGCCATGCAGGAATTGATCATGGCCATCAAGGGCGACGTGGAATCCGGCACCCCACTGGCGGAGGCCCTGGGCAGGCACTCCTACTATTTCGATGAATTGTACTGCAATCTCGTCAATGCCGGTGAACAGGCGGGCATCCTTGAAACCCTGCTTGACAAGATCGCCACCTACAAGGAAAAAACGGAAAACATCAAGAACAAGATCAAGAAGGCCATGTTCTATCCCATTGCGGTGATCGTCATCTCATTCATCGTGACCGCCATCCTGCTGATCTTCGTCATTCCGCAGTTTCAGGATATGTTCAGCGGCTTCGGCGCCGATCTGCCCGCCATGACCCTGTTCGTCATCGGCCTCTCCCAGATTTTCCAGGAATGGTGGTGGGCCATCTTTGGTGGCATCGGAATCGGGATCTATTCCTTTCTCCAAGCCAAGCGACGCTCTCACAAATTCAACCATTTCCTGGACAGGATCGTCCTCAAGATGCCCATCTTCGGAGAAATCATCAGAAAGGCCACCATTGCCCGCTTTGCGCGCACCCTCTCCACCATGTTCGCCGCCGGCGTACCTTTGGTGGAGGCCATGACCACAGTGGCCGGCGCGGCCGGCAACATCCTGTACTGCAATGGCATCCTGCAAATGCGTGATGAGATCTCCACCGGTTCACCCCTCAATCACGCCATGCGCAATACCGGCCTGTTCCCCAACATGGTGGTGCAAATGGTCGCCATCGGTGAGGAAGCAGGCTCCATCGACTCCATGCTGGCCAAGGTTGCCGACTTCTATGAAGCCGAAGTGGACGATGCCGTGGATGGTCTGAGCAGCCTGCTGGAACCCATCATCATGGCCTTCCTCGGCGTGGTGATTGGTGGCTTGGTGATCGCCATGTACCTGCCTATCTTCAAGATGGGGCAGGTGGTTTAAGAACAGGGGAAAGATACAAGGTACAAGGAAGGGCGCTTTGTCCCTTGTATCTTGCACCTTTCCCCTTGTACCTTATAAAACAATATGGAACTGATATCGTATCTGCAGGGCAACCCCGTTGCCGAAATGGGCCTTGCGGGCATTCTTGGCCTGCTGGTGGGCAGTTTTCTCAATGTGGTCATCCTGCGCCTGCCCGTTATGATGGAAAGGCAGTGGCGGGCTCAATGCCGCGAGGTGCTCGAACTCCCTGAGAAACCCGGCGACAAGGAGCACAACCGCCCTTTCAATCTGCTGACGCCGGCGTCCCACTGCCCCCAGTGCCGGCACCGAATCGCCGCCCTCGAAAACATCCCCATTGTCAGTTACCTCGTGTTGCGTGGAAAATGCAAAGGCTGTGGCACAGCCATTCCCCTGCGCTATCCCGTTACCGAAGCGCTCACCGCCCTGCTTTCCATCGCCGTGGCCTGGCGCCTCGGGTTCACCTGGGAGTGCCTGGCGGCCCTGGTCTTCACCTGGTCCCTCATTGCCCTGAGCATCATTGATTTCGATCGACAACTGCTGCCGGACTCCATCACCCTGCCCCTGCTGTGGCTGGGCCTGCTGGTCAATCTGTATGGGGGGTTCACCTCCCTGGACGATGCCGTCATCGGGGCAGCAGTGGGTTATCTCAGCCTGTGGAGTATCTACCAATTGTTCAGGCTGCTGACAGGCAAGGAAGGAATGGGCTTTGGCGACTTCAAACTGCTGGCCGCCTTGGGCGCCTGGATTGGCTGGCAATATATCCTCCTGATTGTGTTATTATCCTCCGTGGTGGGTGCAGTGATCGGTATTATCCTGATCGTTGCGAGGGGGCGGGACAAAAGCATCCCGATCCCCTTCGGGCCTTATCTCGCCATCGCCGGCTGGATAGCCCTGTTGTGGGGCCAGGAAATCACCGCCACCTACCTGACATGGATGGGGATCTGAATTGAGATTCCCGCAAAGTCTAACCACATTGTAACTGACCGATGGTACGATGCTGTTGATAGGCATGACGGGGGGAATCGGTGTAGGCAAATCGACCGTCGCCCGTTTTTTCAGGGAGCTGGAAACGCCGGTCATCGACGCCGACGAAGTAGCGCGCCAGATCGTCCAACCCGGCAGCGAAGCGCTCTCCGAGATCATCTCCACGTTCGGCCCGGATGTACTCAACCAACAGGGCGCACTGGATCGGGCGCGCTTGCGGGCAATCATCTTCTCCGACCCTCAAAAACGCCATCTCCTCGAAGGCATCCTGCATCCGAAAATATTGGATGAGATGCGCAAGCAAACAGCCCGATTGTCCGCTCCTTATTGCATCATGAGCATCCCCTTGCTGGTGGAGACCGGCAATACGGGCATCGTGGACAGGGTACTGGTCATCGATGTACCCGAAGACATACAGAGGCAGCGCGCCATGCAGCGCGACAATCTCTCGGCCCGCGCATTCAAGGCCATCGCCCTGGCCCAGGCCAGCCGCGAAGAACGCCTCGCGGTCGCCGATGACGTCATCACCAACGATAACGACCTCGATGCACTGCAACGACAGGTCATCGCACTACACCAGAAATATCTGACGCTTACCACCCGATAAAGGGGAAAGGCACCCACCCCTTGTACCTTGTATCTTGTACCTTTCCCCCTTGTACCTTGTACCTTAAAATCCCGACCCCAAATATTTGCCATCCGCCAACAGGTAATGGACAATGTGCGGGTTATTTCGTGTGGCTGCTCCAACCAAATCGGGCCCTGTGTATGGAAAAAATCACCTATGAACAACCGCTCAACGAGAGAGTCCGCACCTTTCTGCGTCTCGAGTTTCTCTTTCAGCAGACAGACCATGCCCTGAAAGGGACATCCCCGTGGGACAGCCGCGCCGCGCTGGCCAGTCTGCTCGATATTCACAACATATTCGTGCGCAGCGATATCAAAACCGAAGTCATCAAGGAACTGGAGCGGGAGACGGCCAATCTCGCACCTCTGGAACAGTTGCCGGGCATCGATAAACAACGACTCAGCAAGACCCTGGACGACATGGATCTGCTCAACGACAAGCTGCACCTCAAGCAAGGACAGATCGGGCAGTCCCTGCGCGACAATGAATTCATCAGCAATGTAAAACAGCGCAGCAGCATCCCCGGAGGGACCTGTGACTTCGACCTGCCTGCCTATCACTATTGGCTGCAGCAGGACCCTGCGCAGCGCATGGCCGACATGCGTGGCTGGATGGCGGAATTCGACACCATCCGCAGCGCCATCGAGCTTATCCTGCGCCAGATCCGGGAGAGCGCCATCACGGACAACCAGATCGCCGAAAACGGTTTCTATCAACAGAACCTGGATGCCGGAACGCCTTTTCAGCTGATCCGGGTCTCGCTGCCCATCGAGGCAGGCCTGTTCGCCGAGATCAGCGGCGGGAAGCATCGTTTCTCCATCCGTTTCATGACCATGCAAATGAAGGAGCGCCCCACGCAGACCAATCACGACGTGGAATTCTCCCTCGCCTGCTGCGCCCTGTGACCATCGTCAAGTGTCCCACCTGTGGAGCATCCGTCACCTGGACGGAGAAACAGCGCTGGCGTCCTTTCTGCTCCGAACGCTGCCGCCTCATCGATCTGGGGCAATGGGCCAGCGAATCACACCGCATCCCCGGCGAGCCGACGGAGGCCTCTGAACCCCAAGGCGAATACACCAAGCTCCACTCATGAACCAATCCGGCTCCTTTTCAGTCCTTTTCCCCCCAAAAAGTCCGAATGCCTGCAATCCCCTGGGCGCCATGGGCATAGGCTTGCTTGAGATGCATGCGGGTCATGCCACCGAGGGCATAGACAGGCGCCAGCGCCAGTTCCGACAGGGTCCTGAATCCCTCCCAGCCCAGCGGTCGCGCCTGCGGATGACTCCTGGTAGGCAATACGGGCGACGCCACCATGAAATCCACCCCCAGACGGTTGGCCTGCCGGACTTCCTCGCAGTCGTGGCAAGAGGCGGCCAGCAGCAGGCCCCTGGGCAGATCACCGGCCCGGGCCAACCTCAGACGCCGGCTGTCCAGGTGTACGCCATCCGCCCCCAGGTCCATGGCCAATGCCGTGGCGCCATTGAGAAGTACACGGGCGCCTGAGGACCGGCACAGGGGAATCACCTGCCGGGCGAGGTCGCCATAGGCCTTGTCATCGAGGGTCTTGGCGCGCAACTGAACCAGCGTCACCCCCTGGTCGATGGCGCGCTGCAAACGGCCGAGGAACCGGCCCGGATCGCCGGGCTCAGGAGTAATCAGATAGCAGGAAGGCAGTTGCAACGCTTTGATAACGGGCGCGTTGGCCGGCGGGAAGTTTCGCTGCGACAATTGCGCCACGCTGACCCACTCGGTGACCTGCCCTTCACGGCCACGGGGGGCGCCCTGATAACGGCCGACGCGCCATACATCGAGCAGCACGGCGCGGTCACCGTAGTCGTGATGAACCCGAATAAGGGGGCGGAACATGCTTGGTGTAATCCCCAGTTCCTCCCACAGTTCCCGGGCCAGGGCCTGTATCACTGACTCGCCCGCCTCCACCTTGCCGCCGGGAAACTCCCACAAACCACCCTGATGAAGGTGATCGGGGCGGCGGGACAGCAATACCCTGTCGTCATCGCCTTGAATCACGGCGACGGCGACATGCAGTCGGATCGGATTTTCCAAAGAGGGAAGAGCTATCAGGTCAGACGTAAAAATCGATGCGGCTGTCCGGCTGGCGGGAAAAGCCATCACCCAGGTTGCGGTTGCTCATGTAAGCGCCGATGGCCGCGCTGGACGGCACTGCAGACTCACCACCGCCCATCCTTCCTGCACTGAGAAAACGTTCAAGGAAATCGCCCCCACTCGCGCCGGCGGCCCTGCCACCCCTTTCCAGCACTTCACCCTCGACCACCCTTTCCACAGGCAGATTGACCGCTGTCCGGGGCGCCTCGGTTCGTGCCGCAGCATTGTTATACTGTGTGCTTTCCGTATTTCCCTTGCGGTAGGGAAAGAACGAAGCCGGCGAAGTAATGGACTGGACGGCCATGACAGCCCCTCCTCAGAAATAGAATTCGACGCCGATATTCATGCCGCTGTCTATGGTTTCATCAGAGCCTTTCGCAGGCCCCAGCTCTATCCTGCGGTAGCCGACATAGACCAGCGCCTCCTGCATGATTTCATAGCCTGCACGAATACCGTAGTAACTGAAATTGTCGGCATCCACGAAGCTGACGATTTTGGGCGCGTAGTTAATATAGGCGCGGATATCGAACCTGTCAAGAAAGGGCGGGTTGTAACGCAATGAACCGCCAAGGGTAATCGCAAGGAAGTCATTGTTCCTGTCCGTACTGCCGCCAAACAGCTTGACCCCGACGCCGGCCTTGAGTCCCGGCGAGCGGCTGCCGGTATCGCCGATGACCTGGATGCCCGCCACGCCAATGTAATCATCATCCGTGGTGTAGATCATGCCCAGATCCAGTTCAGAGTTGCCAAAGCGGCCCTGGCCGGAAGGGTTCATGCTGAATCTGAACTCCGCCGTGTCACTGCTCAGATTCACATCCATCGTGCGCGCCATCGCCAAGTGACTGCAGACTGCCAGAGCAGTGACCAGTAAAACCCTCAATATCATCATCCACCCCTTCCTTAATGATCGTTCATCACAAAAACCCCCGGCATCTCCCGCCGCGTCAAGGCGGTGAATCTAACACAGTTTGCCAGACATCCCAACATCACCGGATCCCACCAGCGGTGCGGCCCTGGCGCAGACCCAGACTTGAACTTCCTCCACCCCATGATGGCGCAGACACTGCGCCAGCGCCGCGACCGTGTGACCGGTGGTCATGACATCATCGACAATGGCCACGCGGCGCCACTGGCAATCCCTTGTCATGGCAAAGGCGTTCCGGACATTTTTTTGCCGCTGCGCCGCCGGCAGGGTGGACTGGGGTGAGGTCATGCGCCGGCGCCGGCAGGCGTGCAATTCGATGGGAACCTGTAATGCATGGGCCACGGGCCGGGCGATTTCCACGGCCTGGTTGAAACCGCGCTCGTGCAGACGCTTCCCATGGAGGGGAACAGGGAGAATCACCTCCGGACGTTCTCCATCGTGCCGAAGCAGCCTTTGTGTCAATAGCTGCCCCAACAGGCGGGCATGGCCCAATTTACCGTGATATTTAAGCCCCGTGATCAACCCATCTACCGGAGGAACATATTCAAACAGGCTCACCACGCCATGATAAGCGGGCCTCCTGCCGAGACACCGGCCGCACAGGCCGCAAGCTGGCAGGGTGACGCCACAACCAGGACAACCGTGAACCTGAAATGGCAGATCCGCCCGGCAGGGCTCACACAGATCCATTGCCGCCCCGCAGGCATCGCCACACAGGGTACAGACACCGGGAAAACAGGAGAACTGTATGCTTTCCATGCAATTGTCAACTTTCCTTGCCTATGAATAGTTGACATCAGACCAGTCACGATTCATATTTCCTCATTTCGGAGGAGAACCGGCCCGATGACAGACTCAATATACCAACGTCTGGACGAGATTACAGCGCGTATCCTGGCGGGCGGTGAAATGACCAGCGGGGAAGGGCGCTGGATGATCCGCCTGGACGATGCCCTCCTCCCCCACCTGATGGCCGGCGCCGACCGCATCCGGCGCCATTTCCGGGGCGAGGAAATCGAGGTGTGCGCCATTGCCAATGTGCGCTCTGGCAATTGCTCGGAAAACTGTGGCTTCTGCGCCCAGAGCGGCCACTACCAGACCCGCTCTCCGGTCTATGATTATATCCCCGCGCAAGACCTGGCCCGCCAGGCGAAACGCGCCCGGGAATGGGGCGCCAGCGACTTCGGCGTGGTCTCCAAGGGCTGGGGGGTACGCTCGGAACGGGAGCGGGAGCAACTGCGGCGCTATTTCGAAGCCATGGAGAAGGATTCGGACATCGGGCGCTGCGCCAGCCTGGGCGTCCTCGACGGGGAAACGGCCCATATGCTCAAGGAGGCCGGACTGGAAAACTATCACCACAACCTGGAAGCGGCGGAGAGCTACTTCGACCAGGTATGCACCACACACAGCTACCAGGAGAATATCGATACCATCAAAAATGCCGTGGATGCAGGCCTGCGGGTATGCGCCGGGGGCATTCTCGGCATGGGTGAAAGCCTGGATCAACGTATCGAGCTGGCCGCCACGCTGAGAAAACTGGGGGTGGAATCCGTCCCCCTGAATTTTCTGTCGCCCCAGGAAGGTACGCCATTCGGCGACCAGGCGCCCATGCAGCCCCTGGAGATACTCAAAAATATCGCGACATTCCGTTACATGCTGCCCCGCGCCGAGATCCGTATCGCCGGCGGCAGGCAATTCCTGCGCGACCTGCAGGCCATGATCTTCATGGCCGGCGCCTCCGGCGTCATGATCGGCGACTATCTCACCACCCAGGGCCGCCAGGTGGAAGACGACCTGCGGATGCTGGCCGACCTCAATCTCAAGGTGCGCGGCGACACCCAGCAGCGCCGCGCGGCGGTACGGCGGGAACTTGTATCCGCATAATACAGCCTGGTCGTTTTATATGCCGTTTTCAGCTGTTGTACACAGAGCGGAACATGCTTGAAGCCTGGAAGACGACGGGCGGGGCGGCGAGCCCGATATCGGCCCGCCTTGTCCGGCAGCGCCAATCCCACCTCTATCGAACGCGCAAGGTTCGGCAAGGCCCCCAGGACACCACTGTCACCATCGATGGCAAACACTGCATCACCTTCTGCAGCAACGACTACCTCGGCCTCGCCAATGACCCGGCCCTGGTCACAGCCCTGCAGGAGGGCGCCAGGCGGTATGGAGTGGGCAGCGGCGCCTCCCATCTTGTCTCCGGCCACAGCGCGGTCCATCATGAACTGGAAACGGCGCTGGCGGCCTTCACGGGTCGCAGCAGGGCGCTGCTGTTTTCCTCCGGCTACCTGGCCAACCTGGGCGTCATCAGCGCCCTGGTCTCGCCCGGCGACCCTGTCTTCGAGGACCGCCTCAACCATGCCTCCCTCATAGACGCCGCCCTGCTGTCACGCGCGCGCCTGCAGCGCTATCGCCACGGCGACCCGCAGGCCCTGGCGCGGCGCCTGGAAAAGCTCGCCGACAAACCGGCGCTGATCGCCAGCGACGGCGTCTTCAGCATGGACGGTGACCTGGCGCCTTTGCCAGGGCTGGCTGCGCTGGCCCGGGAAAAGGATGCCCTGCTAATGATCGACGATGCGCACGGCCTGGGCGTCATCGGCCGGGAAGGCCGGGGGACACTGGAATACTACAACCTGGGTGAAGACCAAGCGCCGGTGTTGATGGGCACCCTGGGCAAGGCCTTCGGCACCTTTGGCGCCTTCGTGGCGGGCAGTGATGAACTCATCGAATATCTGATTCAGTTCGCCCGCACCTATATATACACCACGGCCCTGCCACCGGCCATCGCCCACGCCAGCCTCGCCGCCCTGCGCCTGGTGCGGGATGGGCATGAGCGCCGTGAACGGCTGCATGGCCTGTGCCGGCGTTTCATCGAGGGCGCAAAGCAACTGGGACTGCCCCTGGCGACTCACCTGACGGGGGCAGGCCAGGCCGCCTGCGTCCCCATCATTCCCCTCATCCTCGGCGACAACCAGCGCACCCTGGCCGCCAGCAAGGCGCTGGAGGATCGCGGCATCCTGGTGACGGCCATACGCCCCCCTACCGTCCCTGCGGGCAGCGCCCGCCTGCGCATCACCCTGTGCGCCAATCACACGAAAACCCAGGTCGACCAACTCCTGGAAGCCCTGTCCTCGGTGATATGACACTCCACGCCGAGACAGCGGGTCACGGCCCGCAGCTGTTGTTCATTCATGGCTGGGGCATGCATGGCGGCTTCTGGAACGCCTGCGCGCAAGACCTGCGGCACAATTTCACCACTACCCTGCTGGACCTGCCGGGCCATGGCTACAGTCCATACGCCAGCAAGGCCTTTTCCCTCGCGGCGCTGACGTCCGGCGCCGCGCGCCTCATCAGGGAGAGAACCACACTCATCGGCTGGTCCCTGGGGGGAATGATCGCCCTGGAACTGGCGCGCCGTTTTCCACACCAAGTCGCGCGCCTCATCCTGGTGGGCGGCACGCCCCGCTTCCGCGCCGCCCCGGACTGGTCCCATGCCATGTCAGAGGACAGCTTCGCGTCTTTCGCAAAGCTTGTCGAACGGGACAGCCGGCGCGCCCTGCAACGCTTCCTTGCCCTGCAGGCCCATGGCTCCCTTGACCCGCGCGGCGCCACGCGAAGGCTGCAGACCCTGCTGGCGTCCCGCCCCACGGCACGGTCCCCGGCGCTGCGCGAGAGTCTGGCGCTGTTGCGGGACACCGACCTGCGCCCCACCCTGGCGCATGTGGGCTGTCCAACACTGCTTATCCATGGAAAGCGTGACGCCATCATTCCCTGTCAGGCCGCCGAGACCTGCGGACGGCAACTGCCGGATACCCGCATCCGCCTCTTCGACGGCGCCGGCCATGCCCCCTTTCTGACGCACCACCATGAATTCGTCCATGCCGTGCGGGCCTTCTGCCATGAACACTGAGCCCCGATTCTCCGCCTACCGGCTGGACAAGCGCCGCGCCCGCCACGCCTTCGAGCGCGCGGCGCGCAGCTACGATGAGGCCGCGCTGCTGCAACGCGAGGTGGGCGACAGGATGGTGGAGCGCCTGGACTATATCCGCCTGACGCCGCGGAACATCGTCGATATCGGCGCCGGCACCGGGCACATCGGCAGGCAGATCCAGCAACGCTATCCACAGGCCCGCCTTCTCTCCCTGGATTTCGCCCATGCCATGCTGCGCCATGCGCGGCAGCGACAACCCCTGCTCAGGCGGCTCTTCCCCAGGCAGGATTATGTCTGTGGCGACGTCGACCAGTTACCATTGCGGGGCGGCTGCATGGACATGGCGATCTCGGGCCTCACTCTGCAGTGGTGTGACGACCTGGATCACACATTCCATGAACTGCGGCGTATTCTGCGCCCCAGTGGCCTGCTGATGTTCACTACTTTCGGCCCGGACACCCTCAAGGAACTGCGCGCCAGCTGGCGGGCCGCGGACGGCTTCACCCACGTCAATGCCTTCACGGACATGCACGATATCGGCGATGCCCTGCTGCGCTGCGGCTTTGCCGACCCCGTGATGGACATGGAAACCATTACCGTGACCTACCCCGACGTCCGTCGCCTCATGAACGACCTCAAGGCCATCGGCGCGCAGAACTTCACCGCGGGGCGGGCGCGTGGCCTCACGGGCAAGGCCCGCCTGAAAAAAATGCTGTCAGCCTACGAGCGCCTGCGGGAGAACGGCGTCCTGCCGGCCACCTATGAGATCGTCTACGGCCACTGCTGGAAACCCGCCGCGGACCGCCCACGGCGGGATGGAGGAGCGGCAACCGTTCCCCTGTCGTCGTTGAAACGTCCTGGTGACAAGCCATGAGTACAGGCTTCTTCATCACCGGCACGGATACGGGCATCGGCAAGACCTGGATCACGGCCGGCCTGCTGCGGGCCTTTGCCCGCCAGGGTTACCGCACCCTGGGCCTGAAGCCTGTCGCCTCGGGGTGCGAGATGGTGGCGGGGGAGCTGCGCAACGAGGATGCCCTCATATTGATGGCGCACGGCACGGAGTCCCTGGATTATCGTCAAGTCAATCCCTGCGCCCTGGAACTGCCCGTCTCGCCTCACTTGGCGGCCGAGGCCCAAGGCGCCGCCGTTGAAATCGACAGACTGGCCGCTCACTGCCTCTCCACCGGGGAACAGGCTGATGTCTATCTCGTCGAAGGTGTGGGAGGCTGGCTGGCCCCCCTGAGTCCCCGGCACACCGTGGCGGACCTGGCCCATGCGCTCGAACTGCCTGTCATCCTGGTCGTGGGCATCCGCCTCGGTTGTTTGAGTCACGCCTTGCTGAGCTACCGGGTCATGCAGGAAGAAGTCGATGTGGCTGGCTGGGTGGCCAATGTGGTCGATCCCCGGTGTCTCATGCAGGAGGCCGTCATCGCCACCCTGCGCGACAATCTGGACATCCCCTGCTTGGGCGTAATACCGAATATGACAAGCCTGGATGCCGGCCTTATTGCCAACCATCTGAATGTGGCCGCCCTGCTCAGCCGATGATGCAAGACTGAGAACCTGAATCTGCGGCTTCAGGCGATAAGGCAAGCGTCACAAAGAATTTTTCTTCTTCGTGATTTTCGTGTACTTCGTGATAAAAGTGGAGGATATGACGGAACGGCAAGACCGCCGCCCCGCGGTGATGGTGGAACTCAGGCCTCCAGGGCGTACCTGAGTTTTTTCATGGCGTTCTTCTCCAGCTGACGGATGCGCTCGGCCGAGACCCGGTAACGCGAGGCCAGTTCCTGCAAGGTGGCCTTGTCGTCGCTCATCCAGCGCGCCTTGAGAATCTCCTGGCTGCGCTCATCCAGGTCCGCCATGGCCTCGTGCAGGCGCGTCTCGTTGCTGCTCTGCCAGTCATCCTCTTCCACCTGAGTGGTGGGATCCATGCGCAGGTCCTGCAGGTAAGCCGCTGGCGCATGGGCGCGTTCCTCGTCTTCATCGCGGTCCAAACAGGGATCGAAAGAGGCGTCGTGACTGCTCAGGCGGGCCTCCATCTCGCGCACCTCGTCGGGCTTGACGCCCAGGTCGCGGGCCACGGCTTCCACCTCGTCCTTGCCCAACCAGCCGAGGCGTTTCTTGGCGGAACGCAGATTGAAGAACAGCTTGCGCTGGGCCTTGGTGGTGGCCACCTTGACGATGCGCCAGTTGCGCAGGATGTATTCGTGGATCTCGGCGCGGATCCAGTGCACGGCATAGGACACCAGGCGCACGTTCATCTCCGGATCGAAACGCTTGACGGCCTTCATCAGGCCCACATTGCCTTCCTGGATGAGGTCCGCCTGGGGCAGGCCATAGCCGGCGTAGCCGCGGGCGATGTGTACCACGAAACGCAGATTGGAAACGATCAGCTTGCGCGCCGCCGCCAGGTTGTTTTCATCGCGATACAGGCGGGCCAGGCGGCGTTCCTCTTCCGCATCCAATACAGGCTGACTGCCGACGGCCTGGATGTAGGCTTCCAGGCTACCCGTCGATGGTATCAAGCTGTTTTCAATATTCTGGATCAAGGTTGTTCCTCCCAAAATGGATCTTCCGTGCCTTACAAACCAATGTTAGCACTCTCACCATATGAGTGCCAGCACGTGTAAAAGTTCCCTTACCCGATAGCCCCCACCTTGCGGAAAACCATTAATCTATTGATATTACTTAACAAACAACAACATACAAAAATACTGCGCACTCGACACCTGCCAGCCTCAACCAGGCTCTATCTCACGCAGGTTGCGCCCCACCGCCACCCAGGCGCCCACCAGCCCCAACAGGATACCGGCCAGCAGCAGGGACAAGCTGGCGGCGATGCCCAGACCGCTCAGTGTACGGCTACTGTCATAGAGCAGGGAGAGGCGGCTTACCGGCCCGTTGAGCAGCGCCATGGAAATACTGACCAGTAACCATGCAGTCATCGCGCCAAACAGGCCGTGCCAGAAGCCGTTGTAGAGAAAGGGGCGGCGGATGAATGCGTCAGTGGCGCCGATGAGTTTCTGCACCTCGATTTCCTCACGGCGGTTCTGGATGGCGAGGCGGATGGTATTACCCACGATGAGCAGTACGGCCAGGGACAACAACACCCCCAGAATCAGCACACCACGGCGGCCGATCTCCATGATGGCGAAGAGGCGCTCTATCCACTCCATGTCGAGTTGCGCCATATCCACTTCAGGCAGGGCCTGCATTCGCTCCCGCAAGCTCTGCAGTAACCGGGGATCGTTGAACTCCAGCCTGGGTTGCACCACCAGCACTGTGGGCAAGGGGTTCTCCTGCAACGAATCGAGGGCGGTGCCGAAGCCGGATGTAGTGCGGAACTCGTCCAGGGCCTGCTGCGGTGAGATATGGACCACCTCGGCAATTTCAGTCATGCCCTCCAGGCGGGCGCGCAGGCGTTCCGCCGCCTCCTGCGGGACATCCTGTTTGAGGAACAAGGACATCTGGGCCGTGTTCTCCCAGCCGGCGCTGACCCCCTGCAGGTTCTGGAGAATCACGTGCAAGCCCGTGGGCAGGGCCAGGGCGATGCCGATCACCGCCACGGTCATGGCGCTGGACAGAGGCCGCTGCGCCATGCGCCCCAGACTGTGCAACAGTGCCTGCATATGTCCCGCCACGTAGGCTGCGCCTTTGCCCTTCAAGGAACCCCGCGCGGCAGGGCGGCGTTTTTCCTGGCGCCGTGGCGCACCGTCGCCATGGCGGTCTCGACGCGCCGAAGCAAAACGTTCCACTCCCCTCATGAAACCGTCACCGGCCGCTGGTCGGCAATCATCCTGCCCTGGCCGAGGGTAAACACGCGGTGGTTCATCCGTGAAATGAGGTCGAGGTCATGGCTGGCGATCAGCACGGTCACCCCCACCTGGTTGAACTGCTCGAAGAGATGCATCATCTCCTCCGACAAGGCCGGATCGAGGTTGCCCGTGGGCTCGTCGGCCAGCAGCAGAGGCGGCTTGTTGACCACGGCGCGCGCCACGCCCACGCGCTGCTGTTCGCCGCCGGAGAGCATGACGGGATAACGCTTCTCCTTGTCCAGCAGACCCACCTTGTCCAGGGCCGCCCTGACGCGGCGGCGGATCTCCTGGTAGGAGAAACCGGCGATGACCAGGGGCAAGGCCACATTGTCGAATACCGTGCGGTCATTGAGCAGCTTGTAGTTCTGGAAAATGATGCCGATCTCGCGGCGCAGATAGGGAATGCGCCGTTTCCCGATGCGCGTGATATTCTGACCGTTGAAGAACACCTGCCCATAGCTGGCGCGCTCCAGCATGGCGATCAACTTCAGCAGGGTGCTCTTGCCGGCGCCGGAATGGCCGGTGAGAAAGGCCATTTCACCCGCTTCCAGATGAAAGCTCACCCCCGCCAGCGCCTCACGGGCGCCGGCGTAGCGCTTGCCTACATTGTCGAAGCGGATCATGGAGGTGAAGATACAAGATACAAGGGAAAAGATACAAGGAAAAATCCCCCCTCCATCAGTCTTCGAACAAGGCCTGCACGAACTCCTGCGCATCGAAGACGCGCAGGTCTTCCGCCTGCTCGCCGACGCCGATGTAGCGGATGGGGAGGCCGGTCTTTTTGGCGATGGCGAAGATGACGCCCCCCTTGGCGGTGCCGTCCAGCTTGGTGAGGGTGATGCCGGTCAGGCCCACGGCTTGGTCGAACTGGACTGCCTGGGAGAGGGCGTTCTGGCCGGTGCCGGCGTCCACCACCAACATGATCTCGTGGGGCGCGGTTTCATCGATCTTGGCCATGACGCGCTTGACCTTCTTGAGTTCCTCCATGAGATTGGACTGGGTGTGCAGGCGCCCCGCGGTATCGGCAATCAGCACATCCACCTTGCGCGCCCGCGCCGACTGAAGGGCATCGAAGATCACCGAGGCTGGATCCGAGGCCCTGGGCTGGGCGATGACGGGCACGCCGTTGCGCTCGCCCCAGGCAAGCAGTTGTTCCACCGCCGCGGCGCGGAAGGTGTCGCCGGCCGCCAGCATCACACTGCGCCCCTCCTGCTGGAAACGCCGCGCCAGCTTGCCGATGGTGGTGGTCTTGCCCACCCCGTTGACCCCCACCATGAGTATCACGAAAGGCTGGTGATCCGTGATTTCCAGGCGCCGGCCGCAGGGTTCAAGTATCTTCAGCATATCCTCGCGGAGGGCGGCGAACAGGGTCTCGCTGTCGCTGAGTTCGCGTCGTGACAGGCGCGCCGTGAGATCCTCGATGATGCCGCGAGTGGCCTCCACGCCCACATCGGCGGACAGCAGATGCATCTCGATCTCCTCCAGGATTTCATCGTCGATGCCCTTCCCGCCACGCAAAAGGTCACCCAGGCCGCCGAAGAGGCCGGCGCGGGTGCGGGCCAGGCCATTCTTAAGGCGCCCGAAAAAGGAAGTTTCCGCCGTTTCATCCCGCGCCTTGTCACGGTCTTTTTTCTTGCCGAATCCGAACATAATAGATTTGAGCTCTATCCGATTTATAAAGTAATCTAACCATCTGTCGCTTCCGGGACAGGTAAACTATCAGACACTCACGATGTCTAAAGGCAATCGACATTATACGGTCTGATACTGGAAACAAAAATCAACATAAGGATATTTCCCGCAATGCGCCGATGGATATTGACTATATCACTGTTATTCCTCCCCTTTACCCTGTTTGCCACAGAGCAGACGGTGACGACCCATGAATACCGGCTCAAGAACGGTCTGAAACTCATCGTCAAGGAAGACCACCGCGCGCCGGTGGTGGTGTCCCAGGTGTGGTACAAGATCGGCAGCAGCTATGAATACAGCGGCATCACCGGTATTTCCCACGTCCTGGAGCACATGATGTTCAAGGGCACGAAAAAGTATCCCAGCGGCGAGTTCTCGCGCATCATCAGCGCCAACGGCGGGCGCGAGAACGCCTTCACCGGTAACGACTACACGGCCTATTTCCAGCAGCTGGAACAGAGCCGCCTCGAAGTGAGTTTCAAGCTGGAGGCCGACCGCATGCGCAACCTCACCCTGCCCCAGGATGAATTTCTCAAGGAAGTGCAGGTGGTCATGGAAGAGCGCCGCCTGCGCACCGAAGACAACCCCCAGGCCCTCACCTATGAGCAGTTCAATGCAACGGCCTATGTCAACAGCCCCTACCATAACCCTATCATCGGCTGGATGAACGACCTGGAGAATCTCCGCATCGAGGATCTCAAGGACTGGTACCGCCAGTGGTATGCGCCCAACAACGCCACGGTGGTCGTCGTGGGCGACGTGGAGCCCGACAAGGTCTACCGCCTGGCCAGGAAATATTTCGGGCGCCTCAAGCCCAGCAAGCTGACGCCACCCAAACCGCGTCTGGAGGCAGCGCAAAAGGGACTGCGCCGTGCGGTAGTCAAAGCCCCGGCCCAATTACCCTACCTCATCATGGGTTACAAGGTCCCGACCCTCAAGACCAGTCAGGAAACATGGGAACCCTATGCCCTGGATGTGCTGGCCGGCATTCTGGATGGCGGCGCCAGCGCCAGAATCGCCCGCGAGCTGATCCGTGGCCAGCAGGTGGCCGCCAGCGCAGGCGCGGGCTATAACATGACAGCCCGCCTCGAATCCCTGTTCATTCTCGATGGCACCCCGGCCCAGGGGTATTCCGCGGCGGACCTGGAGGCGGCCCTGCGGGGACAGATCCGGCGTCTGCGCGAGGAACCGGTCAGCGCGGAGGAACTGGCCCGTATCAAGGCCCAGGTGGTCGCCAGCAATGTCTACCAGCTCGACTCCGTGTTCTACCAGGCCATGCAGATCGGCGCCCTGGAGACCGTCGGTCTGGACTGGCGCCTGCTGGATGAATACGTCGACCGCATTCGCGCGGTGACCGCGGAGCAGGTCCAGGCGGTGGCGCAAAAATATCTCATCGAGGACCGCCTGACCATTGCGGAACTGGTTCCACTGCCCATGGACGGCAAGCCACGGCGACCGGCCGTCCCCATGGGAGGCAGCCATGGACATTAAGACACCACATATCAAGGAACGCGCGCCCGGCAGCAATGGAGAAAGAACCGCCATGTCAGTGAACAACCAAAAACTCAAGTCCCCCGTGTTGGCAGGCATCGTGGCCTGCGCCCTGGCCCTCGCAGCCTTTACCTCAGCCCAGGCCACCCCGCGCATCGAGCACTGGACCACGGACAACGGGGCGCGCGTTTACTATGTGCATGCCCCGGAACTGCCCATGGTGGACATCCAGTTTATTTTCGATGGTGGCAGCGCACGCGACGGGGGCAACAAGGGCGCGGCCCTGCTGACCAGCGCGCTGCTGGATCAGGGCGCCGGTGACCTGGATGCCGACGCCATCGCCTCGCGCCTCGAAGACGTGGGCGCCCAGCTCAGCACCAGTTCCCACCGCGACATGGCTGTCGTCAGCCTGCGCAGCCTCAGCGATGAAACCCTGCTGCAGCCGGCTCTTGATGTCATGGCCTTGATCCTAGGCAAGCCGGTCTTCCCGCCCGACAGCATCGAACGGGAACGCAAGCGTGTACTCATTGCCCTGCAGGGTCAGAGCCAGTCTCCCGGCAAGATCGCCAGCAAAACCTTTTTCGAGGCCTTGTATGGCGACCACCCCTATGCCTCCCTGACGCTGGGCACGGAGAAAAGTGTAAAGGCATTGACGCGCGAGGATCTCATCGCCCACTACCAGCAATACTACGTGGCGCGCAATGCGGTCATTGCCGTGGTCGGCGCCCTGGACCGCGCGACAACGGAGGCAGTGGTGGCGCGCCTCAGCGCCATGCTGCCGGAAGGCCAGCCGGCGCCTCCCCTGGCGGAGGTGCCTGCCCTGCAAGAGGGCAGGGAAATCCACATCGATTTTCCCTCCTCCCAAACGCACGTTCTCATGGGGCAGCCCGGCATGTGGCGCGGCGATCCCGATTATTTTTCTCTCTATGTGGGCAACCATGTATTGGGCGGCAGCGGGCTGGTGTCGCGCATCAGCGAGGAAGTGCGTGAGAAGCGTGGCCTGGCCTATAGCGCCTACAGTTATTTTTCACCCATGCGCCAGGCCGGCCCTTATACCCTGGGCCTGCAGACCCGCAACGACCAGAGGGACGAGGCCCTGACGGTGTTGCGCGCCACGCTGAAGACCTTCATCGACAAGGGACCCACCGCGCATGAACTCAAGGCCTCCAAACAGAACATCACCGGCGGCTTTCCCCTGCGCATCTCCAGTAACGGCAAGATCGCCAACAACCTGGCCGTCATCGGCTTCTACAGGCTGCCATTGGACTACCTGGACACTTTCAACGATAAAGTGGAGGCCGTTACCATGGAGCAGATCCGTACTGCCTTTCAAAAGCGCATCCACCCCGATAAAATGGTCACCGTCACGGTGGGTGGCGCCGCGGCTCCAGAAGAGCCCGGTGACGGTTAGTCATCTGCGCATCATCGGCGGCGAGTGGCGCAGCCGCAAGCTGCCCTTTGCCGCATCCGCCGGCGTCCGCCCCACCCCTGACCGGGTGCGTGAGACGGCATTCAACTGGCTGCAACCCGTCATCGCGGGGGCGCGCTGCCTGGACCTGTTCGCGGGCAGCGGCGCCTTCGGCTTCGAGGCCGTTTCACGGGGCGCCGCCGCGGCAATCCTGGTTGAAGAGGACCTGCGGGTCGTGCAGACCCTGCAGAAGAATGTGGAACTGCTGCAGACCGACAATGTCCACGTCCAATGGATGGATGCCAGGCAATTTCTTGCCACTAGCCGCGAGAAACCTTTCGATATCGTCTTTCTCGACCCCCCCTACCGCGACGACATCAACGATTGGGCCCGCAGACTGGCAGACAGCCCCTTGTTGGGCGCATCGGCCTGGATCTACGTGGAGGCCAGCAGCCGGACCACGCTGCAGCTGCCCCCTGGCTGGGAGCTGCAGCGCAGCAAACATGCGGGCGATGTCGGGTACCATCTCGCCCGCAGGCGTGATTCAGCGGCGTGATACGCCCTTGTTTTTGTTAAACTGTTCGCCTGTGTACATACTGAGCAACTGACGACATGGACATAACCGCCATCTACCCGGGCACCTTCGACCCCATCACCCACGGCCATACGGACCTTATTCATCGGGCCGTCAGGCTCTTCGACCGCCTCATCGTGGCCGTGGCCGCCAGCCCCTCCAAGGCGCCCACCTTCGCCGTCGAGGAGCGCATCGACATGGCGCGCGCGGCCCTGGAAGGCATCGAACGGGTGGAGGTCTGCGGTTTCGACCAATTGCTGGTGGACTTCATCCACGAGCGGGAGGCCCAGGTCATCCTGCGCGGTTTGCGCGCGGTGTCCGATTTTGAATATGAATTCCAGTTGGCGGGCATGAATCGCAAGCTGGCGGCTGACGTGGAAACCCTGTTCCTGATGCCATCCGAACAGCATGCCTATATTTCCTCCAGCCTGGTGCGGGAGATTGCCGCGCTGGGTGGGGACATCGCCCCTTTTGTCCATCCCAAGGTCTACGCGGCGCTGATGGAAAGGCTGCGGGATGTAACCTGAATCCGCGGGTTCAGGTGTAAATTAAGCCGCTTGCAGCGGGATCACACAGTATTAACCCGGCAATAATATAGTTTAATCAACAGCCTGATCTATCGATCCAGAGAAGTAAACGAGGACTTGCAGCATGGCCCTGATCATTACCGATGAGTGCATCAATTGTGACGTTTGTGAACCGGAATGCCCCAATGGCGCAATCAGCCAGGGAGAGGAAATCTATGTCATCGACCCGGACCTGTGCACGGAGTGCGTGGGACATTTCGACACGCCCCAGTGCGTGGAGGTTTGCCCGGTAGACTGCATCCCCAAGGATCCGGACCACGAGGAAACGGAGGAGGAATTGCAGGAGAAATACCAACGCATCGTCAACGAAGGCGGTTGATGTTCATATCATGAACAGGACCTTCACCATGCGGCAACCGATCCATCGGCATGGCGCCGTACTGGGCATCGTCCTGTTCCTCGCCTTTTCCTCCCTCCACGCCCAGACGCCGCCGGCCAGCGCCGTCGCCAGCGCCCACCCCCTGGCCACCCGCGCCGGAGTGGAGATTCTGGACGCCGGCGGCAATGCCTTCGATGCCGCCATCGCCGTGACCGCCGCGCTGGCGGTGGTGGAACCCACGGGTTCCGGCCTGGGCGGCGGTGGCTTCTGGCTGCTGCATCGCAGCCGTGATGCCCATGATGTCATGATCGACGGCAGAGAGCGGGCGCCCCTGGCGGCCACCCGGGACATGTACCTTGATGACAAGGGCGAGGTCGTTCCCCGCCTGTCGGTGGACGGCCCCCTGGCTGCCGCCATCCCCGGCACGGCTGCGGCCCTGGACCATCTGGCCAACGCCTATGGCAGGCTGCCGCTCGCCACCAGCCTCGCACCGGCCATCCGTCTGGCTGGGGAAGGTTTTCCAGTCGATGAACACTATCTCAGGATGGCCCGCTTCCGCCTAGAGGCCCTGCGTCAGTCTCCGGCCGCCGCAGCCATCTTCCTGCAGGACAATGAGGTGCCGCAGACCGGGCATGTCATCAGGCAGCCCGACCTGGCGCGGACCCTGGAGGCCATCGCCACACGAGGGGCGGCAGGATTCTACCAGGGCCCCGTCGCCAGGCGCCTGGTGGCGGGAGTGCGTGAAGCAGGCGGTATCTGGACACTGGAAGACTTGCAACAATATCGCGTGGTGGAGCGCGAGCCCATCACGGGCGCCTACCGCGGCATGAAAATCGTCTCCGCCGCCCCCCCCTCCTCAGGCGGCATCGCCCTGCTGACCATGCTCAACATTCTGGCCAACTATGAGCTGGAAGCGCTGCCCACCGCCACGCGCAAGCATCTCATCGTCGAGGCCATGCGCCGCGCCTACCGCGACCGCGCCGAGTACCTCGGCGACCCGGACTTCGTGGACATCCCCGTCACGCGGCTCATCCACCCTTACTACGGCGCCGGCCTCAGCCAGTCCATTCGCCTGGACCGCGCCACCCCCAGCCGCAGCCTGCCGGGCTTCACAATCGTATCGGCGGGCGCCGATACCACGCATTTCTCCATTCTGGACAGTGAAGGAAACCGGGTGGCGGCCACCCTCTCCATCAACTTCCCTTTCGGCGCTGCCTTTGTGCCGCCTGGCAGCGGCGTACTGCTCAACGATGAAATGGACGACTTCTCAGCCAAGCCGGGCACGCCCAATGTCTACGGACTGGTGGGCGCGGCCAGTAACGCCATCGCCCCGGGCAAGCGTCCCCTGTCCAGCATGAGCCCCACCTTCGTGGAAGCCCCCGGGCGCGGCGTGGCCATCCTTGGAACGCCGGGCGGCAGCCGCATCATCACCATGGTGTTGCTGGGCATCCTGGACTTCGCCCAGGGCAACGGCCCGCGCTCCTGGGTCGCCACCGGACGCTTTCATCACCAGTATCTGCCGGATACCATCACCTATGAACCTGGCGCGCTCGACCCTGACGAAATAGCCACCCTGAAAAGGCTGGGACATCGGCTGAAGGCGCGCGGCAGGCCTTACGGGAACATGCAGGCCATACTGTGGGATCAGGGAAAAAACCGGGTCGCCGCGGCCAGCGATCCGCGCGGCAATGGCCTGGCAACCGTGATTCCGGCAAGGCCTGCCCAATGAAAAACGGGGCCTTTGGCCCCGTTTTTCATGTTGCCGCTTTATCCGGAAGAGGCTTTAAAACACGAACTGTGCCTGCAGGTACAGCTCGTTCTCGTCATTCCCCTTGGCGCCGCCCTTGTTTTCGTTCATGCGGTAGGTCAACTGGTACTTGAGATTGTGCTGATGGATGTACCAGTTGGCGCCGAAGGTGATACGGTTCCAGGTTTCCTTGTAACCGTCGGCATCCTGGCTGGCATAACCGGCCACCAGCTCCAGGGTGCTGGGCATGACCATATAGCCGCCCTTGATCATCCGGTTCTCCAGGGTTGTTTCCCCATTTTTATACAGGCCACCTGTAACCGTGCTGTCCTTGAGTTCCGAATCGAACCGGTTATATTGGGCATCCGCAGAGAAGCCCTTGTTGCGGTAGGCAGCACTGATTTCAAAACCGGCGACTGAGTCCACGTCGGTATCCTTTGTATCCGGCGGTGGCAATTTATTATTCTGCACATCGCCATCATTACTCCAGGTGTACGCAGCGATACCGATTGTAGCTTTCTGCTCACGCTTGAAATCACCCTGGGAAAATTTCAGATTGCCGAAGGGGTGATAGTCGATGCGGCCACCGATGATCCAGCCCTGGTTGAAGTCCTTCTGTTTGTTCGCTGGGGTATCGAAATCGATGCGCGAGTTGTCGGGGTCGATGCTGGCCTCGGCAATGGCCGCGCCCCAGGTCACATTCTTGCTGGCATTGCTGCCATTGGCATGGATGCCCATGTTCCACTCCGGCGTGCCATACTTGCTGTCGCCGACGAACTCACGTTCCACGAACTGCTGGAACTTGGACGAGGTGACGAACTCGCGGGAAAACGGGAAAACCACGTTGCCGAGTAGAATCCTGGTATTCTTGAAGCCTGAGTACTTGATGTAGGCATCCTTGACGGATATTTCGTTGTCGCCTATCGCACCGCCCATGTCCCACTGAAACTTGGCCACCCAGTCGGGATAGAGGCTGCCGGAAATGTAGGGGCGCAGGCGGCGGAAAAACACCTTGTCCGTGCTGCTGCCATTGTCAGGATCGGAATTGTAATATTGCACCTGGACTCGTCCACCAATGGTGATAAATTTGTCTCCATCCTTGTAGCTTACCCCTCCTGCATGGCCTGCCGGCGTGTACACACCGGCCCCTATCACTGCCGCCACGGCCAGCGCCAACGTATCCTTTCTCATAAGGTCCTCCCCAAAAGTTTGAACTAGGCTGCCTCTGATTGATCAGAGGCTCCTTCAGATTTATGTTAAGGGACTCTCCGCGTCTTGTCCCTCCCGGACAAAGCAGCCCAACATGATAAGTTGTATGCCGGCAAAAGCAATAGTCTTAGCCCGCTGTTGAGAAAGCCCCAGGCAAGGGCACAATAAAGCATGATCTGGCGAAAAACAGGATTTACCCGCAGCAGAAAATGAGCATTTGAGCCAAATTATGGAGGCGGATCGCACCGCATGAGAGTTATTCGACGATCAGTGGCGCCTGGTCCCAGCAAAGAATTCACAGCTCGAGATCGTAGTCCACAATCAATGGCGCATGGTCGGAGAAGCGCTGTTCCTTGTAGATCGACACAGCACTGACCTTGCTCCTGAGCCCAGGTGTGATCACCTGATAATCGATGCGCCAACCCACATTCTTGGCCCAGGCCTGGCCACGGTTGGACCACCACGTATACTGGTCAGGCTCCTGATTGACGACACGGAAAGCATCTACATAACCCAGGGAGCCAAACAGTTCATCCATCCATGCCCGTTCCTCAGGCAAGAACCCGGAGTGCTTCTGGTTGCCACGCCAATTCTTGATATCGATTTTTTTGTGAGCAATGTTCCAGTCACCACACAGGATGTACTCCCGGCGCTTGCGCCGGAACGCCTCTAGCAACGGTAGCAAGCGCTCCAGAAAATCGAACTTCACGGCCTGGCGCTGCTCACTGCTGGAACCGGAGGGCAGATACAGGGAGCTGACACTCAGGACTTTGAAGTCCAATTGGATATAGCGCCCTTCGGCATCCATGTCCACCCAGCCCAATCCTTTGATCACCCGCAGCGGCTTGTGACGGCTGAAAATTGCAACACCACTGTAGCCGGGCTTCCGGGCATCAAAGTAATAGGCATGATAACCGTCGGGGCGGAAGACTCCATCGGACAGTTGATGTTCCTGGGCCTTGGTCTCCTGGATACAGACAATATCGGCATTTTGAGTGGCCAGCCAGTCAAAAAAGCCCTTACGGGCGCCGGCACGTATGCCATTTATATTCAAGCTGATTACGCGCATGAAATTGCCCTGTGAGTATCCGATCCCTGCAACGCGCACGAAGAAGCCGGGCGCCCCTGGCCCTCAAGGTGAAACGCTTTCTGAAATCAGGCGGCAGGTATAAGTGAAAATCCGGAGAGAAAATGCAAATATTGAGCTTCCAGGATGACCGGCAACACTCTATGAAATCCCCCGGCAACGCCGGGGGATCAAATGGCCGTCCGGGCCAGGCTCAGAAACCCACCTGAAACTGTGCCAGGAAGACATCGTCGGTGTAGGCATACTTCTTGGTAGCCGCGCCGCTGAAGGTCTTGTCATCCCCGGTGGCCACCACGTAGTTCAGCTGGACACGGGCATTCTTTTTGTTTTCGGCAAGAAAAATATTCCATCCGATATAGGTGTTGCCCAGATCGGTTTCACTGCCATCACCCTTCTTGCTGTTGGCTGCGTAGTGACGGATAACAACTTCGTTCTTTTTGTTGATGGCGTATCCAGCATGCAGAAACCAGACGCTTTCCTCGTAGCCTTTTTTACCTTTGACATCGGTACCGGCAACATATTCCGCCTTGAAGACCATGGCTCCTGTCTTGAAGGTGCTTCCCAGCCCCCAAACAGTGTAGTCCTCTCCGGTTGCGCTGGAATCCTGGGTGCTGGTGCCATAGGATGCCTCGGCGTGAAACGTCTCCCCCATGTCGTACAGCAGACGACCGGCATAGGCGATGCCATCACCGGCACTGCCGTAGTCCACTGCGGCAGAACGCTGGGCAGGATTGAACACACCCAAGTCGTAACCAAATCCGCCTGAACTCCGGCCGCTGAGCATGAGACCGGCAGCACGTTCCAGCACCAGACCCGTTTCCATGCCGCGCTTGGTAATATCCAGTTGCTTGCTGGGATTGCTGAAATCCATGCCGACGGGTGTCTTGAAGACACCTGCACTGACCTTGGCGACATCCTTGAATTTGTAACCCACTACCGCGTCCTTGATGATCTCCGGTATCCCGATATTGTCAGCCTTGTCGGTCTTGTTGACATCGATCTGCAGCATGCCCCAGATCTTGTCGTACTTGAGCTTGTATCCCAGACGGACGCTGTCGGCGCCGAAGCGCAGCCCATCAGCATCATTATTGTCGTATTGGCCTTTACCATAGGCTGCAGTGATTTGGGTATAACCAAAAAACTTTGATTTCGCCTTGGCTTCAGCGGCATTGGCGGTCATCGGCGCGGCGATGGCAGCGGCGACGGCAAAGGTGATCAGACTCTTTTTCACGTGACAACTCCCCCTAATTGTTATTGATTCCCATTTTCCAAGATAGCGAAAGTGCATAGTTATAACAGTAATTGCTGAAAATGCAATGTTTCCGGAATGGACACCACAAACTCCCGCCCTGAAGCTCTTGCATGGGCTTACTTTGCAAAAACCATCATGACCGCATCAAATATTATGAATAATCCTGAAAAAATAATACTGACATAGACAATTTTTCGTTTTTTTGTCATTTTTCCTTGACATTTTTCTTTTTCCTACCAGAATTATGTGTTATCACTCGCAGAAGGGCGGGAACAATTTGATGGCAACGGTATTCACAAGCCGGCAAGCTATTCAAATCACGGGAGTCAGCCAACGCCAACTTGCCTATTGGCGCAAGATCGGGCTGATTATCCCCTCGCAACAGACACCCGGCGGCCATGCGCGCTACACCTTCCCCGACCTCATCGCACTCAAAACCGCCAAACGCCTCATCGACGCCGGTGTTTCCCTGCAGAAACTCCGCAAAAGCATCACCGCCCTGACCAGGACCCTCCCCCATCTCCGGCAGCCCTTGTCCGAGCTGTCGCTGCTGGCCACTGGCGATGTCATCCTGGTTTTTCATGAAGGGGCCGTCTTCGAAACATTGACAGGACAGGAATGGATACTGCCCATTGCACAGTTCCAACGCGAAGTGACGCAACAACAGAAACAGCAGGGCCTGGCAAGCGGCCAAGGGGAATTGTTCCCGGAAGCAAACCCAGCACAATGCCATGAACAAGGGATATAGCATATAGCGAAAGAACAGTGGCGCCCATGCAGTTCGGGACGGGAAATCTCGGGCAGAGAGACTCCCTCAACAGGAGGCTCGACAAAAGGAGGAACACAGGTATGACAGTAATTGCGATTGCCAATCAGAAGGGCGGCTGCGGGAAGACGACGACAGCGATCAACCTGGCGGCAAGTCTTGGGGAGATGCAACACCGCATCCTGCTCATCGACATGGACCCCCAGGGGCATGCCTCGCTGGGCCTGGGACGGCGTTGCGAGGACGTGGCAGGGCTCTACGAGGTCTTTACCCAGGATATGGAACTGGATGAAGTGATTCTCAACAATGTCGCCGAAGGCGTCGACCTTGTCCCCGCCACGATCTCTCTGGCGGCCGTCGAGCACCTGCTCGCCGACCTGGCGAAACGCGAGCGGCAGCTGGACATGCACCTCGAGCCGCTCAAGAACAACTATGACTACATCATCATCGACTGCCCGCCGGCGCTGAGCCTGCTGGCCTTCAATGCCCTGCGCTGCGCCGACATGGTGCTGGTGCCCATCGAAATGAGTCGGTTTTCACTGGATGGCATCGAGCGCCTGCAGGAAACCGTCAACCTGGTGGCGGAGAAATACCACCTGGACATCCCCCTTGCCATACTCCCCACCATGGTGGACTATCGCACACGCTTCACACGCAATGTCCTGCATGAGATACAGGATCACTTCGCAGAGGAGATCCTGAAAGTCTGCATACACTACACCGTCCGCCTGAAAGAAGCCGCCTGGCAGGGGAAACCGATCACTGTCTATGCACCCAAGACCCTGGGAGCAGCCGACTACCAGCGCCTGGCGGATGAAATCATGCACCGCACAGCGACTGTGCAGTTCAGCCGTGATCTTGCCCTTCTGGAAGAGCACATCACGCGGGAACTGCATGTACAGGTCATCAAGGATGAGGATGAAGCGACCGCGATCTTTATGCAGGAGCCCAGTATCATACGAGTCTCCCGTGACGACGGGGACCAATGTGATAAAGACCTGACCACAGTGACACTGAGATTTTCAGATATCCCCACCAGAGACCTGAAAATCGCCGGTGATTTTAACAACTGGATACCCGACCACAATGTCGAAACACGCGTCGACCACGAGGCTATCGTCAAGACGATGAGGATCAAGCCCGGCACCTATCAGTACCGCCTCATCATCGACGGCAAGTGGCAGGAGGACCCCAACAACCCCAACCGCATCAGCAACCTGTTTGGAGAGATCAACTCCTTGCTGAAGGTGACGGAAAACGAGGTGCCGGCCACTGTCTGAACAAGAGACACCGGTGGGCAGCGCCCGGGAGCGCCTGGCGCAGATCAGCCATCACTTTCTCAGTGATGACGATGAGTCAGCAGCGCCACCCGCCTGCCCCGTCGTCAGCCTGATCCTGTCCCATGCACCCGGGCATGAAGCCCACCTGCCGCTATCCTTGCTGGCGGAAGCGCTTTGCCGACATGGCGCTCCAGGCGTAGCCATCATGCCGGGGCCGACTGCAAACAGCGTTTCTCTCCATGTTCCCTGGGATGCGCACGGCGCAGCGGAGAGAAACATGGAATCAGGCAGGGTATTCGCAACCTTGCGCAACGGTCTGAAAGAGCGGGGCAGCCCGCCCTATCCCTATCTCCTGTACGCCACCACCTGCGTGGAGGCATCCCCCCTGGCGGACGGCGCGCAGTGCCTGATGCTGGTCCAGGCCAATCACGAGGGATTGCGCAAAGCCTATGCGCGCCTCAAGGCACTGACAGAACGAGACCTTCATGCGCCCATTGGAGTCGCCATTACCGGCGCTGCCTCGTCCAGGTCGGCGCGCTATCACTACACCAAGCTGGCCACTGCCGCGCAACGGTTTCTCAGCCTGCACGTCACCAGCTACGGCGCCCTGCCATTGCCGCCACCGTCCTGGGGCGCCACGGAGGACCAGGCCGGGTTTCAGACAGACGCTATTCATCATATTGCCAGGATGATCATCCAGGACTGGCAGGATTATCAACAGTCCCTCACAGAGGAAAGGACCCCAACATGACCCGGCACATGCATATCAGACAGATCCCTTTGTCATCCAACCAGGTATTGTTCGAACTCGTCTACGAGTCCCTGGACCAGTTTCTGGGAAAGCCTCATACGGTCGTCAGCAACGATCTGCCCTATGAGGGCAATCACATCCTGGCCCTGGACGCGACCGGCAAGCCGGCCCTGCTGTGCTGCGACAGCCGTGACGGCGGCCGCGCCCTGATGAACGGGCTCAACGTCATGGAAGGCCTGAGCGGCAACCGCGCCTGGTTCTACCGGCTCTATCCCGCCCTGTTCAAGGAAAATGGCAACAACCGCGGCGGCTTCCAGATGGAAAACATCCGTCTCATGATCCTTGCGCCGACGCCGCCGCCGGGAGGCGCCTATCTCAAGCGCATCTGCCCATCCCTGACATATTTCCTGGTAAGGGCGCTGGAGGTCAACGGGGAAATCGGCCTCTTCCTGGAAAGCCAGAAAGAGGGTGAACTCGGTGATACCGCCCTGGATACCACGACCATCAACCCCTTCAGGGAAGCCACGCCGGCCTTGAGCGAGGAAGAAGAGGCATTCCTGCGCGGCTGAAATGATGGGAAATGATTTCCACACATCCACTCCCCCCCTTCGCAAGGGCATCGGGTACACATGAAGCACACCCCCTCACACACTCCCCCCGGGGTCATTTGTGTACCTGGCGCCCTTGCGCCTTTATTCCCTTGACAATATTCCCCTCCCATCCGCGAATCGCTAGAATGGGGGCCTTTTCAATCACAGGATCACCCAGCCATGCAGGACTACCAGCGGGAATTTCTTGACTTCGCCATTGCCAACGGCGTATTGCGCTTTGGCGAGTTCACGCTGAAATCGGGCCGCAACAGCCCCTATTTCTTCAACAGCGGCCTGTTCAACACGGGAGAGGCCATCGCCCGCCTGGGGCGTTACTATGCCGACGCCATCATGGCCTCCGGCATCGAGTTCGACATGTTGTTCGGACCGGCCTACAAGGGCATCCCCCTGGCCGTGGCCGCCTCCATCGGCCTCTATGACAAACACCAGCGCAGCGTGCCCTATGCCTTCAACCGTAAGGAGGCCAAGACCCACGGCGAAGGCGGCGTCATCGTCGGCGCGCCCCTGCAAGGGCGCGTACTGGTCATCGACGACGTTATCTCCGCGGGCACCTCGGTGCGCGAGTCCAGCGCCATCATTGCCCACGAGGGCGCAACGCTGGCGGGGGTTGTGATCTCCCTGGACCGCCAGGAACGCGGCACGGGGGACACCTCGGCCATCGAGGAAATCGAAAACGACTATGGGGTCGAGGTGGCAAACATCGCCAGCCTGGAAATCCTCATCCGCTATCTGGAGGAGAAGCCGGAGATGGCCGCGGTGCTGGAACGCATCCGCGCCTACCAGGCCCAATACGGCAGCAAGGCTAATACCGCGTCAAGGTTATAACTTTGACGCGGTATTAGCCAAACACCAGTTTGGCGCCCACCAGGATGGTGATGATCTCGAAGGCCCGTTTGATGAAGCTGTTGCCCTTGACGATGGCGAGGTGCGCCCCGGCGAAGCCCCCCAGGACCGACCCCAGCAACAGGGCCGGCAGCCAGCTCCACTGAATGGCGCTCTGCAGGCCCAGGGTCAGGGCGCCGCTGCCGTTCCAGAACATGCCCACCAGGATCAGGGTGTAGGCCACGGCCCGCTTGTAGTCCAGCCCGAACCAGCCCACCAGCCACAGGGTGACGAACAGGCCGGTGCCGGAGGTCAGGGAACCGTTGATGATGCCGATGAGAAACAGCCCCAGCCCGCCCAGCACATAGCCGCGCCGGTCGCGGTGGCTGGGGGCATGGTGATGGCCCAGATCCTTCTTGAACCATGAATAGACACCCAGGCCCATGGTGAGCATCCCCAGGGCCGCCTGGGCCACGCGGTCAGGCACCGCCAGAATAAGGCTGGCCCCCAGCACCACGCCGGGAAGGCCCGCCAGCAGCATGAACAGGGCAAACCTGCGCTCGATGATATCCGCCTTGAGATAGCGCAGGGTCGCGCCCACGCCCAGGGCCACGGAGGCCACCTTGTGGGTGGCCAGGGCGATGCCGAAAGGCAGGCCGAGGAAGATCAGCACCGGCAACTGGATCAGCCCGGCGCCGCCGCCCGACAAGGCCGAGAAGGTATTGGCCAGCAGGGCCGCCACAAAGAGAATCGTCTGATCAAGCCAGTCCATCGTGCGGGCCCGGTCGTGAGCTTGGCATGCGCTTACGGGTTTTCAACCCCATTCAACGCCGGATCAAAGTCCCCACGCCCTCGTCGGTGAAGATCTCCAGCAGCACGGCGTGTTCGACACGGCCGTCGATGATATGGGCGGAACCGACGCCGGACTGGACCGCGTCCAGGGCGCAACGCACCTTGGGCAACATGCCGCCGTAGATGGCGCCTTCCTTGATGAGACGGTCGATGTCCTGGGCGGCCACGCCCGTGACCACCTGCTCGTTGCGGTCCAGCACCCCCGCCGTGTTGGTCAGCAGAATGAGTTTCTCCGCCTGCAGGACGCCGGCGATCTTGGCCGCCACCGTGTCGGCATTGATATTATAAGACTGGCCGTCGGCCCCCACCCCGATGGGCGCGATGACGGGAATGAAGTCCCCGCCCACCAGCATGTCCACCACGGCGGTGTCGATGGCGGTCACCTCGCCCACATGGCCGATGTCGATGATCTCCGGCGCCTTCAGCTCCGGGGCGTCGCGGGTGACCACCAGTTTCCTGGCGCGGATCAGGCCGCCGTCCTTGCCCGTCAGGCCCACGGCGGAACCGCCCTGCTGGTTGACGAGGCTGACGATCTCCTTGTTCACCAGGCCGCCGAGCACCATTTCCACGATATCCATGGTTTCACGGTCGGTGACGCGCAGGCCTTCCACGAAAACGGACTCCTTGCCCACCCGCTCCAGCAATTGCCCGATCTGCGGACCGCCGCCATGCACCACGACGGGATTCATGCCCACCAGCTTCATCAGCACCACGTCGCGGGCGAAGCTGGTCTTGAGGGCATCGTCCACCATGGCATTGCCGCCATACTTGATGACGAAGGTCTTGCCGGCGAAACGCTGAATGTAGGGCAGCGCCTCCGTCAGCACATGGGCGATGTTCATGGCGGTTTTGGCGGTCAGTGTCATGGGCAATCTGCTTTAATTTTTGATAATAAAAAAATCTGGATCAGATGCTTACAACCCCTCTCCCTTTGGAGGGTGTCGCAAAAGCCGGTTTTTCTGTAGGTTGGGCTGAGGAACGAAGCCCAACATGTTTGGCTTTTCAAGCTGTTACTGTTGGGCTTCGTTCCTCAGCCCAACCTACGAATGACTTTTACAACACCCTCCGGAGGGAGAGAGGATATATGCAACGATCGGGTTTATAAACGCCTCACGTCAAAGCTTACGGCCCGGGCGCAGGCAATGCAAACCCAGTCGATTCAGAAAGGCAAGGTCAGGTCGCCATTGACAGCCAGAATAGCCTCCCTGAACGCCTCCTGAATGCGCGCCAGTGCTTCCGTATTGTCGGCCTCGAAGCGGATGATCAGCGAAGGGGTGGTATTGGAGGGACGGATCAGCCCCCAGCCATCGTTGAAATCGGCGCGGATGCCGTCGATGGTGGTGATCTCCGCGCCGGGAAACCTGGCCTGCCCGATGAAGCGCTCCATGAATTTGAAATGCTCACCCTCTTGCATATCCACGCGCAGTTCGGGCGTACTCACCGCATCCGGCAGGGCGGCGAAGATCTCCGTGACGCTGCGACCATCCCGCGCCAGGATCTCCAGCAGGCGCGCCGCCGTATAGAGGGCGTCGTCGAAACCATACCAGCGCTCCTTGAAAAAGATATGCCCGCTCATCTCACCCGCCAGCAGGGCGCCCGTTTCTTTCATCTTGGCCTTGACGAGGGAATGCCCCGTCTTCCACATGAGGGGGTTGCCGCCGTGGGCCGCGATGACCTCGCCCAGGTGTCTGGTGCATTTGATGTCGTAGATGATGGTGGCGCCGGGGTGGCGCGAGAGGATGTCGGCCGCGTACAGCATCATCTGCCGGTCGGGCCAGATGACATTGCCGGCGGCGTCGATCACCCCCAGGCGGTCGCCGTCGCCGTCAAAGGCCAGGCCCAGGTCGGCGCCCTCTTTTTTCACCGCCTCGATCACATCCACCAGGTTTTCGGGCTGGCCCGGGTCGGGGTGGTGATTGGGGAAATTGCCATCCACTTCGCAGAACAGCTCGCTCACCTCGCAGCCCAGCTCGCGCAGCAATTGCGGCGCCGCCACGCCGGCCACGCCGTTGCCGCAGTCCACCACCAGCTTGAAAGGGCGGGCGGGGCGCACGTCCGCCACGATGCGCTGGATATAATCGGAGATGATGGCTTTTTCGCTGCGGCTGCCCGCGCCACTGCGGTAGTCCCGCCGCTCTATCCTGTCCTTGAGGGCCTGGATGCCCGCGCCGGAGACGGCCTCGCCATCGATGACGATCTTGAAACCGTTGTAGTCAGGCGGGTTGTGGCTCCCCGTCACCATGATGCCCGAGCGGGTACCCAGAGCGTGGGTGGCATAATAGAGAACCGGGGAAGGCACCATGCCGATATCGACGACGTCCACTCCGGCATCCTGTATGCCCCGGCTCAGGGCCGCGATGAAGGCAGGGCCGGAGAGGCGCCCGTCGCGCCCCACCACGATGCCTTGCTGGCCACGGGCGCCGGCCTCGCTGGCGATGGCGCGGCCGATGTGATAGACCATGTCGTCGGTCAGTGTCCCGCCGACGATGCCGCGGATATCGTAGGCCTTGAAAATGGATGCAGGGACGTCCTGCATGATGTTTTGTTGTTCCCGTGCCACCTTGCCACCTCAGATTGATTATTGCCTGAACCCGTGAGTTCAGGCATTGTTGTCCCGGCCGTATCGTCAATGCCGCCCTGTATGACCAAAGCCGCCTGCTCCGCGCTCGCTGTCGCTGAATTCCCCAACGATCTCGAAGGCCGCCTGCACCACCGGCACGAATACCATCTGCGCGATGCGCTCACCGATGTTGATGGTGAAGGGCTGATCGCCCCGGTTCCAGCAGGAAACATAGACCTGCCCCTGGTAGTCGGAGTCGATGAGGCCGACCAGATTGCCCAACACGATACCATGCTTGTGTCCCAGGCCGGAACGCGGCAACAGGACCGCGGCCAGTGATTCATCGGCAATATGGATGGCCAGCCCTGTGGGGATCAGCTGCGTCTCCCCGGGGCGGATCTCCAGGGGCTCGTCCAGGCAGGCACGCAGGTCCATGCCCGCCGATCCCGAAGTGGCGTAGTCCGGCAAGGGCAGATCCCTGCCGAGCCGCGGGTCCAGTATCTTAAGCTGTATCTTTTGCACCATATCTCTCCGCTATCAAGGTAATCAGCTCGCGGGCCAGGCGGCCCTTGGGCCCCAGGGGCAGGCTTTTCTCCCCCCCTTTCCAGAGCACCAGCAGTTCATTGTCGTCGCTGTCGAAGCCCCGGTCATGGCGCCCCACCTCGTTGGCCACGATCATGTCCAGGGCCTTGTCGCGCAGCTTGGCGCGCGCGTAAGCCGCCACATTCTCCGTCTCGGCGGCGAAACCCACGGTGAAAGGCGGGACCGGCAGGGCCGTCACGGCACGCAGGATATCAGGATTGCGCTCCAGTTCCAGTATCAGCCGCGCCTGCTTCTTGACCTTGCCGGCCGCCGGCCGCGCCACCCGGTAGTCGGCCACGGCGGCGGCGGCAATGAAAATATCCTGCCCCTCCATCCGGCCGAGCACCGCCTCGCGCATCTCGGCCGCGCTGCGCACGTCGATGCGCCTCACCCGCTCCGGGGCCTGCAGGGCCACCGGCCCGGCCACCAGAGTGACCCGGGCGCCCGCCTCCACGGCGGCTTGCGCAATGGCGAAGCCCATCTTGCCGGAACTGCGGTTGGAAATGTAGCGCACGGCATCGATGTCTTCCCGGGTGGGTCCGGCGCTGATGAGCACCCGCCGCCCCTGCAACAAGCCGCTATCGAACAGGGCGGCGCTCTGCTCCGCGATCTCCCGCGGCTCCAGCATGCGGCCCGGCCCGTTCTCCCCGCAGGCCTGGTCGCCGCTCCCCGGCCCAAAGACATGCACTCCCCGCTCCCGGAGAAGTCGCATATTGTCCTGTGTGGACGCCTGCGCCCACATCTGCCGGTTCATGGCCGGCGCCACGGCCAGGGGCCCGTCACAGGCCAGGCAGAGGGTGGCCAGCAGATCATCGGCCCGCCCCTGGGCAAGGCGGGCGAGAAAATCGGCGCTGGCGGGGGCGATCAGCACCAGGTCCGCCCAGCGCGCCAGGCTGATGTGCCCCATGGCCGCCTCGGTTTCCGCATCCAGGTGGTGGAGAAACACGGGCCGCCCCGACAGGGCCTGCAGGGTCAGGGGCGTGATGAACTCGGCGCCGCCCCGGGTCATCACCACCTGCACCTCCGCACCCGCCTCGCGCAGCCGCCTCGCGAGTTCCGCACTCTTGTAAGCGGCAATACTGCCGGTCACCCCCAGGAGAATGCGTTTATTTGCCAGTGTCATTGTCTCTGTCCGTTCATCGTGTACCCGGAGACAGGGTTCCAGTGTAAGATATCGCCTGCCATGATCATTTGACAGGGAGGTCAAACATGCCGATTACCAGTTGGCCCAAGGAGGAACGTCCCCGCGAACGGCTGCTGCTGAGGGGCGCGCAGGCCCTTTCCGACGCCGAGCTGCTGGCCATTTTTCTCAGAACCGGCTGCAAGGGGAAGACCGCCGTGGATCTTGCGCGGCAATTATTACACGAATACGGCGGCCTGCGCGCGCTTTTCAAGGCCGACCAGCAACGTTTCTGCAGCAGCCCCGGCCTGGGAACGGCCAAATACGCCCAGTTGCAGGCGGTCCTGGAAATGAGCCGGCGCCATTTGTGGGAAACCCTGCAACACGACGCCACCCTGACAAGCCCTGAAGATTCGAGGGATTACCTGGTCAGCCTGCTGCGAGACCGGCCCTACGAGGTGTTTGCCTGCCTGTTTCTCGACAACCGCCATCGCGTGCTGGGTTTCGAGGAGATGTTCCGCGGCACCATCAACGGCGCCAGCGTCCATCCGCGGGAGGTCGTCAAACAGGCCCTCCATATCAACGCAGCCGCCGTGATCCTGGTGCACAATCACCCCTCGGGGGTGGCGGAACCCAGCCAGGCGGACCATTCCCTGACCCGTCACTTGCGGGATGCCCTCGCCCTGGTGGAGATCCGGGTGCTGGACCACCTTGTCGTCGGCGATGGCGAAGTGGTCTCCTTTGCGCAGCGCGGACTCTTGTAGACGACCGAAAGCGCGGGATCACTTGCCAGCAGAACCCGATTCTGGTATAAAAGCCTGCTTTGTGGAGTCCTGCTGGAGGATAGTCAAGATGTCTAGGGTATGTCAGGTAACGGGTAAGCGGCCCATGGTCGGCAATAACGTCTCCCATGCCAACAACAAAACCAAACGGCGCTTTCTGCCCAACCTCAACACCCACCGCTTCTGGGTGGAGAGCGAAAACCGCTGGGTGCGCCTGCGCGTCAGCTCCAAGGGCATGCGCATCATCGACAAGCTGGGCATCGACCAGGTGCTGGCCGACATGCGCAAGCGTGGCGAAAAAGTCTAAGGAGCCTGACCATGCGTGAAAAAATCAGATTAGTATCGAGCGCCGGAACCGGACATTTCTATACCACCGACAAAAACAAGCGCACCATGCCGGGAAAGATGGAAATCAAGAAATTCGATCCAGTCGTACGCAAGCATGTCCTCTATAAGGAGGCCAAGATCAAATAGTTTCGCGCGAACCCAAAACGCCAAACCGAAAAAAGGCCAGATATTTCATCTGGCCTTTTTTATTGGGTGCCCTGCTTCGAACTGCGAGCAGTGACTGTCTCATTCCCTACAAAGCCAGGGCCGTCGCAGCCAGATACCACAGTACCGCCCACACACCCAGGCTTACGATGCAGATGATTCCGTCCGTTTTACTGATATCGATCCAGTTGTTGCTCATGATTACCCTCCCCCTCTTATATTTAATGGCAAGAAATGTCGTTCTGACGAGTACACGTTTTGGACTACGCCTTAGACACTACGAAAGCAAGGGCTTAAGGTCAAGCCTTTTTCATCACAATAACTAAGGAATTTAGTCAGGAATTTATAATATTTAACAATAAGATACCAAATACCTTATAGAAATTAAGTGGTTATAAAGGGGCATGCGACAATTTCAGGATGCTGCCGTCCATTGGGAATAACCATATAGGACGCGAGACATTTCCTTCGGAGCGGGGATACCCCTGGACTTTTCCCAACAACATCATTTCTGCAATGCACGGAGCATTTTTTCATTGGATACCGTGAAGCGCACCCCCCATTGCTGCTGCGCAACCCTGTAATGTGCATTACCAAAAAGGCCAGATGAGTCATCTGGCCTTTTTATGTTGGATACCCTGCTTCAACACACGAAGCAGCTGACTGATCCTTCAGTCTAGAGGGCCAGCACTGTCGATGCGAGATACATCAGCACTGCCCACGTACCCAGGCTGCCTACGCAGATGATTGTGTCCGTTTTACTGATATCAATCCAGTTGTCATTGCTCATGTTTACCCTCCTGTATTTAGCAATATGTGTTGTTTTGATCAAGTCACAGTTTTGGACTACATCTAAAACATTACAAAATGGAAGGATTAAGGTCAAGCCTTTTCATCACAAAAACTAAGTGATTTAGTAAGAAATTATCACTATTTAACAATGACATACATAATCACACAATAACAACAAGGTGTAACAGAGGGGTTTGTGACAGTTTCAGGATGCTGCTGTACGCAGGGAATAACCCTGCAGAACCTGCGCAAACTCCTCCAGGGTACGAATGCCGCTGGCTTCAGCCCGCCGACACCACTCCTGCAAGGCCTGGAGCATTTTTTCATTGGATTCAGCAGAGCGCTTCCACAACTCCTGCAGCTCCAGCTTGAAGCGATAGACGGTCTCCAGGCGATCGTTGTCACTCAGCACCGCATGGAGCTTTACCTGGGCGGATTCGTCGATAAGAGATGCCTCCCTGACCAGCAGGCGGCGCACTTTTTTCAGGCGTTCACGGTCAGAGGCATCATCCGCCTTGCTCAACTCGTCGCGGTGCACCTGGTGCAATACGTCGCGGCAATAATGGGCCATGACCTGAAAGCGGTGATTGACCACAGCGCGCACCGTATCCATATCCACAGTGGTCTTGGCCGGATCGATGCGTGGCCGGGTCAGGCGCTTGTTGACAGAGGCCAATCCCAATGCCTGAAACAGGCGGATGTACATCCAACCGATATCCAGCTCCCACCACTTGGCGGACAATTTGGCCGAGGTGGCAAAGGTATGATGGTTGTTGTGCAGCTCCTCCCCACCGATGAGAATCCCCCAGGGAACGATATTGGTCGAGGCATCGGGCACTTCATAGTTTCGGTAGCCCCACCAATGCCCAATGCCATTGATGACACCTGCAGCAAACAGGGGTATCCACAGCATCTGCACGGCCCATACGGAGATACCGGCAATGCCAAACAAGAGGATATCCACGATGAACATCAGAACCAGGCCGCAATAACTGTGCGCGTCATAGATATGACGTTCCAGCCAGTCAGCGGGTGTGCCGCGTCCATATTGTTCCAGAGTCTTCTCGTTCCTGGACGCTTCCCGGTAGAGCTCCGCTCCTTCCCACAGTACTTTCTTGATGCCCAGTACCTGGGGACTGTGGGGGTCATCCTCCGTTTCGCACTTGGCATGGTGCTTTCTGTGGATGGCAACCCAGGCCTTGGTCTGAATGCCGGTGGTCAACCACAGCCAGAAGCGGAAAAAATGGCTGAGCACTGGATGCAGATCAAGCGCGCGATGGGCCTGATGGCGGTGCAGAAACACCGTGACACTGATAATGGTGATATGGGTCATCACGAGCACCGCGACGACCTTCTCCCACCCGGACAACCCCAAAATACCATCAATCATTTCATTAAACCTCACCCTTAATAACTACACAAATTGTAATACATTAAAACGGGAATGAAAAACGTCACATCTGTTCCAGGCAAAGCATGGCGGGCCCGCCTGCCATGGTTTGCGGGAATCAGGATTTATACCCTTGCCAATTCAGTCTTCTATATTCAGGTGGCGCAGACGGGCCTGCAGCCCCTCAATCTCATCGAGAAGATCGAGGACCAGTGCCGCACCGGCAAGATTGACGCCCAGGTCACGCCGCAGGCGCAACACCACCTGGACGCGTGTAATGGAGGCAGGGTGAAAGCGCCACGCCTGCAATTCCATGCCGCGCGGCTCCAATACGCCCTCATCGACCATTGCGATGAGACACTCGGCGTCCAGGGAACAGATGCGCGCCAGCTCGCCGAAACTCAACCAGACTGAGTCATCCAGGACATCGCCTGTCAGCAAGGGCAAGCTCTTATCTTCTTTCATCATGCCCCCCCATATGACGCCGGGGATTGAACGGGATGACCTCCGCCAAATGACGGTAAGCGGCCCTGGCCGCCTCACTGTCTGCCGGTGGCAAGGCGATCTGGAGCACGGCATAGAGATCACCAGGCGGCCTCCCGGGCAACCCCTTGCCTTTGAGACGCAACTTGCGGCGCGCACCCGAACCCGGGGGAATCTTGAGATCGACAAGTCCCGAAGGGGTGGGAATAGTAATCTGCGCCCCCAGCACAGCCTCCGTGGGCGTCACCGGCACATCCATGTAGATGTCCCGTCCCTCAACCCGATAGAGCGGGTGAGGGCGAAAATGGACTTCGAGATAGAGGTCGCCTTCAGGACCATTGACCCCATGGCCGCCCTGCCCTCTGAGGCGGATCTGCTGCCCCGGCATGATGCCTTTGGGAATCCTGACCTTGAGGCTGCGCTGGCGCAAACGCACATGGCCATCGCGGGTAGTCTCAGGCGCCTGCAGGGTCACGGTGCGAGTGCCGCCGTGAAAGGCATCTTCCATATCGATCTGGATCCTGGCGAAGTGATCCTCTCCACGGGTCCGGTACTCATGGCGCCGGGCGCCTCCATATATGCCTGCCCGCCGACCGAACAGTGACTCAAAGAAATCACTGAAGGGGGCATCACCTGACGTAAAACCACCACCGCTGAATTCAAAGCCCGTATCCCAGTCCGGCGGGGGATGGAATTCCTGACCTGCCTTCCAGTCAGCACCCAGGCGGTCATAGGCCGCCCGCTTCTCGGGGTCCTTGAGCACCTCATAGGCCTCACCCAGTTCCTTGAAGCGCTGCTCGGCATCGGCCTCCTTGCTGACATCGGGATGAAACTTGCGCGCCAGTTTGCGATACGCACGCTTGATCTCGTCCTGGGTGGCGTCGCGCGCGACGCCCATGATCTTGTAATAGTCCTTGAATTCCATCGTATTGACTGTTGCGACCCACTGCCTGACTAACCGGGTTGAAACGCGTGGTAAGTATTCAGACCATCCCCTGGCCGGCCTCAGCCAGAAATCCTGATGCGTCGCGGGCGGTTCACCGCTGACTTGGGCATCTTGATGTGCAGGACGCCGCGGCGATACCTGGCCTTGACATGATCGGCATCCACGCCCACTGGCAATGGTATGGCGCGTTCGAAGGCGCCATAGGCGCATTCCGCGATACGGTATCCGTCCACGTCACGCTGTTGCTGATAACGTTTCTCGCCCCGCACCACCAACACGTCGTCGCAGATAGTCACATCGAACTCTTCCGGCTCCATGCCGGGCGCTTCCAGGCGGATTTCGACGCTCTCGTCGTCCTCGTAAAGTTCTGCCGTGAGCAACCCCCAACCACTGCCGATGACAACAGGGACATTGTCATCATCCTGCTCCCTTGCGGGCTTGAAGCGAGTCAAGGCGCCCGAAGCACGTGACACCAGATAACGCCACCCCTCCGCCATTGAGTCCCACAGGCGACCCAGACCTCCACGCAGTTCTTCCAGTGTCGACATGATTCCCCTCCTCATTCATCGTTTGATGCAACCTCGTGCCGCACCTGCCGAGGTGCGGCACGCCCCAACGGCCCTATTCCACCTTCACGCTGTGCCGCTTGGCGGGCGCGGCCTTGGGCAGTGTCAGCTCCAGCACGCCATCCTTGAAGCTGGCCCTGGCCTCGTCCCCCTGCACTGCAGCGGGCAGCGGAATGGTACGGGCAAAAGACCCCTGGGTGATTTCACGGCGCAGGTAATCACCCTTTTCTTCCTTGCTCTCCTGCCGGGTGCTGGCCTTGATGGTCAGCGTGTCTTCAGCCAGTGTAATATCCAGGTCGTCCTTGTTGACTCCCGGCAGTTCTGCACGCACCAGAATCTCTTCATCGCGATCCACGACATCCACCTTGGGCATGCGCCCCTCGAAGGGCATTTCCACATCGGCCCACGCTGGCCATTCCCAACGCGCCGGACCCCCCCAGCCACGGGGAAACAGCCCTTGAAAGAGACGCTCCATCTCCTCGAATGGGTTCAATGCGGCACGCTGCCGACTTTGCAGGGCATTGCCTCTGGTGGGAGTCGTTGTTGCTGACTTGGTTTCCGTGTTCATCGTCATCACCTCCTTTTTCGCTTGCTTTACAGTCCTCCATGAACCCTACCCTGTCGACTGCTCAAGAGCTTCCCTTCTCTCTCACCAACGATTTTCTTGCTGCTTCATGTATTTTTCTATAGGGATGAGAAATACTGTTTTCAACACCTTTGGCATCCCAGGCTCCTACATCGCATCCCCTTCCTTCCCTGGTGCTCATATTAAAAATCAGAATCGGTGATACTGCTGTAACTTAGGTTACATTTCCCGCATCTCTCCTGTGTTATTTATGACGCACATGCTCTTGAACGGGATGCATCAATTTCCAATGACGACAATGAGGAGGAAGAAAAAATGATCCACCTGGAGATCAGCGAACATGAGCGACAGGTATTATGCGATGTCCTGAAAACCCAGCTCTCCGACCTGAGTTATGAAATAGCGAACACTGACAACAAGGGTTTTCGTGACCAATTGAAGGCCAGGCGGGATGCACTGCAGAACATCCTGGCAGCGGCCGAGAAAGCGCCGGCTTCATAATACCGAACGATGTCATATTCCGCCCCCATGACCATAGCCCTGTCTCTGAGCCTGGGCGCAGCCGCGCTGGGCGTGGTCTATGCCGCCTGGTGTGGGAGGTGGGTTATGCGCCAGGATACGGGGAGCAAGGCCATGCGCAAACCCTACCTGGCCATCCGGGAAGGTGCGAACGCTTTTATGCGCACCCAATATCTGACCATCCTCGCGGTCGGCGTGGTATTGACCCTGTTGTTATGGGCAACGCCCCAATATGGGTTTCTCACCGCCTTGGGTTTCGTCATTGGCGGGGTGTGCTCCGCGATTGCGGGAATCATGGGCATGTGGGTCGCCGTTCACGCCAATGTCCGCACCACGGCTGCCGCGGCGAAAGGGCTGCCGTTGGCACTGAAGACCAGCCTGCGCGCCGGCTCTGTCACCGGGTTTCTGGTAGGGGCGCTGGCGCTGGCCAGTGTGAGCGGATTCTACCTGCTGCTACTCATGCTGAACGAATCGGGTCCTGTCGATATGGGGCCACTGGTGGGCCTTGGTTTTGGCGCCTCCCTGGTCAGCATCTTCGCCCGCCTGGGCGGCGGTATTTTCACCAAGGCCGCCGATATAGGCGCCGACCTGGTGGGCAAGATTGAACAGGGGATAGCCGAGGATGACCCACGCAACCCAGCCGTCATCGCCGACAATGTGGGCGACAATGTGGGTGATTGCGCCGGCATGGCGGCTGATGTCTTTGAAAGCTACGCCGTTACACTGGTGGCCGCGATGCTGGTGGCCTCCATCTCAGGAACAGGAACCGCGGCAGGCCAGATCTATCCCCTGATATTGGGCGCAGTTTCCCTGCTGGCAGGCATTATCTGTATCCACACCATCCATTACAGGGGTAAGGGCGCCATTCTCGCCACTCTGACCCGCATTGTCCTGGCAACCATCGTGCTCAGTGCTGGAGGTTTCTATCTGGCCAGCCAGTGGTTGATGGGCGATACCACGTCATATAACGCCAACGACCTCTTCATCAGCGCGCTTACGGGGCTGGCCGTGGGCATTGGCATGGTGGCGACGACGACCTACTTCACGGGAATTCACCGCCGGCCCGTGCAAGAAATTGCCCGTGCCTCCCGCTCCGGACATGCCACCAATATTATCACGGGCCTGGCCGTAGGCATGGAGTCCACCGTGGTCCCCACCCTGGTAATCGCGGCCGGAGTGGTAACGGCCTATTCCTTTGGGGGCGTGTATGGCATCGCCATTGCGACCACCGCCCTGCTGGCCCTCACACCGGTGGTGGTCACCATCGATGCCTATGGCCCGGTAACCGACAACGCGGGAGGTATTGCTGAAATGGCCCATCTCCCGGAGAGCGTACGCGAGGTTACCGATGAACTCGATGCGGCAGGCAACTCCACCAAATCCCTGACCAAGATCTTCTCCATCGGTTCCGCCGCATTGGCCTCCCTGGCCTTGTTCGTGGCCTTCAAGCTGGAGTTCGGCGACCGCCTGGACCAGGTCTCCTTTGCCATCGACGCCCCCTATGTGCTTGCGGGCCTTTTTATCGGCGCCCTTCTGCCCTTTTATTTCAGCGGCATCATTTTCAAGGCCGTGGGCAAGGCGGCCTCCACCGTCGTTGAAGAGGTACGCACTCAGTTCAGAAATCACCCCGAAATCCTGACAGGCCAGTACCGCCCGGACTATACCAGGGCCGTGCATATACTGACCTTGGCCTCCATCCGGGGCATGATTTTACCGGGCACTCTGCCGGTGGCCGTACCCATATTGGTTGCACTGGCATCCCCCTTTGGTCCCGATGGCAGCGGTGCGCAATTGATGGGAGGCATTTTGATGGGTGCCGTTACGACAGGGTTTATTCTCGCCCTCATGCTGAGTACCGGTGGCGCCGCCTGGGATAATGCCAAGAAGTACATCGAGGCTGGTCACTTTGGCGGCAAGGGCTCACCCGCCCATCTCGCCGCCATCACTGGCGATACCGTAGGCGACCCCGCAAAGGATACCGCGGGACCCGCCATCAACCCCATGCGCAAGGTGTTGAGCCTGATGGCCCTGCTGATGGTGCCCTTTCTTTAGCCCGCATTTCTCACCAGGTTGACGAGCCCTCGCTTGATCTTTGAATCCATAAGGCATTTTACTCAGTCGGAAATACACACTGTTATTCCGCTCCTTCGTAAAATGCCTTATGAATCCAAATCTCTGCGCGATCATCTCGCCACCTGGTGAGAAATGCGGGTTAGGCCTGCTCCACCTTCAATACATGGCGCGTGGTCTCGAGCACGGCATCAGGATTGAGGCTCATGGAATCAATACCGATCTTCACCAGATATTCGGCAATCTCCGGATAATCGGACGGAGCCTGTCCACACATGCCTGAATGACGGCCGTTGCGGCGCGCGCCCTCCACCGCCAGGCGGATCATCTCCATGACGCCGGGGTCGCGCTCGTCGAAATCGCTGGCCACGATCTCGGAATCACGATCCACCCCCAGCGTGAGCTGGGTCAGGTCGTTGGAACCGATGGAGAAACCGTCGAAGAGGCGGGAGAAGGCATCGATGAGAATGACGTTGTTGGGAATCTCGCACATCACATAGACCTCCAGGCCATTCACGCCCCGCGCCAGCCCGTGTTCCGCCATGCAGGCCAGCACTTGCTCGCCTTCCTCTACGCGACGGCAGAAGGGAATCATCAGCTTGACGTTCACCAGCCCCATGTCGTCGCGCACCCGCTTCAGGGCCGCACACTCCAGGGCAAAGCCCTCGGCATAGGCGGGATGGGTATAGCGCGAGGCGCCGCGGAATCCCAGCATGGGGTTCTCTTCCCTGGGCTCGAACCATCGCCCGCCCAACAGGGCCGCGTATTCATTGCTCTTGAAATCCGACAGGCGCACCACCACCGGCTTGGGATAGAAAGCGGCGGCGATGGTGCCCACGCCCTCAGAGAGGCGCTCGATGAAGAAATCGGCGGGCCGTGCGTAACCCTGGGTCAGGCTGGCCAGCCTTGCCCTCTCCCCCTCATCCTCCACCCGTTCCGGGTGAAGGAGGGCCATGGGATGGGCCTTGATGTATTCATTGATGATGAACTCCATGCGCGCCAGGCCCACGCCGTCATTGGGCAGAAAGCTGGTCTTGAAGGCGATCTCGGGATTGCCCAGATTGATCATGATCCTGGTGCGGGGACGTGGCATGGCCGAGAGATCGGTCTGTTCCACTTCAAAGGGCACTGTTCCCGCGTAGACCCGCCCCACGTCGCCCTCGGCGCAGGAGACGGTGACTTCCGCGCCATCGGCGATGCGGGCGGTGGCGTCGCCGCAGCCCACCACGGCGGGAATGCCCAGTTCACGGGCGATGATGGCCGCGTGGCAGGTGCGCCCGCCGCGGTTGGTGACGATGGCGGCGGCGGTTTTCATGACCGGCTCCCAGTCCGGCGTGGTGGTATCGGAGATCAGCACCTCGCCGGGCTGGAAAGCGGCCAGATACTCCACGCCCTCGATGACCCGCGCCCGCCCGCTGGCGATGCGGGCGCCCACGGCGCGCCCCTGGCACAGCACCTCGCCCGTCCCCTTGAGCAAAAAGCGCTCCAGCACCGTGCCCCGCTGCTGTGAGGCCACGGTCTCAGGGCGCGCCTGCACCAGGTAGAGCTGCCCATCGAGGCCATCCCGCGCCCACTCCATATCCATGGGGCGGTCCTCGCCCGCACGGGAGGTATAATGCTTCTCCACCTTGATGGCGTAATCGGCCAGGGTCAGCACATCCCCGTCGCTGATGCAGAAGCGCGCCCGTTCACGGGCCGTGGTGGGGATATTGCGGGTCTGCTCGCGGCTGCGGGCGCTGGCGTATATCATCTTGATTTTCTTGCTGCCCAGGGTGCGGCGCAGCACGGTGCGGCGACCCTGTTCGAAGGTCGGTTTGTGGACATAGAACTCGTCGGGATCCACCGCCCCCTGCACCACGTTCTCACCCAGGCCATAGGCGGCGGTGATGAATACCACGTCGCGAAAACCACTCTCCGTATCCAGTGAGAACATGACCCCGGAAGCGGACAGGTCGGAGCGCACCATTTTCATCACGCCGATGGAAAGAAAAACCTTGAAGTGGTCGAAACCATGATCCATGCGGTAGTGGATGGCGCGGTCGGTAAAGAGGCTGGCGAAGCAACGCCGGCAGCTCTCCAGCAGGCGGGCGTCGCCACTGATATTGAGATAGGTCTCCTGTTGTCCGGCAAAACTGGCGGTGGGCAGGTCCTCCGCCGTGGCCGAGGATCGCACGGCCAGGCTCAGGCCGGCCCCGTATTCTTCCTGCAAACGCCTGTAGGCGGCCAGAATGGCATCCTGGAGATCCCGGGGGAGGCCGGCGCCGTAGACGATCTCCCGCGCCATCGCCGCGCGCCCCGCCAGGTCTTCCACGTCATCGCCGTCGAGTCCGTCCAGGGCCTCATGCAAGGCGCCCCAGGCTTGCGCCTCGTCGAGGACATGGCGATAGGCCTGGGCGGTGATGGCAAAGCCATTGGGCACTTTCACGCCCTGGGGCGTCAGTTCACGGTACATTTCTCCCAGCGAGGCATTCTTGCCGCCCACCAGGGAAACATCGTCCATTCCCAACTGGGAGAACCAGCGGATATAGGGACTCTCGTTCATGGCAGATCTCCCTTGTTCTCACACATTGCCCCGGCCACCGCCACGATGGTTGACACCGAGGGGATGCTGGCCGCCTCCAGGCGGGCATTGTAGGCAATGGGCAGTTCCCGGCCCGCGACCCGCCGTGGCGCCTGGTCCAGGGTGAAGAAACAACGTTCGGCGAGGGTGGCGACTATCTCGGCCCCGGCCCCGGCAAAACAGGAGTCCTCTTCCACCACCAGCAGGCGATGGGTCTTGCCGAGGGAGCGGATACAGGTGTCCCAGTCGATGGGACGCAGGCTGCGCAAGTCGATGACCTCCGCCTCGATACCCTTCTCCGCCAATTGCTCAGCAGCCTGCAGGGACAGGTCGCGCATGCGTGAATAAGTGACGATGGTGAGATCATCACCCGGCCGGCAGACCCGGGCGCGGTGCATGGGCGGCGCCTCCGCGTGTTCATCCAGCGGCCCCTTGCCGAAATAGAGCAGTTCGTGCTCCAGCACCACGATGGGCTCATCGCTGCGGATCGCCTGACGCAGCTGCCACCAGGCATCCTGGGGCGTGGCCGGCACGGCGATCCGCAGACCCGGCACGTTCATGAGGGTCTGTTCCAGGCGCTGGGAATGCTGGGCGGCAAGCTGCCTGGCCACCCCGCCGGGCATGCGCACCACCAGGGGCATGGGAAACTGCCCGCCGGACATGAAGGGAATCTTGGCCGCCATGTTGATGATGGCGTCCAGGGCCAGGAGGGCGAAATTGATGGTCATGATCTCCACCACCGGGCGCAACCCCACCAGCGCCGCCCCCACGCCGAGGCCGGTGAAACTGCCCTCCGAAATGGGCGTGTCGCGCACCCGCCATTCTCCATACTTGGCGTACAGGCCCTCGGTGACGCGGTAGCTGCCGCCATACAAGCCCACATCCTCACCCAGTACGATCACATCGCCGTCGGCGACCATCTCGGCATCCAGGGCGCGGTTGAGGGCCTGCCAGTACAGGCATTCCCCGCTCTTCATATCAAGACCTCCCGGTTGCGATTGCAGTCCAGCGCCGCCTCGGCATCCGCCATCACGGGTTGTGGACTGTCGGCGGCGAAGGCCACCGCCTTTGCCACCGTATCCGCGACCTCCACCTTCATGGCCGCCAGGCCTTCTGCGCTGAGATGCCCGTCCCGGCCCAGTTGTTCCGCCAGGCGGCCGATGTGATCGCCACTTTGGCGCGCCGCGGCGGGATAGTCCATCCCCGCCTCGGCCATGGCCACATCGAGGGGATCCCCCTTGTCTTCGTAGGCCCTGACTTCCACCCGGGGACGGTAGTTGCCGGAATCGGCCATGGAGTGCCCGCGGAAACGGTAGGTTTCGAATTCGAGGAGTTGGGGCCCGTTGCCAGCGCGCACCTGCGCCAGCGCCTCGCGGCTGGCCTGGTGAACGGCCAGCACGTCCATGCCGTCGATGCGGCGCGCCGGCATGCGGTAGGCGCAGGCACGCTTGTAGACCTCGGCAACGGCCGAGTGGCGGTGAATCTCGGTGCCGATCTGATAGTGATTGTTCTCGCACACGAACAGCACCGGCAGCTTCCACAGGGCCGCCATGTTGAGGCTTTCATGAAAAGTGCCCTGGTTGACGGCGCCGTCGCCGAAAAAGCAGATCACGGCCTCGGGCAGCTCGCGCAGGGCAATGGCATAGGCAATGCCTATGGCGACAGGGAAGGTCTCGCCGACGATGGCGTAGCCGCCCATGAAACGCCGCTCCCGGTCGAACAGATGCATGGAGCCGCCCATGCCCCCGCTGCAGCCGCCCTTCCTGCCGAACAGTTCCGCCATGACGGCGCCGGGCGGCACACCGCGCACCAGGGCGTGGACGTGCTCGCGGTAGGTGGAGACGATATAGTCCGCCGGTTCCGCGGCATGCAACACCCCCACCCCAACCGCCTCTTCACCGGGATAGAGATGCAGGAAACCACCGATATTCCCCTGGGTATATTCCTCCGCGGCGCGCTCCTCGAAGGCGCGCGCCAGCAGCATGTCGCGCAGCATTTTTTTCAACAGGTCAGACATCCGCTCTCCTTCTTTGCCCGCACCATAACACCGGCCTGAACCGGCATCCGCAACCCAGGTTACAGAAAATACCGCGCGTCAGTCTTCATACTCCATATCAGCATGGTATTCACCCCGCTGCGCGGCCCCGTTGAGGCGCGCCCGCTTCAACAGGGCCTGCTGGGCCAGGGAAATATTGGCCGCCCTGCCCTGCCAGGCCTCCAGTACCGGCTGCTGCAATGCCCGCCCGTAGGAAAAGGAGAGCAGCCAGGGCTCGTGGGGAAAGGAGGCATTCATGGCATTAAGATTGGCCGTGGCCTCCTCGGGGGTGAGACCACCGGAAAGAAAGTTGATGCTGGGCACCGCCGCGGGCACACAACGGCGCAACACCTTCACCGTGGCCACAGCGATCTCCTCGGCGCTGGCGCGGTGTGGATGGTCCTTGCCGGGCAGCACCATGTTGGGCTTGAGCACCATGTGCTCCAAGGCCACGTGATGGCGGTGCAGGGCATGAAAGATCTCCTTCTGCACGGCTTCCGTCACCTCGGCGCAGCGCGCCAGGCTGTGATCGCCATCGATCAGCACCTCCGGTTCGACGATGGGCACCACGCCCTGTTCCTGGCAGACCGCCGCATAGCGGGCCAGCATCTCGGCATTGGCCGTGATGCCCAGCGGGCTGGGGTTGCGCTCACCGATCTGATAGACCTCGCGCCACTTGGCAAAACGCGCCCCCTGCGACTTGTAGGTCTGCAATCGCTCGGCCAGACCATCCAGGCCATAGGTGATGAGGTCGCCGGGTGACAGGGCCAGCGGCCCCTTGCCTTTGTCCACCTTGACACCGGGTACGATATGGCGCGCTGTCAGCACCTCGGGCAAAGGCGTGCCGTCGTCGCTGGCCTGGGCGAGGGTTTCCTCGAACTCGATGACGCCACTGATGTAATCCTCGATACCCGGCGCCGTCAACAGCAGGGCCCGGTAGGCGCGCCGGTTCTCTTCGGTGGACTCCACATCGATGGGGGCGAAGCGCTTGGCAATGGTGGGAAGACTCTCGTCGGCGGCAAGAACCCCCTTGCCCCTTTGTACCATCAGTTCGATGGTTGCCTGAAGTTCGTCTGCAACCGTCATGACGCACCTCCTGTAGTCGTGATCTTCCCTATATGGTACACCTCACGGGCGGATTGACCAGCCCCGGTTTCATGTGATTGCAGTGCAACCCATGAGTGGGACAGGCTTATCAAGCCGGTAACGATATATATCGTTGCCGGGTTAATAGCCACTCATCCGGCCGGCGTAACGCCCATAGAACCATTTCATGATGAAGGGGGGTAAAAGCGTGGTCAGGGCGATCACTATCACCATGCCTGCATGAACTTCGTTGCTGAATATACCACTCACCCTGCCCAGCTCGGCAAAGATCAGCCCCACCTCGCCTCGTGGCGTCATCGCAAGACCGATGGCCCACCGGGCGGGCCATGGCTCCTTGATGATAAAGGCCCCCACCAGCTTGCCGATGACTGCAGCGGCCAGCAAGGACAGGGAAAACCACCAGATGAAAGGGGAACCCCAGTCGATTTCACGCAGACTGAGCGAGAGACCGACGAAGACGAAGAATATGGGCGTGAACAAATGCACGATGGGACGCATCTGCTCCTCGATACGTCCCGCAAACTGCTCATCCGCATGCAGCGCAATCCCCAGGGGGAGAAAAAAGCGCCGTGACAGCGCCAGCCCGGCGGCGAATCCTCCCAGCAACTCCGGCGCCCCCAGGGCGTTGGCCAGCCAGGCGAAAAACAGCACCAGCGATACGATGGTGGTGGGCAGCAGGCCGGGGATCTCGCTCACTTCGTCGAAGCGCTTGATAATCAGGGAAATCATCTTGGCCGCGATGGGCGCCAGAATGAAGAAGGCCCCCACGAAAACCAGGACCTTGCCGGCGCTGATCAGGCTGACGCCGCCACCCAGGGAGAACTCATAGAGCAGCGCCAGCAGCACCACCCCCATCACGTCGTCCAATACGGCCGCGCCCAGCACGATCTGTCCCTCGGGTGCATGCTGGCGTTTGAGATCCGATAGCACACGCACCGTTATGCCGATACTGGTCGCCGTCAAGGTGCCGCCGATGAACAGGGAAACCAGCAAGGGAAGCTTGAAAACCCAATACCCCAAGGCAAACCCCAGCGCCAGGGGCAGTACAAAACCCAACAAGGCGACGACTATGGACTTGGCGCCGGTGCGCACCAGGCGTTTGATATCCGTCCCCAGGCCAACCTCGAACAACAACAGGATGATGCCGATCTCCGCCATCAGCTTGATGGTTTCGAGAGGCTCGATCCAGCCCAACAGGCTCGGCCCCAGAACAACCCCCGCCAGTAATTCACCGATGACAGAGGGCGCCTGCATGCGTACCGCGAGTTCCGCAAAGATGCGGGCGGTAAGAAGAATAATCAGTAGATACAGAAAAAAATCATGGGTCTCCATCTACTCCACTCCTTCTTTAATTGGCCTGCCTACCCCGGGAAGCTGTAGTTTTCAGGACACCAGGAAACCTCAAGACGGCTTCCTGCCACGTCTTTTACTCCGCCGCTGATTCCCATTCGAGTCCCTAAACAGCCATTCACGGGCAACAGTCGTAATGGCCGATACCGCAGGATGAGAAATCTTGCGCTCCACGGAAATGGCATAGAATTGCTCACGCACTTCCTCTGTCTGGCCAAGGGGCACCACGTCGTATTGTTTCTCCACTTCGTCCGCAATGGGCGTCGGGGCCACGAAGACGCCGGCCCCGGCCCGGCCAAACGCCTTCATCAGAGCGCTGTCGTCGAACTCACCTACAATGTGGGGATGGATATGGAGCTTGTCAAACCATTGCAGAAGATGACCGCGCACCACGGTGCTTTCACCCGGCATGAGAAAGGGAGCGCCACTGAGGCTGTGTGGAAACCCTTTGCGCAAGCGACGCGCCAGGTCCGGCAGGGCAAAAAAGGTGATTCCACAATCACCCAGGGGGTGATTGAATCCACGCACATTCACACCGGGTGGAATCGGCCCGTCGGCGATCACCAGATCGACATGGTGAACCGCCAGTTCAGCCAGGAGAGCGTCGATAGCGCCTTCGCGGCATACGATACGCACCTGCTCCTGCAACTGTAAGGCCGGCGCCAGCAGGCGATAGGCGATGGACTTGGGCACCACATCCGCCACGCCCACCTTGAACAGGAGGGGACGGCCGCCAGGCAGACTGCGCACCATTTCCTCCAGCTCCCCGCCCAATGAGAAAATCTCATCGGCATAGCTGAGTGCCAGACGTCCTGTTTCCGTGAGTTCCAGGCTGCGCCCGACACGGGTGAACAGGGCCTCTCCCAGGTTATCTTCCAGCAGACTGAGTTGCCCACTGATGGTTTGAGGAGTCAAATGGAGGCGCTCACTGGCGCGGGCTATACTGCCTTCTTTTGCCACGACCCAGAAATAGTGCAGATGCTTATAGTTGATCATGTCACGGCCACTTCGTTAAATACGAATATTCTACCAATAATAATCGACTTTTTCTTATTTATAAATAAATCTATCCTTTTCAACTGAGTAATTGATGATGCATCAAGCCTCGGGAGAGAGTACGGAAGAATCACCATGATAGCGGGAACGGTACTCTATGCCACGGCGACGTATCTGCTCATGGTGGCTGCCTTCTACCATGCGCGCGTGAGAAGATTTCATGTGCCTGTGATGATCTTCATCATGATAAGTGACCTGCTGTTCCCATTCTATCTGGTCGCAACACACGACTGGTACGAGCGCCTCATCGTGCAAGAGGATATACTCACCTTTGGCGTTTGGATGCACTTGGGGGCGGTTGTATCGCTCTTCGTATTGTATGCTGTGCAAATCCAGGCGGGGCGTGCGCTGCTACGCGGAGAAGGCAAAGGCCGCATCAGGCAGGATCACCACGCCCAGGGCAAGGCCATTCTGATCATCAGGGCGTTCGTGATCTTCACCGGCGCCCTGCTGGTACAGGGTAGTATAGAACCCGCAGCAGAAATAGAGGAGACATGAACTGCATGCGCGCAGATGAAGAAGTAGAAATTTCACCACATACCGTACCGGAAGCTACAGCCGCTGAACGCGGCCTCATCAAATTCCTACTGGTTTCCGTCACCTCGTTTTTCATCGGAACAGTCCATGGCGTACTCCAGATACAACCGCCGATACGCGCCTGGCTGGATTCCATCGGCAGCCCCTATGGTGGACCAGGACATATGATCGACCCCCTGGCCCACGCCCATATCAATGTCGTGGGTGGTGTGGTGCTGTTATGCATGGCGGTCACCTATTATCTTCTGCCGCGTATTTCCGGAACACCGCTGTTCTCTCAGAGACTGGTGCAACACACGTTCTGGTGGACCACCCTGGGCATCAGTGGTTTCTACACCACATTGATGGTATTCGGGTTCATCGAGGGCAATCTGCTGCTGCAAGATGATATCTCTGGGATGGAAGAAGTACACAAAATATACACGCCTATCATCGTCGTGGTGGCCACCGTGATGGGCATCGGCTTCTGGATATTCTTCGCCAATATCTTTATGACGGCAAAGGCCATCTTCGCCAAATGATCTTCCCGGAAACCTGACTCTGAGGAGCGGCCGCTGAATCAGGAGAGGAGGTTAAGAAATGAACAACGAATACTGGTTGGTCATGCTTGTACTGCTCACCTTTACCGTTGCAGTCAATATAGCCATAGTCGAATAGGACCATATCGACCACTCCAGGCAACATCGTTATTTACGAATATTGATATAAAAATATTCGACTTTTTACATCCTCGCAAACAGCCTATGTTAATAGCAGTCAACAATCCGTGGGAGGCCTATCATGCATATCGATATCCAGACACGCAGTTTTCCCTTGACGGAGGCCTTGCGCAACCATATCAAGCGGCGCCTGGGCTTTGTGTTGAGCGCGCGGGACGAACATATCCAACGTATCGTGGTGCGGCTGTCTGATATCAATGGCCCACGCGGCGGTGCGGACAAATGCTGTCATATCCAGGTTGTGCTCAATCATCTCCCGGATGTGGTGATAAAGGATACGGAGGCCGACCTCTATGCGGCCATCGACCGCGCCGTTGATCGGGCCGGACGCACGGTGGGGCGCCGCGTGGAACGCCAGCGCCTCAAGATGCGCTCGGGCATCACCTACGGCCAAACCGTCCGCACCCAGTGAACACATAAGACAAGACAGGAGCGTATAATCATGAACCCATCATTGATGAATTCCACCACCACCCGCAGCCAGGCGTCGGTCCTCGCCACCAACAAGGTCATACGCAATACCTACACCCTGCTCTCCATGACGCTGTTGTTCAGCGCCCTGACGGCAGGTGTGTCCATGGTCATGAATCTGCCTCATCCCGGCCTGTTGCTGACCCTGGGCGGTTATTTCGGCCTCTTGTTCGCCACGGCAAAATTCCGCAATAGCAGCCTCGGGCTGGTGTTTGTGTTTGCCCTGACGGGCTTCATGGGGTACACCCTGGGCCCCATCCTCAATGCCTATCTGGCCTTGCCTAACGGCAGTCAGATCGTAATGACCGCCATGGGTGGCACCGGCGCCATCTTCCTGGGCCTGTCCGCCTACGCCCTCAGCACGCGCAAGGACTTCAGCTTCATGGGCGGCTTCCTGATGGCCGGCATCCTGGTGGCCTTTCTGGGCGGCCTGGGCGCGATATTCTTCGAAATGCCCGTGTTGTCCCTGGCCGTTTCCGCCATGTTTGTATTGTTGATGGCAGGCCTGATTCTGTATCAGACCAGCGAAATCATTCATGGCGGTGAAACCAATTACATTATGGCGACAGTGACCTTGTACGTTTCCATTTTCAATCTGTTCACCAGCCTGCTGCACCTGCTGGGGGCCATGAGCGGAAACGACGACTGACAGGCAGGCCAGGAGAAATCCATGGCGCTCGTCCATGTGCGAGACATGCTCGACCACGCCCGGCACCATGGCTATGCCGTGGGCGCCTGCACGGTGCGCAGTCTCGAATTTCTGGAGGGTGTCCTGGAAGCCGCCGAAAATGCCAGGGCGCCAGTGATCCTGAGCCTGCCGGCCTCTCCTGACAATGAATCACACCTGGAGGCAATGGCGGCGGCGGCGGAAACCGCCGCCCGCCGCGCTTCAGTCCCCACAGCCATTCACCTCGAGGGTTGCACCAACCTGTCTGAAGCCATTCAAGGTATCAACCTGGGCTGTAACAGCATTGGCGTCGCAGCACCAACAGGCTGGACACCCAGCGACTTTCAACTCGCGTTGCGCATTGCCGAGATGGCCCATGGCTGCGGCGTTCCCGTAACGGCCGGCATCGCCTCTCCCGAAGACAGGGAGGCAATCGCCCAAGCGCTCCAGGCCGGCATCGACTTCCTCTCCCTGCCGGCCGTGAATGACGATACGGATCCCGGAGCCGGGTTGCCCGGCGATGTTCCCGAAGGAGTGATCCTGTCCATGCCTGGCGACAACATAACAGAGGATGCATTACTGAGCCGGTTCATTGCCGCGGGCATCGCCAGGGTTGATTTTGACACGACACTGATGGAAGGCGCCGGCGCATGGCTGCGCAACGCTTGTGATGAAGACCATATCCAACTGTACGGCATGCGTGGCGCCATCGTTGAAACCGCGGAACGCTGCCTGCGGCGCTGCGGCAGCGAGGGCCGCGCCTCGGAGGCCCTCACCCATTGCGCCAGCTGGAAGCCCGTGGAGCACGTGATCATCTACAATGTCAGCGGTATCGGCGAACATGCGACAGAGGGCATGATGGCGGAAGGACGGCGCATCCTGAGCGGCATTCCCGGTGTGCGCAGGGTGGTCACCGGAAAGGCAGTCAAGGAAAACGCGGCCTACCAGTATTGCTGGCTGGTCACCTTCGTCCACCCCGACGTCATCGACAGCTACCGGGAACATCCCGCCCACGTCGCCTTTGCCGACAAGCTGTTCCGTCCCGTCGCAGCCGAACGCATCAGCATCGACTACAAGACCTCAGGGGACTGAACACCACCTCAGGCAAACACCATGCGCCGCCGCAATATCCGGTAGACCCACATCTTCACCGCATCGTTGATGACGAACCATACCAGGGCGTAGAGCCAGATCCACAGGGCGTACTCCCAGCCGATGGGGGTGATCATGAAACCATACACCGCGATCAGGGTGCCCGCGATTTCCGTGCCGAAGGTGGCCCCGAACAGGAGGGGCGACGGCCAGGGCCGCTGCCAGAACCACCCCTCGGAGCGGGTGATATAGAGGGTGCTGTGACCGGCGACGATGAGCTTGAGAAAGAGCAGAGAGCGAATCAATTCTTCGGACACCCCCTGCTCCTGCAGGATGAAGAACAGCACGAAAGACGAGACCACTCCCGTAATACCCAGCACCGTGGAAACGGTGAGCAACTCCGTCATGTTCCAGCGCACCGGCATCTTGTGCACACGGGTATTGTCATAGGCGATGGCCAGGATGGGAATATCGTTCAGCAGGGCGAGCAGGATGATCATCAGCGCCGTAATGGGATAGAAGTCGAAAATCACGATGGACAGGGTCATGAAGAGAATGATGCGAATGGTTTCGGCGATGCGGAAAGTGGCATAGCTCTTCATGCGCGCAAAGGTGATGCGCGCCTGGCGCAGGGCGTCATTGATGACAGATAGACCCGGCGCGGTGAGAATCACATCGGCCGCCGCGCGGGCCGCGTCCGTGGCGTTGGCCACCGCAAATCCGCAGTCGGCCTTCTTCAGGGCCGGCGCATCGTTGACACCGTCGCCGGTCATGGCCACGATGTGGCCGCCCTTCTGCAGGGTATCGACGATGCGGTATTTGTCCTCGGGCACCACCTCGGCAAAGATATCCACCTCCTCTATCATCTCGATGATGGCAGACTCATGGCTGTGGATGAACTCGCGCTCCAGGAGCCGGGTATCGTAGAGTTCACGCACCTGCTCCATGACCTCGGCGGCAAAACGCCGCGCCTCCTTGAGGGGCACGCCCTCGAGCCGCCGGTAGATGGCCGTGGTCAGGACCTCCACCAGGCCCAGCAGCTCGTTGGCGCCCGATCCCGTGAGCTGGGCGGAACTGATGGTGCGTTGTTCCAGATCGAGCAGACGCCCCACTTCCCTGGCAATGGCGACATTGTCGCCGGTCACCATTTTGACCTGTACGCCGAAGTCGCGCATCTCGGCAATGACCTGCCGCGAATCCTCCCGTGGCGGATCATGCAAAGGGATCAGCCCTATCAATTGCAGGGGCCGATCGCCTTCCTTGCGGCCCACCATCAGGGTGCGGTATCCCTTGGCCGCCAGGAGGTCCACGGTACTGCCGAGGTCCTGGGCCGTGGACTCATCCAGATCCGCCATATCCATCAACACCTGGGCCGCCCCCTTGACCGCCACAAAACGTTTACCATCACGCTCAAGCTCGGCCTCGGTGCGCTTGCGCACCGGGTCGAAGGGAACGAAAGTAAGCTGCCGATAGGCGTTCCACTCGAGATCAGGCATGTGCTCATCGATATAGTGGAAAATGGGCTGTTCGATGGGATCGTTGTTCTCGGGCTTCGAGGCCAGGGCGGCGGCCAGAAACAGGTCTCTTTCGCTGAATCCATTCAGCAGGACGGGTTCCGAGACCCGCATCTCGTTGCGGGTGAGGGTGCCGGTCTTGTCGGAGCAGAAAACATCCACGCCCGCCAGCTCCTCTATGGCCGTCAGTTTCGACACGATGGCCTGGCGGCGCGCCAGATTGACCGCGCCCACGGCCATGGTCACGGACAACACGGCCGGCAGGGCCACGGGTATGGCCGCCACGGTCAGCACCAGGGCAAAACGGGCGATCTCGAGAAAGGGTTCGTGGCGGAACAGGGCCACCATGACGATGAGCAAGACCAGGGCCAGGGTGATCAAGATGAGGAAATTACCGATCTGCATGACCATCTTCTGGAAATGGCTGCGCTCTTCCAGCTGGGCCCGGGCGACGAGAAACACCACCGTGGAAAAGTTGGTGCGCATACCGGTGTTGACCACCAGGGCCAGCATCTCGCCTTGCTTGACGACGGTATTGGCGTAGGCCACCTCCCCGGCCCGCTTGCTGGCGGGAAGCGACTCGCCCGTGAGGGCCGACTGGTCCACCAGGAGGTAATCCCCTTCCAGCAGCTGCACATCCGCCGGCAGCACGTCACCAATCTTGAGCTTGACGACGTCTCCCGGCACCAATTCACGCACGGGAACATGCTGAAAGCCCCCATCGCGCAACACCGTGGCTGTCTTGGCAAGACGCTGCTTCAGGGCCTTGAGCGCATTCAAGGCGCGGCGTTCCTGCATGAAGTCCAGCCCTGCATTGACCAGCAGCATGATGGTGATGATGATGAAATCCTCCCATTTCCCCACGATGGCCGAAAGCAGCGCGGCCACCTCGATCATCCAGGGAATGGGCCCCCAGAAACGGCGCAGGATCCGGTGCCATAAGGGCTCTTCCTGTTCTTTTAACTCATTGTAGCCAAACCGCGCCTGGCGCCGCGCCACCTCGTCCTTGCTCAGCCCCCGCCGGACATCCACGCCCAGCATCTCGATGGTCGTGGCGAGAGGCTGCCGTGCAAATTCATCGCTTGTCTTGTGCATGGGTTGCATACCCGATTTATCCCAGATGTATGGCCATGTCTCTGGCGCTCCCCTCCGCCAGCAGCTCATGAGCCTGCGCGACTTCGTCCTCACTGCCCAGGGCCACCAACAGGGAATGGGCGCTTTGCAAGGCGGCTTCATAGTGCACAATACTGTCCCGCGGGACATTGATACGATGGAGCGCTTCACCCAAAGGGCTGGGCGGAGGTGATGCCTGCCCCTCCTCCATGACTGTGAGGAAAACCCCTGCGAAAGGACCCACGATAATGATCATTCCCAAAGTGGCCATCCATAGCACGGCCGTTGCACGGTCGCGCCCGCACACGGCATTCCAGAATTCCGCCGTCTCACCACGAAAAACATGGCGCCCATGGGCGCAGAAATAACCCACGCCGCCACTTTCCCCTGAACAGCAGGACACCACTGAAACATTATTGATGCCGCCCTGCAAAGCCTGAGCGGCCGCCATTACCCTGTCCAGGCCATCGTATACGGCGATGCAGCAATTCTCATTGGCCATCTCTCTACTTTTCCGCTCGGCTATATTTTTCAATATAACCGTACCTTTCGGAACAGATCTGCAACCTGGGTTACACCTGAAGCGGTGAAGGGAAGGGCGGAAAGGCTGGAGCGCTCAATGCGCCGTCGAGGGTGGATTGCTGGGCAGCTCGGCGGCCCGTTTCGCCAGTTCCTGCAGGGCCTCCACCTCCAGGTGCCCCCGGTGTGCATCGACGATGCCTTCCTGCTTCCAATGCTGGAGCTGGCGGTTGACCACCACCCGCACACTGCCGATCATGTCGGCCAGGGACTCGTGGGAGAGGTCATTGATCAGCCTGGGGGTGATGTGCGCTTCCGCTGCGGTGCTATCCACGTGACGCAGGATGAGACGCGCCAGGCGCGCCTCCGTATCATGGAGGGCGAGATCCGCCGCCAGGCCGGCGAGGCTGGCCATCTGTTCACCCAGGTAGGGCAACAGGGCGCGGTTGAACTCGGGGTGATCATGTACCCACTGGCGGGCCTCCGCCATGGGCAAACTGAGCAGCGACACATCGTCCAGAGTCTCCAGCATGACATCATGGGGCTTGCCGTCCAGGAGGCTGAACATGCAGAAGGCATCGCCGGGGCCCAGCAGGAACAGGGTGATGACCCGCCCCGTCTCCACATTGCTGCGGCTCAGGCGCACCCTTCCCGACAGCAGGATATGGAAGCGTTGCCAGGTCTCCTCCATGGGCAGCAGGCGGCGGCGCTTCCAGGTCTCGCGGCGGCAGCGCCCGATCATGTCCATCAACAGCGCGTCGTCCATGTTGGCGAAAAGTGGCGAGCCCTGGAGGCAGCGCAGCGCCTCCCCGAAGAAGGGCGAATCCGGCTTCATGCCTTACCCGCCTGCTTTTCGTGGATCTTCACCAGGCCGCCCTGCTTTTCCATGACAGCCTCGACCTCTTCGCCGCTGAGCACTTCCTTCTCCTCCAGGGTGGCCGCCAGGGCATCCAGCACCTTGCGGTTGGCGCTGAGAATCCCCATCGCGCGCTGCCGTCCTTCCTCAACCAGGGCGCGCACCTCGGCATCGATGAGGCGCGCGGTCTCCTCGCTGTAGTTGCGTTCCTCCGCCGTCTGCTCCAGAAAGCGCAATTGCTGCCGGCGACCCCAGGTGAGGGGACCCAGCTTGCCGCTCATGCCCAGCTGGGTCACCATGCCGCGGGCGATCTCCGTGGCCCGCTCCAGGTCGTTGGCCGCACCGCTGGAGACATCGCCAAATACGATCTCCTCGGCCACCCGCCCTCCGAGGAGAATGGCGATCTGGTCCTTCAGTTCATGCTCCGTCGACAGGAACTTCTCTTCCACAGGCAGTTGCAGGGTATAACCCAGGGCCGCCACGCCGCGCGGGATGATGGACACCTTGTGCACCGGCTCACCCGTAGGCACGCTCTCGGCCACCAGGGTATGACCCGACTCATGGAAGGCCACGCGGCGCTTCTCGGCGGCATTGAGTGCGCGGTTTTTCTTTTCGGGGCCGGCGATCACGCGATCGATGGCCGCCTCGAAATCGGCCATGGTGACGGCGTCATGCCCGTGGCGTACGGCGAGTATGGCCGCTTCATTGGCGATATTGGCCAGATCGGCGCCCACGAAACCGGGCGTGCGCTGCGCCACCACTTGCAGGTCGACATCGTCGGCCAGCTTCATATTGCGGGTGTGAATACCGAGAATGGCGACACGCGCCTCCAGATCAGGCTTGTCCACGATGATTTGACGGTCGAAGCGCCCGGCGCGCAACAGGGCCTTGTCGAGGATCTCCGGGCGGTTGGTGGCGGCCATCACCACCACGCCCACGGAGGGGTCGAAACCATCCATCTCCGTGAGCAGCTGGTTGAGGGTCTGCTCACGTTCGTCATGCCCGCCGCCGCCCATCGGTGAGATACCGCGCGCGGCGCCAATGGCATCCAGCTCATCGATGAAGACGATGCAGGGCGCCTTCTGCCGCGCCTGCTCGAACAGCTCGCGCACCCGGGCCGCGCCCACCCCCACGAACATCTCTATGAATTCGGAACCGCTGATATTGAAGAAGGGAACGTGGGCCTCTCCCGCCACGGCGCGGGCCAGCAAGGTCTTGCCCGTACCGGGCGGGCCCGCCAGCAGAACCCCCTTGGGGGCATGTCCCCCGAGTTTCTGGATGACGGAGGGGTCCTTGAGAAAGGCAATGGTCTCGCTGAGTTCCGTCTTGGCCTCTTCGGCGCCCGCCACATCCTTGAAGGTCACCTTGACATCGCCCTCGGCATGAATGCGGATGCGGTTACCGATGTTGAGAAAACCCTTGCCTGCCGTCCCCATGCGCCGGCCCAGCCAACCCCACAACAGGAACAACAGGCCAAAGGGCAGCACCCAGCCGAAGATGAAATTACTCAACCAGTTGTTGCTCTGGCGGACGGTATACTTGACCCCCTTCTCCTCCAGCTCCTTGGCCAGCTCATTGTTCCACAAAGGCACGGTAATGAAATGGCGCGGCTGGCCGGTCTGGGGATCGGTCTCTTTCAGGGAGCCGGTGATGGTGCGCTCGGTGACGACCGCCTCGGTCACCTGGCCCTTGTCCACCAATTGCAGAAATTCACTATAGGGAATCTCCATCTGCTGGCTGTGTTCGACTCCGCGCCAGGTATAGAGAGAGATGAGGATGAAAACCAGGTAGATCCACATCACCGGGCCGGGCCTCTGCCAGAAGCCCTGCCCGGGCTTGAAGTCACTGGGCTTGTTGATGTCGATCTCGGGATCCCTGGATGGCTTGTCAAAATCCGATTTTTTCATCGCCACCGCCTCTCCTTTGTCGAACGCACCCAGCCCTACTGTATCACTAAAAAGAGCGCACTGTTACCGCGGCGTATATTGAGCAGGATGCCACGTCCGCCTTTCCTGGCGGCGCGGCGCACATCCTCGACCGTCTTTACCGGCTGGCGGTTCACGGAGACGATAATATCGCCCGGACGCAGCCCCGCCCGCGCGGCGGGGCTGCCGCGCTTCACATCGATGACCTCGACGCCCTCCACCTTGCCTGCCAGGGGGTGATCCGGCTCAATCATGCCCAGCATGGCGCCCGAGAGCAGCTTGGAAAGCCCGGCCGCTTCCGCACTGGTACGCTGCGGCTCGGCGATCGGGGCCTTGACGGTGCGCTGGCGCCCATCACGGATGACCTCCAGCGTGACTTTTTCCCCCACTCTCATCAGGCCCACCGCATTTCGCAGCTGCGCCGCGCTGTGTACGGCCTTGCCGTTGATGGCGACGACCACATCACCCACCTTCAGCCCGGCCTTGTCGGCGGCGGACCCTTCCACCACCTGGGTGACGACGGCGCCATTACCGTAGTCGATATTGAGGGCCTGGGCCAGGGCAGGCGTAATGTCCTGGACCATCACGCCGAGCTGGCCACGACGGACTTCACCGTACTCGATCAGCTGATCCATGATGCTGCGCGCCATATTGCTGGGAATGGCGAAACCGATACCCACGTTACCGCCGCTGGGACCGACGATGGCCGTGTTGATCCCCACCAGTTTGCCGTCCAGGTCCACCAGGGCGCCGCCGGAATTGCCGGGGTTGATGGAGGCATCGGTCTGGATGAAATTCTCATAACCCTCGATGCCCAGGCCGGAGCGTCCCAGGGCGCTGACAATACCGGAGGTGACGGTCTGTTCAAGGCCAAAGGGATTCCCGATGGCGACCACGAAATCCCCCACCTCAAGGGTATCGGAATCGGCCATCTCGAGTTCCCGTAAATCCTTGGCGTCGATACGGATCACGGCCAGGTCAGTGGCGGGGTCCTTGCCCACCACCCTGGCCTCGAACTGGCGCTTGTCGTGCAGGGTCACGGTGATCTCGTCCGCATCGCGTATCACATGGTTGTTGGTCAGGATGTAGCCCCGCCGCGCATCGACGATCACCCCGGAACCCAGGGATTGCCGTTCCTGCTCCCGGGGCACATCGGGAATGTTGAAAAAACGCCGGAAAAACGGATCGTTGAACAGCGGATTCTGCTGGATGCGCACATGGGAGCGGGTGGAGATGTTCACCACCGCCGGCGTCACCTGCTTGAGCATGGGGGCCAGGGTCGGCCGGCCATCGCCGTCCGTCATCAGGGGCAGGGCAGCCACCGCCCCCTGCGACCAGGCCAGGAATACGGCCATGATCATCAGCAGCAACGAAATTTTTGTCTTTTTCACATTCATGCCCGCATTCCTTGTGGTGTTACTGAAAACCGATCAGCCCTCAGCTCGCCGTCTACCCGCCGTCAACCTCCTGGCGATCAGGCATGGAGGAAGAAGCGCTTTCATCCGTCTCAGGCTTCGCGACCTGCACCAGCTTGTCCCGGGACGCCTCCTCGATGGGCGAGATGCGCCACCCCGCCACCTTGAAGCGCTCCTTGCGATCCGAGCGGGTGAGCAGGTACTGCCCTCCCTTGAGAGGCGTCAACTCATAACGCAGTGTATCACCCGCCTCAGGCGCCAGTGTAAAAGACAGCGCTTTTCCCTCCGTGTCTTTCTCCACTTCGGTGTCCTCCGCCAGCACACCGTCGATCTGCAGCGCGGCCAGCCTGCCGACCAGGTCATCGGCCTCCTTCTCCCGCATCGACTCTCCTTCCTTGAGATCAGCCAGGCGCCAGGCGCCGTCTTCGAACAACAGGGTATACTCAGGCATCTCGACGCGGGTGAGGTCCGCCACGGGCACTTCGAGCACATTCCTGTCGATCCAGTCATCCGGTTTCACATCGGCCTCGAACAGGGAGAAGGGCACGGCGACGATGACATTATCGTCCGCGCCCCGCGCATGCACCTTGCGGAAACCGGGCGAAGTGCCGAAATATACTAGGGCGACTTCATTCCCATCCTTGAAAAGCGTGATACGGCGCTCGAAATCCTCCGCCGCCACTTTGAAGCGACGCACGGCGCCAGCGGTGGTCGCCACCGGCCATCCCTTTTCCAGCTTCGCCAGTTTCTCCAGCAATTTCCCAACCTTGTTCTGATCGGCGGAAAAATTGTCAAGCCGCGGCAGGCGCCACTTTCCCTCCGTCTTCTTCAGTTCGACGGCCTTGTCCATGGTCTCGATGCGCACTCCGGTCACCAGCGCCGGCTCGAAGGACAATAGTTTCTCCTGCGGTTCGAAGGCGGCATACTGCTCCTGGCTCAGATTGAGCATTGCTGCCAGACCAATCTGCACCACCAGCAGCAGGCTGAAAATGACGATCCATTTTTTCATCGATCAGGCCCTCCCTTCCAGCAGACCATCCAGCACATCCTGAAAGTAACGCTGTCTGTGCTGCTTCACGACATAGCGCACCAGCCACACCAGGATCAGGCCGAACAAGGCGAGCCCATAGTTGAGATACTCCCAGAAACGCTGGCCGTCGCGGTCCAGGGGGGCCAGGGTGCGGGAGAAATGCCCGCGCCCACGGATACTGAGCAGGCCGCGCTCTTCCAGGGACCAATCGATGGCATTGGCGGCCAGTTGAACGGGATTGAGGTAGCGGCTGCGCAGCGCGGCCGAAGCCAGCTCCAGCACCTCGTCACTGAGAAAGCTGTTGGAGGCAAAGAGAATGATGCGGCCCGACTCGGGCGATTTCTCGATTACCCGCCCGATGATGGTGGAAGACTGCTCCCCGCCGCCATTTCCATGCTCCGTCTCCTCATCCTCCTCCTTGCCTCTATTTTCCAGCAGAGGCGAAGCCTCCCCCTTGAAGAAGGATTCGAAATGCCCCTCCACCACCACGGCCAGCAACTGGCGCCCGGCGTCGCTGCCCACGGGGAATCCCATGGCGCCGAAGGTACGGAAATCAGGCTGGATATGGACGCTGTCGGAGAGCCATGAACGGGAAGAGCTGTAAAGCAGGGGAATCACCTTGCGGCTGCCGTTCTTCTCCACGTCGATGACCACGGGCGACGCCCAGTTGAAGGTCAACTGCTCGATGCCGGCGGTCAAACCACTTTCACGCTCCAGCCCATCCTCGCGTATATCGATGAAATAGGGGTAGTCCACCATGCGCAGTTCCTGTACCGTGAAGCCACCGATATTGCGTTGGATGGGAATGGGGAAGGCACTGTTTTGGGGATCCAGCACCATGGTCTCCTTGATGGTGAGGCCATGGTGCGCCAGCCACTCGGAAAGGCCTGTGTCGTGACTTTTTGCCGCCAGAACCCCTTGCATGGACACATCGAACGGCGATGTGGCCAAAACCACGGTTCCCCCTTCCATCAGGAACTGGTCTATTGCAAAAACCTGCTTTTTGTCCAGGGACTCGGGCGCCAAGACCATCAACAGGTCGGCCTCTGCCGGCACATGGCCGCTCTCCAGATCCGTGATGCGCACATTGTGCTCCTCACGCAGCTTGTCACGCAGCCAGTTGAACTGCTTGCCGCCACCCGGCACGCCGAACTGGGGCATGGAGGGACTGGCCGGCGGCGTATAGAGGGCCACGGTCTTGAGGAAACCACGCGAGAAACGCTTCAAGCCAGCATCAATGCCACGCTTGAGACCTGCCTTGTCCAGAGACTCGGGGAGGGGAATGGATACCACCTGGTCACCGCTGACCAGGGTCATGTAGAACCAGAAGGTGTTGGGATCGAGAAGTCCCGCCGCCATGGGGCGGAAACCGAAGTCCTGCTCGATCTGCCTGGCCACTGCACCGCCGTCGGCATCGGGATCCAACCACTCTACCTGGAGCTTGTCACCCGCCTCCTTGCGCAGGGTGTCCAGGATCTCCTGCAACCCCTGCCTCAGCTCCACAAGACGCTCCGGCAGCCTGTCGTCCGGTGAAACATAAGCCCTGAACACAACGGGCCGGGTAATGTTATCGAACAATTGCCCCGCCCCCTGATAGCCCAGCAACACTTTCTTTATGGCGCGCGTGATGTCGTATTCCGGATTGCGCAATTCGACGTCCAGGTCGCTTTCGCTCTGCGCCTTGACTTCGATGAGGTCGCGGAACCCCAGGGTCTCGAATTGATCGCCATATTGCACCAGGATATCGAAATAGGAATTGACCACTCCAGCCTGGTATTTGCTGGCGATCTGAAAGGGTACGGGGCGGATGCCGTATTTCTGCCCGGCCTCCTGCTCCAGATCGGGGTTCTCCTGCGGGTCGATGAATTCCACGCGCACCCTGCCTCGCCCCGCCACGGCGTACTCCTCCAGCAGATCACGCAGGCGCGGCACCAGGGGTGCCAGCAGAGGATGCGTGTGGGCGCTGAAATAACCGCGGATCAGAAGAGGCTCGCGCAGGCGCGACAGATAGCCGCGGGTGGTATCGGAAATGGAATAGAGCCGGCCCTGGGTAATGTCGGCGCGCGCCCAGTCAATGGACTGCAGCCAGATGTTGGCGGCCAGGAGATTGGCGGCCAGCAGCGCTGTAACCGCCCCCCACTGGCGGTGACGGCTGTTGGTGCGGTTGTCCGCCCAGCGCAGGCGCTCGAGGGCAAAGATATTGAATGTCAGAAACAGACCGGTCAGGCTCAAGTAATAATACAAGTCACGGATATCGATCACACCGCGGGTGATGGATTCGAAGCGGGAGCCGCTGCCCATGAGCTGCAGGATCTCCCCCACGCGGGTGCCGAACAGGCCCGTAAGGGTATCCGATCCCAGCAGATAAAAAATGCCACACACCAGTACGGTGACGATGAGGCTGACGATCTGGCTGTCGGAACGGGCGCTGACGAAAAGCCCGATGGCGATATAGGCCCCAGCCAGAAACAAAGTTGCCACGTAGCCGCCCACCACCGGACCCCAGTCTAGGTGGCCGATCAGCGACACGGTAATGGGCAAGGGCAAGGTCAGGGCCAGCGCCACCGCCACCAGTGACAGACAGGCAATAAATTTTCCCGCCACCAATTGCCAGGGCGGCACAGGGGTAGTCAGCAGAAATTCCAGGGTGCCGCTGCGCCGTTCCTCCGACCACATGCGCATCGTGATGGCCGCCGCAAGGAAAATCATCAGAATGGGCATCCATGAAAACAGGGGACGCACATCGGCGATATTCCGGGCAAAGAAAGTCTCCACCCAGAAGAAGACGAACAGGATCACTGCGAGAAAAACGCCAAAGAAAATGAAGGCGATGGGTGAGGAGAAAAAACCCGCGAACTCCTTGCGGGCGACACGCAAAAGATTGGCCACGATCCAGAACCTCCTTTATTGTGCAGCGGTTTCGATGAACACGGATTCCAGGGAACGCTGTTCAGTCTGCAGACCATAGAGCTGGCAGCCGTTTCTCAGCAGTGCCTGCGCCACCTCGGGTGCACACTGACGGGGATTGGCCGTCCCTTCCAGCGTCAGGGCGTAGTTGCGGTATTGACCTTCATCTTCAGCCCCCAGGTGTTCCAGGTTATTGACAGGCAAAACGCCCTCGAGCGCCGCTTCAACCTGGTCGGGCGCCGCATCCACTGTAATCAGCAGGCGATGGGCCGCACGCAGGGCCTCCATACGCTCGTCCACCACCTTGCGCCCGCCACGTATGATGAGCACCCTGTCACACACCGCCTGTACTTCCTGGAGAATGTGGGTGGAGAGAATTACCGTGGCATGTTGCGCCGCCTCGGTGATCAGCTCGCGCATATGCTGCACCTGGGAGGGGTCGAGACCGTTGGTGGGTTCGTCGAGAATGAGAATATCGGGACGGTGCAACAGCGCCTGGGCCACGCCCACGCGCTGCCTGAAGCCGCGTGAGAGTGTATCAATGGGCTGAGCCGCCTTGCTGGTCAGATCGGTCTTGGCGATCACCTCGCGCACCCGGCCCGCCCGCTGCGTTTCGGGCACGCCATGGAGGGCGGCACTGTAATCGAGGTATTCGATCACTGCCATTTCGGGATAGACGGGGCAATTCTCGGGCAGATAGCCTATCTTGCGCTGGATGGCCCTGCGGTCACGGTTGATGTCCAGGCCGTCGATCTCGATGATGCCGGCGCTGGGCTCCAGATAGCCGGTGAGCATCTTCATAATGGTGGTCTTGCCCGCACCGTTATGACCCAGCAGACCGACGATCTCTCCACGGCCTATCTCAAATGAAACACGATCGACGGCCATAAAGTCACCGTAGGTTCGCGTCACGTCCTCTACGACAATCATTCTTTTCTCCCAGATAGTTCACGACTACGTGATTTCCCTGTCGCTACTGCATAGCGAACTACTAGTGTGTGTTAACACGACTGCCGTCACCGCGACGGCGTGTTCACACACCCTGGATTTTTTTTATGATTGGAAAAGTACTGATAAGTTCCGCAACCAGCGGAATGGGCTCTCTTGGCACTACAATACAAGCGTCAACCACCCCCTCATCTGAATCCAGGGAATCAAATCCTATACATAGTGGAACAGCGAAAGAATTTCAAGGGCGCTGGGCGACGCCGATTCAGGTACGGTACTCGGCGTTGATGCGTACGTAGTCGTGAGAGAGATCGCAGGTCCAGATGGCAGCCCTGGAGGAACCTCTTCCCAGATGAATTTGAATGGTGATTTCCTCGCGCTGCATGACTTCCTTGCCACGCGCCTCCGTGTAGGTGGCCGCCAGGGCGCCGCCCTCTGCAATACAGACATCGTCGAGGAACAGGCTTACACCCGCCACATCCAGATCCTCGATGCCGGCCCGGCCCACGGCGGCAAGGATGCGGCCCCAGTTGGGGTCGCTGGCAAAAAAGGCCGTCTTTACCAGGGGAGAGTGGGCCACGGTGTAGGCCACCTGGCGGCACTCCTCACGGCTGCGTCCCTGGGATACCTCGATGGTGATGAATTTCGTTGCCCCCTCCCCGTCACGCACGATGGCCTGGGCCAGCGTCTGGCACAAGGCCGACAGTTCCGCCACAAATTGCCGGCTGGCTTCGCTGTCCGCTGTCTCTATGGCGGGCACGGTGGAACGGCCTGTTGCCATCAACACGCAGGCATCGTTGGTGGAAGTATCACCGTCCACGGTAATGCTGTTGAAAGAAGCGGCCACTGCCTCCCGAAGACAGTGGTCCAGGACCTGCGGCGCCAGCGCCGCATCGGTGGCGATGTAGGCCAGCATGGTCGCCATATTGGGACAGATCATGCCGGAACCCTTGGCCACGCCGGTAATGGTCACGGTTCCGCCCGCCATGGCGACCTGCCTCGATGCCGCCTTGGGTACCGTGTCGGTGGTCATGATGGCGTGGGCGGCAGCAGGCCAGGACCCGGCGTCGAGACTTGCCGCGGCCTGGACGATTCCACCATGAAACCTGTCCAGCGGCAGCGACTCACTGATGACGCCGGTGGAGAAGGGCAGCACCTGCTCCAGCTCACAATGGCGTTGCTCCGCCACCAGACGGCAGGTGGCCAATGCATCCTCCAGCCCCTGCTCTCCCGTGCCCGCATTGGCATTGCCGGCATTGATGAGCAGATAGCGGGGGGTGGCCCGGGTCAGGTGACGCCGCGCCACGATGACCGGCGCGGCGCAGAAGGCGTTACGGGTAAAGACGGCGGCGGTGCGGGTCTGCTCATCCATTTCCACCAGCACCAGGTCATCCCGACCCGTGTAGCGTATGCCCGCGGCAGCGGTCCCCAGGCGTATGCCTGCGACAGGATGCAGGGCGGGAAGCTCATTGCTCAAACCGACGGCCATGGATGCCACGACGTGAAAGGTGAAGCGTGAAACGTTATCCCCGGCTTCGCCGGGCAGGGCCTTACGACAGCTTGCCGTGGCATTGCTTGTATTTCTTCCCGGAACCACAGGGGCAAGGTTCGTTCCTGCCGATCTTGCGTCCTTCGCGCACCACAGGCTTCCGCGGCTCGCCCATTTCACCCTGCGGCTCCTCCGCCAGGCCCATGCCTCCGGCCTCTGGGTGCTGATACTGGCGCGGCGCGTCGGAGCGGCGCTGTTCCTCGATGGCCTCCACATCCTCCTCGGCCCGGATCTGCACCCGGGAGACGATGCACACCACGTCGTGTTTGATGTTCTCCAGCATGGCCGAAAACATTTCGAAGGCCTCACGCTTGTATTCCTGCTTGGGATTCTTCTGGGCATAGCCGCGCAGGTGGATCCCCTGGCGTAGATAGTCCATGGCCGCCAGGTGATCCTTCCAGTGGCCGTCCAGCACCTGCAGCATCACCGCCTTCTCGAAATCGCGCATGACGGGGGCGCTGGCAATGGCCTCTTTCTCGGCATAGCGCTTTTCCATCTCTTCCAGCAAGCGCTGGCGCAGGGGCTCCTCGTGTAGATCGTCATCATCCTCCAGCCACTGGGCCACAGGCACCTTGAGGCCGAATTCCTGCTCCAGGGCCTTTTCCAGGCCGGGAATATCCCACTGCTCGTCCAGGCTCTGCGGCGGAATATAGGTATCGATGGCCTTGTTGAGCACTTCCTCGCGCAGGGACTTGATGGTATCGGAAACGTCGTCCGTGGCCATCAGTTCGTTACGCTGCTGGTAGATGACCTTGCGCTGGTCGTTGGCCACGTCGTCGAACTCCAGCAGGTTCTTGCGGATATCGAAATTGTGTCCTTCCACCTTGCGCTGGGCGTTCTCGATGGCCTTGGTCACCCACGGGTGTTCGATGGCCTCGCCCTCCTCCATGCCCAGCTTCTGCATGAGCGAAGAAACGCGCTCCGAGGCGAAGATGCGCATCAAATTGTCCTGCAAGGAGAGATAGAAGCGGCTGGAGCCCGGATCACCCTGGCGTCCCGAACGGCCGCGCAGTTGGTTGTCGATGCGCCGTGATTCGTGGCGCTCCGTGCCGATGATGTGCAGGCCGCCGCTGGCCAGCACCTGGTCGTGGCGCTGCCGCCAGGCCTCTTCGGCCTTGGCGATCTGCTCCTCCGTGGGTTTCTTGAGGGCCGCGATCTCGGCTTCCAGACTGCCGCCCAACACGATGTCCGTCCCGCGGCCAGCCATGTTGGTGGCGATGGTGACCGCTCCCGGGCACCCCGCCTGGGCCACGATATGCGCCTCTTTCTCATGCTGCTTGGCATTGAGAACGTTGTGCCTGACCTTCTCCTTTTTGAGCATCCTGGAAAGCTTCTCTGATGTCTCGATGGAGGTGGTGCCCACCAGCACGGGCTGCTGGCGCTCCACGCAATCCTTGATGTCCTCGGCAATGGCCTTGAACTTGTCCTCGATGGTAAGGAAGACCAGGTCCGGCATGTCGTTGCGGATCATGGGACGGTGGGTGGGAATCACCACCACCTCCAGGCCGTAGATCTGCTGGAACTCGAAGGCCTCCGTATCGGCCGTACCCGTCATGCCCGACAGCTTTTTATACAGGCGGAAATAGTTCTGGAAGGTGATGGAGGCCAGCGTCTGGTTTTCGTTCTGGATCGGCACGTTTTCCTTGGCCTCCACCGCCTGGTGCAACCCTTCCGACCAGCGCCGGCCCGGCATGGTGCGCCCGGTGAATTCATCGACGATGATGACCTCCTGATCCTTGACGATATAGTCCACGTCGCGCTGGAACAGGGCATGGGCCTTGAGGGCGGCGTTGAGGTGATGCATGAGACCGATATTGGCGGCGTCGTAGAGGCTCTCGTCGGGCTTCAACAGACCGGCCTGCTCCAGCAGCTCCTCGATATGCTGGTGCCCCTCTTCGGTGAAGAAGACCTGCTTGGCCTTCTCGTCCACACTGAAATCGCCCGGCCCGTCCTCCGTCTCCTGGCGCTTGAGATTGGGGATGAGCTTGTTGATCTTCTTGTAGAGGTCGGACTTGTCATCCACCGGCCCCGAAATGATCAGGGGCGTGCGCGCCTCGTCGATGAGGATGGAATCCACCTCATCGACGATGGCGAAATTCAGTTCACGCTGGACCTTGTCGGCGAGGCGGAAAGCCATGTTGTCGCGCAGGTAGTCGAAGCCGTATTCGTTATTGGTGCCGTAGGTGATATCCGCAGCATAGGCCTCGCGCTTCTCCTCCGGCGTCTGATTGGAAAGGATGACCCCGGTGCGCATACCTAGGAATTCGTAAAGTTTACCCATCCACTGGGCATCACGGCTGGCCAGATAATCGTTGACGGTAACCACATGCACGCCCTTGCCCTCCAGGGCATTGAGATAGGCTGCCAGGGTCGCCACCAGGGTCTTGCCCTCGCCGGTGCGCATCTCGGCGATCTTGCCCTGATGCAACACCATGCCACCGATGAGCTGCACATCGAAATGACGCATATTGAGTACACGCTTGCCCGCCTCGCGCACGACCGCGAAGGCCTCCGGCAACAGATCGTCGAGGGCAGCGCCGTCCTCGAGACGCCCACGGAACTCCGCGGTCTTGTTGCGCAATTCTTCGTCCGAGAGCGCCACCATGCTGTCTTCCAGGCCATTAATCTCCATGACCACGGCGTTCATGCGTTTGAGCAGCCGGTCATTGCGGCTGCCGAATACCTTACTGAATAATTTTGCGACCATTATTGAAAGCTGAGGTTAGAGAATGAAAGTGGTTATGTCGTGATAATCTGTCAGCGCTTTGCCATTACGTACTTGCGGGGATCCACGACCCTGCCCTTGTAGTGTACTTCAAAATGCACATGGGGCCCCGTGGAGCGCCCACTGGAACCCATGAGGGCGATGGTCTGCCCGCGGCTTACGATATCACCGACCTGTACCAGCGCCTCCTTGTTGTGTCCATACCGGGTGATATAGCCGTTGCCATGGCTGATTTCAACCAGCAGGCCGTAACCATAGCGGTCGCCGGCCCAGGTAACCACCCCACCGGCGACGGCAATGACGTCGGCGCCCTGCTTGCCAGCGAAGTCCATGCCCTTGTGGAACTCCTGCATGCCCGTGAAGGGATCGGTGCGCATCCCGTAATAGGAAGAGATCCACCCGCTGCGGATGGGCCTGCCCGCCGGCCGCACTTCCTGCAGCAGGTTGCGGTTCATGTAGAAGGACTCGATGACCCTCAGCTGGCTCTCGCGCTTGCCGAGCTCCGATGCCAGCTGTTCCAGGGTGCTGAGAAAGTCGGGGGGCGTCATCTGCTGCATCCGGGCCGCATCTCCCGCCGGCCCGCCCACGGCAGGCAGACTACTGAAATCGAATTCATCCTTGTCCAGCTTGCCGGCCTCCACCAGGCGCCGCCCCAGGGCATTGAGACGCACCGCCTGGGCCTGGAGTTGCCCCAGGCGCACCGTCAGCCCCTTCATGTCCTCCTGTGCCTGACGCGCCACGCGGTCGATATGCTCCCGCTGGCGCTGCAATTCCTCCCTGAGTTCCTGCGAAACAAGCTGCCCGTCCTGCTGGGATGCGCCCAGCCAATAGCCCACTCCAATCCCCAGGGCGGGAAATACGAAAATCAGCGCCGCCAGCAAAACCACGGATTTACCATGCCCCAGACTGAGACTGGCCGCGCGATTGGCGCGTTTTGTCAGGAGGATGATATTCATGTCTTCCGCTGCTATCCTTTAATATTGATAGTTTCTATCCATGTTATTATTAACCCGGCAACAATATATATCGTTGCCGGGTTAATAATCATATGCCACGTCCATGAGCACCGCCAAGTCCCTCGCCAGCATGTTGAAGCAGAACGACGACCGTCTCGCGGACCTGTATCGCCATTGCCGCTTGTTGCAGAACATCGACAACATCGTATGTCAGTGCCTGCCGGATGACCTGGCATCACATTGCCAGGTCGTCAACTTCAGTAACAGCCGCCTTGTCCTGCAGACCGATTCACCTGCCTGGAACACACTGCTGCGCTACCAGACGCCCGACCTGATGTCGCAACTGCGCCAGCATCCCCCCTTGCGGGGACTGGCATCCATACACATCAAGACCATGCCCGCTATTCCAGCCCCGCCGCACATACAAGCGGCGCACCCCCGGCATCTCAGTCCCGATACTGCGGCGCTGATCCGCTCCCTGGCCACGACTGTCGGCGATCCCCGCCTGCAGGCCGCCCTGCAGCGCCTCGCCAGCCGCAATAAACCGGACTAAGCCATCAACCGCCCAGGGCGGTTTGCAGCGTCGCCTCTTCCGGTGTTTTCGCTTCACCGCCAAAGCTCATGATCTCCCAGGCGTCCTTGTCTTCCAGCAGGGCCTGCATCAACTGGTGATTCAATTCATGGCCCGACTGGTGCGCGCTGTAGGCGCCGATCACGCTGTACTCCAACAACTTGAGATCGCCCGTCGTCGCCAGGATACGGTGCTTGACGTATTCATCCGCGTAACGCGGCCCATCGTCGGGGACTGCGCCATCGCGGGTCTTGCACAGTTCCGACCAGGTGACGAAATTCCGCGCCCGGCTGATCTCCTTGACGAAGGAGGTGCGTGAAAAATCGATACACAGCTCCTGGTAGTGCGTGGCGCCGCCCTGCCCTGCCAAGTCTACGGTAAAAGAAACCTTAAAACCGTTAAATGGCCCCAGTTTTGCCCATTTCTCTCCGCATTCCACCTTAACCGTCTTTTTGATTCGCAGATACTTGCGCGGCATTTCTTGTTCGGCAATGCCCGCTGACTGCATGAGAAACACAAAGGGTCCGGCGCTGCCATCCATCACGGGCATCTCCGCCGCATTCAATTCGATGATGGCATTGTCGATGCCCAGCCCCGCACAAGCCGAAAGCATGTGCTCCACGGCGGCGACTTCCACTCCCGCCTTTCCCAAAACCATGGAAGCCTTTGTTCTGACGATATTTTCCACGCATGCCTGGATATCGGCGGGCGTTTCCAGGTCGGTGCGCCGCAATACGATACCCGTATCGACCGGTGCCGGCCGCAAGGTAAGAAAAATTTTCTCTCCCGTCCGCAAGCCGGCGCCCGTCGCGCGAATAATATTCTTCAGTGTGCGCTGCCTGATCATCAGGGCCAGCTTCCCGCCGCCAACATTGTCATGTTCCTCCCATTAACCCGACAGCCGCGCTGGACCGACCCGGCTAATAAATCCGCCGGATATTAGCATAGCGGGGATTTTCTGCATAGAACTTACTGCTTACAGGCGACGGCAAATGCCGTCGCCTCCCTGCAAGCCACACATGCAAGCTTCTGTTACATATTGGTTTTCTCCCTTCAATCAGCCTGGCGGCGCAGGAAGGCAGGCACGTCCAGGAAGTCCAGATTGGTTCCTTCCTGCAGGGCGGCCTGCTCAGTCGTCATGTCGTTGCGAATGACCGTGGGCCGGTCGAGCGCCTTGTAATCCACCTCCTCGTCATTGTTGACCACCCGCTTCTTCTGCACCAATTGCATGGGCGTCTCGTCAAAGGCCTCCTCACGGCCCAGGCCGGTGGCCACCACGGTCACCCGCAGTTCATCGCTCATTTCCGGATCGATGACCGTCCCCACCACCACGGTGGCGTTTTCAGAGGCAAATTCCTTGACCGTGTTGCCCACTTCCTCGAACTCACCGATGGACAGGTTCATGCCCGCCGTGATATTCACCAGGATACCGTGGGCCCCGGCGAGATTCACATCCTCCAGGAGGGGGCTGTTGATGGCCGCCTCGGCCGCCTCCACGGCGCGGTTCTCGCCCCGCTCCACACCGGAACCCATCATGGCCATGCCCATCTCACCCATGACGGTGCGCACGTCGGCGAAATCCACGTTGATGAGACCGGGGCGGGTGATGAGTTCGGCAATGCCCTGCACGGCGCCCAGCAGCACGTTGTTGGCGGACTTGAAGGCGTCCAGCAGGGAGATCCCCTTACCCAGCACCGACAACAGCTTGGCGTTGGGTATGGTGATGAGTGAATCCACGTATTCACCCAGTTCCGCGATACCATCTTCGGCGATCTGGTTGCGCTTCTTGCCCTCAAAGGGAAAGGGCTTGGTCACCACGGCGACGGTGAGAATGCCCATCTCCTTGGCCACCTTGGCCACCACAGGGGCGCCGCCGGTGCCCGTGCCGCCACCCAGGCCGGCGGTGATGAAGACCATGTCGGCGCCGTCCATGACCTCCACCAGGCGCTCGCGGTCCTCCAGGGCGGCCTGCTTGCCGATCTCCGGGTTGGCCCCCGCGCCCAGGCCCTTGGTGATGTTGCTGCCCAACTGCAGCGTGGTGCGCGCGGCGGAATTCTTCAGCGCCTGGGCGTCGGTATTGGCGCAGATGAAATCCACCCCGTCGATATTGGCCGCCACCATGTGGTCGACGGCATTGCCGCCGCCTCCGCCCACGCCGATGACCTTGATTACTGCATTCTGGCTGTACGAATCCATCAGTTCAAACATGACACACCTCCTCCACTAATAAAATCAGATATCCAGTCACTAAAAGTTCCCCTGAAACCAGCTCTTCATCCTGCCCCAAATACTATTGAAACCTCCTCCTGTCTTTTGCAGCGGCTTTTTCACGTCCCGCTGCTGAAAGCCATACAACAACAGGCCCACCCCCGTGGCGTGGATGGGATTCCTGACCACGTCCGCCAGACCGGAGATGTTCTGCGGCGCGCCCAGGCGCACCGGCATGTGAAACACCTCCTCCGCCAGCTCGATGACGCCTTCCATCTTGGAACTGCCCCCGGTCATGACCACGCCCGAGGCGATCAGGTCTTCGAATCCACTGCGCCGCAGCTCCGCCTGGATGAGCACGAACAACTCCTCGTAGCGTGGCTCCACCACCTCGGCGAGGGTCTGGCGCGCCAGGCGCCGCGGCTTGCGCTCCCCGACCCCCGGCACCTCGATGCTCTCGTCGGGATTGGCCAGTTGCGCCAGGGCGCAGCCGTATTTCACCTTGATCTCCTCGGCATGCTGGGTGGGCGTACGCAGGGCCACGGCGATGTCGTTGGTCACCTGGTCGCCGGCAATGGGGATCACCGCCGTATGGCGTATGGAGCCATCGGTGAAGACGGCGATGTCCGTGGTGCCGCCGCCGATGTCCACCAGGCACACGCCCAGGGCCTTCTCGTCCTCGGTGAGAACGGAATAGCTGGAGGCCAGCTGTTCGAGAATGATGTCGTCCACTTCCAGCCCGCAACGCTTGACGCACTTGGTGATGTTCTGCGCCGCGCTGACGGCCCCCGTCACCAGATGCACCTTGGCCTCCAGGCGCACACCGGAGATGCCGACGGGTTCCATGATCCCCTCCTGGTTGTCGATGATGAATTCCTGGGGCAGGACATGGAGAATGCGCTGATCGGCAGGAATGGCCACGGCGCGCGCGGCGTCGATCACCCGGTCCACGTCCCCCGCCGTCACCTCCTCGTCACGGATGGCCACGATGCCGGTGGAATTGAGGCTGCGGATGTGGCTGCCGGCGATCCCCGTATAAACGGAATGGATCTCGCACCCCGCCATCAGCTCGGCCTCCTCCACCGCCCGCTGTATGGATTGCACCGTCGACTCGATGTTGACGACCACCCCTTTCTTCAGCCCGCGCGAGGGATGCGATCCGATGCCGACCACCTCGACGCTGTCTTCCTCGGTGATTTCACACACGATGGCGACCACCTTGGAAGTGCCGATATCAAGTCCGACGATCAGGTCTTTTTCATCTTTTCTTGGCACGTTTCCTCTCTCTCACATCAGCTCATGTGAGCCTTGTTGTCATCATCTCCAACGTCGCGCCAGCGCACGACGAAACCATTGGCATAGCGCAGATCCACCGCGGCGATTTCGCGGCCCTTGCCATTCCGCAGCAGTTTCCCGTAGACACTGGCAAAGCGCCTGATGCGCACCTCATCCTGCTCCTTCCCCAGGGCCAGACGAATGCCGTTGTCCAGGGTCAGTTGCCACGAACGCCGTTCATCCAGACTCAGCTCTCGCACCGCCAGCCCCAGAGGCCGGAGTTGGGCAACGATCTCCCGGTATTTGGCCAGCACAGCGGCACTGCTGCCGCGTGGGCCACTGAGGCGGGGCAGGCGGGTTTGTTCCGGCACCTGCGCCGGTGTGAAAATCCGCCCCAGTGCATTGAGGCAGGCCGTTTCGCCCCAGCGCGCCACCGCCGTCTCCTCCACCACGGTGATACTGA
>Ga0256839_1000180_pt1 | contig 82739 bp, 87 predicted proteins | sample 354166metaG_FD_185968 | JGI IMG/M metagenome (GOLD analysis project Ga0256839, IMG submission 185968) | Hydrothermal vent microbial communities from Mid Atlantic Ridge, Atlantic Ocean - 354-166 | ecosystem: Environmental > Aquatic > Marine > Hydrothermal vents | place: Atlantic Ocean: Mid... | reverse complement strand
TCTCAGTTTGTTGATGATCTGTTCTGCTGAATGCCGTTTTCTGGCCATGTCTTCCTGCCTTCCAAATACGCCCATTCTACGAGGATACTCGCATAAAGAATGGACTAGGATTTGGGGGGCAGGTCACAGTGTGACAGCCGGAAACGACTGGGCGGCTTGAAGAAGATGCGGTGCGAGGCGGCGTTCAATCATGCCCAAAGCGTATCATACAGCCAAGGGTGTTTCAAGATGCAATTTTGAATTGCCCTGACATTATTGGGGCCAATAACCTCAAATATTACTCAGTGATCGATAAATAGCGATTTATCAATCACAACAGACGGTGTGTTTGATTGACATTTCCACAAAGGTTCGTTATACTGTCTAGGTGATCTAGCCGATGTTGGCGGTATGAAAGGGAGGCTTGAAAATGGAATGGAAACTTGCGGATGCGAAGAACAGGTTGAGCGAGTTGGTCAATCGAGCCATGGATGAAGGGCCACAGTGGATTCGGCGTCGGAACGATGCCTTTGTGGTGGTGTCCGAGCGCGAATACCAGAAACTTGTCGGTGAACGGCCAACCCTCAAACAGTCCATTCTCAATGGGCCAAGCTTGGATGGCGTTGATCTTGATCGTGACCAATCACCCATGCGGGATGTCGAGCTATGAGAACCTTGGTTGATACCTGCGTGCTATCAGAAGCGCAGCGAACACAGGGCAGCAATCGAGTGCGTGATCATCTGATGTCGCTCGACGATCAGGATTTTTTTCTCAGCGTTATCACCATCGGCGAGGTGGTCAAAGGCATCGGCAAGCTCGATGCAGGAAGCCGACGATCTGAACTTGAAACATGGATACGCAATATCGAAGATCATCATGCTGATCGGATTCTGCCGATTGATCTGCGTGTTGCTCGCATCTGGGGCGACCTGACTGCGGAGGCTCAGCGCAACGGCCAAACGATCCCGGCAGCGGATGGTTTGATTGCAGCTACTGCGTTGCGACATGATCTCTTGGTGATGACCCGAAATACGCCGCACTTTGAGGCAGCGGGTGTGCGGCTGTTCAATCCTTGGGAAGAGTAAACGGGCAACCAGCCCAAACGCATGTGAGTCAATGGCTCTGGCTGTTTTCCATCAGCTCCTGACGGGGAGATGTCTGTACGCTTTAATCTTTCTTTGCTGAGAATATAGAGGGACTCATTCTTCAATCATCTCTGGAATGGATACTGAATCTGCTTCTTCATCTTCGTCGAGTGTGTGGGGACTCAATACTGATCTGTCTATGCGTGGTTTTTATGCCCCCGCAGCGAAAGTCGCGGAACTCATTTGGCTGTTGACAGGTGGGTGGCAACAAGGGGGGTGATCTGTCCCCAGTGTTGACAGGGTGTGTTGACAGGATGTTGCCAGCGGTCACACCGGAATCACGATCGGCATGACTGCGGAGAATATTGAGGAACTCTTCTGGTATTCGAGTAGTACCGCATACGGAGAATGTCGGGGAACTCAAATCGATCAGTCATACTCATTGGTGCGGAGAACATGCGGGAACTCAGTACGCCCAGTCACACGATCGAATGCAATGATCATACGGAGAATGTGTGGGAACTCATCTCGCCCATCTGCATCTGTGCAGCGGAGAATCTTGCGAAACTCTTCCACACACTTTGATGGTTTCACGCTTCCATACAAGCGGAGAATGTGCTGGACCTCACCCCAGTATCTTGGCAACACCTCCTTGATTCACGCCGTATATGTGCGGATGATTCAGTGAACTACAAATCACATTTTCACTTTTACAATTCTGTCTACTGGGATCACTACAACCAACCTATGAGGAACTTCGATTATGCTTCGGATGAACATGATCTCATCCGCTCAGCAAGCGATGGATTACTTCCGTCGTGCCCTGAGCCCCGGTGAGTACTACGCACACGCACGATCACTTGAACAAGAATGCGTCGGGAGTTGGGGCGGGCAACTTGCCCAGCGGCTCGATATCCACGGCGATGTGGGCAAGGCTGCCTTCGACCGACTCTGCCAGAATCTGCACCCCGTGACGGGGAACCGGCTCACCCAGAAGATGGTCCCCAATCGACGGGTGGGGTATGACATCAATTTCCATGTGCCCAAGAGCGTGTCGTTGGCAGTGGAGCTTGGCGGAGATGACCGCATCGTTGATAGTTTCCGTGAGGCGGTGCGTGAGACCATGCAGGAGATGGAACAAGATGTACACACCCGCGTTCGCAAGGGCGGGGCGGATACCACCCGGCAGACGGGCAACATTGTCTGGGCCGAGTTTGTACACTTTACTGCAAGGCCTGTGGGCGGCTCGCCCGATCCGCATCTGCATTCACACAACATCGCGTTCAATGCCACTTGGGATGAGGTGGAGCAGCAATATAAGGCGGCGGATCTGGGATTTTTGATGCGAGATGCTCCGTATTTCCAGGCGGTGTTTCATGCACGGCTCAAAACCAAGGTGGCCGAACTTGGCTACAAGGTCGAACGCCGGGGTAAGGGCTGGGAGATTGCCGGTGTTCCTGAGCGAATGATTAAGGCCTTTAGCCGCCGCACTGAAGAGATTGAGCAACTGGCCAAGGATCGGGGGATCAAAGACCCGGTGAAAAAGGCCGACCTTGGGGCACACACCAGAGAGAACAAGATGGACGATCTGTCCATGGATCAACTCCGCTCACGGTGGCGTGCCCAGGCTGGCGGTGATGATCTCAAGCAAATGGGCACGGTGATTGATCGTGCCCAGATTGTTGGCATCCAGGTTGATGACCCTGAGCAACAACTGGATCAGGCATTGCAAGCGGCACTGGATCACATCATGACTCGGCGGTCTGCTGTTCGGAATCGTGATCTCATAGCCGAGACCCTGACCCTGACCACCGGCGGCGTGCTGCCAGTGGATGTCGAACGCAGGATTGACAAGATGATCGAGGCGGGCGAACTCCATCAGGGTTCATGGGAGGGCGAACCATTGCTGGTGACCCCGGAGGTCTACCAACAAGAGCAAGATATGCTGGCCATGATTCATGATGGCAACAACAAATACATGCCGTTGGCCTCTGGGCACCAGATCGTCGATCAACAACTCTCTGTCGAACAACGCATCGCCGTCGAGCATGTGCTCGGTTCCACCGATATGCTGGCGATGATTCGCGGGCGTGCCGGCGTGGGCAAGACCAAGCTGATGCATGAGGTGGTCGGTGCGTTGGAATCCAAAGGGATCAAAATACAGCCCGTGGCCATCGGTGCGAAGATCACCGATGAGGTGCTGCGGAAGGATGGATTCAAGGATGCCGTCACCGTGGCCAAGTGGCTCCATGATGAAAGTTTGCAGAAACGGATCAAAGGTGGTGTGTTGTGGGTCGATGAAGCTGGACAAGTGGGCGTGCCTGACTTGGACAAGATTCTCAAGCTTGCCCAGAAGCTCGAATGCAGGGTGCTGCTCACTGGCGATACCGCCCAGCATCACGCCGTGCAGCGCGGCGATGCCATGAAGATCATCGAGACCTTTGGGCATGTGACCCCGGCAGAAGTCCGCACCATCCGCAGGCAACGCTGCGAGCAATACCGAGAGGCGTGCAGTTTGTTGTCAGACGGCAAGATCATGCACGGATTCGCACAACTGGAGAAGATGGGATCGATCAAGGAGATTCAGGATCATATCTGGACAGGCGAGCAATCCAACGAGCGGGCGAAATATCTGGCCGGTGTGTATCTCGAATCAGTAAAGCAAGGTCGAGATGCGATGGTGATCTCGCCCACCCATGCCGAGGGCAACGAGGTCACGAAATACATCCGCCAATCACTCAAGGACAACGAGAAGATCGGCACTCGTGAGAAGAAGGTCACCAAGCTGCAACCAAGACAACTGACCGGTCCACAGAAAACCGATGCGGCCATGTACCGTACTGGCGACATTATCGAGTTTTCACAAAGTGTGAAGGGTGGCACCAGAAGGGGCGACCGTGCCGAGGTCACCCATGCCAACGACGAACGGGTCAAGGCCAAGCGTCAGCGTGATGGTGTGTCGTTTACCGTTCCATTGGATCATCCCAAGCGGATCGAGGTCTATGAGCAGAAGAAAATCGGATTGGTCAAGGGCGATCAGGTCCGCTTCACCAAGAACGGCAGTACCCAGGACAAGAAGCACAAAGTCTTGAATGGCAGCAACTACACACTCGATCGCGTTGGGCGTGACGGCACCATGCACCTTGAAAACGGCTGGAAAATCGACAAGGATTTTGGCCATATCAATTATGGGTATTGTGTCACCAGTCACGCGGCTGAGGGTGCGACTTCTGGTCTGGTGATTATCGCACAATCGGCGATGTCTTCGGGAGCTAGTAGCGGTCAACAGTTTTACACCTCGGTGACAAGAGGCCGTGATGGCGTGCTGATCGTCACCGACGATAAAGACCGACTCCGCGAGTGGGTACAGAAGGACGCATCAAGAGTCAGTGCCATGCAGGCGATGGATCACAAGCCAGTGAACAAGCAGCCGTTAGAGCGGGCCAAGGATATGTCGAAAGAAGCCAGCAGGGAGGCCACAAAAGGAGAGACTGTTCGGAGGCTTCAAGCACACGAGCAAAGCAAAGTCGATCGACAAGCATGGCGTGAGCAATCACGCGAACACGGTGTGGATCGGAACAGGGATAGAAATCGGGATATAGATCGAGATTGGAGCATGGAACGCGATGGCTGAGACAAATGGTTTAGCACAATACCTGAGTCCAACGGTGAAGAAGTCGCCCAAGTCCAAAGAGGCCAGTCGGGCAATCATGCTCGATGTGCATTTGCAGAGCGACGAACAGGTGGCCTATTCGTATTCGCTGCTGAGCAAAGTACGGATGAACCGCACGCGGATCATCATCGAGTTTGTGCCGGGCAAGGTGATTGTGGAAGGGGTGTGCTTGGAGCCACTCTATCGGGCATTGATCCAGCACCGCGTTCGTTCCATCAAGATCACCCATGATGGCCGATCATTTACCAGCACCATGAGACCGACCGAGCCGGTCATCACCGGAATCCAAGTTGAGGACTCCGGCAACGAACGGTAATCATCGCACCAGTTGTCGTGATTCGATCAAAGCTGCCTGTGCCGATCCTGCTTCCGATGAAGCATCATCAAACATGGAAGTCTGTGCTGATTTGCCAGGCCTGAGTTTGACAGGTGGGCCACAGAGGATGAAGGCCTGCTTGCCGCGTGTGACGGTCATACCGTCGTAAAACCCATTGGGATCATGACGGGCGGCTTCACCACAGCCAGCATGTGTCTTCTTGGCGTAGGTTGTTGGCGTGCGTGGGAAAGCATCTGGATGCACCAGTCGATAGGCTTGAATGCGATCTCCTCTGCCACTGGTCATGATTCATTGCCGTCCTTTCCAAGTGAAGGGCGAACACACGGTGTCTGATTCAGCGATTTTGTCGGCACTGTATGATAATGCAATATCTCCCTCCCCGACGGTTCTTTCTTTTTGGTAGCAGAACTCGCCTAGTGCAAAACGATCGGGTTCAAGCTCATGGACTTCGATCTCTGGCTTGGCAACCTGAACATCACTGGCAACAGGTGTCACCGGCGGCTTGGGCGTGTTGTCATTGCGGCTCTGAGAAGACCCATCGTTGCCGTCATGGTCATTGATGGCTTCGATGATGGTACAGGCGGTCTTTTGGATACGATCCAGTGAGGCCACCAGTGTTTCCTTGTTGCCGTCGTAGAGTTGGATGTAGTCCGACGATGCCGACTTGATATCAAGATCCACCGAATGCGATACCACAAAGGCTACATGCTCATGGTGTGTAATCTCAAGCGGAGTGTGTTTTTGAATGAGCAGGCGAAGGCAATCGGCGTGGATCCTGTGCCAAAGAAGGTGTAATGTGCGCGATGGCTGCGCGCTGATTCGGGTCAGATGGCTTGAATCAAGAGGATTTGATCTTCGAAAGAATGATTTTAAGCGACCAAGCGTGGAACTCTTGCAATGCTGCTTGATTTCGAGTGAAATCATGACGGAGTCGCTGATTGGTTAGAGACTTCATTGGATCTCATGTGTCAGTTTTTTGTCAGCCTTGTTCTTGTTTATACAAGTTATGTTCAAGGATATATGCCTGTACTTGAGGGGCGAGTCCATCAATTGGGTTGGTACGCTGTGCGTGATCGTGTAGTGCTGTGCGAATGTCAGTTGAAGATGCACGAATCATTGGAAGAACAAGGATTTGTCCTCGCCAGTGCTCGATATCCCGATTTGACCAAACATTGTGTTTCATTAAGGCGTTGATTAGCACATCCGCTGAATCAAATCCTTCACGCAACATGACAAATGCATCCTTCCAGAATTCGAGGTATCGTCGCCAGCGATGCATGGATAAGGCCTGGTCGGCACCGATGAGGAACTTGTTGATGCCGGGCAATTCCATGCGTTGGACGATTGCCCAAGTATCTGCCCAATAGCTTGGCTGATTTGGATTCATCGACGCATCTTGAAGTTCTTGCTCCCAGATTTCCCAGCCCTGCTGATTTTGCAGGGCCAATTTGAGCATGTTCAGACGATGGTGTTTGGCGATAGGTTGTGAGCTTTTCAATGGAGATCGACTTGCTGGAACATAAATGGTGTGTACTCCATGCCCAAGGATCCCGGGAAGATATTCAGGAAGCCGGGTGTGTCCAAGGTGTGGGGGAGAAAAAGTCCCTCCAAAGAAGATGCGGACTGATGCTGACTGGGCAATTATACTCAGATCGATCGGATCAGATGCACGCTCAATAGGGGGGTAGATAGGCATCTCCTATTGTTGGCACACCATTTTGTGTGCAATGGGGCCCATAAAAAAGTTCCGATAAACATAGAGAACAGCACTGAATCCCCGTTTTGGCCCATTGGAGGGCAAAGAAGGAGATACCTCGGCGGAGTTCCTGTTTCATAGGTACGAATCTTCACCCAGTGTAAACCGAGAGGCTTTTCAGTCCGATGAACGATGCTGGAGATTTCCGATGAACGCACCAGATCCAAACGCATTTAGTCTCGATGTCAACGACCCGGAAGATGCCGAGTTAATCGAATATTTTCTTGGTGAACTTCCAGAAAAGGTTTCTGCGATAGCCTCGGCTCTGACCGGCGAGGACATCAAAGAACTCGGGCGAATTGCGCACCAGCTTAAAGGGGCAGCGCCGGGATTCGGATTTCCGGCCATCGGATCGGCTGCTGATCAGCTCGAAGGAAGTATCAGGGAGCTCGATGGTACCGTTGCAAGCATGAAAAGCGTCCAAGAAGAAGTCGAGAGTCTGCTCTCGCTGTGTCAATCATACATAACTCCCAAGTCGTAACCTGCACCTGAAACCTGTGGATGTGAACAGTATTTATTTTGCAAGAGCCCCATATCAAGTATGCCTGATGTGAATCTGACCCAACTCGATGCAACACCGGTGGTGCTTCTGATCGATGACTCGCAGTTTGTCCATCGGCTTCTCGATGCCCGGTTGAGATCCGAATCGATTTCTTTGATCGGCGAACATGACGGCGAGGCCGGTCTTGAACGGGCCATCGAAGAAAATCCGGCGTTAATTTTGCTTGATCTCGATATGCCTGTGATGGACGGGTTCGAGACACTCCGGGCACTCAAAGACGAGCCACGAACGCGGGACATTCCCATTATTGTACTCTCAGGTATGAACTCGTCGCAGGACAAGGTGACCGCTTTCGATCTCGGAGCTGTTGATTTTGTGACCAAACCATTTGAACTTACCGAGTTGCGTGCTCGGGTGCGATCATCATTGAAGATGTCGACTCTACTCCAAATGCTCTCGCAAAAAGCACAGATTGATGGGCTCAGCGGGCTCTTTAACCGGGCCTGCTTCGACGAACGGCTCAATGGCGAATACGACCGCGCAGTTCGTCACGGACACGCCATGTCCATCGCCATGATTGACTTAGATCATTTCAAATCAATCAACGATACCTATGGGCATCCAGCAGGTGATGCCGTGATTGCCGGGGTGGCACAGATCATTTTGCATGAATCGCGATCGAGTGACATTGCCTGTCGCTATGGTGGTGAGGAGTTCGTGCTTATCATGCCCGAAACCAATCCAGAACAGGCGTATAACCTTTGCCAACGCATCCGCGAACGCTGTGAAACAACAATTTGGGCTCGGCATCCAAACCGCGCAGTAACGCTTTCGGCCGGAGTAGTCGGAGCCAACGAAGGATCGCCAATCAACTGCACTCCATCGGCATGGGTTGAGATGGCCGACCGGAATCTCTATGATGCCAAGCAAGCCGGACGCAATGTGGTCAAAGCATCGCATATCGACGGCTCACCTATTCAAGTGACCCAAGCCAAAGCAGGATAAAGTGTGTGTAATACCCCTTTGAACTGATCAGAATAGCGTCATTTTTGCCTTCGTATGAGGGTGTATAGAATATACTTCGTCGATGAGTTCTAACCACCAGAATCAGGACAATCGCATCAAGAGTCTTGAAGAAGCCATCGGATTTTCCGGCCGGCAAATCGAGATTCTCTCCGACGAAGTTGCCCAGATCAATCAGATGATGCTTGTTCTCTCGCGTCGATTCACCCAGCTTGAAGCTCGGTTGAGCGAACTCAATCACCGAGTCGCCGAGGATCCTGGCAATGTTCCTCCGCCTCACAGCGCAGGCCCGGATGTTTCCAAAGATCCGCTCTGATTCACTCGTGTATTCGCTTTGTTTCCGATTTGAACCGACCAAGTATGGCGAGGCATTGGTATGAGGGTATACTCAAAGCATGGATGTTACAAAACGGACAGCAATACGGAGTCGTGAGGCCCATCTGATTGTCATCGCAGTGCTTATAGGATTGGGAGCGGGGTGTGGACTTCAGCGCAGGGTTGAGGTGCCCAGCGCTTCAGGGGCTGATGATTCACTCAAAGATCGCTTCGGGCTTACTGACGATGCCCAAGATCCATCCGAACGCGATGCCGAGCTCGGGTATGGGCGATGGAAGGCCAAGCCCGAACCAAAGGGGACAGCTTCGCCCACATCCCCAAGTCGACGGGGAAGTTGGACAGGGTCGCCATCATAATAGTTTCTTTCGAGGCATGCTTGACGGTTCAGTTCTCGATGTCCGGGCGAATAGGGCGACTCGGATCAATTTGAGAGCCACCAGAAGTGACTTGGGCGGATTGCTCGAGGTTCTCCTGATTTTGAGGGTGATTTCGGATATCCTCTTCAGAGGATGATTCAATGATTGGGCACGCATGACAGGAGATCATATGTCTGCACTCAAAGAAAGATATGCGCAAGTCAAACAGCACATCGCGCAGGCTGCCGCTCGCGTTGGGCGTTCGCCTGATTCAATCTATCTTATTGCGGTGACGAAGTTTGCTGAGCCTGAAGATATTCGCGAGCTTGTCGAGCTCGGGCATCGGGACTTTGGCGAAAACAAAGTTCAGCAGCTCGCCCAACGCGCCAGTGTTATTCATGAATGGTTCGACCGCATGAAACGCCACCCACGCGTTGCAGGCGAGCGCGCAAGCTTTGACCCGTCAATCCCTGTTCGTTGGCATATGATTGGACACCTCCAACGCAATAAGGTACGCAAAATTGCCGATTTTGTTCGGATGGTTCATTCGGTCGATAGTTTACGCCTCGCAGAAGAGATTCAGCAGATTGCCAATAAACTTGATCGCACAATTGATGTCCTTTTGCAGGTCAATGTTTCCAACGAAGAATCAAAATTTGGGGTCCCGATTGCGGCTGCAGGCGCCATTGCCGAACAAATTGATACCATGATCAATGTTCGTGTCCGTGGGTTGATGACCATGGCTCCCATTTGCAAGAATCCCGAAGATGCACGCCCACACTTTGCCCGGTGCAAAGATCTCTATGACGACCTGCTTCGTGAGGGAGTGGGGGAGGGGCATTTTAATATCCTCTCGATGGGCATGAGTGGGGATTATGAAGTTGCCATCGAGGAAGGTGCCAACATTGTTCGCCTTGGGTCGGCCATCTTTGGAGAGCGTCCTACTTCGGATTTGCCTCAACTCGAAGCACTCGAGAAAAACGCTCCGTAAGAAAAGCCTGCCAGTGCTTCTCGACCGGAACTATTTGCAGGTGATACGCTTGCTTGGTAGAGGGCTGAGGGAGCTCAGGAATGGGCAGGTTGAACGGAAGCAATTTGTGCCAGTTTGCCGCCCCGGGCACGGGTGATGTCCATTTGCTCTTGGAGGAATCGCCCGGGACAGGCAGTGTGACGAAGCTCCCTGTGAGTACGCACTTGCGAAAGGGGGACACCAAATCGTTTCATGGCATATGCAACGATCCTGTTGACGGATTCAAGTGAAGCTTGGGTTGGACGGATTTTCTCATAATTCCCAAAGACCACAATTCCAAGGTTCCCAGGATTGTTGTATTTTACATGGGCGCCTTGAAGCTCAAGTGGACGCGCCTGCCAGATACGCCCCATAGGGTCGATGGCGAAATGATACCCAATATCTGCCCAACCTCGGCGAAGGTGCCCCTTACGGATGAGATTAAGCCGGCGGAGGGAATCAGTGTATGAGCCCGAGGGGACTGGCATAATCGCGTCGTGGTGCACTGTGATCCGGGTGATGTTTGTCATCGAATCGGCGAGCCAACGCTTGGGTGAAGCATTCGTCCATTTGGATCGTGCAATCACGAACGAAGGGATCGAAGAGAGTGGAAGCGGTGTGGAAACCACAGAAGCAGGGGGAGAAGCAAGGGGCGAAGGAGTATGAGATCGGGCAACAGGATCATTGGGAATCGGTGACCCAACCGAGCCATTGAGCTTCTTATTGCGTGCTTGGGCTCCAGAGTTGCAACCACCGAGAAGCGGAGTCAATGCACCCAAGGCAATACTCGTAACTCCTGCCTTGGTGACAAGATCAATCATCGAACGGCGGCTTAGGTTCGAGTTCTTGAATGTCGATGGACACTCGGAAGAACAGGATGGTTTCTCTGACTTGTTCACTCATCTACCTTCGGCCATTTTTCCCACAACACCACAATCCTATCAGGAACTTCTTGGGATTGCCAGAGTCCGGGTTCATACTCAGAGTGTGCCATATCGGAGCATGATTTGCAAACAGAGTTCAAACAGATACGCCTCGGTGATACGCAGAAATACGAAGGAACCCCATTTCTTCGTCTTGAACTCCACATCGCGGATGGAGTCTTGGGGTACAATCCTCACCGGGACGGTTGAAAAACGAAAGAACCGAAGAGGAGAAGAACATGTTACAAGAGGCAGAAAACGCATTGAATGGGGCCCAAGGGCAAGGAGATGCAGCCGTTGCTCAGGTTGCTGCCGAGCCCGGATTTGGTGATCTCGTATCGAGAATCACCAGCGGCGATATGAGCGGCGATACTTGGATTCTTGCTTGGGATGTCGTCGGGCAGCCCGTGCTTTTAGCGATCGTTCTTATTCTCGCGGTGCTGTTTATTGCCGGGTGGGCCAGAGGAATTACCACCAAAGCGTGCCGAAAAGCCAATGTCGAAGAAACCCTCGCACGATTCTTGGGTAACTTGTTTCGCTATCTCGTCCTCTTCGCAGGCGGGATTGCTATTTTGGGCACGCTGGGAGTCGAAACCACCAGTTTCGCTGCCATCCTTGCGGCTGCCGGTTTCGCCATTGGTATGGCCATGTCCGGGATGCTCGGCAATGTTGCTGCCGGTGTGATGCTGCTCTTCTTCCGCCCCTTCAAAGTCGGCGATGTCGCCAATGCAGGTGGAACCACCGGTAAGGTTATCGAGATTGGGTTGTTTACCACAACCTTCGACACGCCTGACAACCGACGCATCGTCGTGCCCAACGGCTCAATCTTCGGGGGCACCATCGAAAATGTCTCACACCACGATACCCGCCGAGTTGCGGTATCGGTTGGGACAGACTACGGTGCTGACATCGACCAGACCCGCGAGGTCTTGCTCGCAGCAGCCAAGGCATGCACCGGCGTGCTCCAAGACCCCGAACCCGCAGCCGTGCTGACTGGGCTCGGCGGCTCATCGATTGATTGGTCTGTTCGGGTGTGGTGTAATTCGGCGGACTTCTGGGCGGTGAGCGATCAACTTACGCGCGATGTGAAGTACGCCTTGGACAATGCCAATATCGGGATTCCGTATCCGCAAATGGATGTTCATCTCGACGGCAAACTTGCCCAGAGTTGATTGATTGTTTCTCACGAGCCGCGACCGTGAGGGAGTGGTCTTTTCTTATTCTCGCGTATCTGAAGACCGCTCCCTCACGGTCGCGGCTCGTGAGCGTGTGCGCACTCGCTCAAGCCACTTGCTCCAGATACTCAGTACCAGCAGCATATAAAGCCGCTGTGAATGATCGCGTCCATGCCAAGGATTGATTGATTTCTCTCCCGCTGCATCATGCTCACGGAGCATCTGATTGACGAACTTCATATTGATTTCGATTCCTGCCTCGGCCAAGCCCGGGAACGGGTCGTTCGATTCGAGGTGATCGTAGAGGAGTTGCCGCATGTCGCCGTAGTCGGTGCGGAACCACTCGCCGACGGGGATGGCGAAGCCCTGCTTGGGACGATCGATGATGTGGTCGGGGAGGCATTTTCGGGCGACTTGTTTGAGCAGGCCTTTACGCTCGCCTTTGGGCATGAGGATGTCGATCGGCGTTCGCATCGCGGCTTCAACGAGGTCCTTGGCGAGGAACGGGGCGCGGACTTCTAAGCCTACAGCCATGGATGCGGTGTCGGTTTTGCGGAGGAGGTCATTGGGGAGGTAGTGCGTGAAATCTTCACGGAGTGGATCATCGATTCGATAGAACTGATCGTATCCCGTCGGATCGCCTTCGATCGTAGGGATCAATCGTCGAAGATCGGGCGTTGGGAAGATCGCGAGGAGTTCGGAGTATCCGCCGTAGCGGGCTGCGGTGGCGAGGCGTGCGAGGTAGGTTGTCTTGCTGCCGGGCTGGCGTTTGTCAAGCAGCGAAGTAGGGATGAGTTTGAGGAGATGATGCCAGCGGTTGAGCATTGGAGCGATGGTGTGGCGGCGGTAGCCGCCGAAGAGTTCGTCGCCGCCGTCGCCTGAGAGGGCGACTTTGATGTGCTGGCGTGCGGCTTTGGAGACCCAGTAGGTTGGGAGCAATGAGCTGTCTCCGAACGGGAGCCCGAGTTGCTCGATGAGCATGATGAGGTCATTTGCCGGGTTGGGATCACAATCTAGCGTGGTGTGATCGGTGCCGATTTCTTCGGCGGTTTGTTGGGCGGCTTCTGATTCGTCGTAGCGTTTGTCGGGCATGCGGACAGTGAATGTTTTGATGTCTGGGCGATGCTGATGGGCGATGGAGGCGATGAGTGCGGAGTCGATTCCGCCTGAGAGGAATACGCCGAGGGGGACATCTGATTCGAGGCGTGAAGTGATTGATTGGCAGAGGAGTGTGTCGAGTTGAAGTTCATCAAACCCCGTGGTGGAACCGTTGCTAGGCCGTGTAGGTGTCCACAAACAGCGCGTGGCTATTTGTGAGCTATCACCTGAAGCGTCTACTGTTGGTATAGATGGGTCCCAGCCGCGATTTGGCAACTTTGGTATCACACCCCACCAACTCGGGCATGGATTGTTCATGAGTGATGCAGGTGCAGAAGCAGAGCCGCTGGATATCCAAAGATCCATTTTGCATGTCATTATTCCGGTCGTACCCGGCTGGATTTGAGATTGGAGTCGAGTCAAACCCGGGGCGCACGAAGTGAAGATTCGTCCAAACTGTTTACTAAGCGTTGGTATGTCATATAAAGGTTTCTCGCCAGAGCGATCTCGGCCAATGCTGAACTGGCCAGTTGATTGATCCCATAGAAGATTGCTATACATCCCATCGAAATTGTCTAACAAATACAAGCCCCATTCCCGCCACCCGTGGACCAGCACTTCGGTATCTGAATGATCCGTTTCAAATACATGGCCGGCCGTTTCGAGTTCGGTTCTTAGTTCTCGATGGTTGTAGATGCAGCCGTTGAAGACGACGGCGACGAGGGGTTTGTTGGGTTCGATCTCGCTGGCAATGATTGGGGTGTCGCCGGGTTGGTAGGTGAGGTCGGGGCGTAATCGCTCGCCATCGTGAACCATCGGCTGGTGTCCGCCTTCGTGGTCGATGATGCTCAGCCGACGATGGACGAGGGCGACATCGACGATGGTGCCGTCATCGCGCACAGCTCGATCGCGGAATCGACCTTGCCCGTCGGGGCCTCGGTGTTTGATGGAGTCGTCGAGGATGTCGAGCCATGATTCGGGGATGGCTTCGAGTGGCAACGGTGGGGGGCCGTCGGCTGGATCGTGAATTTTGATGATGCCTGCGATGCCGCACATGGTCAGTTGGTGTCTCCCGCAGTTCGATCTCGATCTCTAAATGTTCCCGAGTGGTAGCCCCAGATGGTGTGGATGATGCGGGTGACGATCATGGCGAAGATGAAGGCGATGACAAAGGCCCAGTTTGGTTTGATGTTTGCGAAGTGTTGGAGCGACCACATGCCTCCGATGGCGATGGCTGCAAAGATCGGGACGAGTGCGAAACGCTCGGCTTGGACCTTGCCAACATCAACAAGGAAGTTTCTGGTGCGCGATTCGGTGGGGGTGGTGAGTTTGTCAATGATGTGGGTTTCTTTCAAGGGCCTCCAGTGGTTGGCGATCCAGTGAAGCACGAAATATAAGACCACATCAATCGTGGTGTCGATGACATAGGCAGCGATGGAGATGACGAGTTTGTGTTCGTGCCCGATCATCCCTGAGACGAGCATGACGGGATACTTTGCCAGCGCGATCGAGAGCAACCCGGCGACAAAGACATTGACATTGATATTGACAACCCGCTTGCGCTGATAGAACTTGAAGGCGCGTCTGGGCATTCGTGGTCCTTCGTTTAGTACGAGCGCTGAATCACCGCGTCGGCGATGAGTTCGAGCATGGATCGCCCGGCTGATACAGGCAAAATGTCCAGCGCGCCTTTAGCTTGTTGTACATACGACTCGGCGAGTTTCTGGGTCGCCTGGACTGATCCGGTGGATTTGATGGCTTCGGTGATTTCAGGGAAGACCGAAGTATCGCCCGACGCCGCCTTTTGTAAGAGCATAAGCGAACGAGTACCATCCATCACGCCAGTTTTATCAAGATGATGAATCACCGGGAAGGTGAGTTTGCCCTTTTCGAGGTCTTTGCCGACCGATTTGCCGACGGTTTCTTCGGTGCCCAAGAGGTCAAGCACATCGTCCTGAATCTGAAAGGCGATCCCCAGTTTTTGACCAAATCCTTTGAGGGCCAGTGTGGTTGGATGGATGGATTGATCGAATCCAAGCGTGGACAGCGCACCAAGCTCGCACGCGGCGCCGATGAGGGCGGCGGTTTTGCGTTCGAGGATTTCGATATAGGTTGCTTCGTCGAGCGAGAGATTTTCGCGGTTGTGAAGCTGGAGCAACTCGCCGGTACACATCACCGCCGAGGCATTGCCCACGATTTGGGAAGGGACAGGTGAGTCAAGCGATGAGCAAAGTTCGTAGGCCGAGGCGATGAGGTAATCACCCAGAATGACCGAGATTTCGTTGCCCTTGAGCATGTTGATGGTTTGCCCTCGCCGACGAATCTCGGCTTCGTCGAGCACATCATCATGGACAAGGGTTGCCATATGGACCATCTCGCAGACCGCACCGCAGATGACATGGGCATTGGTGATGAGTTGGTCGTGGGCATGTTTGCTCAGGTGGGTATCGATTTCTGGGTTGGCAGCGGCGCCGCAGAGGAGTACGAGTGTTGGACGGAGCATTTTGCCCCGGTATCGTTCAATGTAGGAGCACATTTCGTCAACCGGAGGCAAGTCTGAAACGAGCTGCCCCGCAAACACGGTTTCAACACGAGGAAGCGAGCTGAAGATCAGTTCTTCAAGCCCGGCGAGTTCTTGTGGGATATCGAGTACGCCTTGCATGTTTTGGATTCCAGTTCGGTGAAATGAAGAATTAGTCGTACGCGACGATATAGGAAATGAACGCGGGATCGGCGGTACCTTCGAGTGTTGGTTCATACTCGCCGTTGCCTTCGCCCTCGTCGTCTTCGTCTTCACCTTCCCAGTAGACGACGACATTGGCAAATCCAGCTTCGCTGAGCAGCTCACGGATTTCGGGCATGGACCAGAGCCGCCAGTGATAGACAAAGGCATCCTTGATTTTCGTTTTATCGGGGAATTTAAAGTGGATTCGACACTCCATTTCTCCGGTGATCGGATTAAAGCGTTTTTGTTCCCAGATGTAGGTAAAAACGCGCCCCGGGCCTTCGTCGATTTTCTTCTTTTCTTTGGATTCGAGCATCGCTTCCGATCCGCCGTAGTGATCGAGGAAGAAGACGCCGTCGGGGCCTAGGCTTTCACGGACAGCTTTGAAATAGTTGCGAAGCTTATCGCGGGTTTTGAAGAGCCAATAGCTGAAGTTCATCGCCAGCACACAGTCAACCCCCGAGGCATCGCCTGGATTCAGGACATTGCGGTTGATGAGCGAAATTCGTTTCTGGGCATCCACATCAAGTTTGAGGACATGGGTCTCGATTCCATAGTCGAGCGTAGGCTGGTCGAGATCGAGCCCAATGGCCGTATTGGTAGGACGCCGACGAACCCATTCGGCCGAGGTGTTACCCGTGCCGCAGAAATCCTCGCGGAGGGTGGTCGCCTTTCGTCCACGGATTTGCTCAAAGGTCTCATCGACAAAGTCAATCTCGGCTTCGACATTCTGGACCGAGAGTTGGTAGAGCTCGTGGATATTGGTGTTCGATGCCGACCAGGCGCCGGATTGGGCGGCTTTTTTTGCAGCCTTTTCTTCAAGTTTTTGTTGCCTAGAAGACTTATTGGACATGGTGGTCACACTCATTGGTCGATCTCTCTCAATACGGGGAAAAGCAGGGGGGCTCAGTGGTCGATAAGCCGAAATATCTTTTTTGACGAATCTGTTTGACGAATCATAGTGGGGACCGTCCCTTGAATCTCACTCTCAGGGCAATCCATCTGTATGAGAGGATAGTGTCAAATCAGTTCAAGTGGGCTACACTGGATATCTATTCTCAAGGAAATTAGAGGACCAATACACATGCATCTCACCATGGTCGGAACCGGATATGTTGGACTCGTTACCGGGGTTTGCTTTGCCAATTCGGGCAACGATGTCATCTGCCTTGATGTGGACCCAGACAAGATCAAAAAGCTCGAAGCGGATATCTGCCCGATCTACGAGCCCGGGCTTACCGATTTGATGATCAAAAACCGCCAAGCCGGTCGTCTGACCTACACCCTCGACAAGAAGCATGCCTATCAGGGTGCCGAGATGATCTTCATCTGTGTCGGCACGCCTTCAGATGACAAAGGGCATACCGACATGACCTTTATCGATGAGGCGGCTGACGATATCGGGCATGTGATCAAAGAGCTTGGCCCAGATGCCAAACCCAAGATCATTGTCGTCAAATCCACCGTACCCGTGGGGACCACCTTCCGCGTCCGCGATCGCATCAAAGAAATCGTCGGCGACATCCCCTTCCATGTCGCAGATAACCCCGAGTTCCTCAAAGAGGGCGATGCCGTCACCGATTTCAACAAGCCCGATCGCGTCGTGGTTGGTGTCGAGAGCGATGAGGTCGGCGAGACCTTCCGCGATCTGTACGACCCATTCGTCCGCAACGGGCATCCGATCTTCGTGATGGATGTGCTCAGTGCCGAGATGGTCAAGTACGCAGCAAACAACTTCCTTGCAACCAAAATCTCGTTCATCAACGAAATGGCCAACCTCTGCGAAGCCTACGGCGCCAACATCAACCGCGTCCGCGAGGGCATGTGCTCCGACTCACGCATCGGACACGCTTTCCTCCATCCGGGCCTGGGCTATGGCGGGTCGTGCTTCCCCAAAGACACCCTCGCCTGCATCATGATGGGCGACAAGGCCGGCGTCACCACGCAAGTCTCCAACGCAGTCCATGGCACAAACGAACGCCAACGCAACCTCTTCTTCAATAAAATCCTCAACCACTTCGGAGGCGAATCAGGACTCCAGGGCAAGAAAATCGCCTTCTGGGGGTTGGCCTTCAAGCCTCGCACCGATGATATCCGTAAAGCCCCCGCCCTGACCCTCGTCCGCAAGGCCCTCGGTCACGGTGCGACCTGTACCGGGTTTGATCCGGTAGCCGCCGACAATGTTCGCAAGGAGATGGGCGACACCATCGCCATCATCGACGACATGTACGAATGTGCCAAGGACGCCGATGCCCTGGTGATCTCGACCGATTGGGCCGAGTTCAAAAGCCCCGACTTCGATCGGCTCGCAAGTGTGATGAAGGGCAAGGTCATCTTTGATGGTCGAAACCTCTATCGGCGCCAGCATCTCGGGGAACTCGGATTCCATTATTACTCCGTCGGGCGCTCGCTGGTCAAACCAGTGTGAATCCGTTCGATGAACAAGTCAAGCAACAAGACTGGATCGGTCATGTGCACCACCTGAGCGACATCTCGATCGATCTTTTGTATGTCGATCCTCCTTTCAATACCGGTAAGACGCAGGCTGGGGATGCCGGGTCGTATCAGGATTCGTGGGCGACAACCGATGATTGGGTCGCATGGTTCGCCGAGCGCATCGCGGCCACCATTCCCAAGATCAAGCAGACCGGTTCAATCCTGATCCATGTCGATTGGCGGACATCGCACCGCGTTCGTGTGTTGCTCGATGAACTCCTCGGCGAGGACCGATTCGTCAACCACCTCATCTGGCGATACGGACTCGGAGGCTCATCACCTCGAAGATTTGCACGCAAGCATGATGATATTTTGTTCTACTGTATTGATCCCGATCGGTATTTCTTCGAGCCTCCGATGGTGCCCGCGACGAGCAATCGGATGAAGGGGCAACTCAAGAAGGCCACCGATGTGCTTGATGTTCCCACCCTCAACAACATGGCGGACGAACGGGTTGGATATCCGACACAAAAGCCTTTGGCTTTGCTCAAGCTCTTGATTGGGGCATGTTGCCCGGTCGATGGGGTGGTTTACGACCCATGCTGTGGGTCAGGAACGACGCTCATTGCGGCCAAGCAACTCAATCGGCAATATTACGGCTGTGATCGAAACCCCGAAGCGATTCGAGTCGCTCGTACTCGCCTTGGATGAACCCAAGCGGCACCCGACCCGGCGCTGGAGGGCAGCCAGGTCGTGTGCAAAGAGGGATAAGAGTGGAAAGAAGAGAGAAAACCGTTATCGTCTTCGGCGAATACCCAACAACCCACCGATCGAGAGCAGGGTTAACGACGAAGGGGCCGGGATGATCGAGACATTATCGAGATCAAATCCGACAACCAAAGGCGTATCGAGCCCGTCAGGACGCTCAACTGACACCTGAAGATTGCCCACAGCCTCCATCACTGAGTTATAAAAGTCTGGCGTGGGAGGCCCTTCGAGGGTCAGCAATGGGTTGAAGAAATCCAAATCAAATGAAAGTGTTACCCATTGTCCAGATCCGACAAGCTCGGGGAGTTCGACGCCAAATCCGGGGAAATTGTTTGATCCGGAAACACGCAGGGCAACATTGAGGTCAATCCCAGCATCGTGGCGGAAATCAAAGGTGATCCGGTTGATTCCGCTGGTGAGGTAGTTGCCGACAAACGCATCGGCTGAAGCATTGAAGTGATCTTCGCCTCGAAACACGCTGAGCCCGAACGGGCCTGCGCTGTTGAGGTCAGCGTTCGATGAAATATAAGCGCTGCCATCCAATGCGCCTATTGTGTGGTAGATTGGCGCATCGAATGTGCCCATCAGCCAGTTGTTGGTGCCAGTTTCAAAGGTTTCCGTGAATGGGGTGACGACACCTGCCAATGAAACAGAAGTTGCGATTGCGATCGGCATGAGGAAGAGGGTGTTCATCGTGTTCTCCTATCGTGTTGTTCCCACTCAAACGAAGCGGGGGGTATGTGTATTAGCCTGCTGAGAATATCGAGAGAAACTCGGAAATATCGAAGAAGTTGAGCGAGCAATCCCCGTTGAGATCTGCATCGAAATTTCCATTGCCCAGATCGGAAAGGAATGCGGAAACATCAAAGAAATTCATCGAGCCATCGCTGTTGTAATCGCCCGCCGATCCGATTCGTACCCGCAGGTGCAGCGTGGGGGTATAGCCAAAGATTTGGGCGATCGGGTTCTCGCGGGTATACCAGAACGGGTAGGTGATCTCGCCGGTGCCCCCGCCGGTGCCTCCGTCAGCGATCTGAAGAGAACTCACCGTCAAACGCATTTCACCGAGTGATAATCCTTCTGCCAGATACGCACGCACAAACGGATCGCACAATCCCATCTCGAAGGTAAAGGTCGTGTCGGCGGGGACGAGATCGCCAGGGACAACCATGTCCGTTTGCCCAATGGCAATCGGGGTCGGATCAAACTCAAACTTGATGTTGTTGGAGATATCCACAGGTGTCTGATCAACGGGGAAGTAGGCCGCGAATGCATGCCGAGATTCCTGCACTGGCTCAACGCTTGGCGTCCCACCAAAGGCGGTGAACTCGCCCCAAGTCGTTTGGTCATACCCATTGCGATACCCCATCGCCCAGAGATGAATCGGACGCCCTGGGTCAGGATCGAGCGAATCATCGAGGAATAGATAAGTGTCGTGCGTGTCATAGGTTGGGTCATACCGGAAGATGTCGCCATTGGTATTGGTGATGGTCAGTGTCGCCGAGAGTACGCGGTATTGGGATGGGTCGAGCCCGGCGGGGATGTCCCCGAGTGTCTCGAACCCAATCACAAGCTGCGCATCGTGGTCATCGAAACCGGGAATTTCGACGACACCAAAGGTCGATGCGGAGAGCCGTGAACCGGGTGAGCCATTGAACGGATAGTTCCACCGATCAAGTGTGGGAGTGTTGTATTCGATTTCGATGACTTGTGCGCAGAGGTTGTTGGTCCCGATGATCGACCCTGCAAGCAGGAGTGGTGTGGTCATGTTGAAGTCCATGGTGCTCTCCTTCTGACTCAGGGGACAATTTTTTCATCTTTCTGCCGCTCAGGAATATGGCCTGTATTACAGCAAAGCATAGGCCTATAGTTGAGAGTAGGTCGCATTTAGCGAAGAATATCAGGAAGTGGCTGATAATGAGTCTCAATTAGGCAGAAAATTAGACAGAAAATGGAGTGCTTGAGAAAAGAAAGGCTGGTGAGCCATGAAGCAGGACAAACAGCATCGGGCATCGAGCTTTGAACACCTTGGATTCACACTCATCGAGTTGCTCGTCGTGATTGCGATCATCTCGATCCTGATCGGGGTGCTGCTGCCCGCACTTGGGCACGCCAGGTTGGCTGCCAAGGCGGTGCGCGAGCAATCAGGCATGCGCCAACTCATGCTCGCCTACACCATGTACGCCGACGACAATCGAGGCAAACTCCTCATCGGATTTCCAGACGCAGCCATCTGGTCTCGGATGGTCGCCCGACACAGTGACCCGCGTGATTTCAATGGCGAACCACTGGGCCAAGTTATCGGCTCACGGTATCCTTGGCGACTGATTTCCTACTTCGATGGCAACTTCGATGCGCTCTATCAGGATTCACGCGTGATTGACATGCTCGCAGAAGGCATGAATGCGCCCACATACTCTGCAGCCGATCATGCTTTGCGCTATGTCATCAGCCTCTATCCATCGTTCGGGCTCAACTCTTACTTTGTCGGGGGGGGCGCGCCAGGTGATCCAATCCCCTTTAGCGATACCGGTCGGCGAGTTTTTGGTGATTTCCACATCTCCAAAATATACCAACCCCGACGGGCCAGTAACCTGATGGTTTTTGCCTCTGCCCGCGATCTCGCGAGCCCGACCTTCTTGCCCGGGTATGGGATTGTGGAAGGATCGTTTATTGTCAAGCCGCCGTATTTGTACTCGACCGCTGGGCGTCAGTGGGAGGATACCTATAACGAATACGCCGAGATACCCGAACGCAACGCGGGTCGAGTCTCCCTGCGATACAACGGCAAGGGCATCGCCGGGATGCTCGATGGACACGCCGAGCAGTGGGGATGGGACGAGTTCAACGACATGCAGCACTGGGCTGATCAAGCGACCCATTCTGAGTGGATGCTCGAACCACGATTTCCATGAGTCTTCAGTAGAACGGGCTTCCAGCCCGTTTCTTCATGCAGGTGCCCCATCAGCAAGAAACGAGCTGGAAGCCCGTTCTACGGGTGCATCATCGACCTATCCTCTCTGACCATGACCGATACCAAAGCAGGCACGATTGATCTCATCGACGAACTCACCTGGCGCGGGCTCCTCAAAGACTGCACCGACGAGCAAGGGCTGCGCGATCACCTCAAGTCCGGCACGCGAAAAATCTACGCCGGGTTTGACCCCACCGCCGACTCGCTGACCATCGGCAACCTCGTCCCGATCATGTTGTTGGCCCATGTCAAACGGGCCGGGCATACCCCCGTCGTCGTCATGGGCGGCGGCACCGGACTCATCGGCGACCCCTCGGGCAAGTCCGCCGAGCGGATGATGATGACCGATGAAATGGTCCAGCACAATGTCGATTCCCAACGCCCGATCTACGACGCCGTGCTCGGCCCAATCGCAGGCCCGGAGCACGAACTCAAGAACAACAACGACTGGCTGAGTAAAATCTCCTACATCGAAGCCTTGCGCGATATCGGCAAGCATTTTTCCGTCAACATGATGATGCAGAAGGAATCCGTCAAAGATCGGCTCAACAACCGCGAGCAGGGGATCAGTTATACCGAGTTCTCCTACATGATCCTGCAAGCGTACGATTTTGCTCATCTTTACGAGCACGAAGGCGTCACCGTCCAACTCGGCGGGAGCGATCAGTATGGGAATATTGTGGCGGGTGGGGATTTGATTCGTCGTAAACGGATCAGTGTCAGAGTTGAAGTGATGGGTGACTTTTCTGATTTGTTCGTTCATAATTTTGACAAACTGGACCTCGATCCAGATTTGGTGGACCGGTACCGTGAGTCAATGAAAAATGGATTTACTATGGTTTCACCTAAGCTTGCACTAGATGAGGCGATGAAACAGTCCTACGAAGTTGTAGGTCAACAAATGCATTACTGGGATGAGCACCAGGTGAGTTTGCCAGAGAAAATACGAGGTAGATGGGACTCTCATCTTAAAGAGTTGAAATGGGCATCAAGCCCGAACTTCGGCCTCACCGCCCCCCTCGTCGCCAAAGCCGACGGCGGGAAGTTCGGCAAGACCGAAACCGGGGCCGTCTGGCTCACCGCCAATCGTACCAGCCCCTACGCCTACTACCAGTTCTGGCTCAACGCCTCCGATGACGATGCCGCGAACTGGATCAAGGTCTTCACCTTCCTCGATCAACCAACAATCGAATCGCTCATCGCAGCCCACGCCGAAAACCCCGGCAGGCGCGAACTCCAACGCACACTCGCCCAAGAAGCAACCCGAATCCTCCACGGCGACGACGCGATGCGCAACGCCGAGAACGCTGGCAAGGCCCTCTTCAGCGGCGACATCGGTTCGCTTGATGAACAAACCATGCTCGAAGTCTTCGCCAGTGTCCCGACCACCGAACACGCCAAGGCGGAACTGGCTGATGGTGTCGATATGGTCGGGCTGCTCAAGGCGATCAACCTCGCCTCATCAAACCGCGAGGCCCGCGAGTTCCTCAACGAAGGTTCCGTCTCAATCAACGGCACAAAGACTACCCTCGACACCAAACTCACCCAGGCGGATTTGCTCCACGATCAGTTCATCGCGATTCGTCGAGGCAAGAAAAAGTGGCACCTGACCAAATGGGCGTGAGTTTTTTCAAGAAGCCGCGGCCGTGAAGGAGTGGTCTTCGGCGATTTCAGATAGGCAAGACTGCTCCCTCACAGTCGCGGCTCGTTGAAGAGAAGTGATTCACATCGACAACAACAAATGCTCCACTGCCCGAGGTGATTCGCCTTGTCCGGTTCGGGTGCTCAGCAGCGTCGCGTGGGTCATGGAAAGTACCGATGGATAGTCGGTCGGTACCCGTTTGGGGCCTACGCCTGTGCAGCGCTCGATGAGTTGATTCGCCAGCAAGATCTCGGCAGGGTCGGTATCCTCGATTTTTGGATTGGTGTACGAATCAATCACTTCGCCAGTCGGATTGAACCATTTGAATCCATCGTTGTTGGCGATGATGCTTCCCTCGTTGCTCATCAGGGTTATCTGAATCATCGATGCGCCGACCTGATCACTCAGCAGCAGGGCAGCACATCGCCCATCGGAAAACCGGAGGTTAATGGTGAACTCGCCATGAAGATCGCGGAGGGATTGCCCGGGTAGCGGATGGAGCCCACGCCCGGCCAAGGGCGAGATGTATCCTGCCTCGATGATGTTGGGCACGCCGACAAGTGACCGAACAAGGTCCATCGCATCAAACAGGCGGGCACCGAGCGAGCCAAGGACTTGGGGGATGCCTAGGGTGACGGTGCACGAACGGATCGGGCCGAAGGTTTCGAGCACCGCATACAATTCATCAATCATCGGTGCATATCGCGTCATCGGTAACGAATAGACGAGCTCGTTGATCGTACCGTTTTGGAGAACCTCCGCGAACGAGGTGCCACCGATTCCATTGACGGCTGCAGGGATCGGTTCGAGTGTTGTTATACATACATTGCGGGCATGGGCTGCTTTGAGTCCATCAAGATCGGCATCTTGTGCTTGGTCGGCGAATTGGGCCGGAGAGGCGAGGAGGATCAGGTCTATATCGGTACTGGCTAAGGCATGGCGGAGATCATCGACCGGGTCACACCCCAGATCGGAAGCGACCTGTCCAGTCCGCGCCGAATCCGGCGAGCCGGCACCAATCAACTCGATATCGGCACGCTCAAGCACCCTTTGGAGGGTGGTTGACTGATCAGGTTCGAGCCAGAGGATGCACCGAGCTTTGGACATATGGGTATTCTATGCGAAAACGCGGATTTCTGCAGGCGAACCAGGGCAATTCCTGAGCGTATAATGCTTTGATGCAGCAAGGCGACTGCTCGTTGACAGTTTGCTGTTGGCGGGAGGAAAGTCCGAGCACGGCAGGATACGGTGGTGGGTAACGCCCACCCGGCTCAACAAACCCGCAAGGGTGCAGCTTGGGTCGAGGGAAAGTGCCACAGAGAACGAACCGCCGATGGATCAACTGATTTTCGGATCAGCCGATCACAGGTAAGGGTGAAAAGGTGCGGTAAGAGCGCACCGCCCGATTGGTGACAATCGGGGCACGGTAAACCCCACCGCGTGCAAGCCCAAGCAGGGTCCTAGCGGACGGCGTTTTGCGTCTTCTGCGTTCGACGATCCGTCGATGTGACTCGGGTAGGGTGCTGGGAGCGAGTGCTCCTCATCGTGCTGGCAACAGTACGGGCAGAGAAATAGTCGCCCATGCGGCAAGGTCTGGTCCAGAGTCCCCGTCAAAAGGAATGGATCAGAAACCAATCGCGGGACAGAACTCGGCTTATCAGCTGCATCAAGCTGCGAACACGCCCTGCTGGGGAACCGGTGGGGCGTGTCCATTTTTTGATTCAACGATCATGCACGATGAAGTTGGTACAGCGAATAAAAAAACCACCCGGCGGGAGGGACCGCCGGGTGTATATGGTCTCGCATTGCTGCAAGACCATTGAGGGGTGAAGGGGTGTAAGGCTATGGGTGCCCTTTGGAAAAAACACCTGAAAAGGCAGAAACACAGACGAAATCGGGTATATGGGTTCCTGTAAACCCAACAATGGGGTTTTTACCCGGGACTGCAAAGGGCAAGGCCGACACATTAAAAAAATGAAGCAAACTGTTGTTCGTAAGGTTGTCGATGAGGACCGCAGGGCATGGGATACTTTTCAAAGTATTGTCTAGACTGATGTTGTGTATTTCAATGTCACCGATACCAGTGTCCATTGACCATTTATTGGTCGTGAGAGAGTTGCTCAGAAAATTATTTGCATTCGCGGATGCTGCCAATAGCGGAAATTCTGCCAAGTATGGCGCCACACCAAGTGTATCGCCAGCCAAGAAGTTGCCATTGGGGGAAGCCTTCCCGTGAGTATGGAATTCGTTTGCGCTTTTGATCTGTGCCGTCATCGAGTGTTCAGACCATCGGGCATGGGCAGGCATCGTGACCGCGGCAGCAGTGAGCAGTGAAATCAGGGCTCGTGAAATCGAAAAAGATGGTTCGGTCAGTATCATCAATTCTCTCAATCGGTACATCCAATTTCGGAGCATCTCCTAGACAATGTTGCGTAAAGCATTCCGTGTGGTTATCATGTCGTAGGCGTGCTGGCGAGTGCACAGTGTACCAAGAGTTTGGGCGAAGTGTAATAAATAACACCTCATTTTGTGGGTTTTTTTGTGAAAACTGGTGGTGCAAAATATCGAGTGTATGAAAATCAGCACCGATTGCGCAGAGGAGAAGGCGATTGGGATCTGTACGGGCAGAAGGCATGGGCAGGTTGAATTGGCCCGAGGATGTGGGGGCCCGGTTGCGTTCCTCTATCGGACCCGTTCTTGAGGGGGTAAGCGGGTGTTCATTGAGACCAACGGAGCTCTCACGCACACTGGAGATTTCTCGTGTGATGCTCAGCCGAGTGTTGAGTGCGATTGGCAAAGAAGATTCTGTCGAGGTGCTTATCTCGATTCCGGGGCCTGAAACACTCCGGTCAATCATTCGCGCAGCCCAGAAATACGGGGCTGATCACGAATATTGTCAAGCAGCGATGCAGGCGATCGATGGTTTCGATCACCTGATCCGAGACCAGTTCGGCACTCGGGCAGCACTCAATGCCGCATTGAGTGTCAAGCACGACGATACACGCCAGCGATTCGAGCAGGCGAGCCGATACCAAGTATTCAAAGGCATGAGCCAGATACTCGGGTTTCAGGGTAAAGTATGGCTTACCTGCATGATGTTTACACCCAATGCAGAGGATTGCGACACCATCGACATTTCCACCATCCATGGCACATCTGGTCTTCGCCGACTTCGACCAGATGCGCCGATCCAGCTCGTCTACGGACTCCCGCTCAAGTATAAATCCGGACGGGATTTTCCCGTGCAGATGGAGTTTGACCTCACCCCATTCTTTTCCCACATCCCTGCTCCGCTGACCGTGGTCGAAGATCAAGGAAAGGTCATCAGTACCTTTGCTCCAGAAATCGGAGGCAAAGATGCACTCTATGACATGCTCGATTCAGTCCATGTGCCGGCAGGGCTGAGCAAATTCCCCAGGCCAGGGCAAAAAACTCGAGGCACCTCCGTCGTCCCCGATGTGCCTGTGGTCACACTTGTTAACGATGTCATTTTGCATGGCGACATTTTCAAAGGAGCCCAACCCAAACTGATCGTGTACAAAACGATGGGAAAGGGAGCAGCCGACAATGAGGATCCTTTGCGCGATACTGATCGCATGGCCACCAACGACGAGATCGCTTCGCTTGGTACCGGGTTGACCAATCTCGGAATCCAAGAAATCCCGAAATATCAAGAGATGGTGAATTATCTGTGTGAACAAAACGGGTTTGCGCCCGAAGAGTTTCGCACCTATCGGCTCCAGGTTCAATACCCCGTTTGCGGGTTTCAATACATCATGGCATTCCCGGTTGCAGATCAGCAGGGGGAATAGCCGGGAAAGGCAAGAAGCAAGAAAGAAACAAGCAAGAAAGAAGGGAATTACCGGTTCGTGCTCACCACACGCAGCTGACAGAACTGGCGATGCCCCAAAGGACCTGAGTGATACCCGATCCCAGATTTACGAGCACCGACCCAAGGCGTGCCCTTGGCACCACCGAGCGAACGGTTTACGCCGACCATGCCGGCGGTTGAACGCCGGGCCAGCGAGCGAACGAGTTGCTCTTCACCAAAGAAGACGGCTCCAAGTCCATATTCCGTGTCATTGGCCAGCTCGATTGCTTCTTCTGCATTCTTGACCGTTTGGATGCACGCGACGGGCCCGAAAGTTTCGACGGTCATGATGTCCATGGTGTGATTGAGATGATCCAGAATTGTTGGTTCGACGAAGTTGCCCTCCATCGGGTTGCCTCCAAGGACAACATTGGCCCCTTTGGCTTTGGCGTCTTCAATCTGGGCAAGCACATGGGCTTTCTGTTCGCTCATGACCATTGGTCCGATCGTGACTCCTTCTTCGAGACAATCACCGACTTTGTACGCTTTGACCAGATCGACAAGCTTGCTCATAAACTCATCTTTGATTGTGTCTTGCACATAGATGCGTTCGGTTGAGACACAGACTTGGCCGCAATTGCGCATGGCGTTATTTGCACAGAAGCCAGCCGCCTTATCAAGATCGGCACCTTCGAGTACAACGCACGGGTCTTTGGAACCGAGTTCGAGGATTAATCGTTTGAGTCCTGGGGCAGCGGCGGCCATGATGTGCTGGCCGGCAGTCTTTGAGCCGGTAAACGCGATCATGTTGACATCGCCTGCGACGAGTGCTTTGCCTTGATCGTCTTCGCCATGGATGATTTGCAGGACGCCTTGGGGCAAGAACTCATTGAGAATCTTGACATACGCATCGGCGATCAGAGGCGTCTGCTCCGAAGGCTTGAGAATCACAGTGTTGCCCGCGACCAATGCCGGGACGATCGTCCAGTGCGGCATCAGTGCGGGGAAGTTCCACGGGGTGATGGTGGCGCAGATGCCGAAGGGATCGTAATAAATTGTGGATTCGACCGTTTCATCGGTCAATACATCAGGTTGGACGGCTTTGGCGACTTCATCAACCTCATCATTCATGCGATTGCCACACCCGGTGACTTCGGCGATGCCTTCTGCGAGGGGCTTGCCTTGTTCAAGTGAGAGGATTTTTCCAAGGTCGTCAGCCCGTTCGAGAATCTTCTCGCCTGCAGGCTTGAGCATGTCGGCCCGCCCTTGGGCACTGAGTGCCTGCCATGCGGGCTGGGCTGCTCGCGCTTTGGCGATGACCACATCAACCTGATCTGCCGGCGTGACGGGGACCGAGCCGACGAGTTCGCCGGTGGATGGGTTGTAGGAATTGAGGGTATCGGTCGAGTTGTTGGTCGTGGGGGTGTTCATGGTGGTCATGAGGGATTATAGCGTTCATAGGGCACTACCACCACTCAAGGACCGGAGGCCAAATTTCATCGAGCCAGAGAAAGAATACCAACTCGACGAACCAGACATAGACAAGGAGTTCAATCGTCTTTCGGCGTTTGGTGATGTGATACGGAATCTGAAAATTCATTCTCTTTGGCCTGAGCCAATAGATAGACCGTGGCCATTGCCGGAGAAAGAAAACCGAAAGTGAGGATGGGGACAATCGGCAAGATGACCATTGCACAGATCGCGTACGCGATTCCCCGCTTCGATCGGCCTTCTGTACCGGGGAGTTCAGGGCGCGCATCGAGGGGCGTATTGCACTCGGGGCACGGATCGTCCTTGATTCGATCGTGCATGTCGTAGTCGCACTCATGGCAGGTGTATTGCGGATTTGTCATGTGTTCACATCCTCGCCGCCACCAGCACGATGAAACTCTCTTCGAGTTCTTCCTGTCCATCCTCCACCGGCAGTACATACGCATTCCCATCCCCATCAAGCGCGTCAGCGAGTTTGGTATAGATCTGTGTCTGCTCAAATCCCGCATCGGCCATCGCGTCACGGAGTTCGGGGATCGACCACAGCCGCCATTCATACACAAACGCATCTTCGAGCTCAAACTCAATCACCCCAGCGCGCTCGACACGAAAATGGATCAGATTCGTCACCATCCCCGTCGTCGGGTCGGCTTCGTGCTGTTCCCAGGTGTATCGACACAACTTCCCTCCGGGCATCGGGTGGGCGCGATGAACGCTTCCGAGGATGTAGGCACTGGCGCCGCCGTAGGTGTCACAGATGAACACGCCGCCGGGGGTAAGCCGAGATTTGACATGCGTGAGGTAGGCGATGAGTTCGTTCCGCGTATGGAGATACCCGATCGAGAAGTTGCCCACAAACAGCACATCGCACGGCTCGTCGATCTCATGCACATCGCATTGATGTTTGACGATCCGTTCGTGCTCGCCCCGCTTGTGGAGTGTTTCTTCGTCAAAGTCCACCGCGATGGCCTTGGCTCCATCACGCTCCACCCACAGATGCGAAAGGGCCGCCGTGCCTGAGAAATCCTCGCCGAGCGTGACGGGATCGGAGCCGTGTACTGCCCGAAGCAACGGCACCAAGTCCTTGGGCGATTGGACACAGAGTTCATAGAGATCGTGCTTGTCGTAGGTTGTTGAAGAACCGTTCATGGCAAGAGCATTGGGGTATTGCCCGCAGCACCAGTTGCTGCTGCCCCGATGATACCGATGAAAACCAAAATGTAAAAGAGAAGTACAAGAAGCATCAGCCCATTAAGTACTACCCCAATCCATCCACACACTCTTCCAGCAGTAGCCATACCTTGCGAAGTGACTGGCGCAGTACCGTTTTGGATGGCAAGTCGAGCTTTCTTGGCAAAGACAATGGCCAAGATTGCACACGGCATTCCGATGATTCCGTACCCCATACAAGTAACGATCGAAATGATGCCGAGTATCATTGAGGCAACAGCTTTGCCGCTGGTTTGGTTTCTTGTAGCAAATTGCATGATGACCGAGCCGCACTCTGGGCATCGTTCGCCAATGGTGACTCCGACGAGGTTATATCCGCACGAGAGACAATAGACCCCCTCTTTGGCGGTGGGAGTGGCGGTGGGAGCGGTGTTAGGAGTGTGGTGCTCTTGCATGTCTCAATCCTACGCCATCCGGACCCACTTGATGAGCGTCCGCAGGTTTGGAGGCTTGCCAAACATCAATAATCCGACCCGGAAGACCTTGGCCGCGATCCATAAAAAGAAGACGACCGCGATCATATTGAGCAAAATCGCCAGCGCAACCTGCCAGGTTGACGGCGGGTCAGTCGAGGACACCCGCATAATCATAATGAAAGGCGAGATCGGCGGGATGAAACTCGTGATCGTCGAGAATAATGAGTTGGGCGCACGGATCACAGGCATAAAGAAGATATAAGGCAGGATCATCAACAGCATGACCGGGGTCATCAGCGATTGAGCCTCGCGCAGGTCATTGACCGCCGAACCAATCGCAGCCATCAGCGAGGCGAACATAAAGTAGGCCAACAAGAAAAACACAAAGATCAGAAGAATCATCCGGGCACCAATCAGATCGCCCATGCTAAAAGCGATCAACGCGATAATCCCCACCGCGTTGTAGACCGTCAACAGCGATAAGCCCACGCCCATCTGCCCGATGATCTTGCCCGTCATCAATTCCAGTGGCGACACCGCCGAGAGTAAGACCTCGACCACACGATTCGATTTCTCTTCCACCGTGGTGGTGAGCAGGTATTGCCCGCCGGTCATCGAAGCCATCAACAAGAGGATCATCGCAGCAAATGGAATCGCAAAGCTGGTGATGCCCGACGATTCTTTGCGTTCGCCTTCTTCAGTGATCTCCATGCTCTTGCGGGCTTTGACCGAGCCGAGCTCGACGACGACATTCCGATCAATCTCGGCGTTCTGATACCGAAGTTCACGGATTGACCATCGGATCGAGTTTTCGATCTCGCTGACGGTTTCCTCATTGAGTTTGGGGCGGAAGAACGCTTGATACGATCCAAACCCCTCATCATCGTTGGCTTTGCGGGTAGCGTCGGCGTCGATCTCGATGATGGCGATAAGTGTCTCTATTTCGTCCTCCGTCGTCTGACTCGAAGCAACCTGCGATCGAAGCTCCTCTTTAAGTTCTTCGATGTCAACATCAGGATTCGTCTGGATCACACGGAAGACCGGGGTGTCAATCGAGAGGGAAGCTTGGTCGATCGAATCTGAAACTTGATTGCCAAACTTGTTGCCGATGATTCCTTTGGCAAACTGCTTGGCATTCTCCGCCCGTTCTTGCCAGCGTGTTTCGACATTCTCAGGTGAGAGGCGATCCATCGCAGTGCTGGCGACTTCGCCAGAGCGATCAAGCAGGTAAATCGTCCCCTTGTCGGCAGGGGGTTGGGCACTGATCGACAACATCAAAACAAGCGGAATTACCAACGCCATCGCAGCCGGGAGCACCAACGCGCCGATGATGAATCCTTTGGTCATCGCCGTCGATGCAAACTCGCGGGCAGCGACCCGTAATACTTTGGAGATATTCACGACGCGTCCTCCTCTTCGAGTTTCGAGCCTGCGAGCAGATCTGCTCGAAGTTGTTCAGCGTCCTCGCCTCGTTTGCCGCCGGTGACGATCTCGATGAAGACATCTTCAAGTGTTGGCTTCTTGATTTCGATGCGATTCATCGGGTGGGCACCGAGCAACGCCTTCATTGCATCCTGTGGGTCGATCCCCTCATTGAGCATGACCTCCAACGCTCCCTCGACGGGTGTCACATGCGCCACGCCCGTGACTTTGGCGATCTCGTCGCTCATACCCAAGCCTCCGATCGGATCGACATGGAGCGCGCGGGGATCGAAGCGGGTGCGGATATCCCCGAGTGTGTCATCGAGAACTTTTTTGCCTTCGTGGATCATGATGATATGGTCGCAAAGTTGCTCAGCTTGGTGCATCACATGGGTCGAGAAGATGACGGTCTTACCTTGGGTGTGCTGTTCGTCGATCAGACTTCGCAGCAATCGCATATTCACCGGATCAAGCCCCGAGAAAGGTTCGTCGAGGATAATTAGATCCGGATCATGCAAGACGGATGCGATGAACTGAACCTTCTGTTGCATGCCTTTGGAGAGTTCTTCGCATTTCTTCTTATGGACATTTGCGAGTTCGACGCGATCGAGCCATTGCATGACTGTACTGCCCAGCCCGCGCGAGTCGAGTCCTTTGAGCCGACCGATGTGCTTCAAGAACGCGCCGACCTTCATTTTTTTATAGATGCCTCGCTCTTCGGGGAGGTACCCGATGCGGTCTTTGGATTCAACCGCCGATTTTTTGCCCAAGACGGAGAGCTCGCCTCGATCGGGGAAGAGGATCGACATAATCATCCGGATGGTGGTGGTCTTACCCGCGCCGTTTGGGCCAATGAACCCGTAGATCGAGCCCTCGGGGATTACCAGATCAATCCCCTCGACCGCGACTTTCTTGCCGAAGGTTTTGCGGACGCCTTCCATTGATATTGCCATTGTTGATGTGCTCGCCATAGAAACCCCTTTGGATATGGTGGGTGGAGTGTATGCCTTATTGGATTCGGGCGTGCCCAGTTGCACAATCAGAAGCCCAAAACCGTGATTGCGGGTATATTTCTCGGTTTTGGTCTCGGCTTTGGGCATACCGTATGCCCCATGGCCCTTGATGCGATTGATCCCAATCTCCAATCCAAGCTCGATGAGTTGCGCAATCAGTATGCCGAGTTGACGCAGAAACTCGAAGACCCGACGGTTCTCGCAGATCACAAGCAGGTCTCGGCGTTGTCGATCAAACGAGCGGCTTTGGCTCCGGTGGTGGAGGAGTACAAAGTGTATTGTGATCTGGCTAAAGAAGCAGCTCAACTCACCGAGGCCATCACAGACGACGATGAAGAACTCGCTGCCATGGCGAAAGAAGAACTCCCCGAGATCGAAAAACAGGCCGCCCAGACCATCGAGCAGATCAAGCAGACCCTCGTGACGACCGACGATCTGGCGATCGGATCGGTGATGCTCGAAATCCGCGCCGGCACCGGAGGCGATGAGGCCGCCCTCTGGGCCCGTGATCTCTTGGCAGCCTACACCAAATACGCCACAACCAAAGGCTGGAAGGTCGAAGAGCTCGACATGACCACCGATCCCGGATTCGGAGGCATCCGCCACGCCGTCCTCAACTTTCAAGGCGAAGGCGTCTGGCAACAACTCGCCTTCGAAGCCGGGGTGCATTCAGTTAAACGCGTCCCCGCGACTGAAACTCAGGGGCGGGTGCACACGAGCACCTGCACCGTCGCGGTCTTGCCCGAACCAGAAGCCGTCGAGGTCAATATCGATTGGTCGAGCGATGTCGAGGAACACATCACCACCGCCCAAGGCCCCGGCGGGCAGAATGTCAACAAAGTCGCCACCGCAGTCCACATGATCCACAAACCCACCGGCGTCGAAGTCCGGATGCAGGAAACCAAATCCCAGGCCCAGAACCGTGAAAAGGCCAAAAGATTGCTCACTGCCCGGGTCTACGAGATCGAACGCCAGAAGATCGAGCAAGAGCGAGCCGAGAGTCGGAACACCCAGATTGGGACTGGCGGGCGATCGGAGAAGATCCGCGTCTATCGGTATCAGGACAACATCGTCGCCGACCAGAGGCTCGATCAGAAGTTCAGCAAAAATAAAATTCTCGACGAAGGGGATCTGGGCCCGATGTTCGACGCCCTGATCGAACAAGAAACCGCCAAGCGATTGGCTGAGTTGTGAATATGCTTCTTCCCAGAGTGGTACAGGCGTCTGTCCTGTGCCTTTGTGTAGAGCCTCTATTCGTAAAGTAAAGAACACAGGCCAGACACCTATGCCACCAGTTTCGAGTTAGCCTATACTTTACCCAAACCCCACGGGCCAAGTGCCCACCAATCACCACCGCTGAGCATGTGAGAGTTGTCGATATGGAACGATCTGAAATCTTTGACAAAATCCAAGAAATCCTCGTTGATGCCCTTGCCGTTGATGATGATGAGGTTACCAGCGAGGCCACCCTGATCGGCGATCTCGGCGCTGAGTCGATCGACATCCTCGATATCTCTTTCAAACTCGAACAAGAGTTCGGGTTCAAGATCGAGCAGGGCGAGCTCTTCCCCGAAGGCATCACCCAAGACCCAGATTATGTTGAAGATGGCAAGGTAACTGAGAAAGGGTTAGCATTGCTCAAAGAGCGCGTGCCTCACTTCAACTTCGACGATCTCGAAGCCGACCCGTCGGTCGAGAATGTCGCCAAGATTTTCACGGTCGATGCGTTGGTGACCTTCTGCGAGCAAAAACTCCAAGCCGCCTGAATCACATCATCGGGGACAGATCATGCGATGGATGTGGATTGATCGGATCGTTGAACTCGTGCCCAAGGAGCGCATGGTGGCGATCAAACAAATCTCGATGGCGGAGGAACACCTTCACGATCATTTCCCATCGACTGCCAATCGCAAAGCCATGCCGGTGATGCCGATGTCGCTGATCGTCGAAGGCATGGCCCAAACCGCAGGTGTGCTCGTCGGACACGCAGAAAATTTCAAAGAAAAGGTCGTGCTGGCGAAAGTATCGAAGGCCAAGATCGACCGCGACGCAGCACCGGGCTGCACGCTGCGTTATACCGCGACGATCGAGCAGATGACTCTGGCTGGTGCATCGACCAAAGGGATTGTCGAACTGATTGAACCCGCTGCCAGTGGGGAGGGCAAAGCTGAGGTTATCGGACAAATCGACCTGATTTTCAGCCATTTGGACCAGAATATAGGTGGCGTTGAATATCCTCAAGAGAACTTCGTCTTCAGCGAATCCTTCAAAACGCTGATGGAGACATCGGGGATCGAAGCGAATTTTTGATCCGTTGGGTGCGATTATGCCGTATACTGGTTTTGGATGAGCGATTGCTCGACCTGTGGAGAGAAGTGGAGATTTGAGATGCCAATGAATACCAAACGATCACGCACCATCATCCTTGGGCTCATTGGGCTTGTTGGGGTGGTCGTCGTTTCTGGGGCGCTCGGCGGATGTGCCACCACCCCCGAGATTGATCGCACCGAGCGCCGCCCACACACCGCAATGCGAGGCCCGGCCTACAAACGCCTCGTCATCACCTACAACGAGGCCAACAACCTTGCCTACCGTGCCGATCGCTACGCCAAAGCCTTACGCGACTCTGGGTCGGTTGATCCAGAAACCCAGCTCCGTGCCATGGAGTTGGCAGAAGATATCGCCAAGTTTGCCGACGACATCGAATGGTCGTTGACCAACACCCAGCGCATGGTCTATCACCGCAAGACCATGGACAAATACTGGGACCGCTTCCTTGAACTCTACCCGGAAGACCAGGCTTTTGTCAATGTCTTTGTTGACAAGGACATGCGCAAGGTTACGCCAAAACTCAAGCTCAAGAATCAGGCCGAGTATGCAGACTTGCATGAGTACCAACGCCACGACGCAAACTGGAGCAGCCTCTTCAGCGTCACCGGGCGGGTGATCTACGACCGTCAGATTAAGAAACAGGATCAATAATAAAACGGGGTCAATACATCAAAGGCCCTTATTCGAGGGCCTTTTTCATTGGGCTCAATTCCCTCCCTCGAAGCCGGGAGAGGAGATCAGGAATCAATCGCTCAACTTCTTCCGCACCAACCGATCGAACAACCCATCGGGCGCCGATTGTCCAGTCCAAATCTCAAACTGAGCCTCGGCTTGTTTGACGAACATCGCTGCACCATCAATCGTGCGATACCCCCGTTCCCTCGCCGCCTTGAGCATCGGCGTCTCGATCGGGTTATACACCGTATCAAAGAACACCGTCTCGGGTGCGAGTTGGTCCATCTCGTGGATGGGAATCGAAAGCTCATCGGGGTCCGGGCCGTCGGTCATGCCGACGGGGGTGCAGTTGATGTAGAGTTTTGCTAGATTGCACGGTGAATCTTCGATGGAGTTAAGTTGTAGAGTGCCTTCAAGATTTTCAGCGGATGCGGCCAGTTTTTCTGCTGGTTCACGCGAACGGAATCGAAGATCAATGTTCGCACCGCGCTGACATAGTGAAAGCACAGCAGCCCTTGCGACTCCACCTGAACCATAGACACAAACAGGGTTGCCTGAGAACTTGGAATCTGTTCCACCAAGTAGTGAGATAATTGCGGATGAGTCGGTGTTGTAGAGATGGTTCTCGAAAATGTCAGTTTCGTCAAATACCAACGGGCGGAAAAGTGTGTTCGCAGTTTTGCAGAGTGTTGAGTTGTCATCGGCCCACCAGATCCCATTCTGTTTCTCTTGGATAGATAACTGAAAAAGATGCGCCTTATGCGGAATCGTCACACTCGCCCCCGTAAAATTCATCGTCGAATCAATCATCGCCAGCACCGTCGCCTTGAACGATTCATAACTCCCCTCCACCGGCATCGGCACATACACCCCGTCCCACCCGATCGCCTCAAACCCCGCATTATGAACCATCGGCGACATCGACTGCGTCACCGGCCAACCGATGATGCCGTAGACTTTGGTAGCCGTCGTGATGGAGCGGAAACGGTACAGATTCAGCAGCTCATCAATCGTGATCTGACCCGGAGCCGTCGTCGATTCATCTCGAAGCGAGGCAAAGGTCAAAAAACCGCCAAACTTAGGCGCGAGGATTCGGCTCATGAGTCCAAACTCCCCCATCCCCATCGCAATCGTCGGCTTCTGGCGATCGCCAAGCATCTCGAACAACTCAAGATTATCCCGGATCGACCGCGCCCGATACGCAATCTTGACCACGCTGCACGCCGGCTCATCCTGCATCGCCAAGACTTTGCGTGTCAGGTCGGATGGCCGACCCTCGAAATCATGCGTCGAGAGAATCAGCCGGGTCGAAACCGCCCGCTGTTGCTTGGGGTGGTTGACGGCGAGGTTGATCTTCTGGCGAATATTCGCCGATCGCGTATAGGTCGCCAACTCCACATCAATATACGCCGGCGGCGAATCGCTCGTCCCCAACGCCTCATAGAGCGCGATGCGTTCGTCATCGTCGCCGTGGTATTCCCCGCCCTCCCAGTGGGGCCTGCATGTCACAATACAAGGCAGAGGCGAAACCTCGACCAGATCGAGTACCCGATCAATCCGATCTTGCAGCAGGTCGGTCGATTCGTCCTTATCCTCAAAGAACACATCAACCCGAAACTCGACCAGATCCGCACCATGCTCTGCTGCGAGCGTCGCATCGCGGAGGGCTTCGTGGTGGTCTTCGACCATGATGGGAACGCAGATCAGGGTCATGCGTTCACCGGGATATTGAGCGGGCGAAGCGTGATTCGCCCTGAGCAGGCGATGGGGAGGTTGTCATTTTCTCCATCGGGTTCAACAAGCCGAACATCGCCTTTGAAATCGACTGAGCCGTCGTCGTTGTCTTTGTGCTTGGTCATCGTCACACGGATCGAAGCCCCCGGGCGGACGAATGCGCCGTATTTGAGGGCCCGGGCCTGTGTCAGTACCCAAGGCAACTCGGCAGCGTCATCCGGATCGAGAAACACCCTCGCTGCTTGCGTCATTGCCTCGAGCATCATCACCCCCGGCAGCACCGGGAAACTTGGAAAATGATCCTGCAAATATTCCTCCGCACTCGAAACATGCTTGAGGGTGACGATCTGGGTGTCGGAGCGTTCGAGCACGCGGTCGATGAGGGTGAAGTGCATAGCTAAGGATAGGTCGCCTCTTCGATCCGGAAGTAGGGCACTTCGAACACCAAAAGTCGTGCTATCGTTGTTCGTGCCCACGATTCAAGATCATGCGGTTTGTGTTCGTCATTGGGATTGGTCCGAAACCTCCCAGACGGTATCGCTGATGACCCGTGAGCATGGGTTAATTCGGTGTATCGCCAAAGGCTCGAAGCGAGAAAAATCTGCTTTTTCAGGTGGACTTGAGATCGCCACGATGGGGCATATGGTCGCGATTGTCAAGCCCAACGCGGATTTGGTGCTGTTGACCGCGTGGGATCTGATCGAACCGATGTACCTGATGCGCCATTCGCTCGAACGGTTCCACGCCTGCATGTTCGTGATTGATCTGATTCCCTGCCTGATCAATGACCACGATCCCCATCCACGGATCTATGACGCACTGTTTGATTCACTCAAGGCTTTGGGTTCGCCAAAGACCTGCGCGACGAGCCATGAGATGTATGCACAGCTTGCCTGGTATCAATGGCAACTGCTCGAAGAGACCGGGATGCGCCCCGAGCTGATGGCCGATGTCCACACCGGCGAACCCCTTGATGAGGATGCGCCTGTTTATGGGTTTAGTCCGATGCTTGGCGGATTGACCACTGATCCCAAGCACCACGAAGGCAGCAGGGGTCATGTTGAGTTATCGGACACTTGGCGGGTTCGCCGATCAACGGTCGATCTCTTGCGTCAGTTTCGCACCGGAGCAGATCCTGCAGAGATCCGGCATATCTCGAGCACGCAACTCATACGACTTGGCGGATTGCTCGCTTCATATATTCGCACGATCATCGGTCGAGAAATCCCCACCTTGAGCACGGTATATCCTCGAATTTGAGCAGATACCCGAGCGGCATGGCTCTTGTATTTCTCACCAAAGGAGGGTGAATTCCCCTCACTATATCGCCGATATACATTTGTCAGAGCATACCTTGCGACGGATCACAAGCCTGTCATACACAAATGAAGAAGTCGAATCTAATGGATACCAAGCTTCTCGATGACATCTTGAACTGTTCCACACTTCCTTCGTTGCCAGCGGTTGCGATTCGTGTGCTTGAGTTGACTTCGGACCCCGATGTCAAAATGGACGAACTGGCCAAAGAGATCCAGTTCGACCAAGGCATTGCCGCCAAAATCCTCCGCACGGTCAACTCAAGTTTTTACGGGCTCCGCAAACGATGTGCATCAATCGACCACGCCTTGGTCATGCTTGGGCTCAATCCCGTCAAGTCCCTCGTGCTCGGGTTTTCATTGGTCTCAACTGTTAAGGCAACCGATGACGATGACTTTGATTACCTTGAATACTGGGAACGCGGGCTGACTACTGCCGTGGCGTCCAAGTTTGCTGCCGAGATGGTTGGCAATAAACTCATTGCCGACGAAGCGTTCCTTGCTGGACTTTTCCAAGATATCGGGATGATCGCCTTGCATCGCACCATTGGTGATGACTACATCAGCGTGCTTTGCGATGCCCAAGGTGATCACACCCAGCTTCCCAAGCTTGAGCTCGATGCCTTTGAGATTCAGCACTCCACCGTCGGTGCGATGATGTGCGAGAACTGGAAGATGCCTCACGAAATCGTGATCCCCGTTCGATATCACGATCGCCCAACCGCATGCCCACAGGAATACGCCCAGACCGCCCGATGCGTTGCCATCGGGAACATGATCCACTCGGTGCTCTCGTGCGAAAACCCAACCGAACCTTTGCGCAGGGTCTACGCCAAAGGTGCAAGCTGGCTCGGATTTACCGAATCCCAAGTCGATGAACTTATCAAAAAAACCGGAGGCATCACCAAAGAGCTTGCCAACCTCTTCTCGATCGAAGTCGGCTCGATCCCTGATCCCGACGAGGTGCTTGCCAAAGCAGACCGCCAGCTCATCGAACTCTCGAAGAATCAGCAAATCGAGAGCTTCGCAGCCAAACAATTTGCCGACCTCCTTGAAAACAATGATGGCACTGACCCCATCACCGGGATCATGATGCGCGAAGGGTTCACTCGTGTGGTCAGAGAAACTTTCGAGCGAGCACGCTCAGGTGAGTTCAGCCTCAGCGTTGTCCAAGTGGTCATCGGCGGGTACGACGAGCTGGGCAAAACGATCGGCGAGGGGGCCCAAGATGAAGTCGTCATCGGCACAACCGTGCTTCTCCGTCGGCACTTCGAGCATATGGGCGGGGTCGTTTGTCGACTTGCTGATTCCATCTTTGCAATTGTGCTTCCAGGCAGCGAACGCATCGAAACAACCAAATTTGCCAACGAGTGCTGTCAAGAGTTCACCAAACGCATCGTCAGCTGGGTACCTGATGCCGAGGGGGTCTCTGAATGCGTCAAAGCATCCATCGGGGTCGCCACACTCGACGATGATACCCGCTCGATGTTCAAAACACCGGACATGCTCGTCGAAGCGGCAAGCCGAGCCGTGCTCGCAGCCAAAGCGGGCGAGGGCTCAACCGTCCGCGCCTTCGTCCCACGCAAAAACGCGGCGTAAGCAAAGCCAGCGTGAGCGAGGCCAGTGTGATCCAGATTAGATCGATTAGTTGCCTGATTCCTCACCCGGGATCATCCGCCCAAGCGTACACCGATCAAACGGATACACATCGCACACCGCTTTGAGATCATCAATCGTCACCGATTCGATCTTCGCCAACTCATCTTCGAGCGGCAGATACTGTCCTGTCATCGTCCAAAGCCGACCGAGCCTTTGCATCCGATCGCCTGGGCGTTCGGAACCAATCGTGGCAGCCGTCGCCATCTTGGAGCGCAGGCATTCGAGATCATTTTGGGCAATTGTGTCCTTGAGTGAACGGATTTCCTTGGACATCATTTCCCAGATTTCGTCGAGCTTCCCAGGATCACCCGAAGCGTACACAAAGTAATCTCCCGTCCCATCAAGTCCGTCGTACCCGGCTTGTGCTTCTTCTGCAAGCCCCGTTTCGATCAATGCCCAGTGGAGTTTCGAGTTATCCGCCCCACCGAGAATCTGCGCAAGCAGGGCTGCTGCGTATCGCTGATCATCGTTGCTTGCTGGTGCCTGCGCGATGCCGATGAGGTATCCACGATTGACCCGCGGATCTTTGAGTGTGAACTCCGATGGCGCGACGGTTGGCACTGTGGTGTTCCGATCGCCCACACTCAATTGCCAGTCTTTGCACAACGAGTCGATCTGGGCCACCGCCTGCTCGAAATCCACCATCCCTGCCAGCGCCACGACGGTTTTGTCCGCAGCGTACCGTTCGTTGAAATATTGTGCCATCTGATCCCGAGTCAGTCTCGAGACCGTTTCGTTTGTTCCCAATACCCGATGAGCAAGGGGGTGCGAACCATAATGCTGAGCAATGGCTTCTTCATAAAGCACCCAGAACGGATTATCCTGATACATCGCAATTTCTTCGAGAATCACATTTTTTTCAGTATCAAAGTCATCGTTGCGAAGGGCTGGACGCATCATCTTGGCAAGCAGCTCGGTTGCGAAAGAAATGTTCTCGGGGATTACATGGGCATAGAAACAGGTCATCTCGCGTGAGGTGTAGGCATTGTTCGAGGCTCCCAAATTGTCAAACCCCTGATTGATCGCCTCGGCAGAAAGCTCGTCGGTACCCTTGAACATCATGTGCTCAAGGTAGTGCGACACCCCCATGATCTCGTTCGCTTCATCGCGTGCACCCGCTTTGACAAAGAAACCGGCAGCTGCCGAGTGGGCTTGGGGGTCAGTCTCGGCGATGATGGTCATCCCGGTGTCAAGAACGGCTTTTTTGAACTCAATACTCATACTGACATGGTAGGAGTGTCCGATGCCAAGCGCGACTCAATCGCCTCGACGATTGCTCGGCAGACCCCTTCGGGGTCTGCACTCGAACAGACCGCACTCGAAACCGCAACGCCTGGACATCCGATCTTGGCAAGTTGGCCGACATTCCCCGTCCCAATTCCCGAGATTGCCAGCATCGGTGTGTGCTTCGTTGCATCGTTGGTGAGGTACGCTTCGATCAACGCTAGCCCGCTGAGGGTTGGTTTGGACTTGGTCGTCGAAACAAACACCGGGCCAATCCCACACATATCCGCCCCCTGCCCGATCGCTTCGATCGCATGTTCGATCGTGGGGCAGGTGCGCCCGATCCACTTACGATATCCAAGCAGTTTTCGGGCACTTGCGATCGGCAGATCATCCTGCCCAAGATGCACCCCATCAGCATCAACAAGTTTGGCGATGTGCGCCCGGTCATTGATGATGACCTCAAGACCCAGTGTGTGCGCACAATCAGTGAGATGCCCAGCATGGTCGATCAATCGCCCATCGGGCATGTCCTTCTCACGGATCTGGATGCACGATCCGCCGCCCGCTGCGATTCGTTTGATAATCTCGATCGGATCATGATGCGTGCAGAGTGATTGCGTGATAAGCACGCACACCGACCACTGCGGACATCTCGGCGTGAGGGCGAGGACGGTCTGCTTTTCGATGGTGTAAATTCGATATCGGATGGCTTCAAATCCAGTTCCCGAATGCCCCAGCGCCTTGACCGATTCTTCGATGACCCGCAACGCTTCGCCCGCTCGCTTGGCAGCAGCACTGACCAGATCGCGCATCCCCGCGGACCGATCGGACTCGGCTTTGGCGGTGATCGCCGTGCCGACATCGCCAACGGTATCGCGCGATGTGATCAGGGCGTCGGGAGGGAGCCCGAGCGTATCAATCGCCGATCGAAGCTGATGGCGGATGGATTTGCACTCCCGGGCGATCGCTGCATCATCAAGCACAAACCGGGCGCAATCTTCGATCACCCGAACCCCCTCCCGGCAACGGTTGAGGTTCGCATCAATCATGCGCAAAATGGAGGTGGTTTCGTGATTCATGGGCTCATAACGATCAATCTGGTGCTGCAATCCTATGCTAGGCGGGTGCTTAGAGGGTTGGTCGGCTATCCTTGTGGTTCCCCGATCGAAAAGGAATCGGTCAACTTTGAAAGAACTCGCGTGCATCGACCATCAGGCTCCATCCAATCCAACGAACGCGTCACTTTCTCGATCAAATACGAGGACAACGATCTGCTCGTCGTCGAAAAACCCACCCGCGTCGTCTCCCAGCCCGGCGTCGGGCACGAGCACGACACCCTCCTCAACGGACTTTTTGTCAACTATGGCAAGCAACTCCAGCAACTCGGACAAGCCCGCGACTTTGGACTCGTCCATCGACTCGATCGCGAAACCTCAGGTGTCATGCTCGTCGCGCTCACTGCACAGGCCTACGACGGGCTCCGCAAACAGTTCGAGGAGCGCAAGATCAACAAATACTACTGGGCGCTGTGTCACAAGGCGCCCAAAGATTCCCAAGGCGTCATCAAACGCCCGATCCTCGAACAACTCAAACGCAAAAACCGATACACCTCGATCCGCAAAGCCTCGATCTCGAACGCGGGCAAACCCGCAGTCACCGCCTATCGCGTGCTTTCCGAGAGCAACAAGGCTGCCCTGATCGAAGCACGCCCCGTCACCGGGCGATTGCATCAGGTGCGGATTCATATGGATTTGATCGGCGCTGCGGTGCTCGGCGACAAGCTCTATGGCCCAAACATCGTCAAAGAGGCATCCCCCCGACTTGCCCTCCATGCCCATCGGATCGTTTTTACACATCCGATTAAGGAGGAGCCTGTGGACATCCGTACAAAATGGCCCAAGGACCTGCGGACGACGCTCAATCGGCTCGATATTCCCAGACCTGATTTGGAAATACCAAAGTCTTCACGAGCGAGATCGTGAGGGAGCGGTCTTATGTGTTTTATAAAGCCCAAAGACCGCTCCCTCACGGTCGCGGCTCGTTGGGACAAGAAATCGTTGGGTCAAGGAAGATCAATCCGCCATCACCGCTGCGATGAACTCGCGTGCCACCCGATCCGCGAAGAGGAATCCTTCATCGGTCAGTTGCCACTGGGGCGAGTTGGCTTGGGCAAGCCATCCCTGATCTTGACACATGACCGCTGCTGCTTGGAGTTGATCCGCTTTTCCGAGTTTCGCGGCCTCTTCAAGGGCAAATACCGAATCGACACCTTGGGCGAGCCGAATCGAGGTCATCAGCAGATCCATCAATGCACGCCGATCGTCAGGTGGTTCGTACTCACAGATCGGGGCGAACCCGTGCTCGTCGAGTTTGAGATAATCATCGAGCCGAGGGGTGTTCTTCCATCGAGCGCCTCGGAAATGCCCCGATGCGCTTGGTCCTACCGCCAACCAATCCTGACTCGTCCAATAGCGCATATTGTGCTGACACTCGGCTTCAGGTTTGGCGTGGTTGGAGACTTCATAGCGATCGAACCCGTGCTTGCGGAGGGTGTCGATGGTGTGGCGGTACATCGCTGTTTCGGTTTCATCAGGCATTTGAGCGAACTCACCTTTGGCGAGCCGAGCGGTCATTGCGGTGCCGGGTTCGTAGGTGAGCCCATAGGCAGAGAGGTGCTCGATGGGCAGCGTCAGTGCGGTGCACAGGTCGGCATCCCATTGCTCGATGGTTTGTCCGGGGATGGCGAAGATCAGGTCGATTGAAACGCGTTGGATGCCTGCCCGCTGAAAAATGTCGATCGCCTGGGGCACCTTGTCAGGGTTGTGGATGCGATCGAGTGCTTCGAGGTGTTTGGGATTGAAGGACTGGGCTCCCATTGAGACGCGGTTGACTCCACCTTGGGCGTAGGTGGCTGCGAGCTCTTCGGTGACGGATTCGGGGTTATTTTCGACGCTGAACTCGCCTTTTCCAGCCCGGATATCCGAGAGATCAAAGAGTTGATCAAGTGTTTCGAGGAGTGTTTTCCAGAGGGTCGGTTCGAGGAGCGAGGGGGTGCCGCCGCCGACGAAGATGGTTTTGAGCGGGTTTTGGTCGGCGTATGGTGCCTGGGCACGGAGTTCTCGGACGAGCCGATCGAGGAAAATTTGTTGTCGACCTTGCTGATCGACGATGGAGTAGAAGTCGCAATAATGGCATTTGTGCGTACAAAATGGTATATGTATGTAGAGCGAGCGAGCACGATTGCCTTCAGGTCGGGGTGTGTGAAGATCATGTTGATCTTGAAATACAATGCCCGATGAGCCAATAGATCGTTGCTTGACAAGTGAAAAGGCGGTATTGTCCGCCATAGGAAATCCTCCGCAGGAATGTGTCTTCAGGAGCGATGAAGGAAAGGGTAGGTTCGGTTTGGAAGTCATCCTTATTCGTGTCACAAAGAATGGTTCGACCACCCCGGTGCCGTTGAGGCAGGCGAGGACGCTTGTGGGTCGGCTTGATGATTGTCAGATTCGGGTGCCTGCTGCCGGAATCTCCCGCAAGCACTGTGAGTTTGTCGTTGATGAGAGCTCGATTGTCGTCAACGATCTCGGTTCAAGCAACGGCACCTTTGTCAACCAAGAACGGATCACTTCCCAGCCTTTGTGCGCGGGCGATTTGGTTTCCTTCGGCGGATTGGTGTTCTTGGTTTCGGTCAATGGCGAGCCGGGTGATATTGACGCCCAGACGATGTACAAAGACGGACTTCCTGAAGAGATTGCCATTCCTGCATCTGCCTCTGCTCCGGCGGCTTCTATCTCAGCGGAGAAGATGGTTCCTGTCAGTGATATGAACGATGATTCAAGTATGATGGATTTCCAGTTTGACTTTGATGACGATGATGATGATCAGCCGCCGCTGTGATTTGGTCTCTCATCTGATTTGGTCCTATTTGTCCGATGTTGAGCAATCAAAAAGCACCGTCCAGAGGATGGTGCTTTTTCAAATCGGTTTGGTGTTCTTGGCATGGGCTAGCTTGGCGAGTCGGTGTTTGATGGCGACGGTGCGGGTTTATCGTTCGGGACGCGGATGTTTGTGCCACAGGACTTGCACCGGACGGTCTTTCCTCGAGCCAAATCAGGGATGGAGAGGACCTTGCGGCAGGTCAGGTTGGGACACATGATTTTGACCATTTTTTGATCAGACATAACCGACTCCTTCTTTGGGTACGATCCGTATCGGATGATTCGGAGGATCACTCTCGATGCTCTGGTCAATGTATTGATGTGCGAGCCCGAATAATCTGCATAAAGCAACCTGTCGAGGCATTACCTTGTATGCGTTGATCTGCCATGAGGCTATGGTTGTACCGATAATCGCACACTCACCTCTTCTGCGGAATGGAAATGGAATAGATCATGACAGCGAGCACAGCAAATGCGTCGGCGGTGGTTGGACTTCAATGGGGCGATGAAGGCAAAGGAAAGCTCGTTGATCTACTGGCGCCTCAGTTCGATGCAGTGGTCCGATATAATGGCGGCGCCAATGCGGGTCACTCGGTCGTCGTCGGGGGTGAGCGCTACGCTTTGCATCTGATCCCATCAGGGATTCTCTCGCCTGGGGTCTATGCCATCGTGGGCAATGGGGTGGTGGTTGATCCCGCACGATTACTCGAAGAGATGAAAATCTTGTCTGATCGTGGAGTGGATGTTTCCAAATTGGTGATTTCGGATCGTGCTCATGTGGTGATGCCCTATCACAAGGAAGAAGATGCACTGCGCGAAGAGCTCCTGAGCAGCTCGGTTTCCGATCAAACATCAGCGAGTTGCGGCGTGATCGCAGCGATCGGCACGACCAAGCGCGGGATCGGCCCGGCATATGCCGACAAGGTTCAGCGGGCGACGGCGATCCGGATTGGCGATTTACTCTGTCCTGCGGTGCTGCGTGAGAAGCTCACAATGATCTGTTCAATGAAGAACGCGGTTTTGAACGCATTGCGACCTGATGGACAAGCTTCTTTCGATCCCGATGGGATCGCTGATGAAATGATTGCCCTTGGCGAGCAGTTGCGTCCGATGGTCAAAGACACGGCATATCTGCTCGACGACATCCGCAAAGCGGGCGGGACGATCTTGTTCGAGGGTGCCAATGCGACGATGCTCGATGTGGATCACGGGACATTCCCGTATGTGACGAGTTCAAACTCGTCAGCTTTGGGGATGGGGCCGGGGACGGGCGTGCCGCCTCAGGCGATCGGACGGATTATTGGGGTGGTCAAGGCATACTCGACGCGTGTGGGTGGGGGGCCGATGCCAACCGAGTTGTTTGATGGCGTGGGCGATGAAATTCGCACGCGTGGGCGCGAGTTCGGGACGACGACGGGGCGTCCGCGCCGGGTGGGTTGGCTTGATCTGGTGGCTTTGAAGTATGCAGCCATGATTTCGGGGGCGACCGAGCTGTGCATCACGCTTCTCGATGTGCTCTCGGGTGAGGATGAGTTGAAGCTGGCGGTTGCGTATGACATGCCCGATGGGCGGAGGGATCGGTTTATTGCCGATGGACACGCGTTGGTTGATGCCAAGCCGGTGTATGAAACCATGGCGGGATTTTCCCAAGAGATCACCGGAGCGCGGACTTTTGACGAACTTCCCGACGAGGCCAAAGCGTATATCCAACGCATCGAGGCGTTCGTCGGTGTGCCTGTCGGGATGATCTCGGTTGGGCCTGATCGGGAACAGACGATTGTCAGGGCATGAAGCCTGAAGTAAATCCAGAAGCAAGTATGAGGAGTAGGGGTGTGAGTGAAACCGTATCAAAGGTGTTTACGGATGCACAGGCGATCGAGGGCTACGCCCGGATCCATGCTCGGTTTCCCTTGGCCCGTCCAGAGGTGCTCTTGCCCGATGTGCACCCGGTGAAAATCCCCAGGCATGTCGCGGTCATCATGGACGGCAACGGGCGATGGGCGCAAGAACGCGGGTTCCCGCGTGTTTTCGGGCACAAAAACGGCGCTGGTGCGGTACGGATTGCGATCGAGACCTGTGCTCAGTTGGGTATCGAGGTGCTCACGCTTTATTCGTTTAGCTCGGAGAACTGGTTGCGCCCTGATGATGAGATTCAGGCGTTGATGGAGCTGTGTATCGCGTATTGTGATGGTGAGCGAGCGCACTTTGTCGAACACAATATCCGCGTGCGGATCATCGGTCGGCGGGAAGGGATGCCCGAAGATGTCATTGCAGCACTTGATCGACTCGAAAAGGCGACGGCCAAGTGTACGGGTTTGACGCTGTGCTTGGCGATCAACTATGGGGCACGCGATGAGCTCGTCGATGCGATCAAGGTGATTGCTCAGCGGGTCGCTGATGGTGAACTCGATGCGGAGGCGATCACCCACGAGGTGGTGTCGGATTCGCTCTATACCGCCGGGTTGCCCGATCCGGATTTGTTGATTCGCACGGGGGGGGATCTGCGGGTGAGCAACTATCTGCTGTGGCAGATCAGTTATGCGGAGCTGTATGTGACGGATATCTATTGGCCTGACTTTGGGGCCGAGGCTTGGTTTGAAGCAGTCCGGGCGTATGCGGCAAGGAATCGGCGATTTGGTGGGCTTGACCCCCAAGTGAGTTCATAGATGGGGCAATCGGGGCGTTCGTGTCCTATTGTCCATCCGTGTTGAAGCATCGTTTGACATTTGGACCATTGCTCATTGTGCTCATAGGGGTGCTGGCTTGGCTCGATCAGTGGATCGACGGGTTGGGTGCGCCGGTTTTTTTTCCGAGTGAGACCTTTCCCCCTGGGATGATCGTGCTGCCTGTGTTCGTGCTTTTGAGTGCGATGGGGGCCCGCGAGGTTGCCCGGATATTCCGCGCCAAGGGCGTGCATATCGGGACATCGATTGCGATTACGGTTGGGCTTTTGGGGTTGATGGTCATCGCCTTCACGCCTGAGGATGCGAGTGGGACCAGCGGGTTCGCAGCCGGGATCACTTCGGTGGTCGTGGCATTCATGGTCGGGATGCTCTATGCGGTGCGACCCAAGAAGGTTGAGGGAGCGATCGCGGTGGGATCGGGGATTTTGCTGATCCATGTGTATATGGGATTGATGCTTGGACTCTTTGTCTTGATTCGGCGTGAGCACTCAGTCTGGGTGATGATCTGGATCCTTGCAACGGTCAAATCATGCGATATTGGGGCTTTCTTTACGGGTACCACGATCGGCAAGCATAAGATGATCCCGTGGCTGAGCCCCAAAAAGACTTGGGAGGGTCTCATTGGGGGGATGGTGACATCAGGATTGGTCGGGATGGGGGGGGCATGGCTGCTGCACAAAGAAGGGATTGATGCACCGTCGTTAATGGTTTCGGGTGTGATGGGTGTGGTGATTGGTGGGCTTGGTCAGTGCGGGGATCTGGCTGCGAGTTTGCTCAAGCGCGATGGTGGGGTAAAGGATTCAGGGTCGAGCCTGCCCGGATTCGGAGGCGTCTTGGATATTATCGACTCACCGATTCTGGTCGCACCATTTGCATATTGGGTGCTCCAAGTGACACAAGATCTGGGCGTATCTGCCACACTCGGAGGATAGCGGGCTAGACTCATGCATGATCGAGACACCCGCTCAGGAGAGATGCATGTCCGTGACGAATCAGCTGCTTTGTGTGTTCCGGGTCGATATAGAGATGCGGGGGCTCCAGAGTAGGCTCGAAGCTGCCGAGCGATTCCTTGGAGAACAGACCAAGAAACTTGCAGATCTTGGTGCACAGTCCGACTCGTTACAAATCCAGATCCGCCAACTTAAAGCGACGACTGCCAATGCCGAAGGTGAGAGCGAGCGGCTTAAAGTACGCATTGATGAACTTCGTGAAAAGATGAATAGCGCGAGTACCAACAAAGAGTACAAAGCGCTTCTCTCTGAAGTCAACAATCTGAAAGAGCAACGAGCAGCATACGACGAGCAGGCCATCGAAGGACTCGAAAAAGTTGAAGAGCTCGAGGCCAAGCTTACGGAACTCGAAGTATCCAAAACAGATCGTGACAAAGTGCGTGGGGTGGCCGAGTCGGATCGTCAGAAGCGGGCCGATGATATTGCCGAGAAACTTGCCGAGCTTCGTGCGAAACGCGAGGCACTTGTTGCCGATGTGCCCAAGCATGTGATGGCAATTTATCAGGAGCTGCTCGACAATCGCGGCGAAGATGCAATGGCACCGCTCGAAATCATCGACCGCAAACGCCACGAATATGTCTGTGGATCGTCGATGATGTCTGTGCCCGTTGAGGTGGCTGCGTCACTTATGCAGGGTAAATTGACGCTTTCGCCCAATGATGGATGCATTCTGTATTTGACTGAAGAGGCGGAAGAAGAGTTATCGAAAGCCTTCAAGAAATAAACGCCCGCACATGTACCAGTTGAATTAGAAGAGGCTGTGAACCGATTGAGTTGATGGTTTTTCCTCGAGGAGTTGGCTCTGGGGCATTCGTGGCAGGCCTAAGTGCTCGCAGGCGAGATTGGTGAGCATGCGCCCGCGTTTGGTTCTGGCAAGGAATCCGATTTGCAGCAGATAGGGCTCGACAACATCTTCAAGGGTGCCTGTGTCTTCGTTGAGCGTTGCAGCGATGGCCTCGAGCCCAACGGGCCCGCCGGCATAGATGGTGCGGATCGTCTTCAGGTAAGTGCGGTCGAGTTCATCAAGTCCAAGTGCATCAACCCCTTCGAGTGCCAGAGCATCATGAACGACAGAATCGGAGATAATGCCCTTCGCGCGGACGGCGGCGAAATCACGAACACGACGCAAGAGTCGGTTGGCGATGCGGGGGGTACCTCTGGATCGGGCGGCGATTGAGCCGAGGGAATTGATTTCAGGTCGACCCATCGAGAGCAGCGAGGACGATCGTCCGAGGATATGAACGAGATCATCTTGGTCATAGTATTTGAGGTGATGGGTGATCCCAAAGCGTGAACGCAAAGGTGAACTGAGCAATCCGGCGCGGGTGGTTGCGCCGATGAGTGTGAAGGGAGCGCATTTGATCTGGACGGTGCGGGCATTGAGCCCGGTGTCAAGACAGACATCAATGCGAAAGTCTTCCATTGCCGGGTAGATGAACTCTTCGACCGCGACAGGCAGGCGGTGAATTTCGTCAATAAAAAGGATATCGCCGGGTTGCAATCGGGTCAGCACCGCGACGAGATCAGTACCTCGGGCGAGTGCAGGCCCTGAAGTGGTATGAACTTTGGTGCCCAGTTCGGCGCCGATGACATGGGCGAGGGTGGTTTTTCCGAGTCCGGGTGGTCCATGGAGGAGGATGTGCTCGAGGTGCTCGCACAGATCAAGATCGGTGGCGCTTTTCTGGCGGGCCTTGACCGCTTCGATAGCGATGAGCAGGCGTTCGATGAGTTCGGGCTGTCCGATATATTCCTCGATGGATTGAGGGCGCAGTGCCCAGTTGGCATGCTCTTCGATGGGCGAGGCGGTGGTTGGTGCGATGATGCGATCGGTAGCCATATGCACAGTGTATCGGGTATTGGTCGGGTTAAGGATGAAATGGGGCGGAATCTGGAGGGATTCGAAGAATGAAAGTCAGGGAGAAAAAAGGAAGCAGTATGTTGCTTCCTCTTTGGTCGAATCAATAAATCGAGAGCGGCGTATTTTTAGTTTAGTAGGAGGCCCCTTCGATTTCTTCTCCTTGGGTTTCTTCATCTTCTTTTTTGGGTGCATTGGGGTCTTCACGGGGGAGGAGGTCAGGTGCATTGGCGAGGTTGTAGGCCAAGACTGCGGTGTTGGTGGCCGATTGGATCAGGTATTCTTCGATTGCCAGATCAACCCGATCGTACTGGGTGTGCCATCCGAATTGGTAGTCGGCCCGCCCAACCTCATCCCAGAAGAACCCAGGGATACCGACGGCATTGAAAGCTGCATGGTCGGAACCGCCGTGGGTGTCGATTTTGTCACCGGTGGGGCGGATGTTGACATTGAGGAATGCGTCGTCCGTTTCGGAATAGAACACACCATTGATCGGTGCGGTTGCCGCAGCGAGGTAGTCGACCATCCAATCGGCAGCAGGAAGTCCACCTTGATAGTTGGTGCCACCGTCATCGACAAAGGCCGCAGAGATTTTGGCCTTTTCATCGTCGGTGAGCGAGTCGATATATCCTCGGGCCCCGAGAAGCCCCTGTTCCTCGCCACCCCAGAGGATAAAACGAATGGTGCGTTTGGGTTCGGCATCGACTGCCAAGAGGATGCGGGCGGCTTCAAGGGTGACGGCGGTTCCTGTGCCGTTATCGGTGGCGCCTTGTGAACCCGGGCCGTCCCATGAGTCCATGTGGGCGGAGATGATGACAATTTCATCGGGTTTTTCAGAACCAACGATTTCGGCAATGACATTATAGGTGGGGAATGGTCCGGCCGTAAGGTTGTGCTGAAGATCGAGCTCGAGTTGGATGTCAACGCCTTCGTAGGCGCGGGCAGAGAGGTAGTCAAAGTCGCTTTCGCGGACATTGACTTCGACATCGATGGGATAATCGGCGAGTTTGCGTTCGATCCAGTTGTTCGATGAGGTGGTCCAGACGCGTTCATCTTTTGAACTTGAAACAAACCCGTTGGGGTTCTCGGCGAGCACGGCAGCCAGTGCAGCCTCTTTGGAATCTTTGGCTTCATGCTCGGCTTTGACCGATTCGGCGGTGGCGCGGGAGAACTCAAGTGGGAACTCGTTGCCCGATCCTGAGCGAGAAACGCCGGTTGCCTCGTTGCCATCGAAGGTCAGTTCAATGTTCGAGGTGCCCATGTCATGAGTCCAAACGAAACGGACGGTGTCACCGTCACGGGTGAATTCGGAAATTGGTCCTTCGGAGAAGTTGCGGATGGAGAGGCTTCCGGTGGGGGTGTCGCCATCTTCGTCGAGGGTGAGCGTTGCGGGGACAAACGAGCCGTGGTAGTCGAAGGAACCTTCCCAAACTTTGTCGGAGAGCTCGGCTGTGGGATCGTTGGCCGCCGCTTGACGGCGGGCGATTCCCTTGCGAATTTCGTGGCGTTCATCCATGCGTTCGCGCATGAGGAATCCGGTGGAACGAATCCCGCCTCGAGCAGCATACTTGGGGGTGATGAGTACCCATGCGTCTGCATAGTTGCCTGCGTTGGCTTGGTACTCTTCCATGGTAGTGGGGAGGTGAATGATTTTGCCCGAGACAGGCCCGTCGGTTCCCATCGACCATGAGAGAGTTGAGAATTCAAGGGTGCGGAGGACTTTGGGTTCACTCTTTTTGCGTCTGCCTGAGGACATCAAAACGCGGGCAGTTGATGGGCCTCGATCGAACCGGGTTTCAATGGTGCCCCATTGGCTCAGGTGGGCGTTTGAGGCACCGTTGGCTTCGAATTTGCTGCGTGCCCATCGTTGTGCTTTTTGGAGGTTGGACGATCCGGTGAGCCTTGGTCCAAAGGTTTCGCACATCTCGGTGAGTGTGGCGAGGACTTGGGAGTTGTTTTTGCCTTCGTTGATGATCGCATCGATGGTGGCCGCATCGCCCATCTCAATCTGAGGCACCGGGACTTGCTCATTGGCGATCAGTGCGAAGGTGCCGGCGTTGGTATTGGTGTTGCGTGTGGTTGACGAAACACAGGCACCGAGCGAGAGGCAGGTACCAGCGAGAATGAGGACAGCAAGGCGAGCAGGAATGCGCATCGGGGATCTCCGGATGGGTGTTCTTTGGGTTGGTGTGATTTTTCGGATAGAGATATCCGTGTGTGCATATACCGAGGTGATCAGGGTAGGTTGCACACATTTGTTGCGGGTTATCCTAGGAGCCTACGAGCCCAAAGAAGAGCTCAAAGACGCATGGTGTGGTGCAGAGCGGTTATTCGAGGGGGAGCCCCTTTTTTTTCCAGAGCTTGATGAGTCGATCGAGCTCAATGGGCTCCCAAATTCTTCCGTTGGCAAGGCGTACTCGCAGAAGGTTGCCGTTTTTGTCATAGATGCTGGCGATGGGGGGGGTGTCGTTGGAAACTTTGGTGGTGATTCGGATGAGATCTGGAGTTTCTTCAGGCTTTTCAACCACATCCCATCGCAGGGTAATGGTGCCCAGCGAGCTGTTGTAGGCATAGGAGGCATATTCGCCAGGGTCGGCCTTTTTTGCGAGGAGTTTGCCGATGAGGTAGGTTTGGACTTGCGATATATACCCTTCACCTTGAATCAATGGGTGAGTTTTGGTTGTTGGGGCATCCGACTGGTCGAGTACGATCGCCATACTGGTTCCTGATCGGGCCCCCGTGATGGTGGAGGTCTGTTGAAACCCATCCTGGCGGATGGACATTTTGATTGTCCAAGATTCTTCTTTTGTGTCCTCGGACATGTAGAAGGTCGCCCGGGTGTCGATGCGGAGGTTTTCTTCCAAGGCCATCGCATCAATTTGGACGAAATACCCGAGTTGTCGATCGTCTGGGGTCCATGATCGCCGGGGTTTTTCGGTGAGTTCACCTTTGAATCCGCCCCAAGAGCGGATTTTTCGATACCCGTATTCGGTGGCGTCCATTTCATCCCCCGAGGGTGCCGGGAGGTAGAGTCGTTCCCATCGATCCTTTTTGCCGGTCATGGCATCCTGGTAGTCTTCGACAGATCGTCGATCAAGAAAGGCGAGCATGGATTTGATTGCAGCGGCTCGGCGAATGTCGGAGTCGGTGGGGTTTCCGAGGTCCATGGTTGCGACTGAGGTTTCGTAATAGGCCCTGGCTTGGTCAAAGTTTGCGTAGAGGCAGGTGAAATCGAAGATGACAAATTTGCGGGGCTGACTCTGAAAAATGGTCATTCCACGGACAGAATCAGGTTGGCCATTGAGTCCAGGCAGGCGAATATAAAAGCGTTCACCTGTGTGTGGTGGGATGATGAGATTCGAGTCGCGTGAGATGAGTTTGCCCGTTTTTGAGCTTGCAAAGCGGGTGAGCTGATTGATGATGTTGTCCGCGACCTGTTTGACGGTGAGTTCGGGATCAGTGGTTTTTTGCTCCTTAATTGTCATCACTCCGATTTGATCGGGGAATCCGACGCCCATCGTGGCATTGGAGCCAAAGCTCGTGGTTTCAGTTACGGATCCCTTGGGCAGGTAGATATTGAGATTGAGGGCGTCAATGCGGGCGGGGGATTGTTCGAGTTCGATTGCTGAGGTGGTCGGTGAGGTGTTCGTTGGCTTGGGGATGGCCGGTGGCGGGGTGGTCGGCTGGGCGCTGGCGGCAGCAACAAGCCCAAGCAAGATGCCGACGAGCAAGAGTGGGGTCATTGAACGGGGAAGAGATTGGAGCTCGGAGAAGGACGGCGGGTGAGGATGGATGAGCATGTTATTTCTCCGTATTCGAGTAATCATCACTTGGCATTGGTCGGCACAATTGGGGAATGAGGGAGAAAATCGGGATGAAATCAGAGGAATGAGCCAAAAGATCATAGCAAAAAACCTCGCAGAAGAGTTTCCGATTTGACTCGCCAAAGTGTATGTCTACGCTTCTCTTCCCCAAATCTCGAGCAATACCCTTGTTTGAGTTTTCAGGCTTGTACGCTTCTGGCGATCGTGAATGCGGGTTGGAGCTCGCATCGAACCAGGGCGGGCTGTTGGTGCCTTCGGGCAGGCTTGTGTGCTCGATCCGCGTACGCAAGCGGAGTATAGAGAAGTATAGAAAGGGTGGCATATGTCCATCAATAGGATCCGTATTCGTCTCGAAGCTTATGACCATATCGCCCTCGATGCCTCGGCACGGGAGATCGTGGATCATGCCAAACGCACCAACGCCAAAGTCAAGGGCCCGGTTCCACTGCCGACGAGGATTGAGCGGTACACCGTGCTTCGTGGGCCGTTTGTTGATAAGAAATCGCGTGAGCAGTTCGAGATTCGGACGCACAAGAGGATCATCGACATTCACGAGCCCAACAGCCGGACTGTCGAGGCGTTGAATCGCTTGGTCGTTCCTGCTGGTGTATTCGTCAAGATCAAGGCGTAGGCAATTGATTGTTGCTTTTTCAGGTTCACTCATTTGGGTGGGCCTGTGTTTGTTTGAGGCCCATACGAGACTTCCTCTGCTCATTGGAGATCAGTGATGCACGAAGCGGTTCCCGCCCGAAGCGGGGATGAAGGATGAGAAAATGACTGCTCCAAGTAAATCGGCCCATCTTTTGGGACAGAAGATCGGTATGACTCGTGTCTATGACGAAAACGGAGTTTCGAGCCCTGTCACAGTGATTCGGGTTATGCCGAATACCGTAACTCAGATTCGTACTCAAGAGGTAGATGGATATTCGGCGGTGCAGATTGGTGCGGGCGATCTCAAGCCTCGCAATTCGACCATGCCTTTGATTGGGCATGATGCCAAAGCGGGTGTCGCCCCGAGGCGCAAGCATCGTGAGTTTCGTGTTCCGGCGGGGGAGGAGTCCAACTGGGAGCTGGGGCAAGAGTTGACTGTGAGTGTCTTTGATGAGATTAAGTATGTTGATGTCATTGGCACAAGCATCGGCAAGGGGTTTGCCGGGGGCATGAAGCGGTGGGGCTTTAAGGGGCAACTGGCTTCTCATGGTGTCGAGCGTAAGCATCGTTCGCCGGGTTCGATTGGTGGCCATGGCAACAACGCTGGTAAGTCTGGTCGAATCAAGAAGGGGAAGAAAATGGCAGGGCGTATGGGTGGCCGACGAATTACCGTACGATCCTTGGATGTTGTTCGGGTCGATTCAGAGAACGGTCTGTTGTTGGTGAAGGGGCCAGTGCCTGGTCACAACAATAGTTGGGTTGAGATTCGTCCTGCGACGCGTCTTTATCGCTCAAAAGCTGCAAAAGTGGCGAATGGTTGATTGATTAGTTGATCTTTGTGTTTGGGCGGTCAATAATCCCCGCTCAAGGTTCAGCAGGTCGAGGCGTCTTTTGACGAATCGAAACCGTTGATTGGAATTTAGTCATTGTCCCCAGTGGAAGCTGGGCGTGCAATGCCGAGTCAAGCTTGTGTCTCTGAACACTGTCTTTCTCTAGGGATGGTGGCCGAAAGGCGATATTCAAGGCCGGGCGAGGCGTATTGGGCCGGTGCCTCCTTTGAGCGTGTGCTTGGAGATGGGTCCGGGTGGTCCGAAAGGCGTTCGACGAGGTAGACCGATGGATGTCCCCGTTTATTCGATGAGTGGTGAGGCTGTAGGCAGCATGTCTATAGACGAGATCGCGCTCGGCGAAACAGTTAATGCAGATTTGCTCAAGCAAGCGTTTGTGATGTATCATGCGAATCGCCGGCAGGGCTCTGCTCGCTCAAAGAATCGTGCGGTTCTTGCGTATTCGCGTACCAAGATTTACAAGCAAAAGGGCACCGGGCGTGCTCGTCATGGCGACAGGAAATCCAACACGATGCGTGGGGGTGGGCATGCTCACCAGAAGACTCGTACTCGTGAGGACTACCGTCAGGACATGCCCAAGAAGATGCGTCGCAAGGCCAATCGCAACGCATTGCTCTGTAAGCTGCTCGATAATGAAGTTCGTGTGATCGATGGTTTGGCGTTTGACACTGTTCGCACGAAGGACTTTGTTTCGTTCCTCGAAGCGATCAATGTCGATCGTGCTTCGCTTGTTGCCCTTTCGGGTGATGCAGAGAAGAGTAAGAACGCTCGTTTGAGTGCCCGCAATGTCGAGGGCGTGACGCTCTGCCGTGCGGATCAGCTCAATACCTATGAGATGCTCAACAATCGTTTCTTGGTGATCGACAAGGCGGATCTCGAAGCTTGGCTTGCGGGTCCAAGTTCGCAGACAGGAAAAGCTGGAGGTGCGAAGTGAAACTCGAACCACACTACATTCTGCGTAAGCCGTTGCTGACTGAGAAGAGCACCGCGCAGATGGAAAGCGATAATGTGTACACCTTTGAGGTTGATCGTCGGGCATCGAAGGATGATGTGAAGGCAGCAGTCGAGAGGGCGTACGGGGTTAGGGTTGTGAAGGTGACGACGCAGGTGCGCAAGGGTGGTTCACGCCGCTTCAAGTACGGCATGGTTGCCGAGAGCAGCTGGAAGCGTGCTGCTGTGAAGGTGGCTGAGGGTCAGTCGATCGAGCTCTTCTGAGCCGGTTCGTAAGAAAGGATGCAGATATGGCGATTCGTATCTACAAACCAACCAGTGCGGGCCGACGGAACGCTTCGGTCAACCTCAACGAGGAAGTGACTAAGAAGACTTCCGAAAAGAGTCTTCTTTTGCCTCGTCCTCGCAAGGGTGGGCGCAACCATCAGGGCAAGATCACTGTTCGTGGTCGTGGTGGAGGTGCCAAGCGCATGTACCGCCAGATCGACTTCAAACGGCGTGACCGTGATGGGATCGAAGGGGCCGTTATTGGGATCGAGTATGATCCCAACCGAACTTGCCACATTGCACTTATTGAGTACGCCGATGGTATCAAGCGATACATTCTTGCTCCTGTCGGTTTGACCGACGGTGACAAGGTGATGTCTTCGTCAACCGAAGCTATTGAGCCTGTGGTTGGTTCGCAAATGCCCTTGCGGTTCATTCCCTCAGGTATGAATGTGCATTGTATCGAGCTTCTTCCCGGTGCTGGCGGCAAGCTTTGCCGTTCGGCGGGTTCGTCGGCTCGCCTGACGAACAAGGAAGGCAAATACGCAACTTTGGTGATGCCGTCTGGCGAAACCCGTCGTGTGTTGATTGATTGTCGGGCAACTGTTGGTCAGATCGGCAACACCGATCACCAAAACCGTCGTTTGGGCAAGGCTGGTATTAGTCGGCATCTTGGGCGTCGTCCCAAGACCCGTGGTGTGGCGATGAGTCACCATGCTCACCCGATGGGTGGTGGTGATGGCCGCAGTAAGGGTGGTCGTGCTCCTGTGAACAAATCTGGTACTTTCGCCAAGGGCGGGGGCACGAGAAACCGGAAGAAGCCATCGCAAGATTTGATTCTCCGTCGCCGCAAGAGTAAGCGGTACGGGCAACTGAAGTAAGACAAGGAGATACCCTATGGGACGCAGTCTTAAGAAGGGCCCGTATGTTGTCGAGAGCGTGTACCGGAAGGTCATGAAGCAGACAGAAGCGGGTGAGAACACGCCAATCAAGACCTGGGCACGCTCGTGTACCATTGTGCCAGAGTTTGTGGGTTTCACATTTCAGGTGCACAATGGCAGAGCATTCTTGGATGTATTTGTGACCGAAGACATGGTTGGGCATAAGCTCGGCGAGTTTTCGATCACGCGTACCTTCCGTGGACATACGAACAAGAAGGAAGGCCTCAAGGCAGGACGCTGACTTTTCGTTAGCGCTTGCGTTCAGGAAGGAACTACCTGTGCGATTACGAGCGAATGAACTTAGAACACGAGCAGAAGAAGCGGGTGTGAGCGTTGATCAACTCGCCGAAGCGGTAACTCGTGACGGTCTTGCCGGTGATAAGGCGGTGTCGGCCGTGAAGAACTGGCTAAATGGTAAGGGGCACCCCAAGTGCACCAAGAGTGATATCGAAGCGATGGCCAATACGGTTGGTTGTCTTCCTAAGGATATCGCCAAGTTCACTTCGTCGGTGAACAATCATCGGGGGAGTCCAAAGAAGGCCAAGTTGGTTGCGGACATGATTCGCGGCAAGAGTTTTGAGGAGGCAAACAACATGTTGGCATTCTCGACAAAGCGTGCAGCGGCGAGTATTCATAAAGCACTCAAGGCGGCAGCTGCCGATGCGGAGCAGCTTGGTGCCGACCCTTCAAGTGTTTTTGTTTCGGAGATCACGGTCGATCGTGGTCAACATATCAAGCGGTTTCGCCCCAAAGATCGTGGGCGTGCTCATCCGATTCTCAAGCGTACCAGCCACATCACACTGTCTGTTCAGGAGCGAAGCTAATGGGACAGAAATCTCATCCATACGGATTTAGACTCGGGATCACTGAAACCCACCGTTCGCGTTGGTATGCCCCCAAGGCGCTCTATGGCGAGTTGTTGGTTGAAGACGAGAAGATTCGCAATTATCTCGACAATCGACTCAATCGGACCCCACCAAATGCGATGGTTTCGGATATTCATATCGAGCGCACGCGTGAAGAACTTAAGATCATTGTTCGAACTGCCCGTCCGGGTTTGGTGATTGGTCCTAAGGGTGCCGAGGTCGATCGGATGACCGAAGAGCTTCAGTACATGACTGGGCGTAAGGTTTCGATCTCGATTATCGAAATTCGCGACCCAGATATGGATGCCCAGTTGGTTGCGGAGAATGTTGCGGAACAGCTTAAGAAGCGCATGGGTTTCCGCCGTTTGGTCAAGATGCGTTCAGAAGCGGTGATGCAGGCTGGTGCTTTGGGTGTCAAGATTCAGATTGCCGGGCGTCTTGGTGGTGCAGAAATGTCCCGAAAGATGGATGTCCGTCTCGGTGCTTTGCCGCTTTCGACGCTTCAAGCAAATATTAATTACGGGTTTGCTGAGAGTCTGACGACCTATGGTATTCTTGGTGTGAAAGTATGGATTTACAAAGGGCCGTACTCGAGTGAAGCGGAAGAGAATCAGTCCAATGCGGCAGGCGCCCAAGCCAGGGCGCGTGGGCGCAGGTAGTCGGTCGCGGTAAGTGTTTTAGATATTTGTCGACGGTGTCGTCGGTGTTAAAGGGATTGAACAATGCCTCCATATAAGATTCCAAAGCGTGTCAAGCATCGCAAAGAGTTTCGTCGAGTGCGTGATCGTAAGGCGACTAAGGGTAACTATGTTGCGTTTGGTGAGTACGGACTTCAGGCTCTTGAACCATGTTGGCTCAAGAGCAATTGTATCGAAGCGGGTCGTGTGACTTGTCAGCACTTCCTCAAGCGTGAGGGGAAGCTGTTTATCCGGGTGTTTCCGGATAAGCCGGTTTCCAAGAAACCGCTCGAAACCCGGATGGGTAAGGGTAAGGCGGAAGTTGATTATTGGGCAGCTCGCGTCAAGCCTGGTACGGTGTTGTTTGAACTCGCGGGGGTGAGCGAGTCGCGTGCCCGTGGTGCGTTCTTCCGGATTGCAATGAAAATGCCCATTCGATGCCGAATGATCGGGCGTCGGGTGGAAGCCTAAGGAGCCGGTGATGACTGGAGCAGAAGTACGCAAGCTCAATGATGAAGAGATTGCTGTCGAACTTGTCAATCTGCGAGGCAAGCTGTTGGCACTCAAGAACAGAAGTGTGAGTGAAAAGATTGAAGACACGACTCAGTTTGGCAATTTGCGTAGAGATATTGCCAGATTACTGACCGAGCAGACCGCACGGTCTGCGAGCTGATGAGAATGATCGGCTGATCTTTCGGGGTTGGTCAGGAGAACACGAATGAGTGATAACGAAACAAAGGGTAACAAGATTGGCGTGGTTGAGTCGGATGCGCGAGACAAGTCTCGCAAAGTTGTGATTCATTACAAGACCAAGCACCCGAAGTATGGCAAGTATGTGAGCAAGCGGACAGTGTTGCATGTTCATGATGAGCACAATGAATCACACAATGGTGATATTGTCGAGATTGCCCAGTGTCGGCCGGTTTCCAAAACCAAAAGCTGGACACTCACACGCATTGTCGAGAAGCGGAGTCTCTGAGTCATGGACTCATCGGCATTAATGAATGGAACCTCCCGGGTGAGATTGCCCGAGTGAAATAAGGCGGCGCGAATTATGCTCCAACAAGAATCAAGATGCGAAGTAGCGGATAATTCTGGCGGCAAGGTCGCTTATGTTATCCGTGTCTATGGCGGATCGACAAGTCGAGGCGGTTTGACCCGTAAACAGGCGCATATCGGTGATAAAGTCATGGTCTCGATCAAGAAAGCCCTTCCTGGCTCGGATGTGAAGACTGGTGAGATGTACAAGGCAGTGGTTGTTCGTGTCGCTCGCAATATTCGTCGCAAAGATGGGTCGTATGTGAAGTTCGATTCATCTGCAGTTGTACTTATTAATGACGATGGAAATCCGAAAGGTACCCGAATTTTCGGACCTGTTGCCCGCGAACTTCGAGAGAAGAAATACATGAAAATTGTCTCGCTTGCCCCGGAGGTTGTGTGATGCCCAAGCATGTACGAAAAGGTGATACAGTTATCGTTACTTCTGGCGATCACAAGGGAGTTACCGGCGAAATCATGGAGGTGCTGACTAAGTCGGATCAGGTCATCATTAAAGGTGTGAACCTCCGGACGAAGCACATTCGTCCGACGCAAATAAATCCGAAGGGTGGAATCGTACAGATTGAGGCACCCATTCACATTTCGAAGGTGAGTCCGGTGGTTGATGGCAAACCCACGCGGGTTCGTTTTGAAACGGCCCAAGATGGGACCAAGACGCGGGTGGCGGTGCGAGGTGGGAAAGCGCTTGGCCAGGTTTCAGGTCCGAAAGGCTGAGTAAAGGTAACGAGAAAATACACGGTTGTGTTCGGATGGAAACCGAATACGAAAAACCAGCCCGGCAGGGCGTAGTGGAAGGGCCAGTGATGGCGAAAAAAATGAAATATGACCAGGCAACGCTTGATGAGGCGCTCAAGCCCTCAACACCTCGCCTGAAGGAAAAGTTTGATACAGAGATTCGACCAAAGATCGTTTCTGAGTTTGGCATCAAAAATACCATGGCGATGCCGAAGCTCGAGAAGATTACGATCAATGTCAATGTTGGTCGTTTTCTCGATGGTACAAAGGTACCTGCCAATATTCGCGAGGCGGTTGTGCATACTTTGACGACGATCTCGGGACAGAAGCCTCAGGTGATCCTCGCCAAGAAGAGCGTGTCGAACTTTAAGGTGCGTGAAGGATATGTGACATCCTATAAAGTGACGCTTCGGCGTGATCGAATGTGGCATTTTGCCGACCGATTTATGAACTTGGCAACACCCCGTATCAAGGACTTTCGAGGGGTGAGTGATAAGGCGTTTGATCGGCAAGGGAACTATTCTGTTGGGCTCACTGAGCAGGGGGTATTTCCTGAAATCAATATGGCCGAGCAGAATTTCACGCATGGGATGAATATTAACTTTAGCTTTCACAACTCGAATCCGGCGATGAGTCGGTTTGTGCTTGCCGAACTCGGTATGCCGTTCAAGAAACCTGTCAAATCGAAGAAAAAGACAAGCTGAGACAAGATACCAGTATAAAGACCGCGTATTCAACTATGAATGCTTGGTGTAAGGAAAAAGACCCATGGCAACCAAAGCTCAAGTCGCAAAGAGTAAACGGACACCTAAGTACTCATCTCGTTTGGTTCGCAGATGTGAGTTGACTGGGCGTTCGCGAGGTGTATATCGCAAGTTCCGTATCAGCCGAATCATGCTTCGGAAGTTGGCGCTTGAAGGCAAAATCCCTGGGATGCGCAAGGCAAGCTGGTGAAGCGCTCGATTGCTCGGCTCCGTGTGAGCCAAATGCTCAAGGGTACGAATGAACATCGTCTCACTGGCAAGGTGCCAATGGACGAACAGAACAGGACAAAGGGAAGAACCTATGTCGATGAGTGATCCAGTCGCAGACATGCTTACACGAATTCGCAATGCAACGCGGAACCGTTCCAAGAGCGTCGTCTGCCTCAACAATAAAGTGTGTCAAGGTGTTGCCAAGACACTCCAAGCTGAAGGCTACATCAACGGCTTTGAGGTTGTCGAGGACAATAAGCAGGGAACCATCCACCTTGATCTCAAGTACGGTCCGCGCGGCGAAGTGCTGATTCATGAAATCAAACGCATGAGTAAGCCTGGATGCCGGGTTTATCGTCAGGTCGATGATATTCCATCACCGATGCAGGGATTGGGTATTTCGATTGTTTCGACGAACAAGGGCGTACTCTCAGACCGTCAGTGTCGCAAGGAACGCGTCGGGGGCGAGTTGCTTTGTACTGTACTCTAAGGAGTGCGCTCCAAGATTGGAATCCATACGCATTATCATCATCGTGCTTAAGGGCACTTCAAGGAAGAGATTGGAATCCCCGGTTCAAGGCAAAGTGATCGACAGGATCGGATGAGAAATACAATCTGAAAGGAACGCGAAATGTCGCGAATCGGTAAAAAAGCCATCTCAGTCCCCGGCAATGTTCAAGTCAACTTGGTGGGCAATACCATCTCGGTTGAAGGGCCGAAGGGGACGCTTACTTATGAGTTTCGTCCGGAAGTAGAGGTTTGTTATGACGAGGATTTCAAGAGTATCTCTGTGAGTATGGATGAAGCGTTGATTGCCAAGAAGCGTTCTAATGGAGCCTATTGGGGGACTACCCGCTCACTCATCAACAACATGATTGAAGGGGTCGCCAAGGGATACGAGAAGAAGCTCCAAGTCGTCGGGGTTGGGTGGACAGCCACCGTCAATGGCAGCAATTTGGCCCTCAAGGTTGGATACGCGAATACGATTCAGATGCCGATCCCCCCGGGCCTTACGGTTACTGCTGAGAAGCAGATGATTACCATTTCGGGTGCGGACAAGCAAATGGTGGGGCACTTTGCAGCGTCAACTCGGGCCAAGCGTAAGCCCGAGCCATACAACGGGAAAGGGATCAAGTATCTCGATGAAGTCATCATGCGGAAACAAGGCAAGGCGTTTGGCAAGTAAACCGAGAACGGATACTCGTCAGGGGGCACTGAGAGATATGCCCTCATGAGAGGTAAACTGATATGAACAAGAGCAAACAAAAAAATATTCGCAGGCAACGACGCCGGATTGGTATCCGCAAGCGTGTCTCGGGAACTCCAACCCGTCCACGCTTGGCGATTTACCGTTCACTCAATCATATGTATGCCCAGGTCATTGACGACATGGCAGGGACAACTTTGGTGAGTGCATCAAGCCGAGATAAAGAGGCGAAGATTGATGGTACATCAGGCAACAGCAAGGCGGCCGAGTCGGTCGGGGCGCTGCTCGCCCAGCGGGCCAAAGCGGCAGGGATCACAGAAGTGGTCTTCGATCGTGGAGGATTCAAGTTTCACGGACGCATCAAAGCGTTTGCAGACGCGGCCCGCAAGGGTGGTCTTGATTTCTAAGATCCCAACTGAAAGAGACAGCAACCATGGCAGAAATGCTCGACGAAAGTAAGAATCTTGAATCAACCACCGTTGGTATCTATCGCACTGCAGCTACCGTCAAGGGTGGTCGGCGCTTTAGTTTCGGTGCACTGGTGGTCATTGGCGACCGCAAGGGTAAGGTTGGATACGGCTACGCCAAGTCCACCGAAGTTCCCACCGCGATTGAAAAGGCCCAGAAATATGCCAAGCGATCCCTGACCACTGTGCCAATGGCAGGGACCACTTTGCCTCACGAAATCGAAGGCAAAGCCTGTGCATCAAAGGTCAAGCTTATGCCAGCATCGCCCGGTACCGGGGTCGTTGCAGGTGGCACTGTTCGCGCGGTACTCGAGATTGCGGGTATTACCGATTGCCTGACGAAGTGTACTGGATCGACAAGCAAGCTTAACACGGTCAAAGCCGTGATCGATGGGCTCAGCCAACTCCGTACACGCGAGCAGATCGCGGAGCTCCGAGGCGTGGAAATCACCACCACCGATATCGAAGAACGCATCAAGCGAGGCAATAAGTTCATGCCGACCTTGAGTGAAGGGGCCGAGAAAATGGCTGCTCCGGTTAACACGGTCGGGCAAGATCGTGGTCGCGGTGGGCGAGGCGGCCGTGGTGGACGAGGGGGCAATGATCGAGGCGGACGCGCAGGAGCACAGCCGGAAGCTTCAGAGGGGGTCCCGGCATCAGCGTCAGAATCAAGCAGCTAATTTTTACAGAACACAGTTTCCCGGGAGTAACCGGCCATGATGATTCACGAAGTTACCGCAATCGCGGGCAAGTACAAGAAACGCAAACGCGTCGGGCGAGGCGTTGGCTCAGGCAATGGCAAGACCGCTGGGCGTGGACAGAAGGGGGCGGGTTCAAGAACCGGTCACTCGAAACTGTACCAATTTGAAGGCGGACAAATGCCTTTCTTCCGGCGTATGCCCAAGTTTGGTTTTACCAACGCCAACTTCAAAACTCACTTTTGGACAGTCAATTTGGGTGCGATCGTTGCCCATCCTGACTTCAAGAGCGGGGGCGAGGTTAATCATGAGACACTCATCAAGGCAGGGCTCGTCCGCGATACCTCCCGCAATCTTAAAATCCTCGGTGGGCTCGAAGATGGGCAAGACAAGATCAATGTCAAACTTGTGGTGAATTCGAATCGTGTCACAGATTCGGCTCGTAAGTTGATTACCGATGCGGGAGGCACCGTTACTGAGACAGGTACCCGCCGTGACCGTGTTCGCGGGATTGATCGTAATTCGGATGATCGGACACCTAAGAACCTGACGAAGAAGCTTAAGAGCCAAGAATGGCACCGTAAGCGTGCTGAGGCGTTCGCGAAGGGTGAGGTTCTCAAAGCAAAATGATTCAGTTCTTCACACGACGATTTCGCTAGAAACAAGACGCCATGACTGATCGCTTGAGACTTGGGTTCCTAAGATCCCGGGAAGAAGAAATCAGCCACGGCGTTTTTCGAGTAAGCCGTACTGTTCGGACAGAAGGTGAGAATCACGGGATTCTCACCCATTAGGCCACACGGAGCAACCACGCGATGCTGTTCAAGACAATCGCCAATGTATTTCGGATCGAAGAGCTCCGAAACAAGATCCTCTTTACGATGGCCATGCTCGCGGTCTATCGCATCGGGTTCTGGATTCCCGTTCCCGGTGTGGATCAGAGTGCGCTGACTTCGTTCTTCCAGGCGCAGGCGGCTTCGGGTGCTGCGGCGGGCAAAGTTATGCAGTATGTGGCGATCTTCTCAGGTGGTTCGTTCGGGCAATCGACGATCTTTGGGCTCGGGATCATGCCTTACATTACGGCATCGATTATTTTCCAGCTCTTCGGTTCGGTCTCGCCTCAGCTCAAGAAGCTCAAAGAGGAAGGGCCAACGGGGCAGACCAAAATCCAAGAATGGACTCGGTATGCCACCGTTGGGCTTTGTATTATCCAGGCGGTTGGGTGGTTGACCTACATTTCCAAGTCTGGCTTGGTCTATTCGCAGTGGGTCAACAATCCACTTTGGTGGGTTATGGGTATTGCGACGCTTACTGCTGGGACCATCTTCCTGATGTGGCTTGGCGAACAAATCGATCGGTTTGGAATTGGAAATGGTGTCTCGCTCATTATCATGGGCGGCATCCTTACCGGGATGCCCGGTGCAATTATCAGTCTCTATACTGGGTTCGACCCACAAGACCCAAACAAGATGGGATGGATGGGGCTCATTATCCTTGTCAGCCTATTCATTATGGTGGTCGCGGGGTCGGTGCTTCTGACTGTTGCCCAACGGCGGATACCCGTTCAGCAGGCGAAGCATTCTCGTGGAAAACGGGTCTTTGGTGGGCAGAAAAGCTACCTTCCTCTCCGTGTGAACCATGGTGGCGTGATGCCCATCATCTTCGCCAGCTCCCTGATGATCTTCCCATCGGTGGTACTCGGGTACCTTGCCGACTCGGCACAGACAACGGGAAATAATGCTGGAATGTATTACGATATTATCACTTGGCTCAGTTCAAGTTTCCAGATGGGGCAGTTCCCCTACATCCTCTTATATATTGGGATGGTCTACTTCTTTAGCTATTTCTGGATCACCGTCCAGTTCAATCCTGAAGAGATGAGCAAGCAACTCCGAGATCACGGTTCGTTTATCCCGGGGTTGAGGCCCGGCCCGCGAACCGCAGAATATCTCGAAGCGGTGATGGAACGAATTACCTATGTCGGTGCTGCCTTCCTTGCGGTGATTGCGGTGCTCCCGATGGTGGCAAGTTCTAAACTTGGAATCGAGTTTACAGTTTCCCAGTTTCTCGGTGGAACAGGGTTGCTTATCGTGGTCTCGGTGGCGTTGGATTTCCTTCAGCGCGTCGAAGCCAATCTTCTTATGCGGAATTATGACGGATTCCTTGGAAATTCGAATGATCAAAAATGATTCGTGGGGACTGATTGGGGTTTGAAGGAGATCAAGTTCTGTAAATTGAACAAAAACCGAGACTTGTCAAGTTTCAGGTGCCGGTTTGAGATGATTTCCCAAGGGAGGGTGCCTACCATCCTCGCCCGGCAGGGTGCCCATGTTGGGTGCTGTGTGTGGGTCGTTTCGTCAGTATTTTCGGGATCGGGAACGGTACCGAGAGCAAACGCCGCCGATGCGGCAGGAGGGTTGCGATGAAGGTTTCATCCAGCGTGAAGCGCCGCTCGAAAGATTGCCAGATCGTCCGCCGTAAGGGGAAGGTCTTTGTCATCAACAAAAAGAACCCGCGTTTTAAACAGCGTCAAGGCTGAGCACTAGGTTCGGAGAGTGCGTTGAAAAGTGAGTAAGGCACGCGAGATGAGTGCGTGCTTCGAGCATACAAATTCCGGGTGAGACCCCGGTGACAGGAGCAAGCAGTGCCCCGTATTGCAGGTGTTGACATTCCCGATCGTAAGAAGATCTACTACTCGTTGCAGTATATTCATGGGATCGGTCCCAAGTACGCCGCAGCGATCCTTGCAGAAGCAAAGATTAGTCCCGATACACGCGCAGGTGATTTGAGTGAGACTGATATTTCGCACCTCAACACGATCGTTGACGGAGCGTATCTCGTTGAAGGTGCGCTTCGCCGACAGGTGCAACAGAACATCCAACGCTTGCGTGAGATCCGCTCCTACCGCGGTGCTCGCCATCGCGCCGGACTGCCAACACGCGGTCAGCGAACTCGTTGTAATGCTCGTACGCGTAAAGGACGGAAGAAGACCGTGGCTGGTAAGAAGGGCGTCAAGGGTTAATTGGCCGGAGGTGGTCTTGCACTCCCCAACGGCTTTCAGGAATATGGATATATATCGCAAGGTTCCAGCCTGAGCAATCAGGATCACAAGTGGAATCGATAGGAGCGAAGATCAATGGCGAAGAAGCAGAAAAAAATCCGCAAGGGTGTTGTTCGTGGGATTGCACACATCAAAGCAACCCACAACAACACAATGATTACCGTTACCGATACCAATGGCGAAACCCTTGCATGGGATTCGGCGGGAACGATCGGTTTCAAAGGGGCCCGAAAGTCAACACCGTTTGCCGCGACACGGGCGGGCGAACAATGTGGACAGAAGGTGCGCAAGATGGGGATGAATGAGATCGAAGTGAAGATTACGGGTGCTGGTGCGGGGCGCGAAAACGCAGTTTCTGGGCTTGCGTCGACTGGACTTCGTGTCACGGCTATCGAAGATCATACCCCTGTACCACACAACGGTTGTCGACCACGCAAAAGACGCCGTGTTTGATTGAATATCCCATACCCCTGCGTCAAACCATGCGGGGGTGTTTTTTGCGAGTTTGTCGTGTGGATCGCATGGGCAGCTCGATTCGACAAAGTGCCCTGCTTGGAAAGAAAGATCGGTGTTGCCAGCAGAACAGCGAATCTGTGAACCGGGCAACGGTTTTAAGAAGAGATACCACCGGCCTTCAAAGATAAAAGGCCGGGCTGCTGAGGAGAAATATCATGCGAGTACGCTGGCGTGGTTTAGAGTTGCCTTCACAGGTAGTTTCCGATCCCAAGTTTATCGATGACACTTTTGGGCGGTTATCGGTTGAGCCATTCGAACGGGGGATGGGCACAACGATCGGCAATTCCCTCCGTCGAATTCTTCTTTCATCGCTTGAAGGTGCATCCGTCACCGCGATTAAGATCAAAGGTGCCGAGCATGAATTCACCTCAATGCCCGGTGTGCTTGAAGATACCACGGATATTGTCCTCAACATCAAAAACCTCATCGTCAAACTTGAAGGAGACGAGCCTCGCGTGATGAAGCTCGCCGCCCAAGGTCCGGGGGAAGTGACAGCCGATCTCATTGAGGCCGACACCAATGTGACGATTATGAACAAAGATCTTGTCATTGCTACCCTCACCGAGGAAATTCCGTTTGAGATGGAAATTTATGTTGGCAAAGGGCGTGGATATGTCCCTGCTTCTGAGCAGTATGGACGAAATGAAGATCAAGAAATCGGCATTATTCCCGTCGACGCAATCTATTCACCTGTTCAGCGCGTGCGGTACCATGTTGAAGATACTCGTGTAGGGATGAAGACCAACTACGATAAGCTCACCATGGAAATCTGGACCGACGGTACCGTTACTCCTGAAATGGCGCTCGTTGAAGCGGCCAAGATTATGCGCAAACACCTCAATCCGTTCGTCCAGTACTTTAATGTTGGTGAAGAGCGAGTTTCGGAAAATGCAGCAGCAGCAGCAGGGGTCGACGAGGAGCTTATCCGTAAGCTCAATATGCCTATTGAGCAGCTTGATTTGTCTGTCCGTGCATCGAACTGTCTGGAATCCGCCCGCATTGACACGGTTGCTCAGCTCGTTACCAAGAGTGAGCCTGAGTTGCTCAAGCTCCGCTCATTTGGACGGACTTCGCTGCGTGAAGTGAAGCGCAAGCTTCAAGATATTGATTTGGACCTGGGTGTTGAACTTCCGGAAGGATACAACGCTTCGGGTGGAATGCTCTAAATCGTATCATCCCGCGTTGGGTTGGCCCGCATTGGGTTGGTATGATTCAGTTTGTTGACCAATATGACGCAAGGGTGCGTCTTGAAAGTGAAGGAAAAAGCCATGCGTCATCGAAAAGCCGGCTTTAAGTTAGGGAGAACCACTGCTCATCGTGAAGCCATGCTCCGCAATATGGCTGCGAGTCTTTTTGAGCATGGTCAGATCACCACGACGATCCCCAAGGCAAAGGCCCTCCAGCCTTTCGTTGAGAAGATCATCACCAAGGCCAAGCGTGGCGATATGCACGCGCGCCGGCGTGTGATCTCCATGCTCGGGGGCGATCGTCATGCCTTTGCTTGGTCGTACATCGCCAAGAACGCAACTGAGGAGCAGCGTGAGAAGGTCGAAGAACAACGAGAGTTTGTCGAAGGATTCTTCGACATCCCCGAGGTCGAGACCATCGAGCGCAACCGCTACGGCGAGCTTCGCAAAGCGCCCAAACTCGTTCGCCACATCTTTGAGAATGTCGCACCACGGTTCGAAGACCGTGCGGGTGGATACACCCGGATCGTCCGTATCGGTCGCCATCGCCTAGGCGATGCAGCCGAGTTGTGCGTGATCCAGTTTGTTGGCAACGAGGAAGGCCCGGAGATCGGTGGTCAGCCATCGGGTCGCCGTCGCACCGCTGACAAACGAACTGCGTTCGCGGCTAAGCTCCGCAAGAATACCGTCAAAGCTGCTGCCTCAGAGGCACCCGCAGCCGAGGCTCCTCAAGAAGCAGGCGATGAATAACGAGCCGTATGAAGAACATCAAACCCCGCCTTTTTTGGGCGGGGTTTTTTATTGAAGATCAGCACGCCTTGCCCACCAAAGGCGCACAAGGAACTATGATCCGCCATGCTCAACGCACTCAATGAGATCGAAGCCGCCGGACTCGAAGCCCTTGAATCGGTCAATACCGCCGACGAACTCGAAGCTTGGCGCGTCACCTATATCGGCACTAAAGGCAAGATTCGCTCTGTCATGCCCATGATGAAGGAAGTCGCCAAGGAAGACAAAGGCGTCGTCGGCAAACGACTCAACGAGGTCAAGTCCGCCCTCGAATCCGGGTTCAAAGCCAAGCAGGCAATGCTGGGCTCAGGAGAATCATCAAACGCCGGTCCGATGATCGACATGACCGAGCCGGGCATCATCGACACCCATGCGCTGGGACGTGAGCACATCATTACCCGCGTCCGAGGCGAGCTCGTCGAAATCTTTGCCCGCTTGGGCTTCGAGGTCGCCCAAGGCCCAGAGCTCGAAGACGAAGAACACAACTTTGCCAAGCTCAACATCCCCGATGCACATCCGGCCCGTGATCCGATCGACAACTTCTATGTCGATGATCCGCGCAAGGTCGATACGCCTCGGATGTTGCGAAGCCAGACCTCGACGGTGCAGATCCGCACGATGGACGATGCAATCGCCAAGGAGTGGGGGCCGCCGATTAAGATCGTCTCGCCCGGGCGCGTCTATCGCCCTGACACCGTCGATGCGACGCATAGCTTCATGTTTCATCAGATCGAAGGGCTCTACATCGACCGTGATGTCTCGATGTCCGATCTGATGAGTACGCTCTTGCAGTTCGCCCGGGCATACTTCGGCGAAGAGGCCCAGGTACGCCTGCGCCCAAGCTTCTTCCCCTTCACCGAACCCAGCGCCGAGTTCGATATGATGATCGCCCTCAAGCCGGGCGAACCTGCTCAATGGGTCGAGCTTGGCGGGTGCGGAATGGTCGATCCCAATGTATTGAAATCCTGTGGCATTGATCCCGAAGAATGGAACGGGTTCGCCTTCGGATTTGGCATCGAACGCATCGCGATGGGTAAATACGGCATCCCTGATATCCGTATGCTCTTTGAGAACGATGTTCGCTTCTTGCAAAGGGTTTGAGTGAATCGGGCATACTGCAGTAAAAAAGGGGATTTGATGGGTGAGTACGAAACCTGGGATACGAAGCAAGTGCCATCGAGCAATGGGACCCCGACGAGCTGATGAATCCACGACCCAAATGGCCTAAGGTCATCGGGACGATGAGCATCATCATCGCATCATTCGACCTCATCGAGGTAGCGCACGATTTGCTCGGGAGAGATGGTACCATCGAGAAGCGATTCTTCGATGCAGCTCCTGAGCTCCGCCTTGGTACCCGAACTTTGGCAGTTCGAGTTGCACGAGGAATTCTTGGACCTGGCGTTTCTTCAGTGCCAAGAGATCCGTGACGAGTTGTTCTTGCTCATCGTCGGTGAACCTACTTCACGCAGAGCCGCCGCCACGCTCGTCGCTGCTTAGTCCAGTCCATCTCCGCCCCAATCGCTCGAATGTCGCGTTCCGTGATCGGATCACGCCCCGACACCGTGCGTGGCAGAAACAGAATCTCCTCCTGAATATCGGGCACGAGCAAGAGCATGTTCATGATCTGCGTGACCCGGGCACGGGTCACATGTCCCAGTCGAGCGATGTCGCCGTTGTATTCGAACCCCCGGCGAAGAACCTGCACCAGCACGACGCGCCCCTTGTACTTGTGCGAAAGCACCGTGCCCGGCATCGGCAGTCGTTCGTCGATCGGCACATCAAACTTGTCTCGCACGACGAGGTCGCCCTTGACCGGAACGGTCGCCTCATGCACAGTCGGCGGCCGCACACGCAGATCAGTATTGCTCGCCAGTTCCCGCGCTCGCCGCCGAATCGGACGGCCACTCCCAATCACATACGCCACAAGAGTTCGAAATGACAACGGGGTGCGAACGACACCCCGCGTTTACCCGGCGATGGGTGTGAACCAGAGACGCTGAGAGTTCGGGCCGGGATCACGGCCAAACGGCCCGTGGTTCGGTTCGATGCCCGATGCAGGCGAATCCAGACTGAGAGCGCCGCGGATATGGCCAATCGCCGGAAGCCTCGCTGGTGCGTGGAGTTACGGCGAACTCTGTCCCCGAGCCCATGGAGTACTGGTTGTAAACAAAAACGCCACCGCAGTTTGCGATGGCGTTTGAAGCTCCCCGAAGTGAAGACATTCCGAACTCGGGTGCTGGTGAACGGGTCGAGAGGAAGTGCTCAGGCTGTGAACCAACAGCCTTCATGGGATATTCGATCCAGTCTGAGTGAGGACCATAAGAGCACAAGACTCCCATTGGTGGCCAGATTTGGATGCCCACTTACCATTTTCTAGGGGTGCTGATGCCAATGCTCGGTCAGCGCCATGGCCCCAAGCAATACCAGATCCCTATTCACCATCTACTTTCCCACGACGAGCTTCCACATTCCATTGCTGGGGCTTGCATTTTGGACACGGGTTGCGTTTGCTGTCTCGAGGCAAGTGTAGGAGGTACTCCACATCTTCAAACTCGATGTCGGGACATGACGGACGGTGATACAGATCGGATTCGGAAGGAAGTGCATAGCCGCCGTCACTGTTCCGGATATCGATGGCGATCACTGCTTGCGTCTCGGAGAGTGCCAGGCTGGGCAAGGTCTCCATCCGGGCAAGCACTTGGATTGAGCTTGACTCTGGTAATGGGACATCCTCCGTTTCAAGTGCCTTGGCTGCGTTCGCTATTTTCTCTGCAATTTCTTGATTGACCGGATTCTCGTCGACCCACACATTTACTGCATCGCGATCCTTGTTGATCTCGGATTTTGCAAGGGTACGGCGCGTGTCGATCAAGAGAATTGCCTCTGGGTTTGAATATGGGAACTGTAGTACATGCATCTGCTCCCACACGCCGATGCTTGCTTCTCCAAACTCGCCACGCCCCTCTACTTGCCAGAGTGGTTTGCCATACAACGCTCCTGCAAATCGATCTTCTCGAGGCAGTATGAGCACATTGGGATTAAAACCATCGTTCGACAACTGCCTTCGAGCAGACCGCACGACCTCGGGCAACCGAGCCAATGCGTCAAGCTCTGGACCACGCGGTGCATTTGTCTCAATCAGATGGATGATCGCCATCGCCTCTCGGACTGCTGTCTCTTTACCTAGTTGTTCCCCGAATCCGGAAGCCCAATTGTTGTCATCGAGTAGGTACTCTCTAGGCACCCAGATACCCCACCTTGTACGAAGCGGACTGAACTTCGGCATGTCTTCGCTCAAGCCACATTCACGAAAGGCGTTTTGCCATGAGAGGTTCTCTTGATATGCCTTGCATGCCTCGTCTCGGAGCTTGGTTATCCGTGTATCGGACAACGAATGTTCAAGCACATAGCGCAGGTACTTTGCGTCTGCTCCCCTGGCACGGCTCTCGATGATGCTCATCGCTGCATTAACGCGACCTTCTCGCTTATCTTCTGGGATTGCTAGTCTTTCATCGGCAGCAAGCTTCTCAAGAGCTTCTCTCTCTTGAGAAGCGTTCCACACGAATCGCTTCGGTGGCTCTGCAAATACCTTTGATTGATCACCCCAGAATTGCTTTGTAGAGCAAAGCAACGCGGCATTCAAGCCAAGTCGCACCCAGTTCGTACCTCCCATTCGCGTTTCGCATACACCCGCACGAAACTCACGATTCCAATCACGGATATCCCAGCGGTCGATGCCTAGTCGAGCATCAATAGCAGGTTCTAGATAATCTCCAGCTCTGAGTAATTCCCATTCGGCAACTAGAACAGGAATAGATGGCAGTTGACTAATTGCTGTTCGGAATACAGTGTCCGCTGCGTTCGCATCCTTGCAGGCGTTGCTTTGCAGAATGTGAAGCGACCAACCCACAAGTACGACAGCAATATAGTCAAACAATGATTCAATGCTCCTCGATATTTTCACTGCATCAACTTGGTCGTGGTGTCTTTGCTTGTACTTCCGATGCTCGAAGATCCTCTCAATGAAGTATGAGGCGTGCTGTATCTGTTCGTATCGGATCGCGGCATGGAGGAGCGACAATGCGAAGCGAAGTACTACATCAAGAGTTGCAATATCTGATTCATCTGTTTCACCGATATCGTTGTCCATATCTGGTAATCGTGATCGTATTGCCGACAACAGTGAGTGAAGTCCAGAGTCGAGACGATCTCCAAGTGCTTCGGCGAGAGGCTTATTTTGTATACACCTGTAGTACAGAAAAACAAGGGGTTTGAGAAACTCTTCCATGAGGCGTGGTTGTTGCTTATGGAAGCACGCAAATGCGGAATGAAGGAGTTGCTCGGCTAAGGTGACGACGGTGCTGCTATCTCCAGATAAAGCCGCCGCTGCTGCAATATCGCGTGCGTCAATCTCGAGCGGACCACCAAATGTGTCAATAATCGAGAATAGACGAATTCTCTCTGACGGTGACACCCCGGGCGGCGCAACATCGAGCCAGGCGTTCAATAGCTTCTGGTAGTCATCGAATCGAGCATCCAGTTCAACATACCGACCTTCGCGAGCAAGCACCTTGAGAGTCGTCTCAAATCTCTTCAGGAATTGCCGAACATCTTTCGCAATCATTCGGTGACTCCTTTATTCACGATAATTGACTGATTCAGTGCCGATCCAAGCTTCTTGGTGAACTCATCACTGATTGCTGGTGCTTCACTTGGGGTATCTGGATTGTAACCAACATCCCATGTAAGGATCAATGCGCTTTCAGTTGTCAGTGGTTGGTCAAACGCGACTGTGATGGAGAGCTCTGGCCGTGGATGGAGCTGTTCTAGCAATTTTCCAACCCGTTGTAGTCTCTTGCAATCCAGATCACGGATGACACCCGATTTGGTAAACATGATGCGTCTGATCGAATTGTTCTGGCTCCATTGGCGCGATCCAGCAAACGGGTTGTATTTGATACCGGTTGATTCAAGGGCATTGCCGTATTCATTAAGCAATGCAACCACTCTCGCGTCCGCAACTGCTTGCGCCCGCATCGTTGCACGAAGGACTGGGAGTGCGATGTCCATATCAGCTTCTCCGGCTTCTGATACAATTGTAGCCAGATACCAGAATGCGAAAAGTGTTGCAACTGGTACAGCCAAGAGGTTAATCCATGTCAGAACTGCAAGGGCGTTCCGCCCTACAGGCAGGATCGGGGCGGCAAACGACCCAATCAGATTGGCAATGGTTACGCCGGCTACACCGCCGAGGATCAGAAATGTGAAATACCGGCGTGCGATCAATGGTGTCAAAGGCAGCATAGATGTATCTTGCTGCGAACGAAGTTGTACTGCGAATATTGCAACGGCCTGAAGGAACCCGAAGAGTGCTCCGCTAAAACCTGCAGTAGCAACAAGCATCATTGGGATGCCATCGATGTCCCCTTGAAGTCCCAGCATTGGGACTTTAATAATGCATGCGATAACAAGTGCAAGGAGGTTGAGGCCAATGCCCAGTAGGAGGGCGAACCATATACCTGATCGCACAGAGTTCCGCCCCCAAAGCCACATTCTGATTCGTTCTGACGGGCGGCCTTCGAATGGCACGCGTTTCACGGATACCCGTGATGTAAGCATCCGAGGTTCAACATGCAGGATTCGAGCAAGGGGCCGGTCCATCCATCTCAGCAGACGATACCTTGCGATAATGGTAATCACATCTCTGTGACTATGAACATTCCGTGCTTGCCGCAGACCCCAATGAATGATCCTGCTTGTCCTACTTCGAACGCGGGCCCACATACGACTCAGTCGATGAGCAAATTGGAAGTGCCATATCATGGAGTGCCCCCCTCAAACTTTGGTGAGCATACTCCCATTCACACCTCGTCTGCCGTCACGGCCACCTTGAAGTCCACTCCGAGTGACTCGAAGTGCTTTATCCCGCATCGGACCTTGTCAGCCTCAGTTGTCCGTAATTTGAGGAACTTGTGTGTGCTCTTCGTCTCACGAACGAGATAGATCGCCTGGCCATCATGTTTGATGATGGCCCAGTCTGGGTTGTACTCGCCGACCGGCGTCTCCACTCTGAACCAATTTGGCAACTTGACAAAGAGCTGAATGTCTTCACGCTCGTCGAGGCGTTTCGCAAATTCGCGTTCTACTTCCGAGTCATACACGACATACTCATACACTGACTTATTGACTTGGATCGCCGTCAGATAGTTGATCAGATCCTCGTTCTTAAAGAGCAGCATTTCCCATTCAGCATCTGAACCCGTACCCTCGATGCGGTCATACTTCACCCCGTCAACGAGTAGCCGATGCAGCTCGTACTTCAGAATACCAGCGACGGCATCCATGAACCGCTGAGGATGGTTGAAGAACTCATCCAAACGCCCTGATTCACGGAGGATTCGGACGAGAGTAGATCGCGTAAGCTCGGTTTCGTTCTGGAGATATGCGAGTACATCTGGAACCGCGTGGCGTGATATGCTGACATCTTCGACCGCTGCACCAACAGCGGTGGTCTCGATTCCGCCGCGTTTAACTTTCATGCCCCCGGTTGTTATCGAAATCTTCGGCTTCTCGATGCGTTCCATCCGCTTTATGGCACTCACCGCCTTCTCGACCAGCGTATCGGTCTCGAACTCGACCCGGTAGGTCGTCTTTGTCTTGATCTGGTCCCACAAGGCTTTGAACTCGGGACTGAGCACGACTTCTTTCTTCAGCTTGTTGGGGCCGTCGTCACGCTCTCGCCGGATATGTCGCTCAATCTGGTAGCTGGCGAGGAGATCAACGACCGCTGAGGTCAGGGAACGATAACCCTGTGGCAACTCGATCTTGAATCCATCAGCCTTCGGATCGAATGCTGGCTGGAGTCGCCCCTCGTCATCGAGCATTCCTTGCTCGACAAGAACGCCCTTGATCTCCTTGGCAGCATCGCGTCCTATCGGCTCCGGCACATCCTCGACGATTCTGGAAAGTTTGGCGATCGCAGTAAGTGGAACTTTTCCAAAGGTAACGCCACACTCATCCTCGTACTCTGTCTGGAGCGCCCGCGCGAAATCTTCGTAGGACTCGTTGGCCATCACATAGAGCTTGTTCACTGACTCGTCGAAGACACGGTTGCCGGTTTGATCGACGGGCAGACGCAGTCCTCGCCCGATCTCCTGTCGCTTCTTGACCGGGCTACGCGTCTCGTTGAGCGTGCAGATCTGGAAGACATTGGGATTATCCCATCCCTCTCGAAGGGCTGAATGGCTAAAGATAAATCGCAGCGGTTCGTCAATTGAGAGCAGTCGCTCTTTCTCCTTCATGATGAGCGAATAGGTGTCGTCATCCGCCTGGCTGTTGCCTCGGGTGTCCTTGAGCACACCCTTTTTATCCTGCGAGAAATAGCCGTTGTGCAGGGATTCAACAGGCTCCTTGAGCCACTCGATCTCCGCGAATCGTTCCTCTTTCGCCAGGACTGCCAGTTCCTCCTCAAACGCCTCGGCAAACTTCCCGGCGACTGGTTTGCCATCGCCATCGTAGTCGCGGTAGTTGGCCACGCGGTCGATGAAGAACAGGCTCAGTACTTTGATCCCGCGTCCCTTGACCAGAAGCTCCTTCTCCAGATGCCGTTTGATCGTGTGCTTGATCTGAGCCCGCCACACATCATCTCGCAGCCCACCGATCTCTTCACCGAGCCGAAGTGTGCGGCCGTTAGCGAACCGGACAAACTCGCTGCCGGGCTCAGCGTTGATCTCAGCGACTTCGTATCCATGTTGGTATTCTGCCCGCTCACCTGAAAGTGCGAAGAGGTCCGCACCCTGTTTGAGGGTTCGGCTTGCTTCCTTGGGTCCGTCTGCGCCTTGAACAAGGAATCGCAGTTTCGCTTTGATGCCCTTCTTGTAGTCGATCTTCTCCACGCGCACGAAGGCACCGTTCGCAGCACCGTCGGCTGCGGCAGTAGCAACGATAATCTGCTTCACGAGATTCAGTTCGAACGCACGAACGGGATCGAGGCGGTACACCAAGTTGTATGGATTGCGGTGCGTCGCTGAATACCGCAGTGTGCAGAGCGGGTTCAATGCCTTGATTGCCTCCTGCGCTTTGTCCGTCGAATCTACGCTTTGCGGCTCGTCGATGATGACGATCGGGCGTGCCGCCTGGACGAACTCGATAGGCTGGCGACCCGAGAGCTTGTCGCTCTCCTTGTAGATCACATTGCTCTTGCGCTCTTCGTCGGTCCCGGTGAAGTTCTTGCGGAAGGCGTCAATGTTCATCACCAGAATCTGGAGCGTATTACTGGTGGCGAACTGGCGCAAACGGCTGACCTTCTTGGCATCGTAGACGAAGTGCTCGAAGGGATGGTTGTTGTAAAGAGCACGAAAGTGCTCGGCCGTGATCTCGATGTTCTTAAGCACACCCTCACGAATCGCCACGCTCGGCACAACGATGATGAACTTCTGGAATCCGTACCGCTGCGAGAGCTCAAAGATCGTCCGGAGATAGACATAGGTCTTGCCCGTGCCCGTCTCCATCTCTACAGAGAAATGTGGACAGTTGCGAGTGACATCCGCCGGGGCATCGAAGAGTTCCCACGCCTCCAGCGGTGCGTCTGGATCATCAATCTCGATGTCCTCTCTTTCCTGTACCTTGCGTGTATTGGTGAGCAACTTGTCATCGGCCAGCAGTAGACGGTTTCCGGAGCCAAGCTCTGTGTGTTCCTTGCCGCCGAACACCTCGCCCCAGTTGCCCATGTCGATGACGCTGTACTCCGGCGTGCCGACTGGCTGGCCGTCAAAGAGGTCTACGACGGCTGAGATGGCATCGAGTTGAAACTGCTGGTTGGGATCGAACTGGAGTTTCATTCTCTGCCTCGCTTCGGTTTGTTCTTTGATTCAATTCGCTTCACTTCCTTCTCAAAGTCGCTCTCGAAGTCCTGGTCCTGTTTCACACGGAACTTCTCGAACTGTGCCTTTGCCAGTTGCTTGGCCACCTCAGCCGAAACCTTCCCCGCGTTCGTCAACACTTCGTATTCATTAAACTTCAAGAACGCATCGAGCCGCTCAACCCAGTCGGCCATCTTCATCGGGATCTGCCGCGCCGCCTGATTCTCGGCGTAGTCGAGGTACATGGACACGATGCGTTCGAGTTCCTTGACCTCCTCTTCGATCAGATAATTCTTTGCAACCCCGATGTCGCTCTTGAGAATCTTGCCTTGTGGCGCGTTCTTCCATGTCGTCAAGCCCATCGAGGGCTTTGTGGCATCGACACGCTCAGCGATAATCTCCGCCGCCGTCTTGCCCGTCACCGCCCAGTGCAGTTTGTTCTGCACCGTCTTGAAGAAGGTCTTGGTGATCTCGGCACGCTTGTCATAGTCGATGCTGCATTGCTCGTAGATGTCCGTGATCTTCAGATAGAACCGGCGCTCGCTGGCGCGAATCTCGCGGATGCGTTCGAGCAGTTCATCGAAGTAGTCCCGCCCGAACCGCTTGTTGAGCTTGAGCCGCTCGTCGTCGAGCACGAACCCCTTGACGATGAACTCCCGCAGCGTCTGCGTCGCCCAGATGCGGAACTGCGTCGCCTGCACGCTGTTCACCCGGTAGCCGACCGAGATGATCGCGTCGAGGTTGTAGAACTCGATCTCCCGCCGAACCTCCCGATTACCCTCGGTTTGAACTCTTCGAATTTTTCGAAGAGTTGCCTCCGGCGTCAGTTCCCTAGAGGCGTAAATCTCTTTCAGATGGTAGCTTATGGTCGGCAGCTCCACCCCGAACAACTCCGCCATCCGCTTCTGGTTCAGCCAGAAGGTCTCGCCCTCGTAAAGAACCTCCACACGCACCGCACCGTCGGGGGTCTGGTAGAGGATCAGTTCGCTCTCGTAGGGTTGGTCTGTGTCCGCCATCTGGTGCCTCCTCAAACGGTCCGGAAGGAGGTGACACCCTTGTTCCGGAACTCCTGCACGGCGTTGGCTTTGAGTTGGTCGTTGCCCGCAAAGCCCGCGTCAAGGCAGACGATGCGTTCGGGCTTCTTCTTCGCCATCGCACGGATTGCTTCGAGCGTCAGTTCACGATCCAGGCAGATGAACAGGGCTCCCTCGGCGATGCTGTAGATTTTCTTGTCTGCCAGTGTGAGCGTCTCGATGGGCGTGGTCAGTGGGAAGCCGCTCTTGAGGAGAATCTCGTAGAGGATGTCCTCGTCGCTGCGGCCATCAAGGATGTGCTCGATGTGTGCCGCCATCTCTTCGACGAGCGTTTTGTCGTCAACGGGTTTGTCCGCCTCCCACGGCTTGAAGTTGGATTTGTCGAGCTTGTAGACACGGAAACCACGATCCTGCGAGGTCGAATCGCCGATCTGATCGATCTTACCGTTTTCCTCATCGTTGAGTTTCTTGATGACACGGCGAACACGCTCCTTGCAGATGTCAGCGATTGTGTTGAAGCCCGCCTTGCCCGCTGTGCTTTTCGAATCGATGGGCTCAGGTAGTTGCACCAGTATGAACTTTCGATCGCCTCCATCTAGTTTGTTCTGTTCCAGTACAGCTTGGGCAGTCGTACCGGAACCGCCGAAGAAATCAAGTACGATAGCATCCTTCGGATCATGCGTGCTTAGCTGCATAAACCGCTGCACAAGGTCAACTGGCTTTGGATTGTCAAATACCGATTCGCCAAATAGACGCTTAAGCATCCGCGTAGCATTCGTCGTCGTATCTACATCGTCCCATAGTGTCTTGGCGACTTTGCCCCGTTCCTTCGCTTCGCTCAAGAAACGCTTGCGTTGGGGGCCGGCCTCTCCGCTTGCTCCAAAAACGATCCGGTTGTCTGCAAGTAGACGCTGAAAGTTTTTGTGATCATTCTTCCAGCTGCATCCTGGATTCGGCTTGTATACCTGCCCAGTCTTCGGGTTAGTAATCTCATACAGTTGATTGGGCCGTTCCCCGCCCACCTGGAATGGATCTGCCTTCCAAGGCCCGCGCGGGTCATTGTCAGGATTAGAGAAGCCTTCGCCATCTTCAGACAAACGGAAGTGGTTTCGATGGGCGACAAAATAATCTTTGGACCTTGCGTAAACCAAATTGTATGTGTGCGATACAGAGATTAAAGCGGTGTTTGTCACTGATTTCGTTGAATTCCAAATGACACACCCAATCAGGTTCTCTGAGCCAAATATCTCGTCAAGCGAATGGCGGAGATTGTGTAACTCATCATCTGAGATTGACACCCAAAGAAGGCCATCGTCGCGGAGTAGATTGCGTGCAAGATAAAGGCGTGGAAGCATCATGTTGAGCCACTTGGAGTGGAAGCGGCCGTCGGCGTCGGTATTCGTGCCGAACTTTCTTCCCTCAGCATCCACCTGCCCGGTGTAGTCCAGATAGGTTTGGAGGTTCTCCGAGTAGTCATCGGGGTAGATGAAGTCGTTGCCTGTGTTGTAGGGCG